>Ga0207702_10005953_pt1 | contig 10591 bp, 6 predicted proteins | sample KBSCornC62_FD_184302 | JGI IMG/M metagenome (GOLD analysis project Ga0207702, IMG submission 184302) | Corn rhizosphere microbial communities from Kellogg Biological Station, Michigan, USA - KBS Corn C6-2 (SPAdes) (version 2) | ecosystem: Host-associated > Plants > Roots > Rhizosphere > Soil ...
CAGCACCCAGTTGCCCGACAACAGCAGCGCGCTGACCAGGAAACCGAGCAGCACGCGCGGCTTGCGCGCCACTTCGCCGAGCCAGGTCCACTGGCGTTTCCAGGTCAGCACGGCGACGAGGAACAGCAATGACCAGAAGATACGCTGCACCACGATGTCGAACGAGGAGACGTCCTGCAGCAGCTTGAAGTAAAGCGGGAACAATCCCCACAGGAGGAAACAGCTTATCGCGTAAAACATGGCGACCTAAAGGATGGAAAAGTGGAATCGCAAAAATGGAAGCGCCGCGAAAACTCGGGGAATTTTCGCGGCAGGACGCCATTATTGCAGGATTCTTCTTTTCCGGCTGGCTATAAAATCTAACTCACACATCGCCCCGACATGAGAACAAACGCCTGCCGCCCAACCGAGGTGACAGCAATCAAAATGCAAGATTGATGCTGAATCCTCCGGTTACCGCCGCGGTCCTGAACCCCTCCGGCCGGTTTAACGGTGTGGCAATAAAAGCGTCATAGCTCACCTTCCAGAACGCACCGCGCAAGCCGATAACCGCACCGGCCAGACGTTCTCCAAGAAGATATTGCGCTGACGGTCCGCTGACTTGTCCGGCGTCGACACCAGCATATAGCTCCTGATTGCTCTGACCTAGCGCCCACGCCAGTTCGTTACGCATCAACCATCCACGTTCGGCCTGCAGGATCAGTTCGCCGTCGAAGCCGCGCACGGTGTAGCGGCCGCCGATGGAAAACTGGTCTTGCGAAGGCAGCACTCCACCGTTCCATTGCGCACGCACGCTGCCGTTGTAGCGCAGGCGCTGACCGGCAATCTGGAATGGCGCATTGATCGTGGCATCGGCCAGGAACAGGCTGTAGCGTGTCGCCAGTTGCGGCAGGTCAGCGGAGGACTCCGGCGCACGGCCTTGCTTGTCGAGTGCGCGGCGGTAGCCAAGGTTGGCGTCGAGGGTGACGTCGCCGACGAATTCACGATGATTCAGGCCGACCTCCCAGGCGCTGGTCTGATGGCGTTGAGGACCGACTTCAGTGTCATCGATGAAATTGCGCGAGCTGCGCAGCAGCCCCTTGAGCGATAGCGTCGTCTTGCGCACGTCATCACGGTAAATCAGGCGGGACAATTTCAATTCGGCATTCTCGCTTTGACCACTGTAGACAATGGAACTGTTCGCGCCGGCGACTTGCTGGTGATAGCGGCTGCCGGACAAGGTACCGGCCAGCATCCAGTAACCGGCCGGCACCGAGTAATGGACCGTATAGCTGTTGACGCCGTGATCGCCATAGTGACCGAGACTGCGATTCCAGCTTGCATAGAACAGATCGTTGAGCGTCCACCAGTTGTCATAGGACAGCGTAGCGCCGCCCTGATATTTACCGGTGGCCTTGGAGCCGCCGTCGTCCAACGAGACGTTGAAGCGAAACGGAAAACGCTGCTGATAGTGGATAACCAGATCGCTGTCGCCGGGTTGCTTCGCCTTCTCGGTGGGCGTGATCTCTATGTCTTTGTCGAGAACGATCGCCGTCGGCACGCGTTTGAAATTCTCCAACCCTTGCTCGATATCGCGCAGATTGAGAATATCGCCGTCCCTGATCGGCAGCGCATTCCAGGCAGTGCCGCGCGGGCTGGCGTCAGCAGCAAAACGGATATGGCGCACGTGACCCGGCAAGACAGTCAGGACCAGCTCGCTGGTCTTGAGGTCTTGCTGCGCAGCGCGTATCTGGGTAGTGGTATAGCCGCGCCGGATGAGCGCATTTTGCATGTGAACAAGGACGGCGTTGATACCCTCCGTGCCCAGGCAACGACCGAGCGCACCACCGTCGCCGGTGACGCTGTTCAGCGCAAACTGGAAACGTTCGGCAGCTTCGCCTATCAGGCTGATTTTAGAAATAGGAAAGCAAGGCGATTCCTCTACCGGAAAAATCGTCGAAACATCGGTTTCTTTGAGAGTGGGAAGACGCACATCGGGCGACTGTTCCTGCTGCTGACGCAGCAAGCGCTCACGTTCGCGTTGCAGTTGTTCCTGGCTGGCAGCGATGTCGGCACCAGTGGTTTGCGCTTGGGCGGTTGCAGTAGCGAACAGCATGGCGATGCTGCTCAGCAAGCGCGGTGTAATGCTTTGCATGATTTTATTTCTTTTGTTGTCCGGCCTGGCGGCCCAGAGAACTTCCATGAACGGCACCGAACTCAATGTTCCTGACCGGCCATAATGGTGGTCGGGAGACATGTAAATCCGGCGACGCCCCGGCGTTTAGAGGAGCGGCGATCAGAAGCGGTACAACAAGCCCAGTGAGAACATGTCGCTACGGAATTTGATATTGCCTCGCGAGGTGCCGAAGACCGTTGGTGATCCATAGAATTCGTACTCGGCGCGCAAAGCGATCTGTGGTGAGAACTTGTATTCCGCACCAAATCCCATCAATGGAGCAGTCTTGGAGACCTTGTAGGAGCTACGATCGACGGAGTCAAAAACATCGGCTTTTAATGTGCCGTAGACCACCCCCAGTTTCGCGATCAAAGAAATCTGCTCGTTCAGCGGAAGGGTGCCGACGGCATTTACCGCGACGCCGGAGACTTTGGCTGTGGCATGCGCGTTATCCGATGTTCCGGTCTCGTCGATCTTGTATTTTCCAAGATCGATATATTGCGCTTCGACAGCCCAGTTCTGATCAAACTGATAGCCGCCGAATATCTTGAAACCGATGTCGCTGGTTTTTTCCGAGTAGGTCAAGACGTTGGTGTTATAGCCGGAAACCTTCGGTTTGATGGTGGAGTAACCGATACTTGCGCCGACATACCAAGGCGATGTTGCTAAAGCAGGCGTATCAGCGAAAGCCGCAGGCGCCCGGAAAACAGTGATGACGGAAAGCGCGAAAAAGAGCGATGCGCGTTTGAATTGCATTTGATTCTCCCGATGATATGAATAGATCTGTGAAGCAAATCTGCAAACGAAAGCCTGCTTGCATCAGGCCGTCGCGCGCAGCATGAGAACTATAAATTTGCACGGGGAGAGGTACAACGAGGTGCAGTTGAAAGTCGATTTTTATCAGCTGATTTTTAAACCGGATGTATCGAATCCTTGGGCTTGCATCGAATATTTTCGTCGGACAAGGTGACATTCGGAATTACGGGTTTTGACAAACGGCTCTATGGGAAGAATTTTCGAATGGCGTGGAATTGAGTCTGATCGAAATTTCCTTGTCATTCATATTGATTGGTTCATCGCGTTCAATCCGCAGACGATATGTGCCTCATTGTTCCAGATGTGTCCAAATCGAATTGCCGTCGGCTTCCCACCAGAAAAAAGGATCTCATTTGAGTGAGAATCTTGGGGCATCCCGGATAACCAATACGTGTTGGTTTGATCGGCAGTTTGTCGAATTTCACCGGGCTCAGGACGTCGCCGGCATCCTTTCGAAATAGCTCGACGATGCATTGGCTTTTGGCGCCGCCTCCGAAGAAAGCTGGCAGTTCACTTTCCGGTTTCAGGTAACGACTATCAGTTCGAAGCAGATATTGTTTGCCCTGCTGAGGCATGAAACGCAAGTTGATATCACAGTACTCGTTGTAGTCGACCCTGTTATATCGAAGCACCTGAGGACCGTTTGCAGGAATTGTAACTTGCTTGGCGGGCCGCTTTTTTTCATTTCCAGAAATGGAATTTTTCGTCTTATAAAGATTCGAAAATTCGAAACAATCGCCAGAATCGCTTTTCCCGTACGATATTTGTACTTCTCCTGTTTCGGCTCCGAACTCAATGAATAAGGATGCGCTGGCCTCGCCAGGCAGGGGCGCTTGATACGGCGCCACGGAGGCACAACCTGCTAATAAAACCGTCGTTGCTGTTACCAGGTATATGTTTCCCACTATTCATACTCCAAGTTAATTGTTGGTTTGCAGACTTCGTGATTTACTGACGATAGTAATTTCACGGGAGCTTCAATTTAGAATCATCATTTTTCAAGCTCCGTAATCTCCTTTTCTAATAGCGCCTTAAATTCTAAAAAATCAAAGCGCCATATCCCGTCAGGGGCTGCATAAATTTCGATTTTCGGCTGTTGATCTGGCTCATGAGAAATTTCCGCGACTTGATGGTTATCGTGGAAATCTCAAAGACAACTCGCTCTCTATCTGGCGGACTAGTAATAAAGCATGTGAATTTCTTCATTTGTTTGGCTCACAAAAATGTGATGGATTTTCCATCTTTACCGAAACGAAGTCCTTTGCCATCTGAGGCAACAATGTCAGATACGTTTCCGAAAAATCCTGTATCTCGTTGAATTATTATTTTTACGGATCGTTCAAAATTGCATCCACAATCCGGCTGCAGGATTACCCTTAACATCTCGTCCTCCGTGTTTTTTCTGCGCTCGTCCAGTTGCGCTCAACTCACCGGCTTTATCTGCGCCGTCAATTGACGATTTCTATCCCAACTATTGCCATCGTTGATTTCGCTATCCCGCAAAAAATCTGTTTAGAAAAACATGACCAACGCGAATTTATATAGGTACTAATCAACTTTATGAAATCCAACCAACTTTTCGAAGATGCTTTGGTAGAACAACAATGCCCCAAATAGTTATTGCGATTGCAGTCGGGAGCCAGAGCCAGTACATCACATAGTCATCGTTAGGATGAACAAGAAATCTTACTAATCCCGTTATGACTGTAGCCCAGCATGCTCCATTAACAAGAGACGCTATAGCGGTTATGAGAACTGTGTTAAGTGCTGAGAATATTTTTCCGAAATTCATTTCTTAGCTCCTGCGTTGTATAGCTCTTTACCGAACTCACTTGCTTTAACGATTGCCCCTGTCGTCGCTACGACTACTCCGGTTCCAACGGGTAGGGGCAGCTTTGAAAAGGGCAGTAGCATCGGATTGTCAATTTTAGAGACTGTTACGCCAAACATTGACGTGGGGCGTCCTAATCCATCTGCCAGCCCAATATTTAATGGAACCGGGCCTCGCATAGACAGGATGCTGACGCCAAAATCTACGCCGGCATAGGCGAGATTCCCCCACGTTCCGGGAAGTGCTTGATTAAATGCCTGTTTAATTGGATTGAATCCGGATACCCCGTTACCTTGATATTGGTTATACAAACCAGTGGCGCCTTCCGTAATATTGCTGGCACCAAATGCAATCATCCATGCTCCCGGAATACATCCAATACCCGTTGTGGAACACAGCGTGTATCCGCCTGCGGTTGAAAGGCCCCCTGTGGCTACTTTGATGGAGTTCCCCACCGCCGGAAGCACATTTTCCCTCACATCTTTTTTCACATAATCGACGACCTGCTGTCCTGATGAGTAGACAAATTGCCCGCGCTGTTGCTGTGTGTGTACCCATGCCAATTCGTCTTTCAAGGTATAGGCATCCATGACACTCACATAGTTTGCCGCCCGTTCTTTACTATTTTCCGGGTATTCCGCCCAGCATTGCACCGCATAGCACGCAGCTTTTGTCAGCCGCTCTTCGACATTCTTGTTTCCGTTTGCTTTCTTAGCGATCAATTCCTTTTCACTTGTGTGCAACTGCCGATTGTTCGCCTCCACATTCACGGCTGACGCCATGCCTTGCGTGCCGCCCACCGCAGCACCGATCACCCCAGCCGCCACCTGCGCCAAGGCTTGCTTGACCGCATTGGGCGCATCCATCTTGTCGATCTGTGCGGCAATGGCTGGCATCGACACTGCCGAGGCCGTTGCTCCTGCTGCACCTGCCAATCCACCACCCAATGCACCGGCCGCCGCATGCAGGGCCGTGCGATAGGCACCACCTTCGGCCCAGTTCTTCTCTTCGCTTAGCAGAGCAGCTTTCTTCGCCGGATCGCTTTCCGCTGTGATTTGATCTTTGAGATCGTTGAGCTTCTTGGTGGCATAGGTGCCGATGCCTTTGGCGGCTTCTTTGCCGAAGGTTTCCATGATCCTGGCTTGCGCTTCGACGTCTTGTTGCAGTTCCTTGCCGTTCCATGTCTTCTTGAGCGCGTTGCTGTTGTCCTTGTCGCTGCGCACGGTCTTGTCACCGGCGATGCCGGAGACGCCCGACGTGGTCGTGCTTGATGCGCTGCCGCTCTCGTTACTGAATCCGATGCCCGTGCCGTTCAAGGCGCTGTTGCCGCCACCATAACCGCCACCAGCACTAAAGCTCTGACTCTCTGCCTTGTAGTCGCTCTTGTTCCGGATGTCGCTGGTCGTCAAGCTGGCGGTGGTGAAACTGTTCTTGTTGTCGGTCACCGCCTTGTCGGTGCTGGCGATCTTGCCGCCCTTCAAGTCGGTGTTGCCGTTGACGTTGACCTTGAAGCCGCCATCGCCTGCCAGGATGCCGCTTTGTTCGGTGACGCTTTGATAGTTTCCTTCGACTTTGCTGCGGCTGGCGTTGATGCTGCCGCTGACTTTGCCAACGCCCGCGCTGATGCTGCCGCCCAGACTTTGCTGCTGGCTCTTGTATTGGCTGGTGTCTTGCAGGCTCTCGATATTGAGGTTGCCTTGCCCATTCGTGCCGACGTTGGCCGTGACTTGCTTGCCGCTGGCAGTCGCACCCCTGATGGTCGTATCGCCGCCGGACGTCATGGCGAGCTGATTGACGGCCTTAACGTGGGTGTTGGTGGTGTCGCTGTCGCTGCCGTCGCCCTTGCCGCGACTTCCCGAGGCACTGGCGTTGACCATGAAACCAGAGCTGCCGACGGAGAAACCGACGCTGGCCGAACTGCCCTTATTCGTGCTGTGCTCTTCGTTGTTGTTGCGCTGGCCAATCAGGTTGATCTGGTTGTCAGCCTTGAGGTTGACGTTGGTGCCGGTCACTTCGCTGCCGACGAGGGTCAGATTGCTTTGTTGTCCGGCGCCGGTGGCGGTAATGCTTGTCGTGCCTTTTGCGGAAACCGTGGAGCCGGCAGCTGTGGTGCTGTTCTGTACGGTGTTGCTCTGGTTGCTGGAGCTGCCGATCGAGAAGGCTAGATCGACGCCGCCAGCCGGGGCTGCGCTGCCTGCTACCGCTGCGGCGGCATTAGCGGCGGCCATCGCTGTGGCGGCGTCAGCGAGCGCTTTGCTGCGACCGTTCTTGGTCTTTTGCTTGGCTTCCTGCATGCTCATCATCGTTTGCACTGCGCTGATGACGGGGTTGGTGATTTGCACCGTGACGCCTTGCTGCTTGAATTTGGTTTCCTGCGTGTTCTGCTCGGTGTTGATGCCGGCGACGATGTCGACTTGCTTGCCGCTGATGCTGATGTTGCCTTGCGGGGCGACGACGGTGCTGGCGGTTTGACTGTAGCGATTGCCGAGATTGCTGATGTTGTTGCCAGCGAGGACAGTTGTGTTTTTAGCGGCAATCGTGCCGTTGTTGAGGATGTCTCCGGCGGTCTGGTAGTTGACGTTGGCGCCGGCGATGAGCGTGCCTTCGCCTGTCACTTGCAGGCGGTTGGCGCGCAGGGCAAGGGTCATGTTTTTAGCTTTAGCTCCGACGCGGCAACGTGCGAGTTGAAAGCAATTCACCAGTATTCCAGTCGTAGGTGTAATAGCAATCGCCTAATCCATCGTCACCAAAGATTTCCAGTTTACCGTCGCTTGTGTCAATGTTATGGAAACAGGTTTGTTCTTCACGTGACATGACCGTATTGAGCATACGACCGGATAGCTTCGCCCGTTCTTCATCATGTTGGCGAACCACCGCTAATCGTTTCGTATCAAAACCCCGCATGTTGAAAGCGGGAGTTAAGACAAAACGAACCGTGGCATCACCGTTCAAAATGTAAGCATGTTTGCCGGGGTTACCGTCGATGGCGATGAAGCCGGTTTGGTCGGGGAGCAAGTAAACAGCTTCCAACTGACGAGATTTGAAATCGACTTCAAACGTTTGACCTTGGTATAACCATCGTTTTGCAATTTCATTTCCCCAAAATGTCCAGAACTCTTGAATATCTAGTTCATAAAAATTATCAGGTAAATGATCTTCAGGCCGAATTTTTCCATTGTGTCTAACAGAAACAAAATTGGTAATTTTATTCATCGTTCCTCCTACCGTGGAAGTGCCGGTAGGGACTTCACAACACCTGTTGGCCTTAAATATTCCGCTCGATTTTTAGGGTTTCCTAAAGCAGTCCAATCAAAAGCAGCTTGTGTACTACCACCTTGTAATAACTGCCCCGTTGGTTCTGTCAGTTTTCCAACAAATCCAATATCCGCCGGAATGGGCTTCACAACTTCCAGCTCAATCACGTATTTGGTATCGGGCTTGAATTTGTTAAGTAGCGCTAAATCCTGTCTAGCCGTAGCCTGCGAAACCACGTTATCAAAGGTGGCCCAGCCGCCAATTGGCGGTTTTGTCGCATCCAATTTAAATGCCTGATACTGCGCCTCACTAATCACCATCTGCACCTTAGTCCCTGGCGCTAGTTCAGCGTTAATCACCGGAGTCCCCTTGGCCCATGCCGCATCCATCCCATCTTTGACCATCTTCGCATTGACCTGTTCAGCACTTTGCACAGACTTCAAGCCCATTTTTCCAGCGGCGACGCCGCCTATGGCAAGACCTGCGGGTCCCAAGGCATCACCAGCTGCAATTTCACCGCCAGTAATGGCGAGCTGGTTACATACGACCGGATTTGATAAACAAAGACTCAATATCGGCGGCAGTGTTGTCCCGGCTGCCAATGCAGCCGCACCTATCGTAGCCTTGCCCACCGCATCGCGTATTTCATTACCGCGCTTGGTTGCATCCACTGATTGTTGAGCGGTTGGAATCTGCACGCCGTTCTTGATATAAAACGCCGCAGTTTGTGGCAACTGATTGGCATACATATTGGCATCTGCCTTTTGCGCTGCTGTGGCTTGAAACATATAACCGGGGCCACTGCTGCCATCAGCGGGTAACATGCCATGCGCCTGCTTTAGGAAATTGCTAGCGTCTGCATCCCATGTACCGGCTGCGCCATCCTGTACTTGGCGATACGCCTGCTGCGCCAGTATCTGCTCAGCTTGCGCTTCAGTCATGCCTGAATGTCGCGCGGCATATCGCTTGGCGTTGCTCTGGATCCACTGCGTCTCGGTTTGATGCAACTGCCGATTATTCGCTTCTACATTCACCGCCGATGCCAACCCAGCCGTGCCGCCCACAGCAGCGCCAAGCGCAGCAGCAGCCACTTGTGCCAATGCCTGCTTGATCGCATTAGGCGCATCCATCTTGTCGATCTGTGCTGCAATGGCAGGCATCGACAATGCCGAAGCCGTCGCACCCAGCGCACCGCTCACTCCGCCACCCAATGCGCCTGCGGCTGCATGCAGAGCGGTTCTGTAACTACCACCTTCAGCCCAGTTCTGTGCTTCGCCTTGCAACTCGGCTTTCTTCGCCGGATCGGTTTCTTTTTTGATCTGTTTGGTGAGGGCGTCGAGCTTCTTGGTGGCCAATGTGCCGATGCCCAAGGCTGCCTGCTTGCCGAAGGTTTCCATGATCTTGGCTTGCGCTTCGACGTCTTGTTGCAGTTCCTTGCCGTTCCATGTCTTCTTGAGCGCGTTGCTGTTGTCCTTGTCGCTTCTGACTGTCTTGTCGCCGGCAATGCCGGAGACGCCTGATGTCGTGGTGCTTGATGCGCTGCCACTCTCGTTACTGAATCCGATGCCAGTGCCGTTCAAGGCGCTGTTGCCGCCACCATATCCACCACCGGCACTAAAGCTCTGACTCTCAGCCTTGTAGTCGCTCTTGTTCCGGATGTCGCTGGTGGTCAGCTTGGCGGTCGTGAAGCTGTTCTTGTTGTCGGACACGGCCTTGTCGGTGCTGGCGATCTTGCCACCCTTGAGATCGGTGTTGCCGTTCACCGTGACCTTGAAGCCGCCATCCCCTGCCAGGATGCCGCTCTGCTCGGTGACGCTCTGGTAGTTGCCGTCAACTTTGCTACGGCTGGCGCTGATGCTGCCGGATACAAAGCCTTTACTGCCGAGGCCTACCGAGAGACTGCCGCCCAGACTCTGCTGCTGGCTCTTGTATTGGCTGGTGTCTTGCAGGCTTTCCACGTTCAGGTTGCCGCCGACGTTGGCGGTGACTTGTTTGCCTGATGCTGTTGCACCCTTGACGTTGGTGTCGCTGCCGGAATTCATCACGAGCTGATTGGTGGCCGTGACGTGGGTGTTGGTGTGATCGGTGTCGCTACCATCGCCCTTGCCGCGGCTGCCGGAGGCGCTGGCGTTGACCAGGAAGCCGGAGCTGCCGATCGAGAAACCGATGCTCGCGGAGCTGCCTTTGTTGGTGCTGTGTTCTTCGTTGGTGTTGCGTTGGGCCAGCAGGTTGATCTGATTGTCGGCTTTGAGGTTGATGTCGTTGCCCGTGACTTCGCTGCCGACGATGGTCAGATTGCTTTGTTGTCCGGCGCCAGCGGCGGTAATGCTTGTCGTGCCTTTTGCGGCAACCGTGGAGCCGGCAGCTGTGGTGCTGTTCTGTACGGTGTTGCTCTGGTTGCTGGAGCTGCCGATCGAGAAGGCCAGATCGACGCCGCCGGCCGGTGCCGCACTGCCCCCTACTGCTGCGGCAGCGTTTGCCGCTGACAGCGCTGTGGCGGCATCCGCCAGCACTTTGCTGCGACCGTTCTTGGT
>Ga0207702_10005955_pt1 | contig 10591 bp, 11 predicted proteins | sample KBSCornC62_FD_184302 | JGI IMG/M metagenome (GOLD analysis project Ga0207702, IMG submission 184302) | Corn rhizosphere microbial communities from Kellogg Biological Station, Michigan, USA - KBS Corn C6-2 (SPAdes) (version 2) | ecosystem: Host-associated > Plants > Roots > Rhizosphere > Soil ...
CGGAGGTCGTCGTCGCCGGGGTGAACTTCCGCTTCGGCCGTGCCCGCGCCGGCGATCTCGGCCTGCTCGAGCGGCTCGGCTTCGACGCGCGGCCGGTGCCGCTCGTCGAGAGCGTGTCCTCGACCCGGATCCGTGACCTGCTCCGCAGCGGCGAGGTCGAGCGTGCTGCACGGCTGCTCGGGCGGCCGCCCGAGGTCTCGGGCGTGGTCGTGGCCGGCGATGCGCGGGGCGGCACGCTCGGCTTCCCGACGGCGAACATCCGCCCCGAGCCCGGAGTCGTCGTGCCCGGGTTCGGCATCTACGCCGGCGCAGCCGGGAAGAGCCGCGCCGCGATCTCGATCGGCACCAACCCGCACTACCGCGGCGAGGAACGGCGGATCGAGGCGTTCCTGCTCGACTTCGCCGGCGACCTCTACGGCCAGGAGCTGTCGATCGAGCTCTGGGCCCGCCTGCGCGACGAGCGGGCGTTCGAGAGCGAAGGTGAGCTCGTCGAGCAGATCGCGCGCGACGTCGAGGCCACGCGGCAGACCCGGCGCCCAGTCTGACCCCGCAGGTTCGGCGGCCGCGGCGCATCCGTCCGGCATGCGCCCAACAACGACGATCGCCGGGCCCGTCCGCTGCCTCGAGTGCGGCCAGGAGTACCGCCTCGAGCCGCGGGGCGGCGAGGGCGGCCCGTGCCCGCATTGCGGAGGCGTCGGCTGGCTCGCGCTCGACCGTGTGCGGCCGGCGCCGGGCCGGAGAGAGAAGCAGAGCTAAGCGCAAGTTTCGGCAGCTCCGGGGCTCTCTTGGGCATGGGAACGACCACCACTCGCCAGCAGCGAGGCCTGAAGGTGCTCCAGTCGGTGAGCTGCCTCGGCTGCGGCGGCGTTTACGCGAAGCCTGCCGGCGGAGGCACGGCGGCGATGAACCCCGGCTGCCCGGAGTGCGGCTACCTCGGCTGGCTGCCGTTCACGCCGGAGGCAGGACCGCGGCAGCCCCACTACGCCGCGGATCGCCGGCCGCACCTGCACGCGTAACGACGCTGACGCCGCCGAAGTAGTGATGCCTCCCCGGCCACGCCCGTATGGCGTAGCCGACCTGCTCGAGCGCGTCCACGACCTCGTCGTCGAAGCCGGGCTCCAGGTGGACGACGCCGCCTGCTGGATGGAGCCGCGGCCGCTCGACCGCCGCGGCCGGGTCGAGGCCCTCGTCGAGGGTTCCGGCGAGCACCTGGACGAGCGCGCCGCGTAGGCGCGTCCCGCCGGCGGCGCCGCCCGCGAGGGCCAGGCCGCGTTCGTCGAGCGCGAGCGACGGCAACATCATGCTGCCCATACGCGAGCCGGGCGAGAGCTCCCCGCGAATCAGGTCGGCCTCGCCGAGCATGCTGTTCAGGTGCAGGTCGAGCCCGGGAAGCCAGTCGCCCGAGCCGAGGCCGAGGCTGCTCGTGAGCACGCACGCGCTGCCCTCGGTGTCGACGACCGTGAGGTTGGTCGTGTCGCCCGCGCCGTCCGGCCGGTCGAGCGCGCGCACGAGTGCGAGCGCCCGCTCCGCCGGGGCCGCTCCTGCGAGCGACGGCAGGGCTGCAAGCGGCTCGTCCAGCGGCGCGAGGCCGCTGCGGGTGAGAACGCGCGTGCCCGCGTAAGGCACGACGGCCGGCGGCGACCACTCCGCCTCGTAGGCCTCGAGGTCGGTGCGCGTGACGAGCCCGCCGCCCTCGTCCATCAGCGCGAGCAGAGCCTGTGCGATCGCGCCGTCGTAGAAGCTGTCGGGCCCTTCCTCGGCGACGAGCTCGAGCGCGCGCACCAGCCCGGGCTGCTGCAGCGTTCCGCCCGCCGTGAGGAGCTGTCCGCCTGGCGCGTAGATCGCGGAACCCTCGTGCATCGTCATCACGGGCTCGAGCATCGCGAGGCATGCCGCGTGCGCCGGCGGGAACTCGACGCCGTCGCGCGCGAGGCGCAGCGCCGGCTCGACGAGCCGCTCCCACGGCAGGCGCCCGTGCGCCGCATGCAGCGCGCCGAGACCGGCGGGGAGGCCGGGCACGCCGCACGAGGCGATCCCGACGGCGTAGTGGACGAGCTCGGTCCCGAACGGCACCTCGAGCTCGAGGAGCTCGGCGCGCCGCCTCTCCGGCGCGTCGAGGCCGGGCACCGCGACAAAGCAGTCGAGGTTCCGCGCCTCGCCGGTGAGAGCGTCGTAGTAGATGGCGTGGCCCCCGCCGAGGAGGCCCGTCATGACCGTCTCTCCGACGCACGATGCGATCGCCGCCGCGACCGCGGCGTCGGCCGCCGACCCGCCGGCCTCGAGCACCTCGATCCCGGCCGCGACTGTCGCCGGATGCCCCGCTGCCACCGCCGCCTGCACTGTGGACGAATCGTGACGTTTTCGTCCGCGTTCCGTCACCATCTGCGCGCTCGACCTCGATACGCTCGCAGCGGGGAGGAGGGTGATGGCCACCGGGAGGAGCGAGGCGCGTCGCGGCGCGCGCGGGCGCACGCGAAAACCGCGTGGTTGCTACCCTTCCGGCCAGGACCGCCGTCTCGGCCGCTCGCGTGTGCTTCCTCGCGGCGCGCTTGGACAGCGGAGTCGCGTCACGAAGAGGAGGACCGTTTGACCCTCACCAAGGAAGCGAAGCAGGAGATCGTCGGCAAGCACGGTCGCACGTCCGAGGACACGGGCTCGGCCGAGGTGCAGATCGCCCTCCTGACCGCCCGCATCAACGAGCTCACCGACCATCTCCGCACGCACCCGAAGGACCACTACTCGCGGCGCGGGCTGTTGAAGCTCGTCGGCCGCCGCCGCAGACTGCTCCAGTACCTGCAGAAGCGGAATCTCGAGGGCTACCGCGCCCTCATCCAGGAGCTCGGCCTGAGGAGGTAGGCCGGAACCGGACACACAACAAACCGCCGGAGGGTGGAAGTTTGAGCGAGCTTCGGCGTCGACCGAAGCTGACCCAAACCTCCACTCTCCAACCAGAAGTGGAGGAACCACATGGCAACAATCACTGAGCCCCGAGTCGCGTCGGTGTCCGTGACCGTCGGCGACCAGGAGCTGACCTTCGAGTCCGGCAAGCTCGCCAAGCAGGCCGACGGCGCCGTCGTCGTCCGCTCGGGCGAGACGATGGTGCTCGCGACCGCGCAGGGAAAGATGGAGGCGCGCGAGGGCGCGGACTTCTTCCCGCTCACGGTCGACGTCGAGGAGCGGATGTACGCCGCGGGCAAGATCCCCGGCGGCTTCTTCAAGCGCGAAGGCCGGCCGACCGAGCGCGCGATCCTCACCGCACGCATGATCGACCGCCCGATCCGGCCGCTCTGGCCGAAGGGCTACAAGAACGAGGTGCACGTGGTCTGCACGACGCTGTCGGTCGACCTCGTCACCGCCCACGACATCCTCTGTATCAACGGCGCCTCCGCGGCGCTGATGGTCTCGCCGCTGCCCTTCCTCGGGCCGGTCGGCGCGGTCCGCATCGGCCGCCTCGACGGCGAGCTGGTCGTCAACCCGCCGCTCCCTGCGGTCGAGGAGGGCGACAGTACGCTTGACCTGATCGTCGTCGGCACGCCCGACGCGCTGACGATGGTCGAGGCCGGCGCCGCCGAGATCCCGGAGGAGACGATCCTCGAGGCCCTCGAGCTGGCGCACGCCGAGATCCGCAAGATCTGCGAGGCGCAGGAGGAACTCCGGCGGGAGGTCGGCAAGGAGAAGTGGCTCGACCCGGAGCTCACGGAGCAGCTCGAGCGCGATCACGGGCACCGCTTCGCGGAGCGCATTGCCTCGGAGGGCCTGCGCGAGGCGTCGACGGTCGTCGAGGAGCTCGTCTCGGAGCTGACCTCGCCGCTGTCGATGGACTCGACCGAGGACGACATCCGGCGCCAGATCCAGGTGCGCGCGAGCCTGATGATGATCCTCGACCGGAGCCGGCTCGACGCCGTCGTCCAGGCGGTGCGCGAGCAGTTCGAGGACGACCTGCGATCGTTGACGGAGGCCGAGCAGGACTCGAAGGAGCTCAAGTCGGCCAAGCGCAGCCTGCTCTACGGGCGGATCGAGGAGGAGGTCAGGCTGCCGTTCCCGGTCGGCGCTCCCGCGTCGGACGAGGACACGCCCGTCGCCAAGGACTCGATCACGCGCCAGCAGATCAAGCGCGCGGCCGAGACGATCTACAAGGAGCTCGTCCGCCGCAAGATCGCCGTCGAGAAGCGGCGGCCGGACGGCCGCGACCCCGAGGAGATCCGCCCGGTGACGTGCGAGGTGGGCGTCAGCCCGCGGACGCACGGCTCGGCGCTCTTCACTCGGGGTCAAACCCAGATCATGTCGCTGCTGACGCTCGGCACGGCCAAGGAGGGGCAGCGGATCGACGACCTTTCCCTCGAGACCGACCGGCGCTACATGCACCACTACAACTTCCCGCCCTACTCAGTCGGGGAGACCGGCTTCATGCGCGGCCCGAAGAGGCGCGACATCGGTCACGGTGCGCTCGCACAGCGGGCGCTCGAGCCAATGATCCCGTCGCTCGAGGACTTCCCGTACACGATCCGGATCGTCTCGGAGACGCTCGAGTCGAACGGCTCGTCGTCGATGGGCTCCGTCTGCGGCTCGACACTCGCGCTGCAGGACGCCGGCGTGCCGATCAAGGCGCCCGTCGGCGGCATCGCGATGGGCCTCGTCAAGGAGGGCGACGACTACGTTGTGCTGACCGACATCCAGGGCGCCGAGGACCACCTCGGCGACATGGACTTCAAGGTCGCCGGCTCGCGCGACGGCATCACCGCCCTGCAGATGGACATCAAGATCACCGGCGTCACGCAGGAGATCATGCGGAACGCGCTCGCCCAGGCGAAGCGCGCGCGCGAGTTCATCCTCGACCGCATGGCCGAGACGATCCCGGCCAGCCGCGCGGAGCTGCCGTCGCACGCGCCGCGCATCTCGACGGTCAAGATCGACCCCGAGAAGATCGGGATGGTGATCGGCAAGGGCGGCGAGACGATCCGCTCGCTCGAGGCCGACCACGAGGTCCAGATCGACATCGAGGAGGACGGCACGATCCTCATCTACGCGACCGAGGGCGACAAGGCCGACTCCGCGATCGCCGCGATCGAGGGCCTGACCAAGGAGCCGGAGGTCGGCGACACCTACACCGGCAGGGTCGTCAAGACGACGCAGTTCGGCGCGTTCGTCGAGCTGAAGAAGGGGACCGACGGCCTCTTGCACGTCTCCAACGTCGGCCCGGGCCGCGTCGGCCACATCGAGGACGTGATCGAGCGCGGCGACGTGCTCGACGTGATCGTCCAGGAGGTCGACAAGGACCGCGGCCGGATCGGGCTCAAGCTGGTCGCGAAGCACGAGAACGGCAACCTCGTCCAGCCCGAGGAGCTGATCGAGCGCGCGAAGGACGCGCCTCCGCGCGAGCGCGAGGAGCGGCCGCCGCGCCGCGACGGCGAGCGTGGCCGGGGCGGCGGCGGGCGCGGCCGTGGACGCGGCGGGCGCGACCGCTGAGGCAACCGAGCGGGCAGGAGCGCCCCTCCTCGTCGAGGCGAGGGGGCAGGCGCTCCTGATCGCAGGACTGCGGCTGGCGCTGGCTGTTGCCGGCACAGTCGCGGCCGTTGCGCGAGGCATCGACGGCGGCGCGGCCTTCGGGCTCGTCGCGGTCGGCGCCTTCGCGCTGCTCCTCGCCGTCTACGGCGGCGACCGCCGGCGCCGCTCCGCGCTCAAATTCGCCGAGCCGAAGCCGGTGCCGGCGGACGCGCGCTTCGCGAGCAGGGCCCGCACGCTCGGCCACGCCGCCTACCCGAGCACCATCGGCCTCGCAGTGCTCGTGATCGTCGCGCTCCTGCTGCAACCGGCACTCGCGGCGCTGCTCGCGGGCCTGCTCCTCGGGCTCGCGCTGATGTCGTTGATCGGCGTCGCGCGCCTCGCGTCGTGGGAGGCCGCGCGGGGGACGCGGTTCTACGTCGACCCGCACACGGACACCGTCTTCGAGGCGCCGCGCTGACACACGACACGATCGTCCTGCTGGCCGTCCTCGGCGTGGTCGGCCAGGTCCTCGCGGGCCTGCTGCTGCTGGTCGGCCTCGGATGGCTCCTCGGGCTGCGCTCGCTGAGCGACGCCGTCCGCCGCGTGCTCGAGGGCTACGAGCTGTGGCTCGTCTTCCTCGTCTCGTCGATCGCGACGGCCGGCAGCCTCTTCTTCTCGGAGATCGCCGGCTTCATCCCGTGCGAGCTCTGCTGGTACCAGCGGATCTGCATGTACCCGCTAACGATCGTGTCGCTGCTGGCCGCGCTCGCCAACGACCGACGCGTCGCGCGCTACCTGCTGCCGCTGCCGCTGGTCGGCGCGGGCGTCTCGATCTACCACCTGCTCGTCGAGAACGGGGTCGTCGAGCAGGCGAAGGCGTGCCTGCTCTCGGCGCCGGGCGGCTGCGCGACGAAATGGATCAACGAGTTCGGCTACATGACGATCCCGACGCTCGCGCTGACCGGGTTCGTGCTGTGCGCCGCGTTCCTCGTCTTGGGGGCCGCGCCTCCGATTTCTGCAGCTACCGTTAGCGAACGATGACGAGCGGCAAGGCAGCCAGGCGCCAGCGGCAAGCCGCCGTCGCGCGCCCGCCCGTGCGGAGCACCGGCGGGCGCAAGGCCTCGCCGTGGGTGATCGGCGGCGCGCTGGCCGCGCTCGCCGTGATCGTCGCCGTCGTGGCGATCGTGATCGCCGTCTCGGGGGGCGGCTCGGGCTCGAGCACGACCACCGGGACGGCGCTGCCGGACGCGGCGACGATCCAGAAGCAGTTCGCTGGCATCCCGCAGCAGGGGAACGTGCTCGGCAAGGCGACCGCGCCGGCGACGCTCGTCGAGTACATCGACCTGCAGTGCCCGGTCTGCCGCGACTTCGAGACGAACGTGATGCCGACGCTCCTCCGGAAGTACGTCCGCACCGGCAAGCTCAAGGTGATCGCCCGGCCGGTCACGGTCATCGGCCCGGACTCTGAGCGCGGGCGGCGCGCGATGATCGCCGCCTTCGCCCAGAACCGCGGCTTCAACTTCTCGCAGCTCCTCTACTTCAACCAGGGGCCCGAGAACGGGGGCTGGCTCGACGACTCGATGGTCGCCGACGCCGCCGCGAGCATCCCTGGCGTGAACGTCAAGCAGCTGCAGGACGCCGCCAACTCGAAGGCCGTCGCCCGCCAGACGACGCGGTTCAACCAGCAGGCGCAGGCCGACCAGCTGAGCGGCACGCCGACGATCCTCGTCGGGAAGTCGGGTGCACGGCTGACGAACCTCGGCGCCGGCGTCCCCTCGATCGGCACGCTCAGCGGCCTGATCGACAAGGCCCAGCAGAGCTAGTAGCGGTCCAGCTCGCGGAGGCGGTCGTCGTCGATGCCGAAGTGGTGCGCGACCTCGTGCAGCACGACACGCCGGATCTGCTCCTGGAGCAGCTCGGGATCGTGCCCATAGAGCCGCTCGAGCGGCCCGCGGTAGATCGAGATCTTGTCCGGCCGCACCCCGGCGTAAGCGCTCGAGCGCTCCGTCAGCGGGATGCCTTCGTAGAGCCCGAGCAGCGGCTCGCCGTGAGGCGGCTCGTCCTCGACGAGGATCGCGACGTTCGACATCGCCGAGCGCAGGTCGTCGGGCAGCGACTCGATCGCCGCCTGCACCGTCTCCTCGAAGGCCGTGTCGGGCTGCATCAACCGAGCGTAGCGGCGGCCGCGAGTACGATCCGCACGTGCAGCAGAAGTACGTGCTCACGGAGCTCGACTCGGGCGAGCGCGTCATCTCGGAGCGGTTGGCGCACGTCCGCTCGGTCGCGCTCGGCTTCTGGATCGGCGCCGGCTCGCGCGACGAGACGGACGCGAAGGCCGGGCTCTCGCACTTCATCGAGCACCTGCTCTTCAAGGGCACGACGAGCTACAGCGCGCAGCAGATCGCGGAGATCTTCGACGGTCTCGGCGGCGAGCTGAACGCCGCCACCTCCCGCGAGCACACGGTCGTATACGCGCGCGTGCCGGACGACAAGCTGGAGGTCGCGCTCGACGTGATGGGCGAGATGGTCTTCGCGCCGGCGTTCGCCGAGCTCGACGCCGAGCGCGAGGTCGTGCTCGAGGAGATCGCGATGTACGAGGACCAGCCGCAGGAGCTCGTGCACGACCTGATCTCGGAGGCGACCTTCGGCACGCACGCGCTCGGCCGGCCGGTGATCGGGCGGGCGGACGTGATCTCGAGCGTCACGCGCCGGTCGATCTCGGGGTACCACCGCTCGATGTACGTGCCCGGGAACGTCGTCGTCGCGGCGGCGGGGAACCTCAAGCACGACGAGCTCGAGCGGCTACTTCTGCGCCTGCAGCGGCGGTCGCCCGGAGCTGCTCGCGGCCCGCGCGTGCGGCCGGCGCTCGTGAAGGCGCCGCCGCCGAGCCTCCGCTTCCAGCGCAAGGACACCGAGCAGTACCACGTCTGCATTGCGGCGCCCGGCATCGCGCGCTCCGACCGGCGCCGGTTCGCCGCGTCGCTGCTCGACGGCATCCTCGGCGGCTCTGCGTCGTCGCGGCTCTTCCAGGAGATCCGCGAGAAGCGCGGGATGGCGTACGCCGTCTACAGCTTCGCCTCGCAGTACACCGACACCGGCCAGATCGGGGTCTACATCGGCACCCGCGAGGACAATGTCTCGGCCTGCCTCGAGATCGCGAGCGAGCAGATCGGCGAGATCGCGGCCGGCAACGTGCGGCCCGACGAGCTCGTGCGGGCGAAGGAGAACCTCAAGGGGCGGATCCTGCTCTCGATGGAGTCGACCTCCAACCGCATGAGCCGACTCGGCAAGTCGCTGATCACCGACACCGAGCTGCTCTCGATCGAGCGGATCATGGCCGAGATCGACGCGGTCGAGCCCGAGGCGCTGGCCGAGCTCGCCGAGGTGCTGCTGGCCCCCGAGAAGCTCTCCGCGGCAGGTATCGGCCCGAGCGAGGAGCGGTTCCTGGCGGCGGTCGAGCACGTGAATCCGGGCCTCGCGCGGGCGGCGTGAAGGTCGCGCTCTTCGGGCGCGGGGGCAGGGTCGGGTCGGTGCTGGCGCCGGCGCTCGAGCGGGCGGGGCATTCGCTCGTGGAGCTCGGCGACGCCGACGCGATGGTCGACTTCACCTCGCCGGAGGCCGTGGGCGTGAACGTGCAGGCGGCGCTCGACGCGGGCGTGCCGTGCGTCGTCGGCACGAGCGGCTGGGATCCGGCCGCCGCCGGCGCGGCGGCTGCGGGGCGGGGGGTCGCGCTGCTGGTGGTGCCGAACTTCGCGCTCGGGGCGGTGGTGATGATGCGGCTCGCCGCGGTGGCCGCGCGGTACCTGCCGCGGGCGGAGATCGTCGAGCTTCACGGCGAGGCGAAGAAGGACGCGCCGTCCGGCACCGCGCGGGCGACCGCCGAGCTGCTCGGCGGCGAGGTGCCAGTGCACTCGGTGCGCCTGCCGGGCCTCGTCGCCCACCAGGAAGTGCTCTTCGGCGGCGAAGGGCAGCTGCTGACGATCCGCCACGACGCGTACTCCCGCGAGGCGTACGTCCCGGGCGTGCTGCTCGCACTCGAGCGGCTGGGAACGCTGCCGCCTGGCCTGACGGTCGGGCTCGACGCGCTGCTCGACTGAAGAAGGCACACCTTCGTCACGGAGGCCAGTTGACGAAAATCGGAGTCGGACTCCGATCTTCGTCAAGGAGCCAGCGTCGCCCCGGCGTAGAATGGCGTCGTGCTCGGCGACGTGCTGACCGCCACCGTGACGCCCTTCGACGCGGACGGCAACGTCGACTTCGACGGCTACCGCGAGCTCTGCCAGTTCCTGGTCGACCACGGCTCGGACGGCGTCGTTGTCAACGGCACGACGGGCGAGGCGTCCACGCTCAGCGACGAGGAGCGCGTCGGCCTGATCGAGGCGGCGCTCGACGCGATCGGCGACCGCGCGGCCGTCGTTGCGGGCACCGGCACGAACTCGACCGCCCACTCGATCCACCTGACCGAGCAGGCGCATGAGGCCGGCGCGCACGCGGTGCTGGTCGTGACGCCTTACTACAACAAGCCGCCCCAGCGCGGGATCGTCGAGCACTTCAAGGCGGTCGCCGCCGCCACCGACCGGCCGGTCGTCGCCTACAACATCCCGGGCCGCTGCGTGATCAACATCGAGCCCGAGACGATGGCCGAGCTGGCGAAGATCGACAACGTGACGGCCGTCAAGCAGTCGAACGCCGACCTGCACCAGGCCCGCCGCATCGTCGAGCTCGGCCTCGACCTCTACGCCGGCGACGACAACCTCGTGCTGCCGTTCGTCGAGCTCGGCGGCAAGGGCGGCGTCTGCGTGCACACGCACGTCGTCGGGCCGCAGGTGAAGGAGCTCATCCGGCTCGTGCGCGAAGGCGACCTCGCCGGCGCGCGCAGGCTCGACGAGGAGCTGGCGCCGGCGTACGACCTGATCGGCGTCGTCACCGGTCCGATCCAGATCAAGGCGGCGCTGAGGCTGATCGGCCGGGACGTCGGCGGCGTCCGGCTGCCGCTCGTCGAGGCGAGCGAGGACGAGGTTGCGCAGATCCGCGGCTGCCTCGAGCGGCTCGCGCTGCTCGAGCCCGCCCGCGCCTAGCGCCGCTCAGGCGATGCGCGTGGCGATAG
>Ga0207702_10005959_pt1 | contig 10588 bp, 10 predicted proteins | sample KBSCornC62_FD_184302 | JGI IMG/M metagenome (GOLD analysis project Ga0207702, IMG submission 184302) | Corn rhizosphere microbial communities from Kellogg Biological Station, Michigan, USA - KBS Corn C6-2 (SPAdes) (version 2) | ecosystem: Host-associated > Plants > Roots > Rhizosphere > Soil ...
GGCCGCGGCCGCCGACTGGACCCGCCTGGCCGCCTGAACCGCACCCCGGTTCCAGGCACCACTGCGCTCGCACCCGCGGCGGTCCACCGGCCGGGACGGTCGGGGGTCGACGGTGGCGGGGGGACGAAAGGGGCGTTCGGGTCCGCGAGGGCCCGTCGGGCGCGGTAGCGGACCGTCGGGCGCAGGAGCGTTGCGGGCGGCGACCGGTTGGGCGGAGGCTCGAGGCATGAAGGTGCGACTCGCGTACGGCCGCAGCGGGCTTGAGACCGACTTCCCGGACGACGCGGTGGTCGTCGCCCCCGAGCACCGCGAGGCCGCGACCGACCAGATGGCCGCGCTGCGCGGGGCGCTGCGCGAGCCCGTCGCCGGGCCCCCGCTGCGGGAGCAGGTCAGACCCGGTCAGACGGTCGCGATATCCGCCTGCGACGGCACCCGCCCGCAGCCCCGGCACCTGATGATCCCCGCGGTGCTGGACGAGTTGGACGGGATCGTCCGGCCCGAGGACGTCACCGTGCTCGTCGCGACCGGCACCCACCGCGCCAACACCCGCGACGAGCTGGTCGAGATGTTCGGCGCGCAGACCGTCGACCGGGTCCGCATCGTCAACCACGACGCCCGGGACGACTCGACGCTCCAGTGGGTCGGCACGTTCGGTGACGGCGTGCCGGTGTGGCTCAACCGCGAGTGGTGCGCGGCCGATGTCAAGATCACGACGGGCTTCGTCGAGCCGCACTTCTTCGCCGGCTTCTCGGGCGGCCCGAAGATGGTCGCGCCCGGCCTGGCCGGCCTGGACACCGTGCTGACGCTGCACGACGCCCGCCGGATCGGCCACCCCGACGCCCGCTGGGGCGTCACCGAGGGCAACCCGGTGCACGACGACGTCCGGGCGATCGCGGCCGGCACCGGGGTCGACTTCGCCCTGGACGTGGTGCTCAACCGGGACCAGGACATCGTCCAGGCCTTCGGGGGCGAGCTGTCCGCCATGCACAAGGCGGCGATCGAGACCGCGCGGGTGGTGGCGATGCGCCCGGTCGACCGCTACTTCGACGTGGTCGTCACGACGAACTCCGGCTTCCCGCTCGACCAGAACCTCTACCAGGCGGTCAAGGGCATGAGCGCGGCCGCCCAGGTCGTCCGGCCCGGCGGCGTGATCGTCTGCGCGGCCGAGTGCCGGGACGGCTTCCCGAACCACGGCTCGTACCAGGAGGTGCTGTCCTCGGCGGCGTCCCCGGAGGCACTGCTGGCCGAGATCGGCGACCGGCCGAAGACCGTGCCGGACCAGTGGCAGGTCCAGGTCCAGGCCAAGATCCAGACCCGGGCCCGCGTAGTCGTCCGCAGCGGCTACCTCGGTCCGGAGCAGCTGGCCGCGGCCCACCTCGGCTACACCGACGACGTCGCGACCGCGGTCCGGGACGCGCTCGGCGCCGCCGGCCCGGACGCCGGGGTCTGTGTCCTGCCGGAAGGCCCGCAGACGATTCCGTACGTTGCAGCCTGACCTATTCAGTCACAAATTTGCCCTCCTTGCTCACACCGTGTGTCCACAGGCGACTCTCATGCGGCAATGGCAGCGGCAGTGGCATGCTTTCCAGAATCGGGGGACTGTAGAGCGGCGGAGGCAGGACCGTGGAGCGACCGGCGTGGGCACCGGCTGAGCTCGATCTCGACCGACCCAACGCGGCCCGGATGTACGACTACTACCTGGGCGGTTCGCACAACTTCGCGGTCGACCGCGAGCTGGCCGGCCAGGTGCTCGAGGCGTGGCCGGACATGCCGAGGGCGGCCCAGGCCAACCGGGCGTTCCTGCGCCGGGCGGTCAGGTTCCTCGCCGCGCAGGGGATACGGCAGTTCCTCGACATCGGCTCCGGCATCCCGACCGTCGGCAACGTGCACGAGGTGGCCCAGGCCGCGGCCCCGGACGCGCGGGTCGTCTACGTCGACACCGACGCCGTGGCGGTCGCGCACGCCCGGGTGATCCTCGACGGCGACCCCCAGACCAGGGTCGTGCAGGCCGACGGGCGCGACCCGGCGGTGCTGCTCGCCCACCCCGACCTGACCGGCCTGCTCGACCTGCGCCGGCCGGTCGGGCTGCTCATGGTCGCGCTGCTGCACTTCGTGCTGGACGAGGGCGACCCGCGCGGCATCCTGGCCAGGTACGCCGCCCACCTCGCTCCGGGCAGCTGGCTGGTCGTCTCGCACGGCAGCATGGACTCCGCGCCGGGCGTCGCCGTGCTGGAGAAGCTGTACGAGCAGACCTCGAGCCCGATGCAGATGCGCAGCCGGGGCGAGCTGGAGCTGCTCCTGTCCGACGTCGACCTGGTCGAACCCGGGGTCGAGTTCCTGCCCGCCTGGCGGCCGGACCACCCCGACGACGTGGGCGGGGACGCCAGCTGGGCCAGCGCGTACGGAGCGGTGGGGCAGCTGAGGTGACCGTCACCACCCGGCCGGACCAGCAGCCGGTCCCCCTCCAAGGGCCAGCGCTGCGGGAGTGCGTCCGGGAGCTGGCGGCGGTGGCCCGGGAGACCAGCTACGTCGCGCTGGAGCGGGACGCGCTCGACGACTACCTGACCGGCGTGCTCAGCGAGCTGGTGCGGGCGCTGCTGGCCGATCCGTTCAGCACCGGCACCGCGTACGAGCTGGGCAGCGATCTGATCGCCGCCCACTTCACCGGACCGGAGATCTCCGGCCGGCTGGTCAAGGTACTCGGCACCCGGTTGCTGCCGGCCGTCGAGCTCGACCGGGAGCCGTACCGCTCCCGGCTGGCGGCGCTGCTCGGCGCGGCCACCACCGGATACGCCCGGGCGCTGAAGGACCGCGCCCTGGACGACCAGGAGACGATCGTCCGGGCGTCGATGATCGCCCGGGCCGAGGCCGAGCGGGCACTGCGCAACAGCGAGGAGCGGCGCTGGCACGAGGCCAGGCACGACCCGCTGACCGGCCTGCCGAACCGACTCGGGCTCACCGAGCAGCTGGCCCGCACGCTGGACCGGGCCGAGCCGGCCGGCACGATCGGGCTCTGCCTGCTCGACCTGGACCGGTTCCACGCCCTCAACGACACGCTCGGGCCGGACATGGCCGACCGGCTGCTGGCCACGGTCGCGGTGCGGCTGTCCGAGCACGCCGGCGGCCGGCTGCTGGCCCGGCTCGGCGGCGACGAGTTCGCGCTGCTCGTGCCGGGCGGCCACGACCTGGTCCGGTCCGCGACGACACTGCTCGAGGCGCTGGCCGGGGCGCCGCTGCAGGTCGGGCCCACCCCGCTGACCGTGACCGCGAGCGCCGGGCTGACCGAGCGGCGGGTCGCCGGGCTCGACGTCGACGAGCTGCTGCGGTCCGCTGACATCGCGCTGACCTGGGCGAAGTCCGACGGCCGCAACCGGTGGCGGCGGTTCGACCCGGTCCGCAACGCCGCCGACACCGCCCGCTGGAGCCTGGCCGCGGAGCTGCCGGCCGCGGTCCGGGACGGCGCGCTCGAGGTGCACTACCAGCCGATGGTCGGGCTGGCCGACGGGCGGCTGCATGCCGTCGAGGCGCTGGTGCGGTGGAAGCACCCGCGGCACGGGCTGCTGCTGCCCGGCCGGTTCATCGCCGCCGCCGAGGAGACCGGCCTGGTCGTGCCGCTGGGCCGGCAGGTGCTCGCCGCCGCCTGCGCCGAGGCCGCGTCCTGGACCCGGCTGACCCCGGACCCGCCGCTGATCAGCGTGAACGTCGCCGCCGGCCAGCTGCGCGCCCCCGGCCTGGTCGCGGACGTGGTCGACATCCTCGACGCGACCGGGCTGCCGCCGGAGCGCCTGCAGCTGGAGCTGCTGGAGACCGCGGTCATCGAGCCCGGGGACGCGGCGCTGATCACCCTGCGGGCACTCGCCGAGGCCGGGGTGCGGATCGCGGTGGACGACTTCGGCACCGGCCAGGCCAACCACTCGTACCTGCGGCGGCTTCCGCTGCGGGAGATCAAGCTGGCCGCCGAGTTCGTCACCGGGGTCGGCGGACCGGACGGCGACGCGCTCGACCAGCACCTCGCGGCCAGCCTCATCGACCTCGGCCACACGCTCGGGCTGAGCGTCACCGCCGAGGGCGTGGAGACCGCGCACCAGGCCGACTGGCTGCGCGCGGCCGGCTGCGACACCGCGCAGGGCTGGTACTTCTTCCCCGCCCTGCCAGGCGTGGAGGTACGCCCGCTGCTGATGCGGTGACGGCCGATGACGGCCCGATGACCGCGCCGCCGCTCGACCCGTGCCGGCTGGACCCGGCGGCCTCGCTGAACCGGGCCCGGCTGGACGGGCGCGACGCCCGCGGCCTGCTGTCGGCGCCCGCGCTGCACGGGCTGGCCGTGGCGGCCGGGCTGCGGCCGGACGGGCCGCTGCGGTCGTACCTGGACCGGTGCCTGGCCGACCAGGTTCCGGCGGCGGTTGCGCTGGCCGCGGAGTTCGGCAGCCGGCTCGGCCGGCTGCTGGCGGGGCTGCGGGCCGGCGACCGGTCGCTCAAGCCGGAGTGGGACGCGAGCTGGTGGGACCGGTGGACCGGCACTACCACGGTCTGGCTCGGCGGCGGGCTGTGCGCCGGCACTTTCGGCGCGGCGGTGGCCGAGCGGGCCGCGGCGGTGGTCGGCACCGGCTGCCGGGTGGTCGTAGCGCCCGACCCGACCGACCTGCCGCTGGTCGGCGCCGCCCGGCTGGCCGCCCGCCCGGGCGGGGCGGCGCTGGTCCTCGACTTCGGGCACACGCTGGTCAAGCGGGCGGTGGCCGGGTACGAGGGCGGCCGGCTGGCGTCGCTGCGCCGGCTCGGGCCGGCGCCGGCCGCGCCGGAGGACACCCCGGGCGGACCGCTGGCCGAGGCGGTCGCCGCGACGGTCGCCGCGGCCTGGTCCGACGCCGGCCGGCCGCCGGGCCCGGTGGTGGCGGCGATGGCCGCGTACGTCAAGGACGGCCGGCCGGTCCGGGTGCCGCTGGGCACCTACACCCGGCTGGCCGACGTGCCGGGGCGCCTGCCGGCGCGGCTGCGCGACCTGCTCGGCACCGACCTGCCGCTCGTGCTGGTGCACGACGGCACCGCCGCGGCCCAGGCGGTGCCGCCCGACCCGCACGCCGCGGTGGTCCTGCTCGGCACGTCGATCGGCGTCGGCTTCCCGCAGGCCTGCCCGGACCTGCGGCGACCGTAGGCAGAGCCTCGGCGCCGCCGACGCAGCCTAGGCTGGCCCGGTGGCCAGGCGGGCGCGGATCGACGACGTGCACGAGATCGCCGGCGGGATGCCGTTCGTCACGGTGGTGGAGATCGGCCCGGGCCGGCCGGTCTACCAGGTCGGCGGCAGGTCGTTCGTGTTCTTCCGCAACCCGCGGCCGGACGCGTTCGACCCGCATACGGGCGATCGGTACGACGACGTGATCGTCTTCTGGGTCGGCAGCGAGGCGGACAAGCAGGCGCTGGTGCAGGACGAGAGCACGCCGTTCTTCACGACCAAGCACTTCGACGGGCATCTGAGCGTGCTGCTGCGGGCCTGCCGGGTCGGCGAGCTGTCCCGGCCGGAGCTGGCCGAGGTGATCCAGGAGGCGTGGCTGAGCCGGGCCTCGCGCCGCCGGGCGGCCGACTGGCTGACCGCGAACCCGCCGGGCTGAGGGCGCTCAGCGCCGCTCGGAGCGGCGGCGCCGCAGCAGCCAGACGCCGATCGCGATCAGCACCACCGCGGCGACCGCGACGGCCACACCCCGGCCGAAGGCCTGCTCCACCCGCTGGTACGAGTTGCCGGCCAGGTATCCGAGCAGCACGGTCGCGACGCCCCAGACCAGGCCGCCGGCCGCGTTCGCGACCAGGAACCGCCGGTACGGCATCGCCGCCATCCCGGCCAGTGCCGGCATGACCGCCCGGAAGAACGCGATCGACCGACCCAGGAACACCGCGATCGCGCCCCGGCGGGCCAGCATCGAGCGGGCACCGTCGAGCCGGTCCCGGTGCCGGTCGAGCATCCTGGCCCGCAGCACGCGGGGTCCCGCGTACCGCCCGACCTCGTAGCCGACGCTGTCCCCGACGATCGCGGCCAGGACGACCGCGACGATCATCCCGGTCAGGCTGACGGTGCCGCGGGACGCGGCCACCCCGCCGAGGATCGCGGCGGTCTCGCCGGGCACGACGAAGCCGACGAACACCGCGTCCTCGACGAACACGAGAGCGATTACGACGGCGTAGACCAAAGCCGGCGAAGCGGTCAGCACGGACTCGAGCAGACCGCTCACCCCCTCGCCTCGACCGGCACCGACGGCGCCAGCCTACGTGGCCGGGGTGAGCTCAGGCGGTGCCGGCGATCGGGGCCGCAGTCCCTCAGAACGTCCGGATGGCGATCTCCGCGGGGGCGGTGAACAGGTCGACCAGCTCGTCGTCGAGCTTGACCAGGGTGAGCGAGGCACCGGCCATGTCGAGCGAGGTGCAGTACTCGCCGACGTAGTTGCGGCGGACGTGGATGCCGCGCGACTCCAGCTGCTGGTGGGCCCGCCCGTACAGGATGTAGAGCTCGCTGATCGGGGTGCCGCCGAGCCCGTTGATCATCAGAGCCACGTCGTCGCCCTGCTGGTACGGCAGGTCGGAGACGACCGCCTCGAGCAGCTCGTCGACGATGGCGTTGGCGGAGGCCAGCTTCTCCCGGCGGCGGCCCGGCTCGCCGTGGATGCCGACGCCCATCTCCATCTCGTCGTCGCCGAGCTCGAACAGCGGCGAGCCCTTCGCCGGCGGCGTGCAGGAGGTCAGCGCCATGCCCATCGTCCGGGTGACCGAGTTGACCCTGTTGCCGATCTTCACCAGGTCGTCGAGCTCGGCGCCCTTCTCCGCGGCCGCGCCGACCGCCTTGATGACGAAGAAGTTGCCGGCCACGCCGCGCCGCCCGACCGTGTAGGTCGAGTCCTTCACCGCGACGTCGTCGTCCACGACGACCGTCTCGATCCGTACGCCCTCGGCCTCGGCCATCTCCTTGCCCATGTCGAAGGCCATCCGGTCGCCGGTGTAGTTGTTGATCAGGTGCAGCACGCCCTTGGGCGTGTTGAGCAGCTTGCTGGTCTCCAGCACGTAGTCCATCGGCGGGGCCGCGAACACGTTGCCGGGGCAGGCGGCGTCGAGCATGCCCTTGCCCACGATCATCACGTGGGCCGGCTCGTGCCCGGAGCCGGAGCCCTGGATGACCGAGACCTTGTCGTCGCTGGGCGCGTCGGCCCGCATGATGAGGTTGTAGTCGGGGACGTACTTGAGCGTGTCTGGGTTCGCCAGCGCGATCCCGGTGAGCATCTCGGGGACGAAGTTGTTGGGGTCGTTGACGAACTTCTTCACGTCACACTCCTCTGTGGACAGATGCTTCGGGTCGGTGCCGGTCAGTGCTGGTCAGTGCCGGCCGGCCCAGCCGGCGGCGATCTGCTCGGCCATGACCGCGACGGCGGTCGCGCCGGCGTCGACGGAGCCGATGCTCCGCTCGCCGGTGTAGCTGGCCCGGCCGCGCCGGGCCTGCATGGTCTTGGTCGCGTCGGCCCGCTCGCGGGCCGTGGTGGCGAAGGCCTGGGCCCCGTCGCCACCGGACCGCAGGGCCTCCTCGAGCGCGTCGGTCGCCGGCACCAGCGCGTCGAGCAGTGTCTTGTCGCCCAGCTCGGCCTGGCCCCTGGCCTTGACGCCCTCGGTCGCCGCCCGCAGCGCCGCGACCAGCGTGTCGGCGTCCACTTCGGACTTGTCGCCGACCGTGCTGGCGGCGCGCAGGAACATCGTGCCCCAGATCGGCCCGGAGGTGCCGCCGATTCGGCCGGTGATCGTCACCGCGACCTTCTTGAGGAACGTGGCGATGTCGGAGCGGTCGATACCGTCCCAGTCGGCCAGGACGACCTCGAAGCCGCGGGCCATCGAGTAGCCGAAGTCCCCGTCGCCGACCACCGCGTCCAGGTCGCCGAAGTACTTCTCGTTGTCCACGGCCGTCTGCGCGATCGTGCGCACGACGAACTCGACGTCGGCGAGGTCACCGGCCATCGGGAGCTCCATTCGGTCCGGCCATGCAGGCCTCCAGGTCGGTCAGTTCGATGAGGTCGCCGGGGGCGGCCGCGGTCCGGTTGGCCAGCACCCTGGCCGGCTCGCCGGGGTCGCCGAGCGAGCTGACGACGAGCGCCGCACCGGAGAAGTCCTCGTCCTCGGTGTAGGCGTTGACGGTGATGAGCGCGGGCAGCCCGGCGCCGATCGCCGCCAGCAGCCCGTTGCGGGAGTCCTCGACGACGACGGTCCTGGCCGGGTCGGCGGCCAGGTCCCGGACGGCGAGCCGGTAGATGTCCGGCGCCGGCTTCTTCGCCGGCACTATGTCCCCGGCGAACACCGCGACGTCCCTGGCCAGCTCGGGACCGGCCGCGTGCTCGAGCACGGCCCGTACGGACGGCTCGGCCGAGGTGGAGGCGACCGCGAGCCGCCAGCCGGCGTCGGTGGCGGCGGCGATGACCCGGCGGATGCCGGGGCGGCCGGGCAGCTTCCCGTCGGCGACCATCGCCGTGTAGATCTCGGTCTTGCGCCGGTGCCAGGCCGCGATCGCCTCGTCCTGGCCCTGCTCGTCGGCCGGCAGCCCGGCCGCGGCGACGAACCGCGGGGTGAGCAGGCTGCGCATCCGCTCCTTGCCGCCGCCGATGAGCAGCTTCTGCCCGTAGTCCTCCTCGGACCAGCGCACCGGCAGGCCGAACTCCTCGAACGTCTGGTTGAACGCGGGCAGGTGCCCGTACCGCTCGGTGTCGGCGAGCACGCCGTCGCAGTCGAAGATCAGCGTGTTCGGCACGCCTAGGCCGCCTTGCCCACGCTGCCGAACCGGCGCATGTGGTCGGCCGCCATCTCCTTCACCGCCGCGTGCACCGCGGTGAACAGCGACGGCGGGTCCCACTTGTCCTTCTGCTCGGCCTCCTTGAGGAACTCGAGGTTGGACTTCATGTACGCGACCTTGAGCGCCGTCGAGATGTTGATCTTGGCGCAGCCGCGGCTGATCAGGTCGGTGAACTGGTCGTCGCTCATCCCGGTGCCGCCGTGCAGGGCCATCGGGATGTCGACGCGGGCGACGATGTCCGAGACCCGCTGCGAGTCCAGCGTCGGTGTCCGGGAGTAGACCCCGTGCGCGTTGCCGATCGCCGGGGCGAACACGTCCACCCCGGTCGTCTCGATGAACCGCACCACGTCCTCGAGGTCCTGGCGGGCGGCCTCCTCGTCGGAGCCGACGTCGTCCTCGACCCCGGTGATGGACTCGACCTCACCCTCGACCTGGGCGCCGTACCGCTCGGCCTCGGCGACGACCTCGACCGTCTGCCGCTGGTTCTCCTCGATCGGCAGGCGGGAGGCGTCGAATAGCACCGAGTTCCAGCCGGCCCGCAGGCACCGGCTGATCACGTCGCGATCCGGGCAGTGGTCGAGGTGCAGCGCGACGGGGACCGGCACATCAGCGGTCATCGTCGTCCACATGCCGAAGAGGACGTCGTACCCGATCGAGCGCACCGTCTTCACCGACGTCTGCACGATCAGCGGCGCCCGCTGCTCGGTGGCGGCGGCCAGCACCGCCTCGAGCGTGAGGTCGTTGACGATGTTGATCGCGGCCACGCCGTAGCGGTCCCGGTACGCCGCGGACAGGATCTCCCCGGTCGGTACGACAGGCATCGGCGAGCCATCCCTCCGTCGGTGGCTCTGACGCTAGGCGTGCCGGTCCCTGGCCGCGTCCGGGAAGCTCCCCGTCCTCAGGGTGGGGATTTCCCCCAGCGCCGCCAGCTCGGTGCGGTTGCGGGCACCGGTCTTCCGCAGCGCCGCACCGACGTGCTTCTCCACCGTCTTCACCGAGATCACCAGCCGCTCGGCGATCTGCTTGTCCCGCAGCCCGCGCCGGACCAGCCCGAACACCTCCCGCTCCCGGTCGGTCAGCGGCACAGCGTCGGCCGCCCCGGACAGCGCGGCCGCGGGCACCATCGACCGGCCCTCGGCCGCGGCGAGCAGTGCCCGGGCCAGCTCGGTGCCGGTCGCGTCGTCGACCAGCCAGCCGCTCGCGCCGGCCCGCACCGCCGCCGCGGCCCGCTCCTGGTCCCGCCGGGCGCAGAGGACGAGCACGACCGCGGCCGGGTCGACCCCGCGGAGCGCCCGTACTCCGGCCAGCCCGTCCGAGTCGGCCAGGTCGAGGTGGGCGACCACGACGTCCGGCGCCAGCAGCCGGTACGCGTCCAGCGCGGCGGCGACCGAGTCGACCTCGCCGGCCACCTGCAGCGCCGGCTCGCCGGCGGCCAGCAGCCGCACCACGCCGGCCCGGGTGACCGGGTGCGGCGCGGCGACCAGGACGCGGACCCGGCTGGTCGCCACCGGGGCGCCGTCCAGCGGCGCGCTGACCCGCACCCGGGTGCCCCAGCCGGCCAGCGAGTCGACCTCGAGCGTCCCGCCGATCAGCCGGGCCCGCTCGCGCATCCCGCGCAGCCCGATCGAGCCGGTCGCCTCGTCGGCGGAGAATCCCTGCCCGTCGTCCTGGACCAGCACGGCGACCGTGCCGTCCTCGTGGATCACCCCGATCCGGACCGACCTGGCGCCGGCGTGCCGGACCGCGTTCGTCAGCGCTTCCTGGGCGATGCGGAACAGC
>Ga0207702_10005963_pt1 | contig 10585 bp, 8 predicted proteins | sample KBSCornC62_FD_184302 | JGI IMG/M metagenome (GOLD analysis project Ga0207702, IMG submission 184302) | Corn rhizosphere microbial communities from Kellogg Biological Station, Michigan, USA - KBS Corn C6-2 (SPAdes) (version 2) | ecosystem: Host-associated > Plants > Roots > Rhizosphere > Soil ...
CGTGACATTCCGAATCGAGGAACTGCGTCTCGACACCTCGAACGGCCCAGTGACTTACTCCTTTCCGGCTGACCTCACAGTCCTGGCCGGACAGACAGGCGTTGGTAAGACGACGCTGCTAGAGCTGATCAAGTTCGGACTCGGCGGCGACGGCCTGCTCGCACCTGTCGCGCTGCAGCACGTCTCCGACATACATCTCGACATCCGAGCTGGCGCCGCCCGACTGCAGCTGTCTCGCTCCCTCGATCTGGAGAGCCGCAAGCGAGTGCGCGTCGTGGATCTCATATCGCGCGATCGCATGCCTGATCATTCCGTCGGCGGAGATGAGCCCACCATTAGTGACCTCCTCATGACGTCGTTGGGACTCGAAACAAGGCTGAAGGCAGCTGCTCGAAGTCGGAGAAGTACAAGCGCGGGCGCACAGATCACGTTCAACGATGTCTTCCGATACATGTACGTGCCCCAGTCCGAGATGAACCGAGACATCGGCGCCAGCCATGACTCGTACTACGCGCCAAAACGAAAGGCGGTCTTCGAGCTGCTGTTCGGCCTGACCAGCGCAGAGATCCTAAACATGCGGTCGGAGATCAACACCCTTAAGGCCACGCTCGACCAGGCTCGCACGGCGTACTCGACAGTCGATCAGTTTCTTCTAGATAGCGGCACTGCCAGCAGAATGGACGCGGAGCTTCGCGAGACGCGTGCTCAGCAAGACGAGCTCGAGGCCACCGCCGCTCTGACCGATCTACAAGACGAGCTGGCCGATGCCGCTGACCGGGAAACCCAGGTCTTGCGTGATCTGCTCGCTGATGCCGAGCGGCGACTGACTGAGGCTCGTCAGCTCAGCAGTTCACTGGAGCGCGAGCGACTCGAATACAGCCAGGAACGCCGGCGCGTTGCCCAAGACATCGCCCGCCTGGAACGAATGGCTTCAGCCGGCGAACGGCTCGCAAACATCGAGTTCTCGGTGTGTCCGCGCTGCACTCAGTCCCTCAACCAACGCGCGGTTCCTGCTGGCATCTGCCGAGTCTGTCTTCAAGCTGACATCGTCCCAAACGTGGCTGGTCACGACCAGTATGAGACCGAGCAGCTGAAGTCTCAGCTCGCCGAGGTCGACTCACAGCTGGATACAATTGCCGCTCAGTCATCGGAAGTGGCCGCCGCAGAGGCCGACCGCGACGAACTAATCCGATCTCTCTCAGCCCAGATCGACGCAAGAACGTCTAACCGAGTGACTCCGCGTTTGCAGGCCTACGCAGACGCCGTAGCCAAGCTGACGACTGCGCGGAGTGAACAGGCGTCCATGGAGGCAGTGCTGCGCCAATGGGACCGTGCGGACGACCTGCGAGCTGTAGCCGATCAGACCGAGGCGCGACGCAACACTCTTGTCAGCCATGTCAGCTCAGCTGAAGCGGCACTCAGCGCGAGGAGATCAGAGCTCATCGCGGAACTTGACGCAGAGTTCCTCACCACGGTCATTGCCTTCGGCATCCCCAGCATCGAGGTAGCCTCGATTGACCCAGACACCTACCTGCCGATGCTCAATGGTCAACCCTTCGACCAAGTTAGCCTGGCAGGGGGCATTATCACCGCGACGCAGGTCGCCTATTGGCTCACGTTGGTGACCGTCGCAACGCGACGGGGAGACACACAGGTACCCGCGTTCCTGTTGCTAGACAGCCCACGACTGGCACTGAACACTGCTGAGGACATAGCCGCCCAGATGTATCGGCGTTTCGTCACACAGGTGGCCGTCATACCAGGCCGTCTGCAATTCATCGTCGCCGACAATCAACTTCCCCCCGAGTATGACAAGGAGTTCGCAGAACTGGACTTCTCCTACGAACGCCCCACGGTCGAAACTATCGCGCACCCCGGACCAGCGCAGGTTCAGACCCTGGCGGCGACCCTCGACGACGGGTCCGACGATTAAGACTGCCCAGACCGATTGGCTCGGTGCATCGTTGGGCCGCGCCGACCTATTCGTCTGCGCGAGTCGCGCTCAGTCGGCGGAGCGCGACTATCGACGGCTCTGCGTGCATCTCTGGCATCCGACGGATTGACGCGACCGGTAGCCACTGATGACAGGCCTTTTGCGGCAGTACGTGCTTCGTGCCGCACCACCAGCAACAATCGACGCGGCGGCCTTGCAGATCACGATCGGCGGTCCGTCTCTCTCGAAACGTCGCCAATCGAACGGACCGCAGCCGAGGTCGGCCGCACAGCGTGCGCTGCGGCTCGCGCCGCGTCCATTGCATCGGCGACCTCGTCGAGCTGATCGGCGAACAGATGACCGTATAAATCGAGTGTCATCGTCGCCGACTTGTGGCCAAGCATCGTCTGTACGACCTTGACGTTCGCACCAGCGGCTATCGCTAGTGACGCCGCGGTGTGACGTAAGGCGTGCGGTGTCAGTGGGCCAACCTGTACCGCGGTTACCGCCGGTTCGAATCCTGCACGGCGAAAGTTGCGCAGACGTAAGACCCCACCGCGCGGGGCCGGGAACACGAAGTCGTCCGCCGATCGACCTGCGACCTGCGCGGCCAGGTCTGTCACCAGAAATCGAGGGATAGGCACAGATCGGCTTTGGTGCGACTTCGGCGTACTGAAGATCGCTCTACCGTGGACCTCGGCAACAGCCTCCACGATCGCCGCACGCCGCCTCATGAGATCTAGATGCCGAACCCGAAGCGCCGCCGCCTCACCGAAACGCGCTCCGGTGTAAGCAAGGAACAGGACGAGGAGGCGATAGTCGCCCGCAGCTTGCGCCAACGTGTCGACTTCATCATGACTTAGGTAGACCGGTTGAACGCGGCCCGCACGGGGAAGCGGAACGCCGACGGCTGGGTTGCGAGCAAGCCGACCGTCGCGCAGCGCAAGACCGAGTAGTAGCGCGAAAACGCGGTGTGTCTGCCGGATGGTCGAGGGTGAAAGACCTTCGTCCTCCAACTTTGCAATCCATGCTGCAACCGACTCGTGGGTGACGGCCGAGAGCGCAACGTCCCCCCAGTCGCTCAGAACATGATTGCGCAGCAGATTTTCGTACGTTGCCCGTGTCGTCGCCTTGAGATTGACCTTGGTAGCTAGCCATCGGGGGGCCCACTCGCCGACGGTGACCTTGGACGCCTGTGGATCGACGTAGGTCCCGGTGTTGATAGCGGTGGTTACTGAATCCAGCCAACGTTGCGCGTCAACCTTGCGTCCGAAGTGGCGCGCGTGCTCCTTGCCGCGTGCGTCCCGATACCGCGCCCGCCAACTTCCGTCTTGTCGCTTCGCGATGTTTGCCATGTCACTCCTTCTCTAGGTGGCAGGTTGTTTTCGACGGGGACGCGGGCCTATCTCTCAGGCCGCATGGGGACCGTCGTGGTCGTGACGTTCGTTGATCCAGACGATGACATCGGCGTAGCGGTAGAGGACACGGCGGCCGAGGCGGAAACTGCGTGGGCCGGTTCCGAGGTGTCGCCAGTATCGGAGCGTCGCGATCGGCGCTCGGACGAGGCTGGCGGCTTCGCTTATTGTCAGTAGCTTTTGGTCGCGATCCTCGCTGGCGATGTCGTGCTCGTGATCGTGGACGGTCATCGTCCTCTCCCTTCGTTGGTGGCGCGGACTGGCCTTTCACTGGGAGATGTGGCTGTCGTGGGTCGCGAAGTGACACAGAGCCTTCAACGTCCAGTCCTGATCAAGGCAAGCAGCGGTCGTCTATCGGCTCGGCCGTGAGGCTACCGACGATGTAAGATAATAGTAGCTGCACTTACCGTTATCAGAGTTACGTCTTGAATCTCGGCGGCGCTTACGGGTTCGGTAGGTTGGACTACCGTAACTCGGGTTACCATTGCCCGATGCTCAAGCCGGCTGACCTGTACGACCGAGACCGCGAATGGACGGCGCTGGAGCAGTTCGTCAGCTCCGACAAGCCGGGCAGCACCCTCGGCCTGGTCTACGGCCGGCGCAGGCAGGGCAAGACCTACCTGCTGCAGAGTCTGACCGAGGCCACCAATGGCTTCTACTTTGCCGCGCTTCGACAATCGAGCATCCAGAACCTGGACCGCCTCGCCGAGACCTACCGGACCCACACCCGTAGCCGCGCGCGGGTTAACTTCCAGAACTGGGAAGAGGCGCTCGATGCGCTGCTCGCGCTCGGCGAGAACGCCGACACCCCGATTGTCGTCGCCCTCGACGAGTTCCCCTACCTGCTGGAAGTAGCGCCCGAGCTTCCTTCGGTGCTGCAGGCCCTGCTCAGCCCGCGAGGCACCGCGGCCAACCAGTGGCGGACCCGGCTGCTGTTATGCGGCTCGGCGCTGTCGACGATGCGGGGGTTGCTGGCCGGCACCGCGCCGCTGAGGGGTCGATCCGCCCTGGACCTCACGATCCATCCCTTCGGCTACCGCGACGCCGCCGGCTACTGGAACGTCGCGCACGACCCAGCCCTGGCGATGCAACTGCACGCCCTCATCGGAGGCACCCCGGCCTATCTGGACATGAGCGGGGGAGAGCCGCCCCGAAGCCTCGACTCCTTCGACGCCTGGGTCGCCGCCACCCTGCTCAACCCGGCCTCGGCGATGTTCCGCGAAGGCAACGTCCTGCTCTCCGAGGAAGACCGCATCACCGACACGACCCCCTACCTCGCCGTCCTGGCCGCGATCAGCAGCGGAGCGACCCGACGCGGCGAGATCGCGGCCGCGGTCGGTCGGCCGGCCGACGCTCTCGCGCACCCGCTCACCGTGCTCACCGAAGCCCGACTGATCCGTCCCCTGGCCGACGCGCTCAAGCAGAAACGCACCACCTACCACGTCGCCGAGCCCATCGTGACGCTCAACGAACTGATCATCCGCCCCAATGAGCCCCGCCTCGCCCGCCACCAGGCCGAGGCCGTGTGGGCGCAGACCGCCGACACGGTCTCGGCCAAGATCTACGGACCCCACTTCGAGGAACTCGCCCGCACCTGGTGCGCCGAGCATGCCGACGTGGCCAGCCTGGGCGGCCAGCCCGACCTCGTTGCCGCCACCCAGATCGCATGCCGAGAACACGGCCGCACCCACGAGATCGATGTCGTCGTCATCGACAAGACCCCCAACCAGGCCAACCGCATCGCCACGATCGGCGAAGCGAAATGGCAACAGCAGCCGTCCGGGCCAGCGCAGCTGACCCGCCTCGAGCACCTTCGAGAGCTCCTCGACGCCGACGGCGCCCGGCTGCTGCTGTTCAGCCGGAGCGGCTTCACCGCCGAACTCACCGCCACCGCCCGGGCCCGAGCCGACCTCGAACTCGTCGACGTCGCCCGCCTCTACACCGGCAGCTAAACAACCCAACCCCACCCCCAACCCGCGCCGCGGCACTGCCTCGGCGGACGGCTCTATCGAGCTGACACGTCTAGCCGCGCGCGAAGTCACTGCGCCGACCGGGTGACACACCTAGGGACCGCACCCACCCATCAGCGCTGCGCACTGTGCCCAGCTCGGCCGGTTCCGCAGGCTTCACCGACCGAGCCACTTCCTCCCCCACCTGGCCTTCCAGTGTGGGCCGGGGCGGCCTGCGCGCAAGGGCGCTCCGCAAGCTCCGCGTCACCCGCGACCGGCTACGCCGGCCCTTGCGCTCCGGCCACCTCATCCGGCCCCCGAAAAGCGCGCCAGGTGGGGGCGGAAGAACGGGGTCATTCCCAAGGCATCGCTCCGCGACCAAGAGCCCCACCCAAACGACTCGGAAGGAGTCACCCATGCCGACGACCGTCGAACCGACGCTCGAAATGATCGACCCGGCCACGCTGCTGGTCGACCTGAACATCCGCGAGGCCAAGCTGGACAAGGACTTCGTGGCCTCCATCAAAGACCACGGCGTGATCGAGCCGATCGTGGCCGTGCGCACCGAGGACGGGCAGCTTCGTGTCCGCCACGGCCACCGCCGCGCCCTCGGCGCGATCGAGGCCGCGCAACCCCTGGTGCCGGTGGTCATCGCCGGAACCGAGGACAACGACGACGCTGACCGGATCGCTCGTCAATGGCACGAGAACCAGCACCGGGCCGCGCTGACCAACGTCGAGGAGGTCGAAGCCGTCGACCAGCTCGCGCTGCTCGGACTGTCGGCGGCCGCGATCGCCAAGCGGCTGCGCTCGCCCAAGAAGCACGTCGAGAGCGCGCTCACCGTGCGCGGCAGTGAGTTGGCCCGGGCCGCAACCGTCCGCTACGACTTCCTGACCTTGGAGCAGAGCGCCGTCATTGCCGACTTCGAACAGGACACCGAGGCCGTCAAGGCACTGGTCGCCGCCGCGAAGCAGGGCGACGTCCAGTTCCAGCGAGCCGCACAGACCGCGCGGGAGGACCGCGAACGCGCCGCAGGGCGGGCCGCGCTCGTCGCGAGCCTCACCGAGGCGGGCGTGAGCGTCCTAGACGGTCACGCGGACTACCGGCTGCGGCTGGACAGCCTCACCGACAGCGAAGGCACCCGGCTGGACGAGCACAACCACGCCCAGTGCCCCGGCCACGCCGCCTACATCAGCGAGGAGTGGGTGCAGACCGATCCGGAGGCGAACGCCGCCGAACAGTCCGACAGCGCCGACACCGGCGACACGGGGGAGGAGGAGGACGACGACGGCGCGTGGCGGCTGGCGTGGGTGGCTGTCTACGCCTGCACCAACCCGACCGAGAACGGCCACCAGAACCGCTACGGCAACGCCCGCGCCACCAGCGCCGCGTCCGCCGCGACTGACGAGGCTGGCCAGGAAGCAGCGAAGGAGGCGGCGCGTCAGGAGCGGCGCACCACCCTGGCCAACAACAAGGCATGGCGGGAGGCCGAGCCGATTCGGCGGGACTGGCTGCGCGCTCTGGCCGCGCGCAAAACCGCGCCGAAGGGGGCAGCGGCGCTCATTGCCGCCGCGCTGAGCACGGACAGCTACACCATCCGCAAGGCGATGGAGGCCTCGGTGCCCCTCGCCGCCGACCTGCTCGGGCTCGGCAGCCGCGAGGCGATCGACAAGGCTGCCGCCGAAGCGACCGAGGCCCGCGCCCTGCTGATCTCGCTGGTGGTGGTGCTCGCCGCGCACGAGGACGCCACCGGGGTGCACAGCTGGCGGTCTGACTCCGGCACGACCCGGCGTTACTTCGGATGGCTAGCTGACAACGGCTACCCGCTGTCGGAGGTCGAGGCCCTCGCCGGACCCACCGTCAAGGACAAGCGCAAGTAGCTAGCGGGGGAGTGGGGCGGGTCGCCGCAGACCCGCCCCACTCCCTGACGAACCGCGAGCACCCGACCGATTCCCAACAGGAGGACCACATGAGCGACCACATCAGCGACAGGGACGCCGTCGTCATCGACATCGCTGAGCGCCGTCGCCGAAGCCGGGCGCGAGTCGCAGGCATCGAACGGCACGCCGCGAACTGCGCGAGCGCGACGCGCACATCTGCATCTGCACCCATCGCTGCGCCACCCACGGCTCCTACGTCGCCGGAGAGTTTGTCGGCGTCGGGTTCGGTCCCTGCGGTTGGCCGGGCTGCGACTGCGATCGGTTCACCGACAGCGGCGCGAAGTCCTACGACCCGATCATCGGCGTCCCGGACTACGACCGAGAGCAGCCCATCGAGCACCGCACCTGCCCGGACTGCCAGGCCGGTCCGGGCGAACCGTGTCACTGGGCCTGCTCGTCTTGGTGGACCTGAACGTCTGCGCCCCAGCGGCCGCGTGCGGGCCGGCGACAGAGGCCGGCCCGCACGCACCCGCCCATAGGGCTCACACCGGTGCTGCGCGCCGACTTTCGCGCCCGGCCGGCTTCGCAGGCTGCGCCGGCTCCGCCTACGGCCGGGCGTTGTCCTCCCCCACCTGGCGTCCCAGTGTCGGCCGGCCGGCCTCCGCGGCAAGGGCGCTCCGCCAAGGCTCCGCGTCACCCGTGACCGGGCTGCGCCCGGCCCTGGCCGCTCCTGCCGGACCTAGGCCGATGCGCCACTGCGCCAGGTGGTGCGAGGGAAATGCGGGGGCACCGCAAAGACCCCGATCGCACCCGACCGTCCCGAAGGAGCCCGCCATGCCTCGCAAGACAAGCAGCAAGACCAAGGCCGGTAAGACCCCCGAGCAGCGCGCCGCCGAGCGTGAGGCCCTGCTAGAGCGGCTGGGGGAGAAGGTCGCCACACTGGGCAGCTCGACCGAGTGGATCGCCTACCTGCGGTTCATGTCGGCCTTTCGACGCTACAGCTTCAACAACCTGATGCTGATCGCCCTGCAGTGCCCGAATGCCACGCACGTAGCCGGGTTCCGCAAGTGGCAAGAGCTCGGACGCCAGGTCCGCAAGGGCGAGAAGGCGATCAAGATTCTCGGCTACTCGACCAAGAAGATCACCAAGACCGACCCGGTGACCGGCGAAGAGGTCGAGGACCGGGTGAAGCGGTTCCCGGTGCTGTCGGTGTTCGACGTGACCCAGACCGACGGCGAGCCCGTCCCCAGCAATGCCTACCAACTGCCGACGGGGGAGGGGCCCGCCGGAATGCTGGAGCGCCTCTCGGCCTGGCTACGCGGCGAAGGCTGGACCCTGCGTGAACTTCCCCTCGGCGGGATGATGGAGGGCTACACCGACCACCAGCGCCGCATCATCGCTACCGAAGCCGGTCTCGAGCCCGCCGCCCGGCTGGTGGTGCTGCTGCACGAAGCCGCGCACGCCCTGCTGCACGAGAACGACGCCGACTACGTGACCCATCGCGGGGTGTGCGAGACCGAAGCCGAATCGACCGCCTACGTGATCGCCAACCTGATCGGCATGGACGTCGACGCCAGCTCGGTCAGCTACGTCGCCGGGTGGGCCAAAGCCGACCGTGAGGTCATCACCGCGGCCGCGACCAACGTCCTGCGCGCGGTCAACACCATCGCCGCCGCCCTCGGCCTTGACGAGGCCGACCAAGACGAAGACGGCCAGCACGAGGACGCCGAGCAGGAGGTGAGCGCAGCCTGACCACGCGGGTGGCCGGGCCGGCGACAGAGGCCGGCCCGGCCACCCGCGCCGCACCAGCGCAGAACCACGACCACACCGGCGCGCGGCCGCGGCAGAAAGCACCGCGCCCGCGCCGAAGAACTCCTCGAACTGGCCGCCGGGCCGTCGACCGGTCCGGCCGCCGGCGACCACCGGGCGGCCGATAGACACCCGCCCGCCCGCACTGTCACTTTCTGACCCGCGGCCTCCACATCTCCCAGTGAGAGGACCACTGGAGGAGGTGAGACAGCTGCTGGCCCACGCTGGCGCAGTCGAGTGCCGTTGAACCCGCCGGCGACCCTGAACACCACGACGGGTCACCGGAACCGGAGCGACCCCGGCACGGAGGCCGGGACCCGCACTCAACGGCGATCGGTCGCTGCGCGCCCGACCCTGGAACTGTTTCCTCCCCCGCCGGGCAATCGAGTATGGGCCGCGCGACCTTCGCGCAAGCCGCGGCTCCGCTGCGCTACGACCGGCCCGCTGCACACGATTTTTCAAGCCCTACGGGACCGCTGACGCTCTCGAAAATTCGTGCTCGGACCCGGCAGACCGGGCTTGCACTACGGCCGCTCGATGCGGCCCCTTTCTCTTCTTTGCCCGGCGGGGGAGGGAATGCAGGGGTCAAGCCGACAGGCACAACGACCGAACCCCCTCTCTCGCTGGGTTCCAACTCCATCCACGTAGGCCACTCGTATCAGCCGAGGGTCACACCATCCGAAAGGACCACTGTCATGAGCTTCATCGTCATCGAGGGCAACGCCACGGAAGACGCCAGCCTGCGCGAGTTCATCAGCAAGCGCACCGACCAGAGCGTGCCGATCAGCAACGTCACCGTCGCGGTCAACGACCGCCGCTACAACGCCGAGACCGATCAGTGGGTCGACACCGGCCGCACCTTCTACGAGGTCACCGTCTCCGGCGAGCAGGCCATCCACTTCGCCGCCTCCGCACTCAAGGGCACCCGGCTCCTGATCGCCGGCAACGTCTACGTCGAGGAGTACCGCGACAACGAGGGCAACACCCGCCAGCGTCGCCGGGTCAGCGCCGACCACCACGGCATCAGCACCAAGTACGCCCCGGCCAGCGTCCCCGAGACCGTCACCAGCACCAGCTGAGTGACCCGACAGCGGGGGAGAGGCCGCGTCCCGGGGGTGGCGGCCTCTCCCTTCGCGCTTTCTTCAACCGAGGTGAGTCAGTCATGTGGATCATCAAGTGCACCGAGTTCCGCACCAACCGCGACTTCATCGTGGGCCCGTTCGGCACCGACGACCAGGCCCTCGACGCCGCCCGCGAGATCGAGGCCGATGGCCGGGTCGGAACCGACGTCCGGCCCCTGGTCGAGCCCGGCCGCGCCCTGGCGGGAGCGACGTTCTGATGGCGAGCCCAACCGCGACCGAGCTGGAGCAGCGGCTGCAGCAGATCGCGCAGCGGCTCATGCCCTGCCCGATACCCGACTTCAGCGAAGGGTGGGACCTGTGTGCCCACGGCCTGCCCTGGCCATGCCCGAGCACCGAGGCCGCGTGGCTGGCCCGCGGCCTCGACCGCGACGAGCAGGTCCGGGCACAGTTGAGCTGGCTGCGTGGCGAACGGGCCGACGCGCACACCGATGCCAGTCTGGAGATCCCCGGACTACCG
>Ga0207702_10005965_pt1 | contig 10581 bp, 12 predicted proteins | sample KBSCornC62_FD_184302 | JGI IMG/M metagenome (GOLD analysis project Ga0207702, IMG submission 184302) | Corn rhizosphere microbial communities from Kellogg Biological Station, Michigan, USA - KBS Corn C6-2 (SPAdes) (version 2) | ecosystem: Host-associated > Plants > Roots > Rhizosphere > Soil ...
GCCGGCCCAGTAGGCGGCGCGGGCCGACCAGCGCGCCGCCTCCAGCCGCTCGCCGCCCTGCCGCAGGTGGTCGGCGATCAGGGCCGAGAGCTCGTCCCAGCGGTCGGGCGGGTTGAGCTCGATCAGCGCCCGCGCGGCGCGCGCATGCGTGGCGGCGCGCTGCTCGGCAAGCTGGGTGCCGTAAGCGACCTCGCGGGTCAGCGGGTGGCGGAAGGCGAGCAGGCGCTGCGGGTAGAGCTCGGCTTCGTAGAGGAAGCCGCCTTCGATCAGCTCATGCAAGGCGCGGTCCATAGCCTCCTCGCCGAGCCCGGCAGCCATCGCCAACGCCTCGCCGCTGACCTCCTTGCCGAGGACCGAGGCGACCTGCAGCAGCAGCTTCGCCTCGGCGCCGAGGCGATCGATCCGCGCCGCCAGCACCGCCTGCACGGTGACCGGGACCCCGGCGTCCTCGACCGGTTTGGCGAGGCGGTACGCGCCGCGCTCGCCGACCAGATAGCCGGCCTCGGCCAGCTCGCGGACGATCTCCTCGATGAAGAAGGGATTGCCGCCGGTGCGCTCGTGGATCGGCTCGTCGAGACCGTCGAGCGAGGGGTCCTCGCCAGCCAGGTCGCGCAGCAGCTCGCGCGTGTCCTCACGCCGCAGCGGCGCCAGCTCAAGCGCTTCCCAGCAGCCGTTCCCGCTCCAAGGGGGGGTGTACTCCGGCCGGTAGTTGGCGAGGACCAGCGTCCGGGTGCCGCCGAAGCCGTCGATCAGCCCCTGGATCATCGTCTGGCTGCCCTCGTCGACCCAGTGCAGATCCTCGAAGACCAGCATCAGGGGCTTCTTCCGCATGGGGTTGCTGACCAGCTTGCACAGCACTTCGCCGAGCGCCCGCTGGCGCGCCTCCGGGCTCATCTGCGCCACCGGCCGGTCGGGATCGGGGACGCCGAGGAAGTCGAAGAGCAGGGGCAGATCGTCGGCGAAGGAGGCGTCGAGCAGGAGCGCCCGGCCGGCGATCTTCTCCCGCGCGGTTTGCTCGGGGTCGTTGTCGCCGATCCCGAAGAAGGCGCGCAGCATCTGCAGGATCGGCATGAACGGGATCGATTTGCCGTGCGCCTGGCCCTGCGCCTCGAAGACCTCGGTGCCGTCGCTGCGGCAGCGCTGGACGAACTCGTGGTAGAGCCGGCTCTTGCCGATCCCGGGTTCGGCGACGACGCCGATCGCACGCGCCTCGCCCTCCTTTGCGCGGCGCAGCGCCTCCTGCAGCCGCTCGAGCTCACGCTCGCGGCCGACGAAGCGGGATAAGCCGCGCTCGCGGGCAAGGTCGAGGCGCGTCCGCGCCTGCCCGACGCCGGCCAGCTCGAACACCTGGACCGGCCGGCTCGCACCCTTGATCTCGAACTCCCCGAGGTCCTCGAGATCGAGGTAGCCGCGGGCGAGCCCGGCGGTGTGCTCGGTCAGGTAGGCCTTGCCGGGCTCGGCAAGCGACTCCATTCGCTGGGCCAGGCCGACCGTGTGGCCGATCGCGGTGTAGGAGCCTTCGCCACCGCCGATCGCCCCGGCGACCACCTCACCGGAGTTGATCCCGATCCGGGTCGAAAAGTTGAGTCCGCGCTCGCGCCGCAGATCGGCCGCGTACTCGGAGACGTCGTCAAGCATCTGCAGGGCCGCGTAACAGGCCCGCCGCGCGTGGTCCTCGTGGGCGACCGGCGCCCCGAAGATCGCCATGATCCCGTCGCCGGTGAACTTGTCGACGGTCCCCTCGAAGCGGGTCACCGTCTCCGCCAGCAGCGAGAAGAAGCGCTGCATGATCTTGCGCCACTCCTCCGGGTCCTCCTGCTCGGCGAGGTCCATCGAGCCGCTGACGTCAGCAAACAGGACCGTCACCTGCTTGCGCTCGGCATCGTCCTTGCTGGCTTCGTTCACGACGTCACAAGGTTACGCCCCTGGCCCGCAGTCGAGTACCGCATCCGATTCTCGCCCCAGCGGGCTGTGCTCAAAATCGGATGCGCTTCTTAAGCATCGCGATGGTCCTGACGAGAGCCGTGCGGACGCGAGCGGCCTCATAGCGGACCTCGTAGTGGGTGAAGCGAAGCGGCGTCATGCCTGCCATCACGTGCGCCCGGTCGCGGCGGGCGTCCCGAAGCTGTGCCGAAGGCGTTCGGTGATAGCGGAGGCCATCGGTCTCCACGACGAGCCCGAGGTCTGGCCAGAAGAAGTCCACCTCAAACCTGTTCACTTGTTGTTTGGCAAGAGGCATCGGAAGACCTGCCCCCTTGACGATACGACGGAAATAGATCTCCAGGTCCGAATCCGAAAGCTGGAAAAAGAGCTTGTCGAGCAGGTGACGGAGGGGACGGATCCCGGGGCAGCCGCCGAAGCGCGGAAGGTCTTCTCGAAGCGATTCTGGATCGATCAGGTCTCGCTTGTCGGCATCATTCACCGCTCGCTCGAGGGCTATCGGGTCGAGTTCGGTCGCGAGGTCGACGAGCGTCTGTGCCGGTGAGGTGACCGGGATGTCCTCCCGCAGCACTAAGTCATGGGGCGCCAAGGTCGGCCGACCGTGGAAGCGGATGCCGGGGCGCCGCAGTTCGCAGCGCCGTCGGACGCTGACGACAATCCCCTCGCCCTCCTGGCCCATCTCCCACAGCGCGGCTGCGCTGCGGTGGCTCAGAGCCGCACCCTCGCCTCCGGCTAGGACCGCCGCCATCCAGCGCCTCTTCTGCGTGAGTGCCGGCCAGCCGACCGCGTAGACGCCGAGGCTCACGGGGAAGAGGCGCCCCCGTGCCACCCGGTGTTCGATCGACCTCCGACCGAATCCCAGCGCCAACAACTGCCGTCGAGTGACGATCCCATGCTGCCGCGCCGCGAGCTCCCACGCCCGCCTGCTTCGCGTATCCGGTTCTTGCCCCACCCTGTTGTGTCAAGAGTCGGAAGGGTCTTGACTCTCCCCCTCTCTGGAAGTTGGAGAAGCCGCAATTTCGGGACGTCTCCGGCTCCACGGTCGCTCATCAGTAGCCTCGGAGGATGCGATCGGTCCTCATCACCGGCGCCTCGACCGGGATCGGTCGCGCCACCGCGCTGCGCCTCGACAGCAACGGCTGGAAGGTCTTCGCCGGGGTGCGCAAGGAGGAGGATGCTGCTTCGCTTCGCGCCCAGGCTTCTGACCGGCTGGCGCCGGTGACCCTCGACGTCACCGATCCCAATCAGATCGCCGCTGCGGCCGAGCTAATCGAGCGCGAGAGCGAGGGCGGCCTCGATGGCCTCGTCAACAACGCCGGGATCGCCGTACCGGGGCCGCTCGAGACGGTGCCGCTAGAGGACCTGCGCCACCAGCTCGAGGTCAACCTGGTCGCCTACGTGGCGGTGACGCAGGCGATGCTGGGGGAGATCAGGCGGGCCAAGGGACGCGTCGTCTTCGTCAGCTCGATCGGCGGCCGGGTCGCCTTTCCCTTCGGCGGTCCCTACCACGCCTCCAAGTTCGCGACCGAGGCGATCGGCGACGTCTTCCGGCAGGAGCTGCGCCCTTGGGGCCTGAAGGTCTCGATCATCGAGCCCGGCTCGATCGACACGCCCATCTGGGAGCGCGGGCAGCGCAAAGCCGAGGACGTGGAAGCGAAGTCGCCGCTCACGAACCTGCTGTACGGGGCGGCGCTCGAGAAGTTCAAGAAGGTGATCGAAGACACCGCCGAACGCGGGATTCCGCCGGAGAAGGTCGCGAAGGCGATCGCTCACGCGCTGGAATCGTCGCGGCCGAAGAGCCGCTACCTGGTCGGGCTCGACGCCAAGGTGCAGGCGCGGCTGAAACCCCTCATCCCGACCGCTGTATTCGACCGCATCGTCGCCCGCCAGCTGAACCTCTAGCGCGCCCAAGCGCTCCGGGCGCTCATATACTGGTTCAACCGATTGACTGGTCAATCAACCGAAGGGCCTGCGTAGTGCGCGTAGCTGCCGTACAGCTGAATTCGAACGGGAATAAGGAGCGGAACCTCGCCGCCGCCGAGCGCCTGGTGCGTGAGTCGGCCGCGGCCGGCGCCGAATTCGTCGCCCTGCCGGAGAAGTGGAACCTGCTGGCCGGGGGCGAGGAACTGGTGGCCGGGGCGGAGCCGCTCGACGGCCCGAGCCTGACCGCCGCCCGCGGTTGGGCGCGCGAGCTCGGCATCCACCTGCTCGCCGGCAGCATCTCCGAGCGCAGCGGTCAGGGGGAGAAGGCCTCGAACACCTCCGTCCTGATCGCCCCGGATGGGGAGGACCTCGCCGTCTACCGCAAGATCCACATGTTCGACGTTGATGCCGGCGGCGTCTCCTACCGCGAGTCCGCGCACGAGCGTCCCGGCACCGAACCCGTCGTCGCCACGGTCGGCGAGCTCGTCCTCGGGATGAGCGTCTGTTACGACCTCCGCTTCCCCGAGCTGTTCCGGATCCTCGCCCTGCGCGGTGCCCGCCTCGTCGCCGTGCCCTCCGCCTTTACCCTCGCCACCGGCCGCGACCACTGGGAAGTGCTGCTGCGGGCGCGGGCGATCGAGGACCAGGTCTTCGTCGTCGCCCCCAACCAATCTGGCGAAGCGCCGCCGCACTACAGCTCCTTCGGTCGCTCAATGATCGTCGACCCCTGGGGGGTCGTCCTCGCCACCGCTCCGGACGGAGAGGGCTTTGTCGTCGCCGACCTCGACCTCGCCTCCCAGGACCGCATCCGCGAGTCGCTCCCCTCGCTCGCCAACCGGCAGCCCGAGGCCTACCTCTGGTCGCAGTCGTCGGGAGAGCGGAACTGATGGCGCAGGCGCCGCCCGCCGACAAACGCCGCCTCATCCTCGACGCCGCCGTCCGCGTCTTCGCCCGCCAGGGCTTCCACTCGACCCGCGTCTCCGACATCGCCGACGAGGCGGGCGTCGCCTACGGGCTTGTCTACCACTACTTCAAATCAAAGGACCAGGTCCTGAACGAACTCTTCATCGAGCGCTGGTCGCTGCTGCTGGCGGCGATCGAGGAGGCCGACCGGGCCGTCGGTGGCCCGCGCGAGAAGCTCGGCAAGGTCGCCGGCTTCATCTTCGATTCTTACCGCCATGACCCGGAGCTGATGAAGGTGATCATCGTCGAGGTGACGCGAGCGGCGAACTCGTTCGGCCAGACCCACCTCGAGCAGATCCGCCGCGCCTACGAGGGGATCGCCCGGATCGTCGCCGAGGGGCAGGAGGGCGGCGCCCTGCGCGGCGACGTCGAGCCGATGTTCGCCTCGATGGCCTTTTACGGCGCCGTCGAGCAGCTGCTCTCCGGCTGGATCTTCGGCACGATCCCCGCCTCGGAGACCGACTTCGACGCGGCGCGTGACCTGCTGGTGACGACGATCTGCGACGGGCTCGAGCCGCGGTGAATAGGCTGGGGGCATCTTCTATCGCCGCCGGGCCGGCTGGTTTACCGCCGCGTCCTCGGGGAAAGGTTTGAGCTGAGTGGATAACGAGCTGGTCAAACGTCTCGTCTGGAGCGGCCTCTTGGCCGCGATGGGCGCCTTGGCGAGCATCGCCGCCTCGCGGGTCGCGGCGATCGCCTACCGCCGTATGTACAACGAGGACCCGCCGGAGTAGGAGGGACCGATGGCCGAGCCCGTACAGAACCCGCCGCCGATCCCGCCCCCGGGGCCGCCGCCCTCGCCCGAGGAGCGCACCCTCGCCGACCTCGTCGTCGACGTCTCCGAAAACGCCTCCGTCCTCGTCCGCGAGGAGATCGAGCTGGCCAAGGCCGAGGTCTCGGCGAAACTCAGCAAGCTCGGCCGCGGCGCCGGAGTGGGCGTTGCCGCCGGAACCTTCGCCTTCCTCGCCCTGATCCTGATCCTGCACGGGATCGCCTGGCTGCTCGGCGAAGAACTTTTCGACGGCAACATCTGGGCCGGCTACTTCGTCACCGCCGGAATCTTCCTGCTGATCGCCGCCCTCGCCGGCTTCATCGCCTACCGGGCACTCAAGGCGGGTTCGCCGCCGGTGCCGGAGCAGGCAATCGAAGAGGCGAAGCTGACCAAGGAGATGCTGGAAAAGGAGGCTTCGTGAGCACCGGTGCGCCAGGACGTTCCCCAGCTGAGATCCGCCGCGACATCGACCTCAAGCGCCGCGAGCTCGGCACCTCGGTCGAGGCGCTGCGCGGCAAGGTCAACTACCTCACCGACTGGCGCCGCCAGGTCGACGAGCACAAAGACCAGCTGATCATGGGCGCCGCCGCCGTCGGCTTCTTCATCGGCGCGCGGGCGATGCTGAAGCGGCGCAAGCGCAAGCGCGGCTAGTCGGCCCTAGGAGATCAACTCGGGGTGGACGCCGCCTACGCCGAGTAGGCCGGGGCCGACGTGGGCGCCGAGGACGGGGCCGACCTCGGAGATGAAGGCCGGCTCGCAGCCGTAGATCTCGTAGCAGTCTTCGATCAGGGCATCGGCGGTCTCTTTGTCTTGGATGTACTGGACGACCCAACCGTCGGCGCCGTCTTCGTGGCGCTTGCGCGCGTAGCCGCGCAGCCGCTCCAGCGAGCGGGCGCGGGTGCGGACTCGCTCGACCGGGGTGATCTCCTCCTCCAGCGTGAGGATCGGCTTGATCTTCAGAGCGCTGCCGATCCAGGCGCGGGCGCCGCCGATGCGGCCGCCCCGCCGCAGGTACTCGAGGGTGTCGATCGCGAACCACATCTTCAGGTCGTTGCGGGTCTGCTCGGCCCGCGCCAGGCAGGCCTCCGCGTCGGCCCCGGCCCGCGCCGCCGAGGAGGCGCCGAGGACGCAGAGACCCATGCCGCCGGCGGCCGAGCGCGAGTCCATCAGGTACAGGCGCTCGCCTCCCTTCCCTTCCTCGATCAGCCGCTCCCGCGCCTGCCCCGCGGCCTCGAAGGTCCCAGAGATGCCGGCGGAGATGTGGATCGAGACCACTTCCCGCCCTTCGGCCAGCAGCGGCTCATAGACCTCGAGGAAGTCTCCGATCGAAGGCTGCGAGGTCGTCGCGCCGCTTTCCGAAGCCCGCAACCGCTCGTAGAACTCGTCGAAGTCGCTGATCTCCGACTCCCGCTCCTGATGCCCATCCACGGACACATAGAGGCTGATCGTCCTGATCCCCCGCTCGACCACCAGCTCGGTCGGCAGATAGCAGGTCGTGTCGCAGACGACCGCAGTCTCGGCAGGCGAGCTCACACCACCGAGTCTAGACGTGCTGTCACTTTTAGACGCGTGCATCGAGTGGGTCAGTTTGAAGCCGCTTGACCAAGATGCCCTGCGGCGGGCGGCGGTAGCTCTAGCCAACGCCGACGCGCTTGAGCCTTACGACCGCAGCGATGGGCGATGGAGGCCAGATGTCCTAGCTGAAGCCTGCTTCGAACCGCCGGAGGGGAAGATCACGCTTCGACCGATTCACCGGCCGCCCACCGGGCGACGAAATCTTCGCCCTCCGAAGTGAGCGAATAGAGCCACGGCCCTTGCTCAACCCCATTGATTTGGACGCTGCCATTCGTTGACGCTGGTCGTTTGACAAGTAGGCCGTCCTCGATCAGGTACATGAACTCGAAATCCATATCTTGGGCGAGCTGGACCGTCGAGTGACCTTTATTGGCTGCGAAAAGGTCGATCAGGCGATGCTCCATCTCGCCGTAGCGGCTGTTCACGACGGCGAGATTCTGCTTGTAGATCCGCATTGCTTTCCGATCGATCTCGCCCTTGGTGGCACGAGCGTGATCGGTGGGGCAAAGGGCGATGAGGTTGTCGAAGGTGTGCTCTCTGACCTCCGACCATGGGCGGATGTGGTGCAGCTCGACCGGGGTCTGACGGCACACCGGAATCGCGCACCGATGCCCAGCCTCCACCTTCACTTGTCGGGCTAGAGCGCGAGGGATTGCCGGTCTCGTTTCTGCTTTGGCCACGGCGAGACAGAATGCCAGTCCTAATCCAGCAACGCCGCGATCTCTTCCAGCAACGCTGCTGGATTTAGCCCCGGCCCAACGACCTCTAGTTGATCCTGCTCAGACGAGCGGACTTGAGCGCCCTGAACTTTTCCATGCATTTTGGCCGATTCCCAGGATTTGGCATGAGGTCGGCCGAACAAGAGGTTCCTAAATGGCTCCACGGGTATACCGAGAGTGCGAGACGGGCGTCCTCTACAAGGGAGACAACCTTCGACGGCTGGCGCAGTTTCCTGATGACTGCGTTGACCTCGTCTATCTCGATCCACCGTTTTTCTCCAATCGCAACTACGAGGTGATCTGGGGCGAGGAGGCCGAGATTCGCTCCTTTGTGGATCGGTGGCAGGGCGGCATCAAGCACTACACCGATTGGATGGGCGACCGGCTGGTCGAGATGCACCGCATCCTCAAACCGACCGGCTCCCTCTACCTTCATTGCGATCCTAACGCCAGTCATTACCTCAAAGTCATGCTCGACCAGATATTCGAGCGCTCAGACGGCGGCTTTCGCAGCGAGATCATTTGGAAGCGCAACAGCGCCCACAGCGACACGAAACAGGGACGGCGCGACTACGGTCACATCCACGATGTCATCTTCTTCTACACCAAGGGGGAGGAGTGGACCTGGAATCCGGTCCACACGCCCTACAGCAAGGACTACATCGCGTCCTTCTACAAGCACATCGAGCCTGAGACCGGACGCCGCTACCGCCTCAGTGATCTCACCGGCCCCGGCGGAGCTAGCAAGGGCAACCCGAAATACGAGGTCATGGGGGTGACCCGCTACTGGCGCTATTCCGAAGAGCGAATGCAGAAGCTGATTGACGAAGGGCGGGTGATCCAGCGCAGACCCGGCGCGGTCCCCGCCTACAAGCGCTACCTGGACGAGATGTCGGGGGTGCCCCTACAAGACCTCTGGACCGACATCCCGCCACTCTCGCCACGCGGCGAGGAGCGGCTGGGCTACCCGACCCAGAAGCCCGAAGCCCTGATGGAGCGGATCATCGAAGTCAGCACCGACCCCGGCCACATCGTCCTCGACCCGTTCTGCGGCTGCGGGACCACTATCGCCGTCGCTCAGCGACTGAGGCGCGAGTGGATTGGTCTCGACATCAGCGAACAGGCCGTCAAAATCATGAAGACCCGCGTTGACAAGCTTGGCGCGAATGCAAAAGTAGTCGGTCTGCCCCAAAGCATCGGTGACCTCAAAAAGCTGGGCCACTATGAGTTTCAGAAGTGGGTCGTCGATCAAGTCGGCGGAATCCTTTCGGCGAAGACATCGCGAGACATGGGGATCGACGGGTGGTCGTTCTTCGAGCGTCTTCCGATCCAGGTCAAGCAGCACCGCAAAGCCGTGGGCCGGGAAGAGGTAGACAAGTTCGAGACCGCCGTTGAGAGGTCGGGCAAACACATGGGTTTCCTTGTCGCCTTCGAGTTCACGAAGGACGCTTACGAGGAGGCGGCACGGTCGCGCCAGGTCGGCAAGAACGCAGTGATCCTGGTCCGGGTGGAAGACGTTTTGGGGTTCGCCGAGCTGGTCGAACGGGCAGAGCTCGAGAAGCGCATTCTTGATATCTCGACCGCCTCAGCAGACCTCATGGAGCTGTTTTCCATCGCGACCGCAGAGGCACGCGAGAAAAAGAAGAAGCGCGGCCTCGAAGCGCAGCCCAAGCCTAGTAAGTCAGAGCTTGAGAAAAGTATCCGGGCGCCGCAGCAGGTCGCTTAGCTCTCTCTGCTGGGTTGGTCGGAGCGGTCTCTCGGTTCAAACCGACCTATTACCCGCCGTTTTAAGATGCCGCTGTCCAAATGGGAGATGCCGCTGTGAAGGGGACGTTCCGCCTGATCTTGATGCTGGCCTGCTTGTTGCCCGCTATCGGTCTGTCGGGCTGTGGTGGGGTCTCGGAACAGGAAGGTGAGCAAATCTATGAACATGTGCTTGCGGAAAACGCTGAACTGATAGCTCGCTATTGCATCTACGGGTCGCACAGCAAGGCGCAATATGTTGGCTGCGTCCGGCATGTCTCGTGGCGCTACGTTGAGCACAGCCATAGCAACGCTGCGGAATGGGCGAAGGGGTATCGTGAGACCTGCGGATACGACGCGGGTCCGCAATGCGGGAATGCTGCCGCACGGCGGATCGAAGAAGAGACCGCAGCCGCTTTAGGCCGCTAACGACGAGACCGTCACTCAAACTGACCCACTATCGACTAATCCGCCCGCTACACTTTGTGAAGTGACCGATACGCCTCAAGCAGCGATCACCCTCAGCGACAAGGCCGTCGAGAAGATCGGCGAGCTGCTCGGCTCGCAGCCGGATGGCGCTGAGCAGGCTCTGCGGGTTGCCGTCCGCGGTGGCGGCTGCTCGGGATTCCAGTACGCCCTCGCCTTCGATAAGGCGAAGGAGGACGACCACGTGTTCGAGGTCGACGGGGTCGCCGTCGTCGTCGACAAGGTCAGCATGCAGTTCGTCTTCGGCTCGGAGGTCGACTACATCGAAGGCCTCCAGGGCGCCGGCTTCCAGGTCAACAACCCGAACGTGGTTGCGGCCTGCGGCTGCGGTTACTCTTTCCAGGTGAAAGAGGATGCTGCCGCTTCCGCCTCCGCTGTCTAGACCAAGCAGATCAAGGACGCAGGGAGCGTGGCGTGCTCTGTGCGCGAGCGACTGAGGACGCCGAGATGCGCCGGTCT
>Ga0207702_10005966_pt1 | contig 10581 bp, 10 predicted proteins | sample KBSCornC62_FD_184302 | JGI IMG/M metagenome (GOLD analysis project Ga0207702, IMG submission 184302) | Corn rhizosphere microbial communities from Kellogg Biological Station, Michigan, USA - KBS Corn C6-2 (SPAdes) (version 2) | ecosystem: Host-associated > Plants > Roots > Rhizosphere > Soil ...
GGCCGGGTCTGTCGGAGGAGCGGGAGATGAGCGAGCGCGAGTGGGGAGCCGACCCGGCGCCTTCGCTTCGCCGGGCCGAACAGCGGGCTCGGCGCGACATGGACGAGCGGGACCGGACGCTGGCCCGGGTGCGGACGACGACGGCGGTGACCGGGATCGGCGCGGTCCTGGTCGGCGGGACGCTGGCCGGCTGGCTCGGGCACGAGGCCACCCAGAAGGCCGCGACCAACCCGGCGTCCTCGTCGACCTCCGACCCGGGTACGGCGTCGAACTCGGACGGGGGGCTGTCCGGCCCGGACAGCCTGCCGGACTCGGGCTCCGGCTCCGGCTCCGGCCAGCCCGGGATCACCTCCGGCGGCTCCTGACCGCGTCCAGCTCGTCGGCGAGCCGGGCGAGCAGCGCGACGACCCCGGGCGGCCCGTCGACCGCGACGTCGGCGGCCTCGGCCACATCGGCCGCCTCCGCCGACGCGCTGGCCACCGTCAGCCCGGGCGTCCCGGCCCGGCGCAGCTGCTCGACCGCGGCGAACCCGGGCAGGTCGCCGACGTCGTCGCCGGCGAACAGCACCGCGGCGGGCCGGCGCTCGTCGGCCAGCCGGCGCAGCACGCCGCCCTTGTCGAAGCCGGGCGGCCGCAGCTCCACGACCATCTTGCCGGGATGCGCCTCCAGGCCGTACCGGGCGGCGAACCGCGTCAGGTCCGGCCGCAGCCGGGCCAGCTCGCCGTCCGGGTCGGGGGTACGCCGGGTGTGCACGACCAGCGCGAGCCGCTTGTCCTCGACCCAGACCCCGGGGTCGGCGCCGGCCTCGGCCAGCGCCGGTGGCAGCTCGGACCTGGCCGCGGCCACCTCGGGCGGGTCGTCCGGGGTGGTCAGCCGCCCGTCCGCCCACAGCTCCGCGCCGTACTGGCCCTCGACGAGCAGGCCGGGCACCGAGTCGAGGCCGCCGAGCCGGACGACGACCTCGGCCGGCCGGCCGGTGACCACGGCGAGCGTGCCGACCCGGCCGGTGAGCCGGCGCAGCGCCTCGATCGCGCCGGGCGCCGGCACCGCCCGGTCGGGGTCGGCGACGATCGGCGCCAGCACGCCGTCGTAGTCCAGCGCGATCAGCGCCCGCTCCGGCGCCGACACGATCGCGTCCCAGCCCACCTGCCCCGGTCCGTCCATGCCCGGCAGCGTACGGTCGCGCGGTGGCCGGAGATCTGACCCCCGTGTCCGTGGAGGCAGCGGAGCTGGGTGAGTGCGCCCGCTGGGACGCCCGGCGGGGCGAGCTGCTCTGGGTCGACATCATGGCCGGCGTGCTGCGCCGCGCGGTCGAGGACGGCGACCGGCTGCGGACGGTGGCCGAGCTGTCGATCGGCGAGCCGCTCAGCGCGATCGCGCCGGTCGCGGACCGCGAGGGCTGGCTGTGCGCGGCCGGCCGCGGCTTCCGCCACCTGGCCCCGGACGGGACGGTGACCCGGCTGCTGGACACCGAGCCCGAGGACGTCCGGATGAACGACGCCGCCTGCGACCTGCAAGGCCGGTTCTGGGCCGGGTCGATGGCGTACGACCAGCGGGCCGGCGCCGGCCGGTTGCAGCGGTGCGATCCGGACGGGGGGGTGCGGGTCGTGCTCCCGACCGCCACCATCGCCAACGGCCTCGACTGGAGCCCGGACGGCGGCACGCTCTACTACGCCGACAGCGGTCTCGGGATCCTGACCGCCTACGACCCGGAGACGATGACCGGCCGGGTGCTGGTCCGGCCCGACCGCGGTGTCGTGGACGGGCTCACCGTGGACGACGAGGGCGCGATCTGGGCGGCGCTCAACGGCGGGGGCGAGGTGCGGCGGTACGCGCCGGACGGCAGCACGCTGGCGGTCCTGCCGCTGCCGGTCAGCCAACCGACCTCGGTCGCGATCGGCGGGGCGAGCGGCCGGCGCCTGTTCGTCACCACCGCGTTCGAGAAGATGAGCCGGGAGCAGCGGGCGCGCGAGCCCGAGGCGGGCCGGGTGTTCGCCGCCGAGGTCGGCGTCGGTGCCCCGCCGGTCCGCCCGTACCGGGGCAAGCTGCCCGGATTCCAGGGGTAGATCCGGGGGATCCCGCATGAGCCGGGTATGCGGAGGACATAGCTTCGAGACATGGAGCCCACGAAACGCCTCTATCGCCCCCGCCGCGGACGGATGATCGGCGGCGTCTGTGCCGGTCTCGGACTGCGCTTCGGACTGTCCGCGACCCTGGTCCGGGTGCTGTTCCTGCTGTCCTGCCTCCTTCCGGGACCGCAGGTCGTGCTGTACATCATCTTGTGGGTGCTGCTCCCGTCGGAGTGATGGTTGCGCGGGAGGCCCCCGGGAAACGTAGGGGTGACGCAACACGACTCAGGCGGGAGACAAAGATGATCGACCAGGCATCGGTGCCGTCGCTCATGGGATCGACGGTCCGCGACAGTGCCGGCGAGAAGATCGGCAAGGTCGGCCAGGTCTACCTGGACGACACCACCGGGCAGCCGGAGTGGGTGACCGTGCGGACGGGCCTGTTCGGCACCAAGGAGAGCTTCGTCCCGCTGGCCGCGGCCAGGGTCGAGGGTGACGAGCTGGTCGTCGACATCGCCAAGAGCAAGGTCCACGACGCGCCCCGGATCGACGAGGACGGGCACCTGTCGGAGGAGCAGGAGAACGAGCTCTACACGTACTACGGCGTCAGCCAGGGTCCGTTCGGCCGGCAGACGCCGACTGGGACCGGCGCGGGTTCGCTGGCCGGCGATGCCGGCTCGGCTGCCGGTCTGGCCGCCGGTGGGGGCCTGGCCGGCGAGGCGACGGCCGGCGAGGGGATGGCCGGTGTGGCCGCCGCGGAGGCCGACCCGACCGGCACGCCGCTGGGCGACCAGGACGTGGCCCAGGCGATGGGCGGCACGGGGTTCACCGAGACCGACGAAGCGGGCGACGCGGTCGGCCCGGACTTCGCCCGCGGCGAGGACGCGTCGGTGACCGGCGTCGGCGGCACCAGTGGCGGCCCGGACTTCGCCCGCGGCGAGGACGCGTCGGTGACCGGCCGCCCGTCCGCGGCCGGTCCGGACTTCGCCCGCGGCAGCGACGTCGAGGCCGGCCCCGCTGGCAGCGTCGTGGAGAGCGGGCCCGGCGCCGGCCGCGGCCGGCTTCGCCGCTGGCTGGTCAGCGACGAGCAGACCGCGACGCCGGTGGTGGACGAGTCCGGCGAGGTGATCGGCGAGGTCCGCACCGAGCGGGTGGACCTGCGGCCGCTGGACGAGGACGGGGACGAGACCCGCTGACGCGCGACCGGTCCGCCGCGGTCACTGCGGCGGGCCGGTCCACTCCAGCAGCAGGATCGTCGCGTCGTCCTGCAGCACGCCGTGCTGGTGGTCCAGCACGGCCATGATCAGCCGGCGCAGCACCTCGGGGCCGTCCAGCCCGGAGGCCGACGCCCGGACGACGAAGTCGGCCAGCCGCTCCTCGGTGAAGAACTGGCCGAGCCGGCGGGCCTCGACCACGCCGTCGGTGTAGAGCGCCAGCCGGTCACCCGGCTCCAGCTGGAGCGTGTGCACCGGCGGGCCGTGCTCGGTGAACCGCAGCCCGAACGGTGTGGCCGGCCGGGCCGGCGGCAGCGTGACCGCCCGCTCGTGCCGGATCAGCAGCGGCGGCAGGTGTCCGGCGGACACCCAGCGCACCGTCCCGGTGGGCACGTCGAGGTCGAGCAGCAGCCCGGTGGCGAACTGCGTCCGGCCGAACTGGGTGGCCAGCGCGACGTCGATCGCCTCGTACGAGTCGGCCAGATCGGCCCGGCCGCGCCGGGCGTTCCGGTACGCGCCGACCGCCAGGGTGGACAGCAGTGTCGCGCCGAGGCCGTGCCCCATCGCGTCGAAGAGGGCCACGTGCAGCCGCCCGTCGTTGAGCGCGTAGTCGAACGCGTCGCCGCCGACCTCGTCCCAGGGCTCCAGCAGCCCGGACAGCGAGACCCCGGTGGCCCGTACGGTCGTCGGCGGCAGCAGCCGCCACTGGATCTCGGCCGGCAGCCGCATCGGCCGCGCCCGCCGGACCAGCTCGAAGATGTCCCCGTACGCCCAGTGGGTGGCGATCAACATCGCGACCAGGTCGGCGAACAGCTCGGCATCGGGCGTCACCCCGTCCGCGTCGGCGGCGGCGACCGTGGCCTCCAGCACGCCGAGCCGCTCGCAGCCCTCCCGCAGCGGCAGCCAGAGCCGGCGGGTCGTCTCGTTCGTGCCCTCGCTGGCGAGCGGGAGGCCGGTCCGGTACGCCCGACCGGCCAGCGTGCCGTCCACGCCGAGCGGCAGTCGGGCCGGCATGCCCTCGCGGGGGACCGGCACCAGTCGGACCTGGCCGTAGTCGGCGAGGTAGATCACCGCGTCGGCGAGGCCGGCCTCGGCGGCGGAGTCGGCCACCAGCCGCGCGAGCTGCCCAGGGCCGGTGTCACGGGTCCGGCGAACCAGCTCGCCCAGGACGGCGGTCGGGTCGCACACCATGACCCAGACCATAGGGGCGAACCGGAGCAGCGCAGTACCGTCGGAGTCGTGGGACATGGGCACGGACACGCCGGTTCCGGCGCGGTGACGGCTGCGGCCGCCTACCGCGGCCGGCTGGTCGCCGTGCTCGGGATCACCGGCGCCGTGCTGGTCATCGAGGTTGTCGTCGGCCTGCTCGCCGGCAGCCTGGCGCTGCTGGCCGACGCCGGCCACATGGCCACCGACGCACTCGGCCTCGGGCTCGCCCTGCTGGCGGTCCGGATGGCCGGCCGGACCCCGACCGTGCACCGGACATTCGGGTGGCAGCGCGCCGAGGTGCTCGCCGCCGGCGGCAACGCACTTCTGCTGCTCGGCGTGGCCGCGGTGGTGGTCGTGGAGGCGCTGCGCCGGCTGGCCGACCCGCCGCCGATCGACACCACGGCCGTGCTGTTCGCCGCGTCCCTCGGGCTGGTCGCCAACATGACCTCGCTCGGCCTGCTGGCCCGCGGCCGCCGCGAGTCGCTGAACATCCGCGGCGCGTTCCTCGAAGTCGTCGGCGACGCCCTCGGCTCCGTCGCGGTGCTGGTCGCCGCGGCCGTCATCGCGATCACCGGGGATCTGCGGGCGGACCCGATCGCCTCGCTGGTGATCGCCGCGCTGATCGTGCCCAGGGCGGTCAGGCTGCTCCGGGACGCCGCCGAGGTCCTGCTCGAGGGCACCCCGCGCGGCGTCGACCTGGTCGAGGTACGCCGACACATGCTGGCCCAGCCCGGGGTCGTGGACGTGCACGACCTACACGCCTGGACGATCACCAGCGGCGTGCCGGTCCTGTCCGCACATGTGACCGTCGAGGACGAGGTGCTCGGCGACGGCTGCGGCGGCAGCATGCTCGACCGGCTGCACCACTGCCTGCGCGAGGACTTCGACGTCGAGCACTCGACCTTCCAGCTGGAGCCGGCCGGCCACCGTGACCACGAGGGCGCCGACCACCACTGACGACCCTGAGTGGTCACCTCTTCGCGGCGGGTCGATAGTGCCGCGGTTCCCCTTTACACCGCCGGCGGAAGTGCCCATGCTGCCGCCCGGAAGGGTCGCCTGAGAGGCGGGCGGCGGCCTGGGTCACGGGGAGTGTCATGGGCAAACACCGCTCCGGGCGCATGCGCCGCCCGGTGCTCTGGGGTGCCGCGGCGGTCCTGGTCGCCGTCGCGGTGGGCGCGGGCGCGATCGCCGTGGCCGATCGAGGGCCGAGCAAGGAGACCAGGGCGAGCTCGGCGGTGCTGGCCGAGTCCACCTGCGACCAGACGCTGAAGGTCGTCACCGCGACCTCGTTCGCGAAGGTGCTCGCCAGGGTGCGGCCGTCGCTGGCCACCGGGCCGCAGTGCATCGCACTCGACACCGTCGTGGTGGACGGCCGGGACGCCGCCGCGCGGGTCGCGGAGCGGATGGCGGACGTCTGGATTCCGGACGACCTGTCCTGGGCCGCCGTGGCCCGCGGCGGCCTGCTGGCCGACGACGGCGAGACCGGCTCCGGCACCGTGCTCGCCACCAGTCCGATCTACATGGTCACCGACACCGCCACCGCGTCCAGGCTGACCGGCGCCGGCGGCAGCTGGCTGGCGCTGTCGAAGCTGGTCGCGGAGCCGAACGGGGTGCGTCTCGCCGTCCGCGACCCGAACGGCTCCGGCGACGGCATGGTCGCGGCCGGCAGCCTGGGCGAGGCGGTGTGGATCAAGGACGGGATGGACGCGTCCTCGGCGGCGCTGTCCGCGGTGCTCCGGCAGACCCGTACGGTTCCCGGCACCGCCACGGCCCTGCCGGACCGGCCGGGGGAGATCGGCCTGGTCCCGGAGTACGCGCTGCTGAGCGCGAAGCGCACCGCCGAGGACGCGGCCGTGCTGGCCGGGACCGACCACACCGCCGCGCTCCGGTACGGCTGGCTGCCGACCGCGGCGGCGGTGGCCGATCCGGCCCGCAAGGCCGGGCTCGACCGGCTGCTGGCCGCGCTGAAGAGCCGGGAAGCCGACAGTGCGTACGTGGCGGCCGGGCTGCGCCGGCCGGACGGGCCCGCCCCGGGGGACGCGGCCGTACGGCTGCCGCGGCTGACCGCCCCGGCGCTGCCCGTCCTGGAGCCGCACCACGTCGACCACGTCTTCGCCGCCTGGTACGTGCAGGACCGGCGCAGCAGCATCCTGCTCGCTGTCGACGTGTCCGGGTCGATGGCCGAGCCGGCGCCGGGCACGACCACGCCGCTCATCCAGCTGGTGCAGCAGGGCTGCCTTGCGGTCGGGCAGATGCTGCCGGACCAGTCGTCGCTCGGCCTGTGGTCGTTCGGCTCCCAGCTAGACCCGCCACGCGACTACAAGGTGCTGCTGCCCACCGCGCAGCTGACCGACGGGCAGCGGGCCGGGCTGGCCGGCGCGGTCGGCGAGCTCGCTGCCGAGAGGACCGGGACCGGGCTCTACGACACGATCCTGGCCGCGTACAAGGCGGCGACCGCGGACTGGCGGCCGGGCGAGGCCAACCAGGTCCTGGTGTTCACCGACGGGCGCAACCAGGACGACCCGGTCTCGATCGGGCTGCGGCAGCTGGCCGCCGGGCTCAAGCAGGCCGCGGACCCGAAGCGGCCGGTCGAGCTCACCGTCGTCGCGTACGGGCAGCTGCCGGAGGTATCCGTCCTGCAGAACGCGGTCGAGGGGGTGAACGGGTACGTGTCGAGCGTGCGGACGCCGGCCGAGGTCTCGGCCGCGTTCCTGCACGCCGCCGCCTCGGGGCTGCACGTCTGACCGCCCCGGGGTCCGCGGCCCGATGCGTACGCTCGCGGGGTGGGTGCCGGTCCCGTGTCCGAGGTCCCCGCCGGTCTGCCCGGTGGGGCGGCGTCCGACCTGGTCGAGGAGACGCTGGCGCTGGCCGGGCGCACCGTCCGGCTGCTGCGCCCGCGTTCCGGCGACGCGCTGCTCGACGAGGTGCTGGCCGAGGACGACCCGGCCGACGACCGGCTGCCGTTCTGGGCCGAGCTGTGGCCGAGCGGGGGCGCGCTGGCCGCCGCGGTCGCCGAGCTGGACCTGACCGGCAAGCGGGTGCTCGAGCTCGGCTGCGGGCTGGGCCTGGTCGGCGTCACCGCGGCGCTCGCCGGCGCCGACGTGGTGGCCGCCGACCAGTCGGCCGAGGCGATCGCGTTCACCACCGTCAACGCGGACCACAACGGGGTCGCCCTGCGGACCGTCCGGTGCGCGTTCGAACGGCCCGAGCCGCTGCTGGCCGGCGCGCCCTGGGACCTGGTGCTCGCCGCCGACGTGCTCTACGAGCCGAAGACCGTCCCGGTGCTGGTCGACCTGCTGCCCCGGCTGGGCACAGCGGTCTGGCTGGCCGATCCGGGCCGGCCGCGCGAGCCGGAGTTCCTGCGCTGCGTCGACGCGGCCGGCTGGCGCCGGCAGAGCCGGGCGGTGACACCGGAGGGCGCGCTCCCGCGGGTCCGCATCCACCGCCTGTCCACGGGCCCTCCCGGCGCATGACGCCGGACCCCTGCTACCCCGGGTAGTGCCCGGCTAGCTTCCGGCGGCCATCGTGCGGACGGCGTCGAGCAGCGGCGTCGTCGGTCGGCCGGCGAGCCGGGCCAGCTCCGGCGTGGCATCGGCGAGCGCACCGTCGCGGATGTTGCCGTCCATCGCGACCACGAAGCCGGCCGTCGCCTCGTCCAGTCCGGCGTCGACCAGGATCGCGAGGTGCTCCTCCGGCGACACCGGGCGGTACTCGACGTCCCGGCCGAGCGCGGTCGCCAGCGCCGCGGCCAGCTCGCCGAAGTCCCAGGCGGTGTCGCCGCTCAGCTCGTACACGGCGTTGTCGTGGCCGGCGGTGGACAGCACGGCCGCGATGCCGGTCGCGTAGTCGTCGCGGGTGGCGCTGGCGACCCGGCCGGCGCCGGCGCTGCTGACCAGGAGGCCGGTCTGCCGGGCCTGGTCGAGCGTGCCGGCGTAGTTCTCGGTGTACCAGTTGTTCCGCACGATCGTGTACGGCACCCCGCTGGCGGTGATCAGCTCCTCGGTCGCCTTGTGTTCGGGCGCGAGCACGAGCGGGGTGTCGTCGGCGTGCGGCGCGCTGGTGTAGACGACCCGGGCCACGCCGGCCTTGGCCGCCGCCTCCAGCGCGTTGCGGTGCTGGGCGACCCGGACGCCGAGCACCGGCATGGACGTGAGCAGGAACGTGTCGCCGCGGGCGAGCACGCCCGGGGCCGGGCCGTCGTAGTCGAACACCGCGGTCCGCACCCCGCGCGCGCCGAGGTCGGCGACCCGGTCCAGCACCCGTCCGGCCGCGACGATCTCGTCGGGCGCTACGCCCCGGTCGAGCAGCCGCTCGACGACGAGACGGCCGAGATGCCCGGTGGCTCCGGCGACGACGATGGACATGACGGGTACCTCCGCGGGTCGGGTAAGTGCTTGCGGTTTCAACTAACGACCGCGACCCGCGGATCATGCCCGATCAGGACCATTCGGTCCGCGGTCGACCGTGGCGTACCCCATCGACCACGACGTCCACCTTCTCGTCGTAGAACGCGACCAGGTCGCGGACCGGCCCGGCGTCGTTGAGCGGCTCCGGGTAGTACCAGACCACGTCGTCGAGCACGCTCCCGTCCGGCATGTCGACCGACTTGTACGCCGCTTCGCCCTTGTACGCGCAGATGGTCCGCAGCGCGCTGTCCCGCAGCGGCACCCGCACGTCCTCCACCGGCAGGTAGTAGCGGATCGGCAGGCCGGTCTCGTACAGCAGCTTCGCCCGGTCGGTCTCGGCCAGCACGACCCCGTCCCGCTCGATCCTGATGTGCCGCGACGAGGGCAGCACGTCGATCCGCTTGTACGGGTCGCGCGGGTGGCCGATGCGGTGCTCGTCCTCCTCGTACCAGGCGTCGAAGTCGCCGAAGTCGAGCTCGATGTAGCCGTCGAGGCCGCCGTCGGCCGGCTTGAAACCCTTCGCGGTGCGGTCGCCGACGTTGACGAGGACCGGTTCGCCCGGCGTCGTGTGCGCGGCGAACGGCGTGTTCGGGAAGATCATCGGGCTGTCCGGGGGCGTGATCTGGCCGTCCGGGTCGGCCTGCACCGTGCCGGCGATGTCCCCGACCGGCACCGCGTAACCGGGCACCACCCGGCGCGGCTCCCACACCAGCATGCCCCGGTTCGTGTCGACCACCGTGCTGCCGCCCAGCTCGGCCCGCAGCCGGCGTGGCAGCAGCTCCCGCCGCAGCGCGCCGAGCTCGCTGTCCACCACGTCTCGCATCCGTACGCTCATGCCCACTGTCTACTCCGGTTCGGTGCCCCTGGTTCAGTCGCGTTGCGTTCACCCGACGGGCGTGGGATCCTGTTACTGAACGATCGGTCAGTAATTCCGGCGCCCGGGAGGCCAGCCGTGGTGGAGGACGAGGCCGGGTTCGAGGCCGTCATCGCCCGCAACGACCGGATCGAGCCGCGGGACTGGATGCCCGAGGGCTACCGCAAGACGCTGGTCCGGCAGATCGCGCAGCACGCGCACTCGGAGATCATCGGCATGCAGCCTGAGGGGGTCTGGATCGGGCGGGCTCCGTCGCTGCGGCGCAAGGCGATCCTGCTGGCCAAGGTGCAGGACGAGGCCGGCCACGGGCTCTACCTCTACTCCGCGGCCGAGACCCTCGGCGTGTCCCGGGCCCAGCTCGTCGACCTGCTGCTGGCCGGCAAGCAGAAGTACTCCTCGATCTTCAACTACCCCACCCCGTCGTACGCGGACGTCGGCACGATCGGCTGGCTCGTCGACGGGGCCGCGATCTGCAACCAGGTCCCGCTCTGCCGCACCTCGTACGGGCCGTACGGGCGGGCGATGATCCGCATCTGCAAGGAGGAGTCCTTCCACCAGCGGCAGGGCTACGAGCTGCTGATGACGATGATGCGCGGCACCGACGAGCAGCGGACGATGGTGCGGGAGTCGGTGGACCGGTTCTGGTGGCCGTCGCTGATGATGTTCGGGCCGCCGGACGCCGAGTCGCCGAACACGGCCCGGTCGATGGCCTGGGGGATCAAGCGCAACACCAACGACGAGCTGCGGCAGCGGTTCGTGGACATGACCGTGCCGCAGGCCGACGCGCTCGGCGTGACCCTGCCCGACCC
>Ga0207702_10005967_pt1 | contig 10580 bp, 11 predicted proteins | sample KBSCornC62_FD_184302 | JGI IMG/M metagenome (GOLD analysis project Ga0207702, IMG submission 184302) | Corn rhizosphere microbial communities from Kellogg Biological Station, Michigan, USA - KBS Corn C6-2 (SPAdes) (version 2) | ecosystem: Host-associated > Plants > Roots > Rhizosphere > Soil ...
ATTGCAACGGCTGGTGTTTTCCCTGGGCCGTCACGGCGATGGGCGGAACTCACCTGTGCATGGACCGGGTCGAACCCATCGCGATCTGGCGCCACATGCGGCACTCGGGGGTCACCCACCTGTGCGCTGCGCCTACGGTGTTGACCACGACGATCTGGGACCCTGCCGCGGCCAAGGAAAAGCTGCCGCGGCGCATTCGTATCGCAACAGGGGGCGCGCCGCCGACTCCCGCGCTGCTCGAGCGTCTGGCCGAGCTCGGCATGGACATCACGCACCTTTATGGCCTGACCGAAACCTTCGGTCCTGCCGTCGTCTGCGAATGGCGCACCGAGTGGAATAGCCTCGCGATTCCGGCCCAGGCGAAGCTCAAAGCGCGCCAGGGCGTTGCCAACGTCGTCGGCCAAGCCGTTCGCGTGGTCGATCGACAGGGTAGCGACGTTCCCGCCGACGGAAAGACGATGGGCGAGATCGCCATCCGCGGCAACAACGTGATGCTGGGTTATTACAAGGACGAAGAAGAGACGCGCCGGAGTTGCCCGGACGGCTGGTTCAGGACCGGCGATCTGGGCGTGATGTTTCCGGATGGCTATATTCAGCTGCGCGATCGGGCCAAGGACATCATCATCTCCGGGGGCGAAAACATCTCTTCGGTCGAGATCGAGCAGACGCTGGCGACTCACCCCGCGGTGATGGAAGTCGCCGTCGTCGCCGCGCCCGACGAAAAGTGGGGCGAGGTCCCCGTGGCCTTCGTTGCACTGAAGGAGGGCGCGGCCGCGACCGACGCCGAGCTGATCGACCATGTCCGCGCCCGGCTGGCGCGATTCAAAGCGCCGAAACGCATCGTTTTCGGCTCGCTGCCCAAGACCGCCACCGGCAAAGTGCAAAAGAACCAGCTGCGCAGCCAACTGAGAAGTGCCTAGCGACCCGTATAGGCCGACTGCAGGGTAGCGATATCGAGCTTGACCATCTTCAACATGGCATCGGCTGCCCGTTTCGCCTTCGCCCTGTCGCGGTCGGCCATCATGTCGCCGAGAACCGTTGGCACGATCTGCCACGACAGACCGAAGCGATCCTTGAGCCACCCGCACTGCTCGGGCGTTCCGCCATCGAGCAGTGCATTCCAATAGCGGTCGATCTCGGCCTGGTTTTCGCAGTTCACGACGAACGATACGGCGTGGTTGAACGGATCCAGCGGGCCGGCGGTCATCGCGACGAAACGCTGGCCGAACAGAACGAAATCGACGACTTTCACCGACCCGGGCGGCCCGCTCGGCGACTCGCTGGGCAGCGTCACCACGCGTTCAACACGCGAATCGGGAAAGATCGATGCGTAGAACGCCGCGGCCTCCTCGGCCTGGGTGGAATACCAGAGGAAAGGGGTAATCTTCTGCATGGGCTCTCCTGTTCGACAAGATCGAAGGATTGCGACGGCCGGGCGCCGCAGCGTAGGCGCGGCTTGCGTCGAGACCGCACCGCCCGGCGGTGACACCGAATTATGGCGTTTTCCTGCGCTTCACGCCTTCCGTGGCGCATTGTGTCCGGCAGCGCTGGAGCGCGGCGGTTCCCTCCCGTAATCTTGCCGCCTGACAGATCGCTTCAGAGGGCAATAAAGTGAATACCGATCGACCCAATCCAGGCGGAGGAAGCACTGCCGCGCGGGGCGGTCCGCCGCGATCCGCCAGCCAGGGAACATTGCGCGAGGTCTGGGACGGCATCGTCGTCGTGTGGTGGCGTTTCTTCGACTGGCTGGCTGTGGTTTCCTGGAAGAAGCTGCTGCTCGTTTCCCTTCTGGGCCTGATCCTGACCGCGATGCTCAGCTCGGTCGGTTCTTCCGGCCACCGCGTCAGCGAAGCTCCCAAATGGTTCTTCCTGCTCATCGTCACCTCGGTCATCATCAAGGTAGTCGCGGGCGGCAAGCGCAGAGCGGAAGTGACCGCGAACGAGGCCACCAAGCAGGCCGAGACCGAGCAACTCGAGCGCACCGTGCTGGAAGCGCGCATGGAAGCGCTGCAGGCCCAGATCGAGCCGCATTTCCTGTTCAACACGCTGGCCAGCATCGATCAGCTGATCCAGACCGACCCGCCGCGCGCCTCCAAGATGCAACAGAGCCTGATCCGCTACCTGCGCTCGGCGATGCCGCAGATGCGCGAAGGCCGCCGGCCGACGCTTGGCCAGCAGGTCAATCTTTGCTCAGCATTCCTGGAAATCATGGCGGTTCGCATGGAAGGCCGCCTGCAGACCGTCATGAGCGTTCCGGAAGGCTTGAAATCGGCCGTCTTCCCGTCGATGATGTTGCAGACCCTGGTGGAAAACGCGATCAAGCACGGTCTGGAACCGCAACCCGAGGGCGGCAAGCTGGAGATCAGCGCCGAGGTCGCCGACGGCCAGTTGGCGGTGCATGTGCTCGATACCGGCGTCGGTTTCATGCCGACCGCCGAAGCGGGCGTCGGGCTGGCCAATGTCCGGGAGCGCCTGCAGGCCTTGTACAAGGGCCGGGCCGAGCTGATCATCACGGTGCCGCCCGCGGGCGGCACCTGCGCCACGATCAAAGTGCCCTACGAAATCGTCCCTGCGCCGGCGGATCCCACCACCGTCTGAATGGCCGCCTCCTTTGCCTCCGCTGCTCCGTCGGCCGTCGTTGCCGACGACGAGCGCCTGATGCGCGAACAGATCATCGACCGGCTGAAGGAGGCGTGGCCGGAGCTCCTGATCGTCGGCGAGGCAAGCAACGGCCGCGAGGCGATCGCGATGGTGCAGAGCCTCCATCCGGATATCGTCTTTCTCGACATCAGCATGCCGGGTATGGACGGCATCGAGACGGCCCGGGCGCTTGCCGGCCGCGCGCACGTGGTGTTCGTCACCGCGCACGACCAATACGCGATCAGCGCATTCGAGCATGGCGCGATCGACTATCTGCTCAAGCCGGCGGAGCCCGAGCGAGTGGCGCTGACTTGCCAGCGCTTGCGCGAGCGCCTCAAGCAGGCGCCCGATCCGATGAGCGAGGTGCTGGAGCAGCTATCGCAACGACTCGGGGCGGGCGATCTGAAGCGGCGCGAGTACATGCGCTGGGTGCAGGCGAGCGTCGGCGCCAACATACGCATGATCCCGACCAGCGAGATCCTGTTCTTCCGCGCCGAGGACAAATACACGCTGGTGAAGACCCGGACTTTCGAAGCCCTGATCCGCAAGCCGATCAAGGAGCTGATCGAAGAGCTGGATCCGGACGAATTCTGGCAGATCCATCGCTCCACCGTCGTTCGCGTCGATGCCGTCGAGCAGGTCAGCCGAGACTTCCGCGGCCACCAGATCGTGCATGTACGGGGCAGCGACGAAAAACTCGAAGTAAGCCGCACCTTCAATCATCTGTTCAAGCAGATGTAACCTTCCCCGAACGTCCGCATCGCGTGCGGACCTCGCCGGGCACGCTCGGACCGCGCCATCGGGAATAAATCCCCGGGCCTCTCGGTACTACGGGCAAGCACCCCGCAGTTACCCCGACCCGAGGAAAAATCTCATGAGCAAACGCGACTCTGACGGCTCCGGCCATAATCCCGCCCGGCGCCAGGCGTTGAGCTGTCTCGCCAGCTGGACCGGCGCGGCCGTCGTGTGGACCGTCGCCGGCGGCGTTCCGCACGCGCTCGGCGCAACCGGCTCCGGCACGCCTGCGGCAGCCGCGCCCAGCGCGCTGACCTTCGTACAGATCAGCGACACCCATATCGGCTTTCGCAAGCAGGCGAATCCCGACGTCGTCGGCAGCCTGCGCCGGGCGATCGCCGAGATCAATGCGCTGCCACAAGCGCCGGCCTTTGTCGTGCATACGGGTGATGTCAGCCATTTGTCGAAGCCCGAGGAATTCGGCCAGGCGCGCGAGCTTCTGCAGGAGCTGCGCGTCGATCGCGTGCACACAGTTCCGGGCGAGCACGACACGATCGATGACGGTGTTACCGGTTATCTGAAGTATTTCGATCACGACGGCAACGGCAAGGCCTGGTACAGCTTCGACCAGGCGGGCGTGCACTTCATCGGCCTGAACAACGTGCTCAACTTCAAGGCGGGAACGCTGGCAGCGCTCGGCGAGGAGCAACTCGCCTGGATGAAAGGCGATCTCGCCCGCGTCTCGGGTTCGACGCCGGTCGTGGTTCTCGGGCATATCCCGCTGTGGACGATCTGGGAACCCTGGGGCTGGGGTACCGCCGATGCGGCGCAGGCGATGGCGCTGCTGCGCCCGTTCGGATCGGTCACTGTGCTCAACGGACATATCCACCAGGTGCTGCAGAAAGTCGAAGGGAACATCGCTCTGCACACGGCCATGTCGCTCGCCTACCCGCTGCCCACACCGGGCGAGGCAGGCATCGGCGAGCCCGGTCCGGTTACCGTTCCGGCCGGGGAGCTCGGCAAGCTCCTCGGCACACGCCAATTGACCCTGGTACGCGGAAGCCATCAGCTTGCGCTGATCGACAAGCCGCTCGGCGCCTAAAGACAAGGACACATCATGAACGACGCTCATCTTCGCAACGCCACCCATCGGCTTCGCGCCCGCGCCGTGGTCGCGCTGGTATTCTGCGCAGCCGTCCTCTTGCCTGCGATGCTCGCAACGGCCGCAGGACCCGCGCCGGCCGTTGAGGTCAAGATCGCAAAATTCGAGTATGGGCCGAAAGAAATCACGATCGCGCCAGGCACCAAGGTCGTCTGGACGAACGGAGACGAAACGCCGCACACGGTAACCAGCAACGACAAGAGCTTCGCGTCGAAAGGTCTGGATACCGACGACAAGTTCGAGCACGTATTTTCCAAAGAGGGCGACTTCGGTTATATCTGCACGGTGCATCCTTTCATGACCGGCGTCGTGCACGTGCACAAGCAATAGTCCACGGGTGCGGCAGGAATAAATCGCCGCGCCGATCGCCAACAAGGAATCGAGCTTTAATTGTCCGGGCACGTCCGTTTCGAAGAGCTGGTCCTGCCGCATCTGGATGCCGGCTACAACCTGGCGCGCTGGTTGACCCGCGACGTCCACGACGCCGAGGACGTGGTCCAGGACGCCTGCATGCGCGCGCTCAAGTATGTCGGAACGCTTCGCGATGGCGCCGCCAGGGCCTGGTTCCTGACGATCGTGCGCCATGCTTTCTACGACTGGTGCGAGCGCAACCGGCCGGCGGAGGTCCTGAAGGACGACGGCTCGGCGATCGACATGGCCGAAGACCATTCATCCGCAGGACCCGAACTGGCGGCTTTGCGCAACGCCGAGTCGCGGGTGCTGGCGGAAGCGGTGGCCGAGCTGCCGCTGGTCTTTCGCGAGGTATTGGTTTTGCGAGAGCTCGAGGAGCTCTCGTACAAGGAGATCGCGCGCATCGCCGATATTCCCGTCGGCACCGTCATGTCGCGGCTCGCCCGTGCCCGTGCCTTGTTGCGCCGCTCGCCGCTGTTACATTCGATCCGCGGACGAACGTCCGGAGGTGAGCAATGAATTGCACTGAAGCTGGAATGCTGGTGGAACGATATGCCGACGGCGAAAGCGATGCCCTTCAGCGGCGGTCGATCGAACAGCATTTGCGCGGCTGCGCTACATGCGCGGCGAAACACCAGGACCTGCTTGCGCTGCGAGCGCGGATCGGCGCCGAGGTGCCCTACTTCACCGCCACGCCGGCGCTGCGTGAACGGGTGCGTGCGCTGCTGGCCAATGCGCAGGACACGGCGCCGTCTCGTCCGCGTCCGCAGCGCGATCGCTGGGGCTGGCTTACCGGGGGCTTCGTCGCCGGGTGCGCCGCAACGCTGCTGGCGTGGAGCATCGGTACGACGGTGATCGCCTGGCGCACGAACGAGGGTGTCGCCGTCGAGGCGGTGGCGATGCACGTCCGGGCAACGCTGAACAACCATCTGGTCCAGGTCGCATCGTCCGATCAGCACACCGTCAAGCCGTGGCTGTCCGCCCGTCTCGATTATTCGCCGCCGGTGCAGGATCTGGCCAGCGAGGGGTTCCCGTTGACCGGAGGCCGCGTCGACATGCTCAACAAGCAGCGAGTCGCCACGCTGGTCTATACCCATCGGCTGCACACGATCGATGTGTTCGTCACGCCCGAGTCGGCACCCGCGCCGATGACATTACGCACGGTGCGCGGCTTCAACGTCGTGCATGCGACGGGCTCGGGCATGGAGTGGATCGCGGTATCCGACGTCAACGCCGACGAGTTGACCGAATTCGTCCAGCGGCTGGCGCGGCAGTCGGCCACACCGTAAGCTCCAGCCGCGTCGCGCCGACCCCGCGATCGGCGGGACTCGGCCGTGTCGACGCCGGAACGCGCGCGTCGCTTCGAACCGCACGTCGCTTGTCGTTCGCTCGATTTCTGCGCATCGCGCTGCGCAGGAAAGTCGTGCTTCGAACCTGACGCCAACCCCGATATTCAGCGACAAGGGGGCGTAAGCGTCGCGCTTTGGAGGCGTTCCGTGGAAAAAGCGGGGGCGGCGCTATGCCGTCTCTCGCTTTTGGCGACAAGTTCCCGCGGGTCAGGGCGAAGCGTCAATGAATCACTGCGCGGCGCATCCGTCACAGGCTTGATCCTCCGCGCGCAACAGCGTAACGTCACCGCTTTTCCGCCATCGACCGGCGGCCGATTATCCAGGAGGGGAAACATGAAGCTCTACTACCATCCGGTGTCCACGACCAGCCGCCCGATCGTGCTGTTTGCTGCGGAGAGCAACATCCCTCTCGATTACCAGGTCGTCGACCTGTTCACCGGTGAGCAATACAAACCCGAATATTCGGCGATCAACCCGAGCCATCAGGTGCCGGTCCTGGAGGATGGCGATTTCCGTCTGACCGAGAGCTCGGCCATCCTCAAATATCTCGCCGAGAAAGCACGTTCTCCCGCGTACCCTTCGGACCTGCGCAAGCGGGCAAGAGTCAACGAGCGGATGGATTGGCTCAACACGGGTTTTTACCGGGACTTTTCGTACGGCTTCCTCTACCCGCAGATCTTCCCATTCATGAAGCGCCCCGACGAGAAGGTGCAGGCCGGGACTGTCGCCTGGGGCAAGGACAAGGCGGTGGGCTGGCTCAAGGTGCTGGATGAAGACCTGATCGGGCCGAAGAACGCGTATCTCTGCGGCGACGAGATCACTGTTGCCGACTACCTGGGCTCGATGATGGTCCTCGGCGGAGAGGCCATCGACTGCAAGTTTGCGGCGTATCCGAACATCTGCCGCTGGCTCGGCAAGATGAAGGCGCTAAAGAACTGGCCCAAGGTGAACGAGGCGTTCTACCAATACGTGGTCGCGCCCAACAAGGGAAAGGAATTCGTGCAGCTGTGACGCTTCGCCGGCGGGATCGGCAATCGGAGAAAAGCGATGATCAAAGGACTCCATCACAATGCGTATCGCTGTCGCGACTCGGAGGAGACGCGGAACTTCTACGAAGGCTTCCTGGGCCTGCCTCTGTCCGGAAGCCTCGAGATCCGCGAGACGAAGACCGGCCGCACGACCGCGGTGCTGCATACGTTCTATCGACTCGATGACGGCTCGTTCCTGGCCTTCTTCGAGGTCCCCGACATGCCGTTCGAGTGGAAGGCGCAGCACGACTACGACCTGCACATCGCGCTCGAAGTCGAGCCGCCGGTCCTCGACGAGATGATGGCCAAGGGAAGGGCACGTGGAATCGAAACCCGGGGCATCTCGGAGCACGGGTTCGTGCGCTCGATTTATTTTCGAGATCCGAACGGCTACGTTATCGAGTTGACCGCGAAGACCCCGGAGCACGCGCGCCTGATGAATCCGGCGACCAACGACGCCCGCGCGATTCTGGACCGCTGGCAGACAGCGAAAGAACGCGCTACGGCGAGCGCCGACTGATGCGGTGACGGGCCTGAGCCGGGCGCGTGGCGGATCTCACGCGCCCGTTTCTTTCGGCTGTCGGTCTCGACAAGCGGCGTTTTGCGACGACCATCGGCTTGGCACGTCCCTTGCATAGGACATGGCATCCGGCGCTTCTCTCCTCCTTGATGCCGGACCCTGGCCCCGGGCAGCCTACCCCTGCTGCCCGGGGCTTTTTATCGCGGCTGTGACGATCCGCGGCGGCGTCTGACGCTCCTGGTCCGCGCACATCCCGGAGCCAGGCCCTCCGGAAGCCCCATCCGAATACAGCGAAATCTCGTCAGGGTCGTTGCCGATGGAGCAATGGTCCTGGGTTTCGCCGTGGCGTCCCTGCACTAGCCCGTCGGGGCGTACCGCTGGACTTCACCGGGTTGACCCATGACTGAGGACGGGGAATACTGGTCTGCCGCGTGCAAAAGCGGGCAGGAGGAGCGGCGATCATGCCTGATCAAAACCCCGTCATTCGGCGCACCGCCCCGGTCGAGCGGCGCGTCGACGCGATCCAGCAGGCGCTCGACGAGCGCGGCATGAACGCAACGGACGCCGTCCAGGAGCTGACCGAGCTCGCCGAGGCGCACTGGATTCCGCAGAACGGCGCTCGCGTCGTGGCCCGGGCCTGGGTCGATCCCGAGTTTCGCCGGCGGCTTCTTGCCAACGGGCGCGCCGCCGTCGCGGAGCTCGGCCTGTCGATGCCGAAGCACCATCGGCATCTCGTCGTGCTGGAAAACACGCCGGCCGTGCAGAATGTGATCTGCTGCACGCAGTGCTCATGCACGGCCTTCACGATCATCGGGTTGCCGCCGGATTGGTACAAGGATCTCGAGTATCGGGCGCGCGTCGTTCGCGAGTCGCGCACGGTGCTGAAGGAAATGGGGCTGGACCTGGCACCGGACGTCGAGATCCGCGTGTGGGACACCACCGCGGACACGCGCTACATGGTGCTCCCCGAGCAACCGCCGGAAACCATCGGCTGGTCGGAGGAAAAACTGGCCGGTATCGTGACGCGCGACAGCATGATCGGCGTCGCGCGCCTGTAACAGGACGCTGACATGGATGGCATGCACGATTTGGGAGGCAGACAGGGCTTCGGCGCGGTTCGCTACCGGCCCGACGCGAGAGCGTTCCACGAGGCGTGGGAGGTGCGAGTGAACTCGCTCTATGCCTTTGCGGTGCGGCGCGGCATTTTCAACATGGACGAGTACCGCCACGCTATCGAGCGCATGGAGCCGCGCCACTATCTGACGGCCAGCTATTACGAGCGTTCGCTGACCAGCCTGGCGACGCTGCTGGTCGAAAAAGGGATCCTGACTCGCGAGGAGCTGGAGCGCCGCGCCCAGGGACGCTTTCCGCTGGCGGCGCCAAGCGCGCCGGGACGCAGCAACGTGCCCACGCGCGAGCGTTTCCAGCCGGAGGACCGCGTCCGCGTGAGGGACGACTACGTGCCGGGCCACGTGCGGATGCCAGGCTATATCCGGGGCAAGACCGGCGTGGTCGTCAGCGAGTCTCCGGCCTATCCATTTCCCGACGCGCATGCTCATGCGCTAGCGGCGCAGGACGAGCCGACGTACGACGTGCGCTTCCGCAGCGAGGATCTCTGGCCGCAATCTGCCGATGCTGCGCTCGTCCATGTTGGCGTGTTCCAGAGCTATCTCGAACGCGCGACATAAGCGGCGCAATCTCGCCGCGCCCCGCCGAGCCGCTCCACACGGACGACACTAGGAGAAAACATGGCTGCCCCGCTTCGATCGCTAAAGAACGTTGCCGCTGCCGCCTGCCTGATTGCGCTCGCCGGCTGCGGCACGATGAATCCGGCTCCGGGCAAACGCGAACTGATCGTCGTCGGCAACGACGAGAAAGTCGGGATCACCGATGCCGGCGTATACGCCTTCAGCGGGCCCGGCAGGGATACCGTGTCGATCATCGACATCGGCACCGACCCCCTCTCGCCCCGGATTCTGGTCAACCTGCCGCTGATGAACTCGATTTTCGGGCCGCCGGTGAATCTCGCGATTACACCGGATGAAAGCCTCGCGCTGGTCGCGAGCTCGATGGACGCCGAAAAAGACGGAGCAGGCTGGAAGATGGTGCCGGACAACAAGATCTTTGTGATCGACCTCACGACCAACCCGCCGGCGCTGATCGACACCGTTTCGGTCGGCAAGCAGCCTTCCGGCATGTCGATCAACCGCGCGGGCAATCTTGCATTGGTCACCAACCGGGCCGACAACTCGATCGCCGTGCTGCGCATCGCGGGCAAGAAGGTGACCCTTGTCGACACCGTCGTCATCGGCGAACAGGTCACGCACGTCGTGTTCACGCCCGACGGCAAGCGCGCCATGGCCGCGAAGTTTCCCGGGCACAAGCTCGCGCTGCTCGAGGTGAACGGCGAGAAGGTGTCCTATGCGAAACAGGACATCCCCGTCGGCCTCTGGCCCTACAACTTCGATATCGCGCCAGACGGCAAGCTCGCGATATCTGCCGACAACGGCAACGGAGGCCGTTCCGACGGACATGCCGACACGATCACCGTGATCGATCTCGAGGCGAACCCGCCCCGGGTGATCGACAAGGTCGTGGTGGGCGATTCACCGGAGGGCTTCGCGATCAGCCCGACCGGCAAGCTTGCGGTGGCGCTATTGCTGAACGGCAACGACGGGGCCAAGAACGCCTGGTTCTACAACCGTAACGGCAAGGTCGTCGCGCTCAGGATCGAC
>Ga0207702_10005970_pt1 | contig 10576 bp, 10 predicted proteins | sample KBSCornC62_FD_184302 | JGI IMG/M metagenome (GOLD analysis project Ga0207702, IMG submission 184302) | Corn rhizosphere microbial communities from Kellogg Biological Station, Michigan, USA - KBS Corn C6-2 (SPAdes) (version 2) | ecosystem: Host-associated > Plants > Roots > Rhizosphere > Soil ...
CATGGTGCGCTTGTCCATCACCACGTTGATCGTGTTGCGAAGCGTTTCCTGGTCGTTGAATGCATAGTGCTTGATATCTCCCATGACGTGCTGCGACTGCACACCCATCGCGAGATGGCCGACGATGTTGCCGGCCAGAACCGGATCTTCGCCGGCATACTCGAAGTTGCGCCCGTTGCGCGGCTCGCGGGTGAGATCCATACCGCCCCCGATGGACATATTGAATCCCTGGGCTCTCAGCTCGCGCCCAATGACTTCGCCATAGAGGTGCGCTGCATCGAGATCCCAGCTGCTGGCCAGTGCCAGCACCGAGGGCAGCAACGTGGAGTAGCGGCCATCGAATGCGGACATGCGGACCCCCACTGCGGAATCCGCAAGGTCGATCTTGGGAATACCGAGCCGCGGAATGGCGGGCACGAAGCCGGCGCCGTGGTTGGACTCTGCCGGATAGGGAGTGCCGGGACGCAACACGCCCCACCCAGTGCCGTGAACCATACGCAGCTTTTCTTCGAGCGTCATCTGCTCCAGCACCAAGTCCGCACGGCGGTCGGGCGAGAGCGTCCGGTCATCCCAAGGATGGGAGATCGCCGCAGCGCGCCTCGGCCCCTGCGCCGTCGTTGGAGCTGTCAACGAAAATATGGCCAGCGATGCTGCGGCCGTGAACGTGCGAAATCGAGGAAAGGTCAATGGGGTCTCCCAAGGCAATTGGCGGCGCTCTACTACGTGCGCTTCCAGTGAAACCGGAAAGCGCAGAACTGTCCATTGCGGAAGTGAACCGCAACTTCAGTAGCTATGTATTTTTTTCATAATCGCCGCCATGCACGTGGAGCAAAACCCTGGAGATGGGTAGCAAGGCAGAACCAGAGTCAGATAGCCAGGTGCTATAAAACGATAACTGTAACGTGGACACAGGCCTGAGGCGGTATTAGCATTAGGCGCAATCGAGTTGAGAGTACTTTGCTTTCTGGAACAACAGGAGATTACTTTGCGGCGACGAGACTTTTGCAGGCTCCTTGCAGCCACCACGGCTGCGAAGGCACTCCCCGGGTTAGCGCAGGCGGCACCACAGGACCAGCAATCGGCAATGCCTGAGAGGTTTAATCAACTCACCCGGAATTACGCTCAGTTCTGTGCGCTGCCGCCCGACCAGAGGGTCTATTACGCGCTGAGCGGCAACAACATTGTTCCCGCAAAACTCGACAATGCGACGTGGCGCCCGACCGGAATGGGGAATCCGCCGCAGCTGCCTGTTCCCGGAGGCTCATGGGACGGCGTACCGATGCAATCTCCCATCGCCGGGCTCGAGGGAGAAGGCCCATACAAAGGAACGTGGGACTCGCTGCTGCAGTACGACGCGCCGGAGTGGTATCAGGATGCGAAGTTCGGGATTTGGGCGCACTGGAGTCCGCAGTGCGTGCCCGAGGACGGCGACTGGTACGCACGCAATATGTATACGGAAGGACAGCGGCAGTATCAGTTTCATCTGCAGCACTACGGTCATCCTTCTCGCTTCGGATACAAGGATCTGTGCGATCAGTGGACCCTGCTGAACTGGGAGCCTGACGAGTTGATCACGCGCTACAAGAAGGCCGGCGCGCGGCTGTTTATCGCACTCGCCAACCATCATGACGGCTTCGACGCGTGGAATTCCAAGCATCAGCCGTGGAACTCGGCGGCGATCGGTCCGCATCGGGATGTTGTGGGCGACTGGGCCGCGGCCGCTCGGAAACAGGGCCTGCGCTTTGGCGTCACCCTGCACCAGGCGCGCAACTGGTGGTGGTTCCAGACCTGCCATGGCGCGGACAAATCCGGGCCGATGGCAGGAGTACCCTACGACGCCGAACACAGTCCGCAGGAAGGCAAAGATCAGTGGTGGCAAGGGCTGGATCCACATCTGCTGTATGGGGTGAAGCATCCCTATGAGGCGTTGCCCGATATTTCATTCGTGAAAAATTTCTACGACCGGACGCGGGATCTGATCGACCAGCACGATCCTGATCTACTCTACTTCGACAATGACCGCCTGCCGCTCGGATGGGCAGGGATGAACATCGGCGCGTACTTCTACAATCACAACCTGAAGACGCGCGGGAAGATGGAAGCTGTTCTGAACGGAAAGCACATCCCCGACAATCTGGCCAAGGCTCTCGTTGCCGACTACGAGCGAGGATTGACGGCCGGAATCATGCCTTATGCCTGGCAGTCGGAGACCTGCATCGGAGACTGGCATTACAACCGCCGGCTGTATGACACAGCGGGCGAGTATGGTCGCTACCTGGCTCCGCGGGACGTCATCCACTGGATGATCGATACGGTGAGCAAGAACGGCACGTTCATCCTGAATGTTCCGGGCATGCCGGACGGCACCATCGACAGCAAAGAGATCGCGGTGCTGGATGGTGTTACCGCATGGATGCAGATCAACAGCGAAGCCATCTACGAGACACGGCCGTGGAAGATCTACGGGGAAGGCCCGAACAATGTAAAGGCGGGAGCTTTCGGTGGAAACAGCGTCACCAAGCTGGGCGCGAAGGACATCCGGTTCACTCGCAATAAGGCAAACACCGTGGTGTATGCGCATACGCTGGGCTGGCCTACGGAGGCGATCAGCATTCAGGCGATCGGAATCTCGGCTGAGACGAAGCCGGGCAAGGTTGCGAGAGTGGAGCTGCTTGGGACCGGCGAGAAGCTGACCTGGAACCAGGCTGCCGCTGCCCTGACCGTGCAGCTGCCCAAGAGTTATCGGCCTCCGGTCGACTATGGTGCGGTACTACGGATCACGTTGAGCTGAAGCTACGGTTGTTTCACGCGGAGTTCGGTGGGCAAGTCCAGCGCTCGCAGAGACCCGGCTCATTGAACTTCACATTGCCGATCCGGGGGTCGACCGGGTGCATCTTCATCGCGCCCGCGTCAAAAGGCCGTAGCAGGTCCAGGGGCGGCCGCTCCGACTCATCCCGAGACAGCCAGCGGTCATAATCGCTGGGCTTCAGGATGACGGGCATCCGATTGTGAACGGATGCCATCAGCTCGTTGGCATCGGTGGTGATGACGGCGTAACTGATGAACCAGCCGCCATCCGGCTCCTTCCAGGCATCCCACAGTCCGGCCAAGGCGAGCGGCGTGTCGGTACGGAGCGCGAAGGCGTAGGGCTGCTTTATCTTGGGACCGATGGCCTTCCACTCGTAGAAGCCGTCTGCCGGTATAAGACAGCGGCGGCGGCGGAAGGGCGTTCGCCATGTGGGATGGGTTGCAACCGTCTCTGCCTTTGCATTAATGGTGCTGTATCCCTTGAAGTCTGAGGGGCTTTTGGCGAAGTAGGGAACCATGCCCCAGCGCATCATCTCCAACTCGCGCTCTCCGCTCTCGCGATTTGCACGAATCACAGGCTGAAACGTGGTGGGCGCCACATTGAAATCCGGCGGCAGCACAAACTCGTCGGGCAGCTTACCCAGACGGAAGGCATCGGCGATACGCTGCTTGTCTGACCGGCGATAGTAACGTCCGCACATGGGCTGAGTACTATCTTAGGCCGCAGCCGAAAAGCCTTGAAGCAGGTGCGATAACGCTTGCACAAAGCCCCAAGTTACTGGACGGGCTGCGTGCAGTTCGTTCCGCCGGTGGGGTCATACTTGATTGCATTGTTCTCGTCGGAGCAGTAGCCGTAATCGCCGGTTCTGCCGACCGTCTCGGGGACTGCGGTGAGCTCGAAGGAGTTGTACTTGTCCTGATTGTTGATGGTGGACTTGGAGCCGCAGGTAACGGTGAAGATATAGCCGGCTTTGTGACCGGTGGCCGCAAGCGTCGGGTCCAAAAGTTGTGCCCCCTCTTGAGAGGGCGCGCCGGATTTGGGATCGCCACCAAGTAACGAGAGCGGGCAGCCGAAGGTCTGGTATGCGGAGTTGTACTGGAACTCAGAGGAATTGATGACGCGGATGGACTGCAGAGCAGAACTCTGGTTGGCGTTCTTTTTCACCTTTAACATCTGGGGAACGGCGAAGGCCATGATGATAAGCATGATGGACATGACGATCAGCAGCTCCATCAGCGTAAATCCAGCTTCGGAGGCAATGCTGAACGATTGATGCTGCGGACGGGCTTCGATCTTCATGAAGTAATAAGGTCCTCTGGTGGAAACAGCATTGAGTATAGACGGTGGACAGGAGGCGATGACAGCGGTGGTACACTCGTGGGCATCCCGAAACGCAACAGAATGGGCCCCATTGGAACGATGTGAGGTTCTCATGTCTACACAGGCAGTTGCTCCAGCGGCAGGTCGCAGTTCGATCAGCAGATTTTCAACGTGGGCGAGCTGGGCGGTCATTGCCGGGATAGCTCTCTATTTCTATCTGACTACCATCCCGAACTACTTCCACTACGACCCGGCGCACTATATCTATTACTGGCCGAAGCGCTGGTGGCTCATTGCCCACGTCGGCGGCGGAACGGTTGCTCTGGGGTTAGGGCCGTTCCAGTTCAGCAACACGTTGCGGAAGCGATATGTGCAGGCGCACAGGTGGATGGGCCGGGTATATCTGACTGGAATTCTGGTTGGAAGCATCGGCGGCGCGTACATGGGACTTATGGTGTCGCCGCTGAAGGCGTTCGGGTGGTCTCTGGAGTTTCTGGCGCTGGCCTGGTTCGTAACCGCGCTGATGGCGTTCATAGCCGTAAAACGGAGGCAGTTCGTGCTGCACCGGGAGTGGATGATACGGAGCTATGTGGTGACTTTCGCCTTTGTGCTGTTCCGCATCGGTACGCGCAACCACGTGTTCGGCAGCCTGGGGCCGGAGATGTCGGTGGTCATGCTGGCTTGGGTTGTGACCGCCGTGCCGCTGCTGTTCACGGATGTGGTGCTCCGCTGGCCACGGGCGCATTCCTGACCAACCAAGCCCAGGGAGACGGGCACGAGAATTCAGCAGTCGAGATCGCTGCGCTCGATGCGAAGGTCGCCAAGGTTGCCGAGCACGGTGATGGCAATCGCATCCGGGCGGAAGAGCTGCTGGGCGAGCGACTGAACGGCGGCCGGGGTGACGGAGTCGACCTCGGAGATAATTTCGTCGATCGAGAAAAAGCGGCCGAAGTACATCGATTGCCGCGCGAGATTGGACATGCGTGACGAGGACGATTCAAGACCAAGAACGATGTTGGACTTGAGCTGGTCCTTGGCGCGCTTAAGCTCGGCCTCGGAGACGGGTGTGTCCTTGATGCGGCGAAGCTCGTCGATGGTGAGGCGGATGACCTCGTGGGCCCGTTCGGTAGAGGTGCCGGCGTAGATCGAGAGAGCGCCGGTGTCGCGGAAGGGGCTGGTCTCGGAAAAGATGGAGTAGGCCAGGCCTCGTTCCTCGCGGATGGTCTGAAAGAGGCGGGAGCTCATGCCGCCGCCGAGCATGGTATTGAGGAGGTAGACGGCGTAACGGTCTGGCGCATCGACCGGCGGCGCGGGCACACCGATGCAGACCTGGACCTGCTCGAGCGACTTCTTGCTCTTGAGTGTGATGTGCGGGTATGGCGCCGGGGCAGGCAGTTGAGGGAGCGCGCCTTCGCTTGCGGCGGCGAGGCCGGCGAAGTGGTCGGCTACCTGGGCGACGAAGGCATCGTGGTCCAGATGACCGGCGGCAGCGAAGACCATATTGCGCGCGGTGAAACGGCTGGCGTAGAAGTCGAAGACGCTCTGCTGGTTAAAGCTGGAGACGGTCTTCTTGGTACCGAGGATGGGACGGCCGAGAGCATGGCCCTTCCAGAAGTTCTGGGTGAAGGTTTCGTGGACCAGGTAGTCCGGATTGTCCTCATCCATCTTGATCTCTTCGAGGATGACGCCCTGCTCGCGCACAATGTCGTCGGGAGTAAACGTGGGATGCAGTACGAGATCGGCAAGTAGATCAAGTGCCGGTGCAACGTTTTCGTCTAAAACCTTGACATTAAAGCAGATACTCTCTTTTCCAGTGAAGGCGTCGAAGTTGCCGCCGATCGAGTCGGCCTCGCGCGCGAACTGCCTCGCAGAGCGTGAGGTGGTGCCTTTGAAGACCATGTGCTCAACGAAATGAGAGATGCCGTTCAGGGCGAGGACCTCGTCGCGGGAGCCGGTTGCGATCCAAACGCCCATCGAGACGGAGCGCGAATGCGGTATGGACTCCGTAAGGACGAGCAGTCCATTAGGGAGGGTGGTGCGACGGATATTGCGCGCAGGTGTAACTGTGCCGGCCGGGACGGCGTCGGGGGTGAGAATGACAGACATGCTGCTCCTTCTACTTAATTGTGTCACACCATTGGATGAGCGACGGGGCCGGTACGGTGCCGGGTACACTGTGGATGTGATGTTGTGGAAATTGGTGTCAAGCCGGACGGCCGGTGGTGGGATTGCTTGTGACTGCGGATTTATATGGCTAATAAAATGAGTGATTTTACCGAGAATGTGAATGCTAGATATAGCGTTCCAGGGGCGCTTTTTGGGCTTGACCGAGAGGAGCTTCGCGACCTGGCCGGTCGGCTGGGGCTGCCGAAGTTCCGGGCGGTTCAGCTGGTCGATGCCCTATACAAGCAGAGAGTGGAGTACCTGGATGCAGTGATGACGCTTCCAGCGGAGGTCCGGGAGCGGCTGGCGGCGGAGGGTTTTGAGGTGGGACTGCCGAAGATTGTGCAGTCGGCGAAGTCGGTGGATGGCACAGAGCGATACCTGATGCGGATGGCCGATGGCGAGACGGTCGAGACGGTGTGGATGCCCGGGGGCGACGGCGGGGAGCGGGGGGATGGCAGCGAGGCCGCGGCCGAGGAGGAAGATCAGGGAGCGGCGAACGGGTATAAACGGGCCACGATCTGCGTATCCAGCCAGGTGGGCTGCGCCGTGAACTGCCAGTTCTGCCTCACCGCGCAGCTTGGCATCCGGCGCAATCTGACGGCGGGCGAGATCGCCGGCCAGGTCGCGGCGGTGCTGAACCGGCACTGGGTGCGGCTGGGCAGCGGCAAAGGGGTGGAGACACCGTCGCGGATCAACCTGGTGTTTATGGGGATGGGGGAACCGTTCCTGAATTACGACGCGTTTATGAAGGCGGTACATCTGCTGCGTGGGATGGGTATTCCCGAATCGCGAATGACGGTATCGACGAGCGGTATTGAGCCGGCGATCCGGCGATTTGCCGCGGAGCCAGTCAGACCGAAGCTGGCGCTGAGTCTAAATGCCCCAAATGATGCGATCCGGCGGGAGATCATGCCCATCACGAAGAAGTGGAACATCCAGGCACTCCTGGAGGCACTGCGGGCGATCCCGTTCGGCAAGCGGGAGTACGTCACCTTCGAGTACGTTCTGTTGGGTGGAGTGAATGACCAGGCGGAACATGCTCGAGAGGTGCTGCGGCTGCTGAAGGGGATGAAGGCGAAGGTGAATCTGATCGTCTGGAATCCCGGGCCGGGAGTTGCGTATACGCAGCCGAGCCACGAGGACGTGGCGGTGTTTCACCGGATGTTGGTGGAAGGTGGAATTCCGACCTTCACCCGGCGTCCGCGAGGGCGCGATATCTACGCGGCATGTGGGCAGTTGAAGCGAACGGTGGAAGATACCGGTCTGGTGACTATTGGAGCGTAGCCGCCACGCCCGCGAGATGTGCACTCAGGTCCGTACTGCTGAAGGCGCTCAGGCGGCTTTGAGCGGGAGCGGCTGCTGCTCGGCTGGCCCGGTTGAGAGCGCTGGCCGCGAACGTCGCAGTGGCAGGGTTGAAATTGTGCGAGCCCAAAGCGTGGTGGCATCGAGTGTACGCGCAATGCGCCGGAATCCGGTCAGTGGATGCTTGGCAAGAATCCTGGACCAATCCCAAATACTAGAAGATCGCAAGGAGGCGCCCACCAGATGGGGACGAAGTGCTGGGACAGGAGCCTTGCGCGGAGCTGTGATGGCGGGCGGACGCAATTCACCGGAGACATAGCGGCAACACTCGCGGAGCGAGTCGAAGCGGCTGGCCCATTGATAGGTGGAGACGGCATGCGACTCCAGTATCCCCAGCGCTTCCAACTGGCCGGGCAATAAGGTGCCTCTGTCACGGGTGGAGGCCTGAGAATAAAACTCCCGCTGTAGGCGTGCGTGGGCCAGAGTGAGGGTGTAGGCAGCGCTGCTGTAGGCTCTAATTCGGCGGCGCCGGGTAAGCCAAAACCAGACACCACACATTTTCAAAACAATCCTGTCCATTTGCCTCTTGGTCCTTCGCGGCCACGCCCGTGAAACGTCTCGGATTGCTTATTGGATGCGAGCGGAGTGGTTTCGGCTGTCGGATTGCCTCTACCACTTCGGTAACCACTCGGTTGAATCGGAGGTGTTAGGCCGCAGTGAGTCTGGCGGCCATAGGGTGCGCCTGTGCAGAGCAGGCTGCCCCAGGCCACCGGCGGATCGCAAGCTATACTGCATTGAATGTCTGGCAAGTTGATCGCCCTGTGGGCAGGGCTAGGGATCGGTGGGAAGTACGCGGTAATGTTTCTGCTGATGGCCGTGCAGTCGGCCTGCATCCCCATCCCCTCTGAGGTAATCATGCCGCTCGCGGGCGCGGCGCTGGCGCATACGCAATGGGACTTGGTGTTGCTGGCCACGCTGGCGTCCATCGCTTCGAATCTGGGCTCGATCCCGGCTTACTGGGCGGGGGCGCGCGGCGGGCGGCCGGCGGTGGAGGCGTATGGGCGCTGGCTGCTGCTCAGCCGCAAAGACCTGGATCGCGTCGACGGCTTCTTTATGCGTTATGGCTCGATAGCGGTGCTGGTCGGACGCATGCTCCCGATCGTGCGGACGTTTATCGCGTTTCCTGCGGGCGTGGCCAAGATGAACCAGGTGCGATTCCATATCTACACATTTATTGGGTCATGGCCGTGGTGTTATGCGTTGGCCTACATCGGGATGAAGCTCGGCAATACCTGGAATACCAATCCTGTCTTCCAGGAGACCTTTCATCGCTTCCATCTGGTGGTCGAGGTGGTGATTCTGGCAGGCGCCGTATGGTTCGTAGCCTCGCACTGGAAAAACCGGATCCGTACCGACGAGGCCTAGGGCGCGCTGCACTGCTGGCATAGTGTTGTCAGTTAGCCGAGGGCTCCTCGAGCCGATCGATTACGAAAACCTCCAAGTTGCCTTTCGCGGGACGCAATCTGAGACCCAGCTGTTCCTTTACCACGGTAAAGAGCGACGGCAGGGAAGAGTCGGACGCCACCTGCGGTGCCCATTCGATTTGGAAACTGAACCTGCCGGAGATTCCGGTGTGATCCTCGACCGGGCGTCCGGCCTGGCGGGTAAGAGCTGCAGCGATATCCCGCATCGACATGCCTGATGCCTTCATCGTAGCGCGGACTCCGCTGGAGTTGGTGCTCATTTCGGGCGGGGAGCCGGAGGTGTCTGGTCTCATAGCAGGGCCGTCTTTCCCAGGCTTCTCCTGTTCCAGCCAGTAGACGGAGCCCTCCTTTTGGTCACGGTGGAACTTGAGCTGAAATCGGGTTTCCAGAAGCGAGAGGAGGAATTCCTGGAATTGCTTGGGATTCGTGATTTCGGTGTGATCGGCGGTAGTTGCAGTAATGTCGTACTTGCGATCGATCCAGCTGGGTGCCCCGAGGATGCGGGAGTCGTCCGTCATCAGCGCAACGCGAAGGAGTGTCCGCACGCTGGTGCCGGTGGCAACGAAGCGGCCGCCGGGAAGCACACGCCGGTCGGATGGATCATCCATGGTGGTGGACTGGTGGGGGTGGATGGAGGCGACATCCACGGGTACTGGCACATGAGTGTCCGTCGACTGCGGCCTAGCCAATAGGGGTGGTGAGGTGACTGTGGCCAGTAGAAGGGCCAGGGAACGGCCGCGCCAAAAGGAGTTCATCTAGAGCCTCGCACCATAGCGTACGGAAGTGTGACGGCGAAGGTTCCATAGGTCGCCGGGCTGCCGCATCCCTCAGCAGAATTCGTTGAGAGCGCAGACAAACGAAAGCCCCTGCAGGTAGCAGGGGCTGATCTGGGTGAAGTTGCTCGGACTTTGCTCAGGTCACTAGTAGATATGCGAGTAGGAAGAGCTGGATACGTGCCCGACGAGCTGTCCGACAGTGGCGAGCAGCGGGTCAGGAGCATCAAGCGCCCTCTGCACATCCCGTAATACCGGTGAAGCATCGCGGGCCGCACTGTAGCGGACGAGGGCGAGCTCCTTCACATTGGCCCAGCGGAGTTTGGCGTGTGCGATTGCGTTCTCACACTCCTTTTGAGTGAGCGTATAGCAGAGAACCAGCAGATTGATGGGCGGCGTGAGCGGGACCCGGTTCAATGCCGAAAGATGCCGCACGCTGAGCGCACGATAACCACAGCTTTGCAGGACCCATTTCCGGGAGTCAAGCAAACGCGCGTCATGACCGTACATGAGCACCGAAATCTGATTGGATTTCATGGTCCCCTCCGATGATTTGGCGTGCTGGATACTGAGGCAAGCTACGTGCGCCTGCACATGGCTGTCTGCTACCCAGCAGACAATAGGGCCGAATTACGAGAACCATCATACTCCCTTGGAGCATGCCCTGGCTTCAGGGGCGGATGGCTAATAAGCCTTGGGAGCGGGTGAGCAGGCCGGTGATG
>Ga0207702_10005973_pt1 | contig 10571 bp, 8 predicted proteins | sample KBSCornC62_FD_184302 | JGI IMG/M metagenome (GOLD analysis project Ga0207702, IMG submission 184302) | Corn rhizosphere microbial communities from Kellogg Biological Station, Michigan, USA - KBS Corn C6-2 (SPAdes) (version 2) | ecosystem: Host-associated > Plants > Roots > Rhizosphere > Soil ...
TGCCGGGGCGATCGTGTCGGGCGGCCAGGGCGGCGCCGAAGACAAGATCGCGGCGATGGAATCGGCGGGGATCAAGGTCTCGGCCAGCCCGAGCCTGCTCGGCGAGACGCTGCTCGAGGTGTTGAAGGGGTAGTGTTTCTTCCTTCTCCCCTTGTGGGAGAAGGATAGCGAAGCTTGGCGGCTTGCCGCCTAGCGGAGCTTGGATGAGGGGAGCGGCGCGAGGCGCCGCGCGACCGCTTTGCGGTCGCCCCCCTCACCCTCCCATCAGTCTGCCGACTGATGGGCCCCTCCCTCTCCCACAAGGGGAGAGGGAAAGGAGACGTAAGATGGGCTACGAAGGTCTGGATTTCAGCGAGATCGCGGCGGGGGTGTCGCTGCGTTCGTCGAGACGCTGTACAGGAAATTCAAGGAATCGCCCGACTCGGTCGAGCCGTCCTGGCGCGGCTGGTTCGAGGGGCTGGAGAACGGCCCGTCGACCGCCAGCTGGGCGAACCCAGCCTGGCCGCCGGCGTCGACCGACGATTTGACGGCAGCGCTCGACCCGACCCAGATGGAGCCTGCGCCCAAGCCCGCGCGCGGCGGCGCTCCTGCCGCTCCCGCTCCGGCCGCCAAACCCGCCAGCCAGGACGATATCGTCAAGGCGGCGAGCGATTCGATCCGCGCGATGCTGCTGATCCGTACCTATCGCGTGCGCGGTCACCTCGCCGCCAGCCTCGACCCGCTCGGCCTGTCGCGACACGAACTGCCCGACGATCTCAAGACCGAATATTACGGCTTTTCCGAAAGCGATATCGACCGCCCCGTCTATCTCGGCGGGACGATGGGGCTGCAATGGGCCACGATCCGCGAGCTCGTCGACATCTTGCGCGCCAATTATTGCGGTAATGTCGGCCTGGAATACATGCACATCGCCGATGTCGAGGAGCGCCGCTTCCTCCAGGAACGGATGGAGGGCAAGGACAAGGCGATCCAGTTCACCATCGACGGCAAGAAGGCGATCCTCAACAAAGTGATCGAGGCCGAGCAGTGGGAACGCTTCGCCGGCAAGAAGTTCGTCGGCACCAAGCGCTTCGGCCTCGACGGCGGCGAAGCGATGATCCCCGCGCTCGAAAGCGTGATCAAGTACGGCGGCGCGATGGGCGTCAACGATATCGTGTTCGGCATGGCGCATCGCGGCCGCCTGAACGTGCTGGCCAACGTGATGGCCAAGCCGTTGCGCGTGATCTTCCACGAATTCGGGGGCGGTTCGGCCAATCCTGAGGATGTCGGCGGGTCGGGTGACGTCAAATACCATCTCGGCACCTCGACCGACCGCGAGTTCGACGGGATCAAGGTCCATATGTCGCTCGTCGCCAACCCCTCGCATCTCGAGGCTGAGGATCCGGTCGTGCTAGGCAAGGTCCGCGCGATCCAGACGCTGGCCGGCGACCTCGAGGAGCACAGCCACTCGCTACCGGTGCTGATCCATGGCGACGCGGCATTTGCGGGCCAGGGTATCGTCTGGGAATGCCTCGGTTTCTCGGGCATCCGCGGCTATAATACTGGTGGCTGCATCCACTTCGTCATCAACAACCAGATCGGCTTCACCACCAGCCCGCAATTCGCGCGCTCGTCGCCTTATCCGTCGGACGTCGCCAAGGGCGTCCAGGCGCCGATCTTCCACGTCAATGGCGACGATCCCGAAGCGGTGACCTTCGCCTGCAAGATGGCGATCGAGTTCCGCCAGACTTTCCATCGCGACATCGTCATCGACATGTGGTGCTATCGCCGCTTCGGTCATAACGAAGGCGACGAACCGAGCTTCACCCAGCCTTTGATGTACAAGGCGATTCGCCAGCATCCCGGCGTCAGCGAAGTCTATGGCAAAAGGCTGATCGCCGAGGGCGTGGTCGACCAGGCCTGGATCGACACGGTCACGCATCAGTTCGACACTTTGCTCGAAGGCGAGTTCGAGGCCGGCGCGTCGTACAAGGCCAACAAGGCCGACTGGTTCGCGGGGCGCTGGTCGGGGCTGCACATGCCGGCCGACGCCGAGACGGCGCGCCGCAATGTCGAGACGGGTATCGAGCGCAAATTGTTCGACAGCCTGGGCCGTACGCTGACCACGATCCCCGAAGATCTGACCGTCCACAAGGCGCTCAACCGGGTGATCGACGCCAAGCGCGAGATGTTCAAGTCGGGCGAGAATTTCGACTGGGCGACCGGTGAGGCGCTCGCCTTCGGTTCGCTGCTGTCGGAAGGCTATGGCGTCCGCTTGTCGGGACAGGATTCGGGCCGCGGCACTTTCTCGCAACGCCATGCCGTCTGGGTCGACCAGAATGACGAGCACAAATATGTGCCGTTGTGGAATGTCGAACATGGCAATTTCGAAGTGCTCGATTCGCCGCTCAGCGAATATGGCGTGCTGGGCTTCGAATATGGCTATGCGCTCGCCGACCCCAAGACGCTGGTGATCTGGGAAGCCCAGTTCGGCGATTTCGCCAATGGCGCGCAGATCATGATCGATCAGTTCATCGCGTCGGGTGAAGCCAAGTGGCTGCGCGCCAACGGCCTGGTGATGATGCTGCCGCACGGTTACGAAGGCCAGGGCCCCGAGCACAGCTCGGCGCGTCCCGAACGCTTCCTCCAGCTCTGCGCCGGCGACAATATGCAGGTCGCCAATTGCACCACGCCGGCCAACATCTTCCATTTGTTGCGCCGCCAGATGCACCGGACGTTCCGCAAGCCGCTGGTGATCTTCACGCCCAAATCGTTGCTGCGCCACAAGCGCGCGGTGTCGAAGGCCGAGGATTTTCTGGGCGACAGCCATTTCCGCCGCATCCTGTCCGATCCCGATGCACCGGCGGACAATGAGACCAAGCGGCTGGTGCTGTGCACCGGCAAGGTCGCCTATGATCTGTTCGAAGCGCGCGATGCCGCAGGCGACGAGAACACCCAAATCGTCCGCGTCGAGCAACTCTATCCGTTCCCGGGCGATCCGCTCGCCGAGCGCGTCCGCCGCATGCCCAAGCTCGAAGAGATCGTCTGGGCGCAGGAAGAGCCGAAGAACAACGGCTATTGGTTCTTTGTCGAACCGCTGATCGAGGAAGCGCTGGCCGCGGCCAAATGCAAGGTGAAGCGCGCGCGCTACGCCGGCCGTGCCGCTTCGGCCTCGCCCGCGACGGGCCTCGCCAAGCGCCACCAGATGGAACAGGCCGCGCTCGTCGCCGACGCGCTGGGCCACAATGTACGCGAAGAAATCCGCCGCACGCGGAAGGGCTAGAACCGCCCGACTCCCCAGCGAAAGCCGGGGTTTCGAGCGGCAGATACTAATCATGAGATCCCGGCTTTCGCTGGGATGACGAGGTGAAGATGGCAACCGAAGTCAACGTCCCCACGCTGGGCGAATCGATCGTCGAGGCAACCGTCGGCGAATGGCTGAAACAGCCCGGCGACCCGGTGAAGGCGGACGAGCCGATCGTCAGCCTGGAAACCGACAAGGTCGCGGTCGAAGTGCCGTCGCCGGTCGCCGGCGTGATGGGCCAGCATGCGGTCGCGGTCGGCGATAACGTCGCGGTCGGCGCGCTGCTCGCCACGATCGAGGCAGGCGGCGCCGGCGCGGCTGCCCCTGCCCCTGCCTCGGCTGCTCCCGCGCCGACGCTCGCCTCCTCCCCCGCCGCGACCGCCGGCCAGCAGGCGCCCGCATCGGGTGACACGCCGGCCGCGCTCAGCCCCTCGGTGCGCCGTGCGGTACTCGAGACCGGCGTCGATCCCGCGACGGTCAAGGGCACCGGCAAGGACGGTCGCCTGACCAAGGACGACGTGCTCGCCGCCGCCGCGACCCCGGCCGCGCCCGCGCCGTCGACCGAGCCGGTCCCGACCCCATCGGTCGCCGCCTCGACCGGCCGCAAGGAAGAGCGCGTGCGCATGACGCGCCTGCGCCAGACCGTCGCCAAGCGCCTCAAGGACGCGCAGAACACCGCGGCGATGCTGACGACGTTCAACGACGTCGACATGTCGGCGGTGATCGAGGCGCGTACCAAGTACAAGGACCTGTTCGAGAAGAAGCACGGCGTCCGCCTCGGCTTCATGGGCTTCTTCGTGAAGGCCGCCTGCATGGCGCTGAAGGACGTGCCCGCGGTCAACGGCCAGATCGACGGCGAGGAAATCGTCTATCACGATTATGCCGACATCTCGGTCGCCGTCTCGGCGCCGCAGGGTCTGGTCGTCCCGGTCATCCGCGATGCGGACCAGTTGTCGGTCGCCGGCATCGAGAAGACGATCGGCGATTTCGGCAAGCGCGCCAAGGACGGCACGCTCAAGATGGAGGAAATGAAGGGCGGTACCTTCACCATCTCCAACGGCGGCGTGTTCGGTTCGCTGATGTCGACCCCGATCATCAACCCGCCGCAATCGGCGGTGCTCGGCTTGCATCGTATCGAGGACCGTCCGGTGGTTCGCGACGGCCAGGTAGTGGTGCGGCCGATGATGTACCTCGCGCTCAGCTACGACCACCGCCTGATCGACGGCCGCGAGGCGGTGACTTTCCTGGTCGCGCTGAAGAACGCGATCGAGGACCCGACGCGCATTCTGATCGACCTGTAAGGTTCTGCAGTGCTCCTGCAGGAGCCCAGGGTTATTCGCGGGCCGCTGGAGATTCGGCCCTGGGTCCCTGCTTTCGCAGGAACGCATGAGGAAGGAGACCGATCACGAAGTCAGGCTGCGTCTACCTGATGGCGAGCGGGCGAAACGGCACGCTATATCTGGGCGTTACCAGCGATCTGCTGGGGCGGGCTTATCTGCACCGCAACAAGGTGGTTGACGGTTTCTCCAAGAAGCATGGCTGCACGCTCCTTGTTTGGTACGAAGCGTATGACGATCTTCAAGAGGCACGGCGTCGCGAACTGCAAATGAAGAAATGGAAGCGGAGCTGGAAGATCGAGATGATCGAGCGGGACAACCCGCAGTGGAAGGATTTGTACGACACGCTGTTCTGACGCGTATCGCTGTTTTTATCAGTGCTCCTGCGAAAGCAGGAGCCCAGGGCCGCGAAGGGCTCTGTTACCCTAGGCTCCTGCTTTCGCAGGAGCACGGTGGAGTGTGTGATGGCTGACTATGATTTCGACGTCCTGGTGATCGGTGCCGGCCCCGGCGGCTATGTCGCGGCGATCCGCGCGGCGCAGCTTGGGCTCAAAACCGGGTGCGTGGAGAGCCGCGAGACGCTGGGCGGGACCTGCCTCAATGTCGGCTGCATCCCAAGCAAGGCGATGCTGCACGCGTCCGAGTTCTACGATCACGCCGCCAACGGCATGATGGCCAAGATGGGCATCAAGGTCACGCCCGAGCTCGACCTCGACACGATGCACGGCCAGCGCAAGGACGCGGTCAAGCAGCTGACCGGCGGGATCGAATTCCTGTTCAAGAAGAACAAGGTCGAGTGGATCAAAGGCCATGCCGCCTTCACCGCCGCCGACACCGTCCTGGTCGGCGACCGCAGCGTGCGCGCGAAGAACATCGTCATCGCCACCGGCTCCAGCGTCACCCCGCTTCCCGGCGTCGAGATCGACCAGAAGGTCGTGGTCGATTCGACCGGGGCGCTCGAACTGCCCAAGGTTCCCGGGCAGATGGTCGTGATCGGCGGCGGCGTGATCGGGCTCGAGCTCGGCAGCGTGTGGCGTCGGCTCGGCGCCAAGGTCACGGTGGTCGAATTCCTCGACCAGATCCTGCCCGGCTTCGACGGCGATGTGCGCAAGGAAGCGAACAAGATCTTCAAGAAGCAAGGGATCGAGTTCAAGCTGTCGACCAAGGTCACCGGTGTGACGGTCAAGGGCAACAAGGCCACCCTGACCGTCGAACCCGCCGCCGGCGGCGCTGCCGAGACGATCGAGGCGGATACCGTCCTGGTGTCGATCGGCCGCAAGCCCAATACCGACGGCCTGGCGCTCGACAAGGCTGGCCTCGGCACCAATCAGCGCGGGCAGATCGAGATCGACCACGACTTCAAGACATCGGTCCCCGGCATCTGGGCGATCGGCGACGTCGTTCCCGGCCCGATGCTCGCGCACAAGGCCGAGGACGAAGGCATTGCGGTCGCCGAGAACATCGCCGGCCAGCACGGCATCGTGAACCACGACGTGATCCCGTCGGTGGTCTATACCTGGCCCGAAATCGCCGGTGTCGGCCTGACCGAGGAAGCCGCCAAGGAGCGTGGCGAAGTGAAGGTCGGCAAGTTCCCGATGCTGGCCAACAGTCGCGCCAAGACCAATCACGAGCCCGACGGCTTCGTGAAGGTGATCGCGGATGCCAAGACCGACCGCGTGCTCGGCGTGTGGTGCATCGCGAGCGTCGCCGGCACGATGATCGCCCAAGCCGCGCAGGCGATGGAGTTCGGCGCGACCAGCGAGGACATCGCTTACACTTGCCATGCGCATCCGACACACAGCGAGGCGATCAAGGAAGCAGCGATGGCGGTGACGGGGAAGCCGATCCACATCTGAGCCGGCAAGGATTTAGCGGCAGCTAAATACGCGCAAACCCGGCTCAGATCGGCCAGCGGCGCTCAGGCGCCGACCGACGAGTTTCAGGTGCGGGATGCCCCGCATCCCGCAGGCCATGCCGGGGGCATGGCCGACCTGAAACTGGCTTTGCCGCGCCGCCTAGCCTTTCGCCAGCTCAGCGATACCGCCAGCCGCCGTTCCAGCGCTCGCGGTGCCACCAATAGCGGCGGCCGTCCCAATAGCCACGCTGGGGATAATAGCGGCCGATCACCAACCGGACCTCGGGCCCGCGGGCGACATAGCGCGGTCCGTTGGGAACACAGCGATTGTGCCAGCCGCGGTGCCAGCCGCGACCGCATCCTTCGCGCGCCATGGCAGGGGTGGCGGCGGCGAGCATCGTGCCGGCGGCAGCCAAAGCCAGAATCATTGTCTTACGCATGGTGACCTCTCGCTTCGTTTTACACGCCCGGCCGCACGTCGAACGCTGCCGGACACGTCATCAACGCGCGAGCGCGAAATTCCCTCCGGTCGCGCCGCAGGTGAGCCGATCTTATTCGTGGCCCGTTGCACCAATGCGCGCGGCCTCAAAGGATGCCGAGCAGGATGTTGTCCTACCGCCCCCCGGGTGGACAACTTGGTCGGCGTCAGCCCGCGAGCATCGTCCGCCAGCGTGTCCGCGCTTCTGGCGACCACACCTCCGCCGGGTCAGGATAAAAGCCGTCATAAGCCTTCGCGCCGGGTGGGAGCGTCACCCAAGGCAATTTGGAGCGCGTGTAGATATGGACGTCGGGCGGCAACGCGGCGGGCGTGTCGAGCGTGCCGACGCGGACGAACGCCGACTTGCGCCCCGATCCGGCATAATGGCTCCACAAGGCGACGTGGCAGTCAGGACAGCGCACGATCTCCTGTCCCTTGCCGCTCTCCGATGGCGTCATCACCGCCTCGGGGCTGCCCCGCAACAGCGCGACGCGATCCGCCTCGATCACGGCGTTGATGACGAAAGCGCTGCCGGTTTCGGTCTGGCAGTCGGTGCAATGACAACAATGCACGACCATCGGCGGCGAGCCGAGGCCAAAGCGCACCGCGCCGCAGGCACAGCCGCCCTCCAGGCCTGTCATCTCATTTGTCCTTTCCCTTCCAGCCGCCACGCTTCCCGCCGTCGCCCCTGGGTGCACCGCCGCTCCGCGGTGCGGGGGCCGGCCCGTTGGACCGGACAACCGGTGGGGCGGGTATGACACGCGCCGCAGCCGGCGGCGAAGGCGGTGGGGGCGGAGGTGCCGATACCGGCGCGCGGGGCGGCGAGAAGCTTGGCCGCGGCGCGACGATGACGGGGGCAGGCGGCCGCTGCGGTTCGGGGCGCCGCGATACGGCCCGCTCTTCAGGCAGCGACTCGCCCCTGTCGCGATCGACCTTCACCATCGGCGGTCGTGGCACCACACGCGCCGGCCGCTCGAAACGCCCGTCGCTGCGTAGCGTGCCCGGCGCGGGTGTCGGTACGGGCACCGGTGTGGGCGCGACCGCGGGCGGCGGTGGCGGGGCGACAGAAGGCACGTCGCGATCGTTCAGCATCCTCGGCAGCGGCCGGTTCGGGCGTCCGAAGCCACCCCTTGTCGGCGGCGGGGACACGACGACCGGTGGCGGCAAGGGAGCTGGCGTCGCCGGCGTGCCTTGGGGTCCCGGCGGGGAAGAGCCGGGCACCGACGGCTGGCCAAAGCGCGGCGGATACGGTCGGCGACCCGGCCCGATGCCATCGCCGCGTCCCGGTCCGCCCGGCTTCACCACCGACGCGCCCGGCGCACCCGGTGTTGGCGGCGCGACAGGCCGCGGGCGGCCGATCCAATGGCCCTTGCCCGGCCGATTGCCGGGACCATTGTCCTTGTCCGGCGCGACGCGACCCGGCTTGGTCACCCATTTGCCGTCGCCCTGCGGCGGGCCGCGATAGCCCCCACGCCGCCACCGGTCGAACCACTCGGCGCGTTGCCGCCGCTTCTGGCCCTCGGCTCCGAGCCTTTCGCGCCAGTCGCGATGATGCAGCCGGCCCGGCCCGGCGCGATAGCGGATCCAGCCCGGCCGATTGCGCCAGGTATCGAGCCGCAACTCGATCCCACCGAACCAGCCGATGCTGTCGGCCCAGTCGCCGGCATAGACCGGCTCGGGAGTCTGCATCGCCCGCTTCATGCCGAAGCCACGCTCCGACAGCCACGCCGCCCCGTCGACGATATCGTCGGACGGATCGACCAGATCGCCATTGTCGCCATAGACAGCGGCGAGGGTTCGCCCCTCAAAGCCATAGGCATAGGTCCGGTCGCCGACGAAGAAGGGATAATCGTCGCCCGGCGCGAAGACGTAATAGCGGTAATCGTCGCCGAGCGGCTCGGCGAGGATCGTCGAGCCATCGGCCATCGCCCAGGCCCAGCAGTCGATACCGTCGAACCTGAAGCCGTGATCGGGCGGCGACGTGCCCATGGCGTCGAGCAGTCCATCGGCGTCGTCTATATAGCGATAAGCATCATCGGACCCGGACGCGGATGCCGCCGCAGACGGGATGTCTTGCGCGGTGGCCATGCCCGGCAGGACGGCGCCCGCCATCAGCACGAAAATCGCTGCTGTCGCCGAACCCATCCGCTTGCGCGTCATCATCTGCCCCACTCCTGCCGACACCGCCAAGGTCATCGCACAATGTCAATGAACTCGCCCTGTCGCGCTCGTTCAGCCGGCGTTGTCTTGACCGCCTCCAACATTTGCATCCCAGCGTGACGCGCGACGACACGAAGTCAATCGCCGCCGGTCGCGCTCACACCCGCGCCTTGCATCGCCGCGTGGCGCAGTTAGGGTCGCGGCAAGCGGCACCGCCGCAGCAGGAGAGCGCGATGGCGAAGGTACGCCTGACACAAGCAGCCAAGGCGTTCGGGCCGGTCGAGGTCCTGAAAGGCATCGATCTCGACATCGCCGATGGCGAATTCGTCGTGTTCGTCGGGCCCTCGGGCTGCGGCAAATCGACCCTGCTGCGCAGCATCGCCGGGCTGGAGACGCTCAGTTCGGGGACGGTCGAGATTGACGGCCGCGCAGTCAATGATGTGGCACCGTCGGAGCGCGGCATCGCCATGGTGTTCCAATCCTACGCGCTTTATCCGCATATGAGCGTGCGCGAGAATATGGGCTTCGCGCTCAAGCTGGCCGGACGATCGAAGGCGGAGATCGCTGCGGCGGTCGATGCGGCCGCGGCGACGCTCGATATCGCGCATCTGCTCGACCGGCGGCCCAAGGAATTGTCGGGCGGCCAGCGCCAGCGCGTCGCGATCGGGCGCGCGATCGTCCGCCAGCCCAAGGTGTTCCTGTTCGACGAGCCGCTGTCCAACCTCGACGCCGCGTTGCGCGTGCGCATGCGTTACGAATTCGCCGGGCTGCACAAGGCGTTGGGAACGACGATGATCTATGTCACGCACGACCAGGTCGAGGCGATGACCCTGGCCGATCGCATCGTCGTGCTGAACGGTGGGGTGATCGAACAGGTCGGCACACCCGAGGAGTTGTACACGCGGCCCGATACGATCTTCGTCGCGGGGTTCATCGGATCGCCGACGATGAACCTGATTCCGGCGACCTATGCCGGGCCGGGCGCAAAAGGCGCGACGGTCAGATTGGCGGGCGGACAGGTCATCGAGACGGCGATCTCGCCCGATTCGATCGCGACCGGCGCCGCGCTCACCTTGGGTATCCGGCCAGAGCATTTGCGACCCGATGGCGCCGTCAATCGACTGACCGGCGCGGTGCGGCTGATCGAGTCGCTGGGGGCGGTCCATCATGTCCATCTCGCGATCGACGGACTCGCCGATCCGTTGGTCGCCTCGCTACCAACGCGGCCGACCAGCGAAATGGTCGGCATCGCGCTGGCACCCGAGGCGCTGCACCTGTTCGACGAACAGGGTCGCGCACTGCCGCGGCCGATGCCGGCCGTCCCGCGCGCTGCCGCTTAGCACCGATCCGGTCGTAAAAAGCCGCTTGGCGCGGCGCCCCGTTGGGGCTTAGAAGAGTTCGTGGAAACGGTTACACGCACCGCCAGCCGGCGCATTGGGGAGGAATAGATGTCGACCG
>Ga0207702_10005975_pt1 | contig 10569 bp, 9 predicted proteins | sample KBSCornC62_FD_184302 | JGI IMG/M metagenome (GOLD analysis project Ga0207702, IMG submission 184302) | Corn rhizosphere microbial communities from Kellogg Biological Station, Michigan, USA - KBS Corn C6-2 (SPAdes) (version 2) | ecosystem: Host-associated > Plants > Roots > Rhizosphere > Soil ...
GCCGAGCGCCACCAGCATCTGCGGCGCCATCGTAGGTTGTGCCTGAATCTTCGGTGTAAAAGCCTGGATAGACCGCATGGCCGTTTCCCGCAGCTTTTCATCGCCCGTCAAATGTGCCAGACGCAGCAGCACGTCGGTCGCCACGGAGTTGCCGGAGGGCTCGGCGCCGTCGTAATCGTCCTTCATACGCAGCAGCAAGTCGCTGGCGTTTTGTTCCGTACTGAAGAACCCGCCTTCGTCGCGATCTTCGAACCGCGCAAACCCCTCGGTGGCAAGCGCCCGCGCCATCACCAAATAGTGCGTCTCGGCGGTCGCTTCGAACAGGTCGAGCAAAGCCTGCGCCAGGAACGCATAGTCGTCGAGAAACCCGCCGATGGCCGCTTCCCCGTCGCAGAAGCGGCGCAGCAGGCGAGTCCCTTCGGCGCGATACATCTGCGCCAGCAAGAATTCCGCCGCTCGCCGGGCGGCCGCAAGGTACTGCGCGTCGTCCAGCACTCGGTACCCTTTGCACAACGCGGAAATGAAAAGCGCATTCCAGGAAGTAAGAACTTTGTTGTCTAAATGCGGGCGCGGACGCCGGCTGCGGGCGGCAAGCAAAGTTTTCCGAGCGGCCTCCAATCCGCCCATGTCGCCTTCTCGGGCGCGAAACAAAATATTGCGCTCGGTAAACTCCCCTTGCGGATCGGCTTCTACGTTCCCTTCCGGCTGCACGCCGAAATATTCACAAAACGCGCTCGATTCTTTTCCGAGCAGCGCATCGATTTCGCTCTTGCGCCAAATGTAGAAGGCGCCCTCGCCGTGCTGCGCTGGGTTTTCGGGATCCGGACTGTCGGCGTCTTCCGCCGAGTAGAATCCACCGCCGGAATCGGTGAGATCCCGCAAGACGTAATCGAAAATGCCGCGCGCCACGTTCGCATGCCGCGCCTCACTCGTAACCTGATACGCCTCGAGATAGGAAATGCCAAGTTGCGCCTGGTCGTATAGCATCTTCTCGAAATGCGGAACGAACCAGCGCTCATCGACCGAATAGCGGTGAAATCCGCCGCCCAGCTGATCGTGCATTCCACCGGCCGCCATGCCATCCAGCGTTCGGTTGACCATCTCGAGCCCTTCCGAATTCCCTTCCAGCGCGTAATGACGAAGCAGATAGTTGAACAGCACGGGCCGCGGAAACTTCGGCGCGCCTCCAAAACCTCCCCACTTCGCATCAAAGCTCCGCCGCAGCGGCCAGAAGGCCGACCCGAAAAGCTCGCGATCCGGCGCCGCCCGGGTCTGCGCGCGCGCTCCGAATGAGCGAAGCTGTTCGGTTACGCTGTCGCTCGAATCCTCAATCCTCCGGCGATCCTCTTTCCAGACGCGCGCAAGGTGCGCCAGCACTTCGCGGAATCCCGGCCGGCCGTAGCGTGAGCTTGGCGGGAAGTAAGTTCCGCCAAAAAACGGTTTGCGCTCCGGTGTGAGCCAGACCGACATCGGCCAGCCGCCGCTTCCCGTAGTGGCCTGCACGAACAGCATATACACGCGATCGACATCCGGCCGCTCTTCGCGATCCAGCTTTACCGGCACAAAATCGCGATTCAACAACTCGGCGATCCCTTCGTTTTCGAACGACTCGTGCGCCATCACATGACACCAGTGGCAGGTCGAATAGCCGACCGAAAGGAAAATCGGCTTGTCTTCGGTTCGTGCTTTCTCGAAAGCGGCCTCGCCCCAAGGCAGCCAGTCCACTGGATTGTGCGCGTGCTGCCGGAGATACGGACTTTTCTCGTTAATGAGCGCGTTTGTGTGCATCGCCGAGCGAAAGCAGCTCCTCGATGTGCTGGCGAATCACTTCATCTTTCATGAGCGCTTCGCGTTCCGGGTTGTCTCCCGCGGGGGTCTGGTAATGAATCATGCCCTTGCGATCTATCAGCACCAGCTGCGGCACCACCACGCGATCGACGACGCTGAAGCCCATAAACGACATGAACTGGTCGCGCATCACCCAACCCACCGGAAATCCCACCTGATAGTCTCTGACAAAATTCGCGACCACCGTATTGGCGCTATTTGGATCGGGGCTCGTATCCAGCGCGTTTATTGCGACATCGAGCGCCTGAAATCCACGCGCGCCGAGTTCCTTCTGATATTGCGTCATCACGCGCGACGCCGCTTGGCAATGCGGGCAAGTGGTCGCGATAAATTCGAGTGCGACGACTTTGCCTCGAAATTGACTTAGCAATTTTTGTCCCTGTCCGGGAACGGTGAATGCTAACTCCGGCGCTTTACGAATAGCGCCTGCCGCCCAGATGCTCCCGGCAGCCAGCGCCAATGCTACAAAGAGAAGATAGCCTCTGCTCACATGCGGCCTCCCAATGACAGTGTACCCGCAGGAAAAACAGCTCGTTGTCAGGCGCCTGGATGCAGAACAACGGTCTCGAATGGCTGTTCCGGCTCCTCACGGAACCGTCGCGATCGTGGCGACGTTATCTACTGATCACGCCGCGCTTTCAGCCGCCCTGGGCGCTCCAGCTACTTCGCTGTCCGCGTCCAAAACGTCCACAAACCGGCTGCCGATACGATCAGCCCGCACCCGCAGATCACTACGGCAATTACCAGCGGCGGCGCTTTGCCGATCCATGCGGGTCCTGCAACCACGGCAAAAATTACCGCCACAGCCAACGCCAAGACAATGGCTATCGTCTGCACTGTTCGAATCGGTTTCACGGAGCGGGCCGCCCGCGCGCGCTTTTCGTAAAGCCGCGCTCGCCACCAGATCAGCCCTGCGGCCGAGGCGGTCGTATCTTCTTGTGTTCCTGTCGATTCGCTTTCCAGAAACCGGAACACTAGCTTTACATCCCGGCACACTGCGCAGTTTTCCATGTGCGTCACTAACGGCTCGGGAACATGACCTGCTCCGAGCGCCTCCACGACCTGTTCTTCGTATTCGCAGGAGGGAACGGAAAACTCTTCTAGCACGGTGCGAATCCTCCTTTCCGCAGTATCTCAGCTAAACGTGCGCGCGCCCGCGACAGCATGGGCCGGATACTCTGCGGTTTCGCGCCCACGATGCTCGCGATATCGCGGTGGCTGAACTGTTCCACGTAGGCGAGCCACAGCAATTCGCGCTCGCGCGGCTTCAGCGCCGACAAAGATCGCTCCACATCCCGCCGCTCCGCGATATTCTCCGCCGCGCATCCGCCGGCTTCGCGTTCCTCCAGCGCCACTGGCTTCCGCCGCCGCCCTTCGTCACGCACCAGGTTCGTAGCGGTCCGGAAGAGATAATTCTTGCGATGTGCGTCGGTCATCCCCTCCGGCAGGCCGGCGCGCAGGAGCCGGAAATACGCTTCTTGCAAGATGTCTTCGACCAGCGAGGCATCCGCCACGATGCGCGACAAATAGCCGCGCAGCGGGCGGGCCGTCAGCGCATAGAACAGCAGAAACGCCTCCTCGCTCATCCCACGCGGCTCTTTCTCCAAGCCATCCGCTTCCATTGCAGGAGCGGCAACCGCGGGCCAGTTCATTGCGACCGGAACAGTCCCCACGACCGGCATAGAACATACGATATAACCGCCGACACGAGGAATCCAACTCCGATCGCCAGTAAAACCGATCCGAATACGATCAGAAACTGGCGGCCGTCCCAATCAAAGTGCTCCTCCGCGCGAGCGATCAACATCGCCGCGCCGGATAGTGACGCAATCATTCCTGCCGTAATTGCGTTCAAAATCCGCCCGGGCGGGTTCGAACCGCTCGTCGTTGTGGATTCCAGAAATCGGCGTCCCGGCTGGCTCTCCAGGTAAGAAAGCAATTCCTGGTTCGACGTGCATTTATCCAGCAGCCGGGAATGAAGATCGGCCACGGCGCGCGCCGTATGCCCCCGCCGGATCGCGTTGGCAATGACCCAGACCACCCAGCCGACCATCCCGAAAACGATCGCCACCGTCAGAACTTCCTGCATTTTCCTCCTTCTCACCCTTATTACGTGGAGCGAGGCGGGAATGTTAACTTACGGTTCCATTCGCCAGGGCGAAACATTCGCCCAGGTTTTTAATTCTTGCTCCGCCCAAGCGGTTGTCTTGTCTTTGTGGCAGGTCGTGCAGGAGTTTGGGATCTTATATTGGTCCGTCTCAGCCGGCGGAATGAAACGGAAGGTGTGGCTGCGAACGTTGACGTCGGCGATCGTCTGCTCGATTTGCGGCATGTGGCAGGCAATGCATTCGCCCCCAGTGCTGCCGGCGCGATGATGTGTATGTTGCTCGATGGTCGTCGTGTGCGGGCCATTGGGTGATCCGGGGCCATGGCATTCAAGACACAACACGTTCGCGGGCTTCAATAAATCTGCCCTGTTTTCTGTGCCGTGCACGTCGTGGCAACTGAAGCATTTGATTCCGCGCGTGTACATTACACTCTGCACGAAATCATTTCCCTGCATCCGGTTCTTGTGCGCGGTGCCGTCCGGGAAATGCGTGAAGCTTGTTTCGCCCAACTTGTGCTCCTCGAGTTTCCAGAAGTCGCGTAAGTTCTCGCCTACCTGAAACCCTACCGGCCAATCGTAGTAGTTGCCCGCAATCGGATTCTTAAGCGGCTGGCCCTGCGAGTGGCACTGAATGCAAACGTTGTTCGCGCTGACAAAATTAAGCCGCGCCGGATTGATGATATTGGCGCGCGACGGCGCCTTCACGTGGTCGCTTCCCGGCCCATGGCATTTCTCGCACCCCACGTTCCATTCGGTCACCGTTTTTGTCTGGATGTTGTAGTTGACCGAATGGCACCCGTCGCAGAGCGGCCCAGTCGGGCGCTTCATATTATCCGGCGGATAGAGCGTCGCCCACCAGTCGGTCCCATTTCGCACGAAATATGGACGCCAGATCTGATGCGTGACGTCCCATTGAGCAGGCAGGACGAAGTAATCGTCGCCGACTTTTTTGAAATAGCGCTGCTTCCAGCGGCTGCCATAGATGAAGGCGATGTCGTCCTTGGTGAATTTGACCAGCGGATCGGGCTTCGAAAGATCCGGCAGGATCGCATCCGGATGTTCCTTCGGATCGCGCACCACATTCGCCATTCTGGTGTGACTCCAGCGCTCGTATACTTGCGCATGGCAGGTCTTGCAGGAGGCCGAGCCGGTGTAGGTTGCCCCGGACGCCGTCGGGAGCCGTAAAACCAATGGGAGAACCAGCCAAACCCAAGCGCAACGATGCATTACTCCCTCCGTTGGGTACTTTATACCAACAATCTGAAGGAATGCTGAAGGCTGTGCTGGACTATCCGCCAAGCAAACGTTGCACGTCGCTGTCCATCACCTGAGCGAAATCCTCATACCAGACGCCAACAGCCGTAAAATGCTTCGGCGCATGCAGACATACGATCTCGGCTACGTGCCGCCGGAATTCATTGAAAATCTCCCGGGCGGCGACGGGTACCGCAACAACAGCGCGCTTCGGCTCTTGTAATCGGAGCGCAGCGACCGCCGCTTTCATGCTGGCACCCGTTGCCAACCCATCGTCTACCAGAACCACCGTACGGCCATGAACCGCGAGCGCCGGCCGACCCCCACGATACAACTCTTCGCGGCGTTTTAACTCGTTTTCCTCGCGAGCCGTTATCTCGTCAATTAACCAACCAGGAATTTGCAACTCGTCGATCAAATCTTCATTCAGGACCCGTACGCCGCCGCTTGCGATTGCGCCGAGCGCCAGTTCCTCCTGGCCCGGCAATCCGAGCTTCCGCACGATAAAGACATCGAGGTCCGCATGCAACACCTGAGCAATCTGAAAACCTACGGGCACTCCGCCGCGCGGCAAAGCCAATATTAAGGCGCCCGGCTCGGCGACGACCTCGGCTAAAGACACAGCTAAGGCCTTTCCCGCTTCAGTGCGGTTGCGGAAAATCGGTTCAGCTTCCATATTCAACCGAGTTCAAATGCACCGCACAATTTTTGATTTTCGAATGCGCGAGTCCCGTGTGACGAGCGGGATCTGATGCGTTACGCTTGTGGCGGCGATGATCTCGTCGGCAGGATCGGATTGAAAATCGAGAACGCGCAGGTTGAGGCACACCTGACGTGTAATAGGCCAAACGTATATCCTGGCTAGTGCGGCCGCCAACGGTTCGTGATCGAGCCCATAGCGAAGCCTTCCGAGTTGATGTAGTTTCGCGATCTCCCAGAGCACGACCGCCGAAACGCTCCACTCAGCGTCCTCGGTGAGGGCGCGCCGTTCGCGTGGTGTGATGCTTCCTTCGAACGCCTTGATCAGAATATGTGTGTCTAGATTGAGCATCCCAGGCAACTCCGGTGGAGAAGAGATCGTCTTGGCTCTCCGATGCCAGATTTTTTACAACTCCAATCAGATCGGAGCACCGGGAAGGAACGGGCGTTACCTTGGCCAGAGGCCTTCCCCATTTTGTGATGAGAACGCCGTCAACAGGCAAGCTGTCGAGCAACTGCAAGCATTGTTCCCGAAAGTCGCTGACATTGAGCGTTTTCACACAACAATTGTACAAATATCTGTACACCTATGGCAGTCTTATAGGAGGAATATGCCGAGTACCCTCGACCGCCGCGAACTATTGCTAGGAGCTGCCGCAGGTATGGCAGCGCGCGCCGCTACGGGCGAGCGCCCGAACATCCTGCACATCATGACAGACCAGCAGCAGTGGGGGACCATTATGGGCCGGTCCGAGTGCCGCACTCCGAATCTTGACAAGCTGGCAAAATCGGGGCTCCTATTCGAGCGCTCCTACACGCCTTCGGCGGTTTGCTGTCCCGCGCGCGCTATGATGCTCTCCGGCGCTTATCACTGGCACAACGGCGTCTACAACCAAGTGCACTCGCCGCCATCGGTTCACCGCGACATGGATGAAGGTGTCGTGCTCTATTCCGATCGCTTAAAAGCCGCAGGCTACCGCCAGGGTTATGTAGGCAAATGGCACGCCTCCCAGATACGGGGTCCGCTCGATTTCGGTTTTGACGAAATTGCCGACACTACCGTCGTAGCACGCAACAAGAAAGGTCCGGCGGCCAATCCGGACAATGTCCCACGCCCTAAGCAGAAACTGCGCGTAGTGGTGGACCGCAAGATGCAATGGCCCGGCTCCGAGCCCTTTTTGATGTGGGGACATCGCGAGGGCGATGAAGAGTCAACCGAGGAATACTATCGCGCCGAATGCGTTATACGCATGCTGAAGCGCTTCGCCAAAGGATCGCAGCCCTGGCATCTCGAAGCGCATTTCGTGCAACCCCACGATCCCTATGTCCCGTTGAAGAAATACCTGGACCGCTATGATCCACGCGCGATCCCCGTGCCGAAGAGTTTCGCCGAAACGTTTGCCGGCAAACCGGAGTTTCACAAGCGAGAATCGGAGACCTGGGGCCGGATCACGGAAGACGATTACCGCCAAAGCCGTGCGCATTACTACGCCTATGTAGAGCAGCTCGACACTCAGATCGGGCGGATTCTCGACGCGCTCGATGAAACCGGACAAGCCGCCAATACGCTAGTCGTATTCACTACCGATCATGGCGATATGGTCGGCGCGCATCGTATGTGGATCAAGGGATGGATTCCGTACGAGGAAACTTATCGGGTGCCGCTGATCGTACGCTGGCCCGGTCATACCCAGCCGGGCTCTCACACCGCGAACCTCGTGTCTACACATTTCCTGGCGCATACTTATGTCGAGGCGGCGGGCGCCCAGAAACTGCCCTATGCCGATGGCACATCTCTCATTCCGCTCTTTGAGAATCCGCAGCGAAGCGACTGGATCGATCAAGTGATGTGCGCCTACTACGGAGGAGAATTCCTCTACACGCAGCGAATCGCCATCACGGCGCAGCATAAATATGTATTTAATGGATTCGGCATCGATGAATGCTACGATCTCCAGAACGATCCGGAAGAAATGCACAACATCGTGGAAAGCCCCGGACACCACGCGGCTGTGGACGATATGCGGGCGCGGCTGTATGAAATGATGGATCAGTTCGCCGATCCCTTTGGCGATTTGCCGCAGCCGGACGGCCCCCGCCGCGGCGATCGCTATTGCGCGCCGCGCTATCTGCCCCGCGGAAAGCGGCTGTAATCACGTCAGCTCTAACTTGTCGAGCTGCTCGAATAAATCCCGCCGCACGATGTGGAGGCGTGACTTTTGCGCCAGCATGAACTGGTCAGACTGAATCGCCTCTTGAAAGGTCATCTTCTTTTCACGCATGAGCAGAACGGTCGCTCCAAATGTATCGGCGCTCCGCTGCGGAATCCCTATTGAGCCAAGAACTTTTTCGGCGTGAGTCTGGAACACGTTCATCTGATCAAACGTTTTGCCCTCTCGCGCCACCGGGCCGAAGTACTCGTTGACCCACACGACCACATTTCGGTCGGTCGTGCTTCTGGCCATCGTATCGAAGCCTAGCAGGCTATCGCTCAGCATTTCGCCGCCGCTCACGACGCAATGGACGTACAACTTACGGCCGGCTTCACGAAGTACGCGAATAACTTCGCTCTCCACGATGTAACTCCAGAAAGGCAGAAAGGCCGTGGAGCCGCTGTCGACCACAAAGGCCCCGTCTTCGCCGGCAAACCGTTCGAGTAACGTGTCGTAGCGCATCCGAACAATCAGCCCTTCTTCATTTACCAGATCCAGCTTTTCCGCACGTAGCGATTTGTACTGGGTCAGCGACCGATTAACCGGATCGCCATCGATGCAGTGGACGTTCTTGCCACGCGTCAGTAGATATTCGGCAAGCCAGCTCGCAATGACGCTCTTACCGATACCGCCCTTCCCTTGCAGCACCAGATGAACGGCCCCGCCCATGGCGCCGTTCCTATGTGTCCCATTCATGTTCTCTATCGACATCCCTATATACCCCTTCCTTAAATCAAGTTGCGGTCCGTTGGATCTCCATCGTTGTGAATTGCCCTGATCCCGACGCTGGACTTCGCGAGCGATTTGCGCGCTTGCTCGAACGGATCCGGGGCCGCCACAGGCGCCGAGGAACCGTTTTGACGCGCGGCTTCGAGCAGCACGAGACCCGCCGCCACGCTAACGGTCTCCACGCTTCGATTCGTTTCTTCCAGCGAATTGGAATCGGCATCAATCTCTTCCTCCGCGGCGTCGATCGCTGTATCGAAAATCCGATCCATCGCCTCGCTGCCGGCCAGCCAGGACGAACTGAAATCGCCGTTCATCTCCGTCGCGGCTGCACTCACGAGCAAATTCGTCTCTTCGAGGACATCGGCGTGGGCAGCAACCGGCTCCGCGGCGGTCTCTTCAACCTCGGGAGCCGGCGCATCAGCGTCCGCTTCCTCCCGGGAAACGAACGTCTCTTCCACCGGATCGGCCATTGCTGCTGCTTCGGTCTCCTGCTCGGGAACTTCCACCGCCGGCTCTTCCCCGGCTACACCCGCCGCAACTTTGGACACAAGCTCTAAGAGCTCATTCGCCGCAATTGGCTTTGTCAGGAAGCCATCCATTCCCGCAGCGAAGCATTTATCCCGATCTTCGGGTAGCGCATGCGCGGTAAGCGCATAGATCGGCACACGCAAATTGGGCGCCTCACTCGCCCGGATCGCTCGTGTCGCCTCCAAGCCGTCCATGTCTGGCATCTCCACGTCCATGAAAATGAGATCGAAGCCCTCGATTTCGAAGTGACGTACAGCCTCTTTTCCATTGGTTGCCGTCCAAACCCGATGTCCAGCCGATTCCAGCAGCTTCGTGGTCATGCGACGATTCACGGCGCTATCCTCAGCGACCAGAATCGAAAGTTTTGTCAAATCGCAGACTTCAGGGGCCTGGATGGAGGCTTCCGCGTCCGCTGCTCTTGCCTGTTTCTGGAACCGCACAGCAAACTCGAACCCGCTGCCTTCGCCAGGCTGACCGCGAAACTCCATCCTTCCGCCCATCAAATCGACGAGGCGGCGCGCAATCACCAGGCCGAAGCCTGTCGGGTCGGACCGCAGTTCCGCCGTCACATCCGTATGCCGGAACGGCTCCGAAATCAGCGGCTGCTTGGCGGCTGAAATGCCCGCGCCAGTACCGGTGATTGCGATGCGTACCAGCACAGTGTCAACCGCATCGAGCTCGGTTGTGGCCGAGAGGACGATGCTTCCGCTGGCGGTATTTTTGATGGCATAATCCAGCAGATTGAAAATCACATGGCGGAATCGCGACGGGTCGCCGCGCACCAGGTTCGGCAGGCGCGGATCGATCTTGCAGGCGGTTGCGAGCTTTTTAGCGGTCGCCTCATGCTCCACGATCTTCATCGCAGATAGGATGCATTCGGAAATCGAGAACAGTACGTTCTCGAGCGCCACTCCTTCCGTCTCGATACAGGAAAACTCGAGAGCGTCGTTTTCTATCTGCATTAACCAGTCGGCGGATGTGCGGACCGTATCCAGGTGCTCGCGCAGCGCAGGATCAGGATCGGCTTTCAACGCCAGATCGACAAATCCCACAATCGCGTTCATAGGCGTTCGGATTTGCGGGACCATGCTGGCGATGAACTCGGTATTGGCGGTGTCGGCGGACTCAGCCGCTTTCGTGCGAGAGACTAATTCATCCATTTGCTGCCGGAATCTTCGCGATGCGCGGCGC
>Ga0207702_10005976_pt1 | contig 10568 bp, 12 predicted proteins | sample KBSCornC62_FD_184302 | JGI IMG/M metagenome (GOLD analysis project Ga0207702, IMG submission 184302) | Corn rhizosphere microbial communities from Kellogg Biological Station, Michigan, USA - KBS Corn C6-2 (SPAdes) (version 2) | ecosystem: Host-associated > Plants > Roots > Rhizosphere > Soil ...
TTTTGCTGCATGCAAAGCCTTGAGTCTTTCTTTGAACATCACAGGCAAAACAACAGATTGCCTATTCACCTGGTGGCACCGGGCTTTGGGCATCTGCCTGATGAGATCACCAAACAATATGGCCTCACACATCGCAAGGCACATTACTTTTTTCTGTTCATGCTGAATGGACGCAGCAAGCAGCGTGTCGATCTGCAGGATTTTGATGTAAAGCAAAATGAGCTGCTGTTCATTCTTCCCGATCAGATCCATCAATTGCCATCGGCAAAGCACGGCAAGGATTATTTTAAGCTTGGCTTCAGCGAGCAGTGCCTTTCACTCTTGCCAAAGCAATATCCTTTTCTGATCAATCCTTTGAACAGTCAGAAAATAAAATTTGATGCCCGGGCTGCTGTGCGGACAAAATCAATATTCGGCCTGCTGCATGAATTGCTGAAGGCGCCCGATGGCGATCCCGAGATCATTCTGGCGCATTTGAACAGCTTAATGACAGAGGTCAACGCCGCTTATTTTTCTTCCCGCAAGATGCCTGCCGATGAAAGGCTTTCGAAATACATCAGCTTCAAGCTGTTTGTAGAGAGTCGGCTCACGGATCATCTGCCTATAGAGCAGATCGCTAAGCAGCTCGGGCTTAATACCAACAGCCTGTATAGTCTTGTGAAACGTTATGCAGGCGCTTCTCCAAAAGAATTTATTACGAAGCGTCTCATTTTGGAGGCACGCCGCCGTCTCTACTATTCCGAAAGCTCATCTATCAAAGAGCTGGCCTATGATCTGGGGTTTAATGACCCCGAATATTTTGCCCGCTTATTTAAAAAGGAAACAGGAAAATCCATATCGCAGTTCATTCAGGATTTGTCAGGGTAATAATTTGCTTTGTGCGGCTTCGTTGCTGCTCTTCTTCTGAACTTTACCGGCAAAAAACAGGATCATGAACAGAACACTCGGAACCAACGGGCCTCTTGTATCGGCAGTAAGCCTTGGCTGCATGGGCATGTCGGGCGCTTACGGACAAAGCGACGATAAGGAATCGGTAGCTACTATTGAAAGAGCGCTTGAGCTCGGTCATAATTTTTTAGACACCGCCGATTATTATTTTGCCGGCCATAATGAAGAATTGATCGGCCAGGCTATTAAGGGCAGGCGCGGGAAAGCTTTTCTTTCCGTTAAAACAGGGCAGCTGCTCAGCCCCGCGCCTAATGGCGGAATGGGGCCGGGATCAGTATGCGCACGCCCTGATCACCTGTACAATGCAGTTGTTTTCAGTCTACGCCGTTTGAAGACCGATTACATTGATCTTTATACGCCGGCGCGGATAGATCCCAATGTGCCTGTTGAGGAAACCATTGGTGCGCTGGCCGACCTGGTAAAAAAAGGTGTGATCCGCTACATCGGCCTGTCGGAAGCATCAGCGGAGTCGGTTCGCAAAGCGGCAGCCGTTCATCCTATCACAGCTTTGCAAATAGAGTACTCATTGTGGAGCAGGGATATTGAAGCGGAAGTGCTTCCAACACTGAGGGAGCTGGGCATTGGCCTGGTTGCTTATGCGCCTTTAAGTCGCGGTTTTTTAAGCGGAGAATTCAAAAAGCCTGAAGACATTAAAGACAGCCGCGCATTTATGCCGCGCTACCAGGGCGAGAATTTTTATAAGAACCTGGAGCTGGTTGAAAAGATCAAAGCATTGGCTGCTGAAAAGAATTGCACGCCAGCACAGCTGGCCATTGCCTGGGTATTGGCGCAGGGCGATGATGTGATCACAATTCCCGGATCAAAACGCATTAAACATCTGGAAGAGAACATTGCTTCTGAAAAAGTCCAATTAAGCAAACAGGACCTCGACAGCATTAATGCCATTGTGCCTGCAGGTAGCGTTTCAGGTACGCGTTATCCTGAGAAATTCCTGAATGCTTTGGGCCGATAGAATTTGCATTTCATTTTTTAGTCAGGTCAGCTTAACGCCTCATTTAATTATTGATCTTTTCTGCGATACTGGCAGCATTCAGGCAATCCGGAGTAGGCGCGATCGTCTCCCCGGTATTTCTCAGTATCATAGCCTACGGCAGCTATGTCTTTTTCTATCTGGTCGAGCGAAATTTTTGTGCTGTCGTAACTAACGGTCATCATTTTTGTGTCTTTATTCCAGTCAGCACTTTGGATGCCTTCTGCTTTTAAAGCGCCTTCTATGGTCTCTTTGCACATATCGCAATTACCCCATATTTTAAAATCAGCTTTTGAATGCGTTGCTGTCCCGGTATTCTTATTGTTATTGCAAGCCATGATCAGCAAGCCAGTGACTACTATCAGATACTTAGTTGTTGTTTTCATTCTTTTACAAATTTGTGTGTTATTTAGTGTTGAAATGTACTAAAATTATGATACCAGATAAAATGTGCAGGAAACAAGTAGCCGTACCACGTATTATTGAAACAGAGTTGTGGATGGCTCATTTTTTCTTTTTCTTCGAAGCCTTTGCTTTTGAGTTAAATTCCAGGCACAGCTGCACCCAATAATCAAGGTCTTTTTTGTTTTTCAGTCCCGCTTCGCCAACAAACACATAACCTTTCATCGGGCGGCCATTAAAATCCATGGGGCGGCTGTCTTTTTTCTCCAGGGCCTCTTCTTCCTTTGCCGGATCAATGCGGCACATTAGCTCATCCTTAACAATGCCAAGGCACATCTTGCCATTGATCATAAAGCATACGCCGCCGAACATAAGCTTTTCTTCGACGCTGGCAACTTCTGCAATTGCCTCGCGCACCTTGTCTGCGAGTTTTTCATTATAAGCCATAGTTAAATTTAATCTTTTTCAGATGAAAAATTTCAATTCCTTTCAGGCTTTATTTATATTTGCCCTTATGAAAATAAAAAACGCAATGAATTATTATTACGGTTCCTGTGCAGGAGTCGTGTAATGTTCATTGTTGATACATAATTCAATTAACAAAAAACCGGCTCAGAGAAGAGCCGGTTTTTTTATTTTCTCTCTTCTCCGGGTCATATAAAAATTAAAATGAAACAGAGTTTTAACAATTACACTGCTGCCGACAGAGAGGTATGGAAAATTTTATTCGGGCGCCAAAAACTGAACCTGGAAACCAAGGGCTCTAAAGCTTATACAGAGAGTCTTTTGCGAATGAGCCCGGTCTTAAATGCTGAGCATTTACCCAATTTCGATCTGATCGGAAAATGGTTTAAGGAACATACCGGTTGGTCTATTGCTGTGGTGCCGGGATTAATTCCTGTGGATGAGTTCTTTGAACACCTGGCCCATAAGCGATTTTGCTCGTCAACATGGTTGAGAAATATAAAAAATCTCGACTACCTGGAAGAGCCGGATATGTTTCACGATATCTTCGGGCATATTCCCTTATTGTCTGACCCGGTATTTTCTTCATTCATGCAGCAATTTGGAAAGCTTGGTGTGCAGCACGCCAATAAAAAAGAAGTGGTGATCCAGTTGCAGAGATTATACTGGTTTACGATAGAGTTTGGCGTGATACACGAGGAAAAAATAAGATCATACGGCGCAGGCATTATGTCATCCTTCGGAGAAACCAATCACGTGGAAGCCGGCCATGTTGAGTTTTTGCCTTTTTCCCTGGAAGAAATTATTGAAACGGATTTCAGAACGGATAGTGTTCAGCAAAAGTATTTTATTCTTCAATCGTTTGATCAGTTATTTGGTTCGATCATGGAGTTTGACAGGCGACTAACTTTGAGGTCTTATTAGCCAAAAAAGGATAACTACGCTGGTGTGCTGGTGAACCACATAAGGCATGTAAGCTCAGAGTGGTCATGCTGAGCGGAGTCGAAGCGTGACCATCTTTCTTTAAAACTATAAGGCATAAAAGATCATATAAGTGGTGCTGCAAAATCAGTTCAGAACAGTCATGCTGAGCGGAGTCGAAGCGTGACTCCTGCTGTTTCTTTTAGCAGGAAATAAAAGCTCATAAGAGAGATTCAAACTATACAGACATATCATTGCCATTTTCCCTGTTACGTTTGCCATTAACCATGATTCAGGCACGGTCCGCAGCTGATGAGGAGATCCTATGCCTGTTCTGCAGCACCCTTTCTATATCAGTGAGATCTGTATTTTTCGCTTTCAACAAAATTAAAAAGTGATACAGCAGATCGGCTGCTTCATCTTTGAATAGCTGATCGTTGTTGTCTTTTGCTTCGATCACCAGCTCTACGGCCTCTTCGCCCACTTTTTGTGCGATCTTGCTGATCCCTTTTCTGAACAAGGTATTTGTGTAGGAGTTGGTAGCGTGCTTGTTTATCTTTTGCTGAATGATCTTTTCCAGCTCATACATAAAGCCTTTTGCACTCTGGTCTCCGAAGCAGGAGTATGAGCCATTGTGGCAGGTTGCAGCAGGCGCTTCAACAAGCACCAGCAGGGTATCATTATCGCAATCTGTTTTTAGTTCTTTTACAATTAAAAAATTACCAGAGCTTTCGCCTTTCGTCCACAGCCTGTTCTTAGTGCGGCTGAAGAAGGTCACTTTTCCTTCACGGATTGTTTTTTCATAGGCCTCAGCGTTCATAAAGCCGAGCATCAGCACCTGCATGCTGTCAGCATCCTGTATAATTGCAGGCACCAGGCCATTTGATTTTTCAAAATTTGGTTTCATGATCTCACGGGAATAGTTGTGTTGAGTAAATATTTTTTTAATTGAGGAACTGAAAGGTCACCAAAGTGGAAGATGCCGGCGGCAAGTGCTGCGCTCGCATTCCCTTCGGTGAAAATGTCAGCAAAATGATGCTCTGCGCCGGCGCCGCCGGAAGCGATCACAGGAACATTAACCGCCCCTGATACTTCTCTTGTAAGAGCAACGGCAAATCCTTTTTTTGTTCCATCGTGGTCCATCGAGGTCAGCAGAATTTCACCGGCCCCCAAGCGCTCTCCTTCTTTCGCCCAATCTACAACAGTTAAGCCTGTTGCGATCCTGCCTCCTCCAATAAAAACCCGCCACGCCCCGTCTGTAAATTTGGCGTCGATGGCCAGCACCACACATTGTTTGCCAAACTCAGCCGCTAAGTCGCTGATCAGGGATGGTCTTTGCACAGCTGATGAGTTAATGCTTACTTTGTCAGCGCCCGCATGGATCAAAGTTCTCACATCCTGAAGCGTTGAGATGCCTCCGCCTACAGTAAACGGAATGTTTATTTCTGCGGAGATCTTTTCCACGAGGGCGATCGTTGTTTTTCTTTTTTCTTCAGTGGCCGAAATATCAAGAAATACCAGCTCATCTGCGCCTTGTGCTGCGTATAGCTTCGCAAGCTCTACCGGATCGCCTGCATCTTTCATGTTCTCAAAATGGATACCTTTTACTGTCCGTCCATTCTTAATGTCCAGACAGACCACAATTCTTTTTTTCAGCATAGTTGTGATAATTCTTTTAGTGTGATCCGTCCTTCGTAGATCGCTTTCCCGATAATGGCCCCTTCACAGCCAATCTCTTTTAGCTGCAGGAGGTCTGAGAGAGAAGAGACGCCTCCGCTGGCGATCAGGCGTACTCCTGTTTGCCGGGTGATCTCCCTGTAAAGCTCAGCAGAGGGGCCCTGCAACATGCCGTCTTTTGAAATGTCAGTGCACACGCAATACAGCATGCCCTGTTCTTCATAGCGCTTAATGAAGCTAATCACATCCAGTTCCGTTTGCTGTGTCCATGCATGCGTCACGATCTTTCGCTCAGAACAGTCAGCGCCAAGAATAATTTTTTCAGCGCCATAGTGTTTTAACCAGCTTGTCGTCAAATTAAAGCTGGTAACGGAAGCACTGCCGATGTTGACCTGCCGGGCCCCATATTCAAAGGCCTTTTTGATGGCTTCCTCATTTCTTATTCCGCCACCAAGATCAATGTTGAGCTTCGTCTTTGAAGAGAGGCTTTCCAGCATCTTGTAATTTATGGTGCCCGCAGCGCCCGCGCCACCCAGATCAACGAGGTGCAGAAACTGCATGCCATGATCTTCAAACGCCTTCGCTACCTCCAGAGGATTCTCATTGTAAATTTTCTTTGTTGTGTAATCGCCCTGGCTAAGCCTTACGCATTTGCCGTCGATGATATCAATTGCCGGTATTATTCTCATAGGTGTAAAAAATTTTTAAGAACCTGTTCGCCGGCGCCGGCTGATCGTTCGGGGTGAAACTGCGTTGCATAGAAATTGTTTTTTCGTAAGGCGGCGCTAAAAGGTAAAATGTAATCGCAGAGAGCAACCGTATCTTCACAGAGCCCGGCATAGTAGCTGTGTACAAAATAAAAGTCGTCGTTCTTCGCTGTGTTTTGGAAAAGCGCGCCTTCTGCCCGGAGAAGATTATTCCAACCGGTATGCGGCACCACATCTGCCGGTGGAAATTTTTTAACCTCTGTATTAAAAATACCAAGACAATTAGTGTGGCTTTCCTCGCTTGACCGGCAAAGCAGCTGCAAGCCAAGACAGATGCCCAACACGGGCTGATCGAGCTGTTGAATGGCGATGTCCAGCTTTTTTTCTTTCAGGTACTGCATGGCCGATCCGGCTTCGCCCACGCCGGGAAGGATCACCTTCTTTGCTTTTTGTAACTCTTTCTTGTCATCGGTTAAGCAATACGAATAGCCTAGTCTGCTCAGAGCATTGGCTACTGACCTCACATTGCCTGCATTATATTTTAAAATAGCGATCATAAATTTCCTTTTGTGCTTGGGATAGCGTAGTGTTCGTTTTTTTGAATGGCCATGCGCACAGCTTTTGCGAATGCTTTAAAAATGGATTCTATTTTATGGTGTTCATTTTCTCCTTCTGCCTTGATGTTCAGATTGCATTTAGCTGTGTCGCTGAAGGATTTGAAAAAATGGAAGACTAATTCTGCAGGCATTTCCCCGATCTTTTCACGTTTAAAAGTAACGTTCCATATAAGCCAGGGGCGACCGCCAAAGTCAACAGCTACCTGCGCCAGGCAATCATCCATTGGCAGTACGAACCCATAACGCTCCGTGCCTTTCCTGCTTCCAAGCGCTTTTAAAACTGCTTCGCCCAGCACAATGGCCAGGTCTTCAACGGTATGATGCTCATCAACTTCCAGGTCGCCTTTTACTTTTATGGTCAGATCAATACCTGCGTGTTTCGCTATTTGATGAAGCATGTGATCAAAAAATCCGATGCCTGTGAAGATGCTGGCTTCGCCGGCTCCATCAAGGTTTACTGAGACCTCCACGTCTGTCTCCTTTGTTGTTCTTTTAATTGACGCAGTTCGCGGAGCCCGTTTCAGAAAGCGATAGATCATATTCCAGCTGCTGGTCGTAAGAGCTGCTTCTTCATTGTTTTTTTCTGAAATGAGAATGCATTTGCAGCCTATATTTTTGGCGAGCTGAAGGTCAGTAAGCCTGTCGCCGATCACAAACGAATTCTCAAGGTCAAAATTCCCATACATGTATTTTTGAAGCAAGCCCGTGCCGGGTTTGCGCGTTGGCAAATTCTCGTGAGGAAATGATCTGTCGATCAGGATCTCATTGAACTCCACACCTTCGGATCTTAGAATTTGCAACATCTTATCGTGAGCCGGATAAAAAGTCTCTTCCGGAAAAGAAGCCGTGCCAAGACCGTCCTGGTTAGTGATCATAACCAACACAAAGTCCATTTCACTGGCAATTTTTGATAAATTAGAGATCGCAGCAGGCAGAAATTCCAGTTTTTCAAAGCTGTCTATCTGCTCATCGTCAGGCTCACGGATGATCGTGCCATCCCGGTCTATAAATAATACTTTTTTCATTATTACATTGATTGATTGAATACGTTTAATAATTCGGCATTCTCTTCTGGTGTTCCTACTGTTATCCGAAGACAGTTCTTAATGCTGTTTGAACGGTTCCGCACCACGATCTTTGAATCGATCAGCTGCTGATAGACACGGTCTGCATCCTCTACCTCTATCAAAATAAAATTTGAATCGGAGGGATGTACTTTTTTGACAGACCTAACTTCTTTCAGGCGCATACTCAACAATTCTCTTTCGGCCAGCACAGCGTGAAGCCCGCTCTCAAAAGAAGTGAGGTCGCTGATCCTGGATCGGATAGCGGCCTGGCTCAATGCACTGATGTTGTACGGCGACTTGACCTTGTTCATCGATCCGATGATCTGCTCATGCGCAAAAGCCATTCCCACCCTGGCACCCGCCATTCCCCATGCTTTGCTGAAGGTTTGGATAACGATCAGGTTATTAAACTCAGATAGCTTTTGTAGATACGACTGCCGCTTGCTGAAATCGATATAGGCTTCATCGAGTATGACTATGCCGTTAAAGTTCTGAAGAATAAAGTCGATATCCTGCTCCCGCATGTGATTTCCCGTTGGGTTATTGGGGGAACAGATAAAAATTAATTTCAGCTGCTTATCATTGAGAACAGGTTTAACCTTCTCAAGGTCGATCTGAAAATCGTCTGTTAACGGAACTTTGATCACTTCTGTATTGTGAATGGCTGCTGCCACTTCGTACATGCCATAGGTAGGTGTGAATAGTAAAGCCTTGTGTTCGCCCGGTTCGCAAAAGATCCGGAAGCAGAGATCGATGGCTTCATCACTTCCATTTCCTAAAAAGATAGCTTGTTCAGGAATAGCTTTAAGCCGGCTGATCTTTTTTTTAAGCTCTGACTGCAAGGGATCAGGATAACGGTTTAAATTCCCGAATGGATTTTCGTTGGCATCCAGAAAGATGCCTTCCGTTCCTGAAAACTCATCGCGTGCGCTGGCATAAGGCTTCAGGCTCAGAATGTTCTTTCGAATATGTGTTTTTATATCGATCATTTCTTTAAACTTTTAAGGCGAACAGTTACTGCATTTTTGTGAGCAAAGAGCTGTTCTGCTTCTGCTAATAGTTCAATGTCCGGTCCGAGATCTTTTATTCCTTTTTTAGTAATTTCCTGAAAGGTGATCTTTTTAATAAAGCTCTCTGTAGATACGCCGCTGAAGCTTTTTGCAAAGCCGTTGGTTGGCAGCGTATGATTTGTTCCGCTTGCATAATCGCCTGCGCTTTCGCAGCTGTAGTTACCGACAAAAACAGAGCCTGCACTCGTTACCTGCTTTGCATACTGTTTTGCGTTCTTTACGGCAAGGATCAGGTGTTCAGGAGCGTAGTAATTGCTGAACTTCATACAGCTGTCCATATTTTTAAATACAACCGCAAAACTATTTTCCAAAGCTTTCTGAGCGATCTGCTTTCTTGGCAATGCAGCAAGCTGAGTCTGAATTTCAGCGTTAACCGCTTCAATCATTGTCACACTATCCGAAAGAAGAACAACCTGGCTGTCGGCACTATGCTCTGCCTGTGCCAGCAGGTCGGCTGCAATAAATTCCGGATTGCCTGATGGATCTGCGATCACAAGCACTTCGCTTGGGCCTGCAGGCATATCGATAGCAAGGCCATCCAGCTGCACCAGTTCTTTGGCCTTGGTCACGTATTGATTGCCCGGGCCAAAGATCTTATTCACTTTTGGAACTGTGGCTGTTCCATAAGCCATTGCAGCAATGGCCTGCGCCCCACCGATCTTGTAAATACTGGTGATGCCAGTTATTTGCGCCGCGTATAAAATAGCCGGGTGAACCTTACTGTTCTTATCACAGGGAGTGCAGAGGATCCGCTCTTTGCATCCTGCTATTCCTGCGGGAATTCCCAGCATCAACACCGTTGAGAACAGTGGCGCGCTTCCACCGGGAATGTATAGTCCTACTTTTTCAATAGGCACGCTGCGCCGCCAGCATAACACCCCTTTTATTGTTTCAATCGCTGGCTCCTTCATCAATTGTGCTTTATGGAACGTTTCAATGTTCGTTTTAGCCACCTGTATGGCGCGTTTGAGCTCTTCAGAGAGTTTCTGCTCCGCTTCGGCAATTTCCTTTTTTGTGACTTTCAGCTTTGTGAGCTCAGCGTTGTCAAACAGGCTGCTGTATTCGTACAGGGCCTGATCTCCGAGTTCTTTAACCCTGTCTAAAATTTGCCTGACCTTTTTGGTCAGGTCCTCTTGCTGCAATGCCGGTCTTTTGCAAAGCGCTTCCCATTCTGTTTTTTTGGGTTGTGAGATCAGTTTCATCATAAGATCATTTTTTCAATGGGTGCAACTAAAATTCCCTGCGCGCCTGCTTCCTTGAGGCGATCAATAACTTCCCAGAAATCATCTTCCCGGATCACCGAGTGCAGGCTGCTCCAGCTCTTATCCGCCAAAGGCAGGATTGTCGGGCTTTTCATGCCGGGTAAGATCTTGCAAATAGCAGCGATCTTCTCATTCGGCGCGTTCAATAAAATGTATTTGTTCTCTTTTGCGTTCCGCACAGCTCTGATCCTGAAGAGCAGGCGATCGAGGATCTCTCCCTGCCACCCGGATAAATTTTTACTTCGGATCAGCACCGCCTGGCTTTTGCATACGGCTTCCACTTCTGCGAGTCCATTCGTGAACAAGGTGCTACCGGTGCTTACAATGTCAAAAATGGCATCAGCCAAACCTATGCCGGTTGCTATTTCCACGCTCCCGCTGATCTCTTCGATCTCGGCTCTGATGTTGTTCTTTTGAAGAAATTCGGCAAGGATCTTCGGA
>Ga0207702_10005993_pt1 | contig 10552 bp, 20 predicted proteins | sample KBSCornC62_FD_184302 | JGI IMG/M metagenome (GOLD analysis project Ga0207702, IMG submission 184302) | Corn rhizosphere microbial communities from Kellogg Biological Station, Michigan, USA - KBS Corn C6-2 (SPAdes) (version 2) | ecosystem: Host-associated > Plants > Roots > Rhizosphere > Soil ...
CATTTCTTTTCGACCGCGACCAGCTGACTGCAGCATCGCTTAATCCGTTCATTTTAATCCGTCCCGCCCTGTGCAGACTCCTTCCTCCCCGAAGGTTGCCGGGGCTATTTTATTCAATTCATTCCCAGGTCTCCACCACCAAGAGAAGGGGGAGTAAACCAGCAAAAGAGATGACCAGAACACCCGTAAGCGATGTTTTTAACGAGGACTGCATGATCGGTATGGCTCGGTATCCGGATGGGTTCTTTGATCTGGGCATTGTAGATCCGCCCTATGGCGGCCGTATGATGAAGAAAAATAAGTATCAGCGTCACGGAACTACAGATAGCACCTATCGGAACGAAGCAATCCCCGGACCGAAATATTTTTCTGAGCTCTATAGGGTATCAAAGAATTCGATTATTTGGGGATGCCAATACATGATGCCTTTCCTTAATCCTGACGGCTCATTCATTATCTGGGACAAAGGCGCTGATCCAGACCTTCACAATATGAGTGCCGTTGACGTGGCCTGGTATTCAAAGCGGCAGCGTATCAGAAAGTTTGTCGGAGCATGGTGCGGGGCTGTTAAGTGTGAAGTTGAGCCAACAATCCACATCCATCAAAAGCCGGTCAAACTCTATAAGTGGCAATTAAAGCATTATGCATTGCCAGGGTTCAAAATACTGGATACCCATATGGGCAGTCAGTCTTTGAGAATTGCGGCCTTTATTATGGGATTTGACTATTACGGGTGGGAGATCGATGAGAAACATTTTAACGACGGCAACGCCCGATTTAAAGAACAAACAGCGCAACTTTCAATCCTATGAGAAAATCACCCTACACCCTCACCTACTCCAATCTCGTCCAATGGGCAGAGAAGCAGGAGAGGTACGCAATGGAAAATGAAAACAACGAAAGATAAATTATGCCAAAGAAAAATTCATATATCACATTTACGGATCAATTCTGTGGAGCTGGCGGAAGCAGTCAGGGCGTCCGAAATCTATCACGCAAATACGCCGGAGGAGTGGAAGTTAAATTAGCTCTTAATCATTGGAAATTAGCCATTGAGACGCACAATACGAATTTCCCCAATACGATCCATGATTGTACCGATATCAGTGCAGCCGATCCGCGCCGATACCCTTCAACGGATATTTTGATTACCTCGCCTGAATGCACCAATCATTCGCTTGCCAATGGTAAAAAGAAACCAAAGAACCTTATTGATCTTTTTACCGCCGGAAAGCTGGATCCTGCGGCAGAACGTTCCAGGGCCACGATGTGGGACGTTCCACGATTCGCAGAATACCACGGCTATAATGCCATTATCGTGGAAAATGTAGTTGATGCACGTAAATGGGTAATGTTCGAAGCCTGGTTAATGGCTATGCACGCGTTGGGTTATAATCATAAGTGCTGTTATCTCAATAGTATGCATTTCCACCCGACCCCACAAAGCAGGGATAGGATGTACATCGTCTTTTGGAAAAAAGGGAATAAGGCCCCAGACCTTGAATACATGCCCGTCGCTTGGTGCGGCAAATGCAGAAAGGATGTTCAATCTCTTCAAACATGGAAGAATCGCCGAAGGAAATTTGGCAAATATCGCACCCAATATGTGTACTGCTGTCCATCTTGCGCTTCAGTCGTTGAACCTTATTATTATGCCTCCTTCAACTGTATAGACTGGACAGATTTGGGAGAACGTATTGGCGACCGGCCAAAGCCACTTGCTGATAAAACAATCACGCGCATACAATATGGCCTTGATAAATATGGGCGTCAGCCAATGGTAGTGACCACCCGATATACTTCGGGAGTAGATTGCAGGGTAAGGCCGGCGGCGACGGACCCTATGCCGACACAACCAGGCGACGCCAGTCACGGCATTTGTACGCCTCTTATAATTGCTGCCAAATATGGCCCCGGATTGGGCTATAGAGTCAAATCTGCCGCATCTGATCCGCTTGGCACTCAGGTAGCGGATGTTCACCACGGAATATGCACGCCTTTCATTGTAAAGCTGGAGCACGGAGGAAAAGTAAAAAGCACCACGGAGTCTCTTCACACCCAGACAACAAGGCAAAGCGACATGGTGGTTACTGCCTATGTGAAGTCGTCTACGGATAGCTTGCCAACTCAAACAACTTGCCAAGGTATGGGCGTTGTTATGCCGATGCTGACCGAGATGTATGGTAATGGGAACTGTCGTCCAATAACCGATCCTTGCTCGACTATCACGGCTGGTGGAACTAAGCACGGTCTCATCACTACAGAGTCCTGGAATAGCTTTCTGGCCGCCTATTACAATGGTAGTAATTGTACCAAACGGATTACGGAAGAGGCGGGTACACTGACCGCCAGGGAGGGTATGGGTATCGTGAATTATAAGGAACCGAGCCTTGAAGATTGTTATTACCGAATGCTTAAGGCTCAGGAAGTAAAGATCGGTATGGCATTCGACAAAGATTATATAGTTCTTGGAAATAGCCGGGAGCAGGTAAAGCAATGCGGTAATGCAGTTACTCCGCCTGCCATGGAATGGCTCGCGCAGCAGGTAATTGAAAGCTTAAAGTAATTAAATATAAACAGGTTCTTTCCGGCTTCTACGCCTGGGCTTAAACAGAATAACAGCCGAATAGCAAGCCTCTCTTGATGCTTATATGTTGATCACAATAGTGTCCGCGCTGGCCGACCACTGTACAACGGACGACTTGGAAAAAGAAAATTGATAAAGAGATCGATAACGCCGGGGATAGGGCAGGAACGCATCGGTAGAGAGTGAAAAAGGGCCATCTGTAAAAAAAACGACCCTTTTTAAATTCTTGGATAGAAATAGTAAGTATTAAACTCTGACAGGTAAAGATACTTAATATTTTGATTCCAAGGATATAGGAGTGGTAATGCAAGCTAAAGTCAAAATATGAAACCAAAAGCCTTTCAAAAGCCAACGATAGAAGAAGTGGAAGCCTTTATGCAGGAGCGCAAACCGGAATGGCCGGCGAAGTTCTGCAGATTTTATGCGGAGAAGTTCTGGAATAGCTATGAAAAATCAGGGTGGCGGCTCAGTGCTGGCCGGGGAGGACCGGTAAAAAGCTGGAAAGCTTGCTTCTCTTCGAATTGGCAGGATGTTTCTTTCCAATCGGATAGGGAGGCTCTCAATAGGATGGTAACGGAGGAGATAGCGCGATCCAAGGCGCAGCAAGGAAAAGGGCCGGATAGGCTTGTAGAGGTCACGCCGGATGCCCTGGACGCACTTCTGGAAAAGTACATGTCCAGCCCTACACGTGTTTTGCCTTCGATGCTGGCCGGCTGCTACGACTGGATAAAGTCGAAGATCAAGGTGAAGCTGAGCAGGGAGCAAAGAGATATTGTAATGGGGCTTGCTGAAAAAGATGTGGAGAAAGCGAAGGCAACGGTCGTGGGATGGGTATTTGAAAATCTCGCCAGAGAGGGAAAGACCTTTAAACAATTGACCGCCAATGTCTGAAGATCATAAAATATTGGTTCATCTGGGGTATGCGTATCTGGATATGTACAGGCGGGAGATATTTCAATTGGAAATGCTTTTCACCTTGCCGGTGGTTCGGCATATGCTTTTGTCCATCTATAGTTCGATGGTAGGAAGGAAGATGATCCTGGCAATTGAGAAGCTGCCGGCCGATATAAAGGAGAAACTGAAGATAGAATGCCGGGAATATACCTTCGGTAAGCCGGCGGATCTGGCTATTGAATTTGCAAAATGCTACTGGTCCCTGGACCAGCTGGCTAAAATGAAAGAACAATGAAATGGACAACCGAAAAACTTCTGGCCTTTAAAGCGCATTTTGTACTAACCGATAGACAGATTGCCAAAGGGATAGGTATCACCCATAAAATGGCCTGGAGTATTCGGAATGGAGAGGTTGACATAGGCCGATACAGTGCTCCGTTGACGGCCTTTATGGAATCGGTGAGAGCGGGCAAGATTGCCGAGGCGGAAAAAATGATCGAGTATTTCAAAAGCTTTTAACCCAGGCTCCGGCCTATAAAATAAACATATGGCAAATAAGCAATATTCGAGGATGACAGCTGATTTCAATCCGGCTGTTGGAAATAAAGGCGATAGAGTAGAAATAAAGTTCAGGGGAAGAAACAGCGTGGGCAATGATTGCGAAATGACCATTTTGATTGATAAATGGTTCCTACCGGAGATCATAAAGAGTTTTGCTGAAATAGCAAGACGGGATGTTGCGGCGGCTGTTGGATTTGAAAAGAGGATCAAAAATGCTATAGAATCATGAACCGAGAATTATTCCTGTCAGACTTCAAGCGCCTCCGCCGCGCTTATCCGCCGGAAGACCTGCCGGAGATCTTGGCAGACTACGTGAAGAACATGCCCCTAATGCCAGCGCATTGGCCTGGCAATACCCGACATCCGGATAAGATCATTCGCCATTGTTGCATCTACTTCCGCACGAACCTTAAAAAGATGGCCATGCGATGCAGGAAAGAAAGCATCAAATATCCCCGGCAGGCGACAATCTACCTGCTCGAAAAACGATCAGGCTTGCATCATGATGAGATAGCCGCCATATTCGGGCTGGATCGAACGACAATCATTTCTTCCCGCGACCGCATCCAGAACCTTATTGACACGAACGAAGATATACGGGCAGAGTTGTGGAGGTTGAATGCGAAATTATGACCCTATGGACCTTTACGACAAAATCCGCCTTATGAAGGACCTGATCAAAGAGAACAAGGATATAACCATAGGAGAATACTGGGAGACGGTAAAAGAGATTGAGAGCGTGGAGCATAAGACAGCGGGTTATATTCAGACAACATCTGGCATCCTGGAAAGCGAGATTATTCACAACAAATTCACAAAGAAAAAGGCATCATGAGTGAAACAACTAAAATACAATGGACGGATGCGACCTGGAACATAGCCAGAGGCTGCACAAAGGTAGACGAAGATTGTAAATTCTGCTATATGTACCGGGAGAGCATGGAGGGTACCAGGTACGACCCGAAGGATATTGTCAGGACAAAAACTGTCTTCAATATGCCGCTGAAGTACAAAAAGACGAAATCCGGGTGCTGGGACGGTCCACCGCTGCTCTTTACTTCCAGCCTGACAGACTGGGCGCATGAGGCCATTGATTCGTATAGGAATGAAATGTGGGATATCATCCGGGAACGAAAGGACCTTATCTTTCAATTACTGACAAAACGCATTGATCGCGTTCCTCATATCCTCCCGCCGGATTGGGGCGAAGGCTGGTCGAACGTCTGGATAGGTACGAGCATTGGATCATCCGGAGCAATGAAGCGTTTTTATGACCTGCAGAAAGTCAAATCGCTGACAAAGTTCATTTCCTTCGAACCATTGCATGGCAGGATAGAACAAAGCCGAGACATGCCCGAGATTATGGGGATAGACTGGGTGATTATAGGCGGTGAGAGCGGAAACGATACAGGCAAATATCGCTATCGCCCTTGTGAAATAGAATGGATGGAGGAAATCGCCAAGACATTCGGATCGTGCGGTGTGCCAGTTTTCGTTAAACAAATGGGCACTCACCTTGCAAGGAAACTCGGCATGTCCGACCGTCACGGCAGCAAGATTGAAGAGTTCCCCAGATCATTGCAGCTGCGTCAATTCCCAGCGCCTTTGCCTTTTTTGGAATATCCCAGCAGTAAACCCGAAACACCATGACACTCGACGAAGCAAAAAAATTGATCGGCAACTGTGTATACTGCGGACTTTATGCCAACGGGGTCATAGATGAGAAGCCGGAGAGGATCGAGGCATCTCTGGCCGATCTCATGGAGGCGAACCGACTTGTTGCAGAAGCCAACGAGGCGGCAGAAAAGAAGCAGTGGGAAGAGGGCGGAAGCTGCAGCATACAAATGACCGTGGCAGAGCGCGGACTGGCGGCTATGTACACCGCTGCAAACTTTGCGGGCGGAAGCTGTGAAGAGCCGAACATAGTGGGATACGCCAATGGAAACTATATAATGGTAATCCATGAGGGGCATTTGAAACGCGAAGAAACGGAGGATGAATAAAGCCGCCGACATATTACCCGAACCCGGGAGACAATTACATCTCATGGTATTCGGTCGCTTTGGATTCACTGGATATTACGATGCCGCCCAGAACTTGTTCTATGTTGACATGGCCGTAAGAGGTCCGGCATATTATGGTCCGCTTGTAATTGAATGGTTATATAAAAAACAACATAATGAAAAAAAAAGATAACTGGTATCTGGTAGAATTCTTATCAGGAGAGCCCTGCGAATGGTTAGTAGCCAAATGGAATGGAGAAACCTGGGAAAATATTGATGGCGATATCATCGACTATTTCCATGCGCGATACATCCTGATATCTGATATGGAAAAACATTTGGTCGGAAAATTTACCAACGAATAAGCCCACCAACCATGAATATCGATCTAACAAAACCAGCCGATCCGCAAGAAGTGATCAAGGAACTACAGACAGCCTACCAGCAGGTATATGAAGAGAATAAGCGGCTAAGGGCCGATATAATGTTTCTGGAAAATGGGAACGCGGAATTGAAGGCAGAGAGGGATGCGTATAGGCAAACTATTGAAAACATTCTTAATATCGACAAAGCCCCAGAATTTAGACTAGCTGTTTATAGACTTTCGAAAATAACCCTTGATCAATACCCTTCACCCTCAAAAGATTCCAACAATGGATAGTAATTATACGGTTGAAAAAGGAACCGTTGAAATATACCGAATTAGGACGAAAAGTTCGGGCTGGGCGGACATTACGATAGACGCCAATGGAAGCAAAGGGCGTATATCTATAGCTTCTGATTATGGCAGATGGTCAAATTATTGGGGAGCGTGCGGAGATTCCTTTAAGACTTTCTTGGCAAAAGTAAATATGGAGTACGTGGCCGATAAGTTTGATGAAGACAGATGGTTTGACCATGAAGCTACCTTGTTAAGTTATAAGCGCGAGATAATAGAATTACGTAGGGATTATACGCTTTCTGCAAAAACGTCTCGCGATCTTTGGGATGAGTTAAAGACCTTGGATTACTGTACCCGTGAGGAGGAGTTTTGCATGGAGTTAGCAAGATGCAATGAGCTTATGATGTTCTTTAATCACTGCCCAGAGATCGTGCGTGACGTTTCTCCTATATTCAAAATGTTTTGGAAAGAGATATGGCCCATTCTATTGGGCGAGTTTAAAAATGAAGAATTAACCCAACACACATAAACCAATAAACATCTATTAGATATGAGTGAAGATACTTTGTATACCTATTTCAAAATTGACGTTCAGGGCATGCCGATTGACTGGGATTACACCATCGTCGAAACCATAGAGCAGGCCGGCGAACAATTAAAATTTTTTTATATTCATCTTGACGATCCCAGCATAGACGCCAAGGTAATTATAACAGGTATAGGAATGACGATTAAGGAATTTGTAGAGTGGGAAGAAAACAGGGTGCTGCCGCTTCGATTGCAGGCTCCTGTTGTCGCTTTGCCCGAATGCAATCAGCCCACCCCCTCCATCAACAACCAGAGAGAGGGAGAAAAGATGCTAAGGTGGGTGAGGGCGAGTGAACGGCTGCCTGGAAAGGGAATTCAAGTTTTTGCATTCGAACAGGAAGCCCCAATACTGCGCGGCACATTAGAGTGGAGTAGGGATGATCAATTTGTTGGTCTATGGTTTAAAACCAGGAGCGATACAGAGAAGATAAAGGAGGGGTCTATGAGGCTGCTAGACATTTTCTGGCTCGAAGAAACAGACGCCCCCGCCACACTGCCCGCCGATATGGCTAAACTTCCGGTAAATGAAGTCTGTGACCTGTCCGGCATCCCGGATGATCAAAAGCACGACTTTGTGGACGGCATGGTAAAAATAACCGCAGAAAACTTCCTCAAAGTGTTCGTCATGCTGGGCTTAAAGGATGGTATAGAATCAGGGGTTGACAACCAGGCGACGGGAGATCAATTCATTCTGATTTTCAAAAAGCTGAAATATCCTGCCGCTAAAGCTGCAGAGGCCCCATCACTCCCCGTAAAGGAAGTGAAGGAGGAAACTTTCGGTGGAAAAGAAGTATCCATCCTGGACTTGATACGGGAAAAAAGGGCTGTTCAATCGCAATTATTTAAGGCTCAGCAGGAACTATCCTCTCTCCGCACCCAGTTATCGGAAACGAAAAGAGAATTGGAGCGTCAGACCTCATTAAAAAATTCCGCCCTTGGAACAATCGAAGATCAACAAAGAAAGAACGCAAGTTTGGAATCGCGGCTATCCGAAGCCCAAAAGGACCGGGACGCATATAAGAACCAGGCCGCTGAACTCCGGGAATTAATAGTTGGGCAGGCTCATAAATCGCAAGATTAAGTATAACAGCAAAAAATTAATCATTTGACCGACCGCCTGACCATATTGCAATATAAGCCCCTGACTAAAAAGAAGCCGAAATACCACAATAAGCGGGTGGTCATAGACGGCATATCCTTCCAAAGCACCAAGGAGGGAGAACGGTACAAAGTTCTGAAGCTAGAAGAAAAGGCCGGGGAGATCCAGAATCTGAAGCTGCAGGTATCTTTCCCCTTCATGCTGAAAAAGGTGAAGATAGGAGCGTACAAAGCCGATTTTGTATACAGCAGGAACGGCATCGTTGTGGTCGAGGATGTAAAGGGCATGAAAACGCCGCTTTACCGCTGGAAAAAGAAGATGATGAAAGCATTTTTTGGGATTGACATATTGGAAACGTAATCTTTTAAAGTGACGCAGACCGAACTACATACCGCATATGCCTCATGGTACGACGAGCTTTTGATCTTCGCCATCAACAGGGTGAAGAATGAGCAGGATGCGCAGGAAATCGTCCAGGACGCATTTATAAAGCTATGGAGTTGTGAAAGAGACATTGACGGTCAAAGAGCCTTTTTATGGACGGTGGTCAAAAATGCCGCTATCGACATCTGTCGCCATAGGAAATATATGCGTCAGACTGAAAAGGCCCTTATAGAAGACCCGGAATGCCCTGACGACAAAGTTGATATCCGGCAATATCAGATAGAGGCTATGGTCCTTGCAGGATTGCAGGAGGCCATCCAGTCATTACCGAATGCCTGCCGAAATGTTTTTGTCTTGTACTGGAAAGGCAGGCGAACAGAACAGATCATGGCGCTATTAGGAATCAGCCGACAGAACGCCTTGAATCAGAAAACACGAGCAATAAACTTATTGAGAGGCAAATTATTAAATAAGCACATATGAACAACGAATCAAGCAAGGTTGTGACATTGGCCCGAATAATTATCGCCGGCGTTTTAATCGCCTGGTTGATCTTCTCAGCATCGAACGCATGCCGGAACATGAAACCCCCGGAAAAGACTCCGGAACAGGTAATGGAGGATACGTTGAGGATTTATCAGCATAAAAATCCGGAGGAACAATTGTGAATATAAGTGAACCCAAGCCTTTTTCATCGACCCATGACCTCGACTTCCTTTGTTATCCTTGGGAGAGAGACCCAACTTGGATGCGATTCAAGATTGGAACCTGCCACGGCCTTTGGCGGTCTACTGACGGCGCCTACGAAATCCTGGTGGTGGACAATGAAGTTCCCGGGAACGGACATTTTGAGGATGTGATGCAATGGTTCGAGAACTCTTGCCGGAGGGATGGCAAAAAGTTGCGCCTGTTGGAATTCTTCAATGACCGATTTCGGCGGCATCTGATCGAGAAAAGGGGATTCCGGCCGGAAGGAGAAAACGCGGTCAAAGTATTTGACAATCAATAACAGATTAAAACGGTAATACAATGGCACCAATGAACACCGACCCGTCCGAGCGATTCGATAATCCATTGGTAGACTACGCAACCGCATTTACCGCTGCGATTAAGCCCGCACTTGAATCGGATGACTTCATTGTCTGCATCGGCAACCGGGCCTATTTCAACTTTGGTCCAAAAGAAAAAGTGACGAAGAAAAATAACCGCCCCCAAGGGCATAAACAAAACACATGATCCTCAAAAAGCCAAAACCAAAGAAAAGAGATCCAGAACCAGGAGACTACCGGGTAGATATCCGCCTCGCCTGGTGGCCGGTCCGAACCGACAAGGGTTTAATCTGGCTGGAAAGGTACAAGCGGATATATGAATGGAACATACGCCCTAGATCATGGTTTATAGGCCGCTATTATCTTGGGCCGGTGATCTGTGGCGGCTGGGAGCTCAAACAAACAAAACGCCTTCAAAGACCATGACCGATCCCATAGAAGCCATCATAACCCAGCTGCGCTACGCCCAGGAGATGATCAAGACCGAGGAAATAGACCTCGACCCGGATAAATGCGGCCCGCTATCCCCCTTGGAGGCCATCGTCCTGCAGCTTTGCGCCGAAGGATATTCCAACCAGGAGATAGCCGGCAAGGTCCACAGATCCATCCGGACCGTAGAAAGCATACGGTACCGCATTTTGGGCAAGCTCCGGGCAAAGACCATGGCCCAGGCGGTCAGCGTGGCGTGGAGGAAGGGGATTTTGAAATGAGATAACCTATTAAAAA
>Ga0207702_10005997_pt1 | contig 10548 bp, 9 predicted proteins | sample KBSCornC62_FD_184302 | JGI IMG/M metagenome (GOLD analysis project Ga0207702, IMG submission 184302) | Corn rhizosphere microbial communities from Kellogg Biological Station, Michigan, USA - KBS Corn C6-2 (SPAdes) (version 2) | ecosystem: Host-associated > Plants > Roots > Rhizosphere > Soil ...
GCATGTGTGATCGATGTAGAGTGCTGGAGCAAGAGATGGGCCGCTGTGATCGACTGCGGGCAATGATCGGCGACCATATCACGGTAGATCGCATCACCGAACTCCTCGCAGATCTTAAAGCTGAGAAGGCAGCACTCCATCCGGTCAATGAAGAGGACCTTTGATAGGCGCCCGACCAATCGAGTTGGTCAGCACTGACTAGCGCGGCTCTCTAGATACCGGGTTAGTTGGCTCTCGAGATGCCAATAACCGTTCATCCAGCCAGCCATGAACGACAATCCGTTCCTCCGGCGTGCAGTAGAAGTTGACTGCGTTACGGATCATCACCTCGATCTCTGCGTCTGTTACTAATCTTTGTACCAATCAATCCTCCGAAACTCATGACGCGATCGGCGACAACTCAGGAAGTAAGGGTGCGCCCATTGAAGTCCGATTGCAAATGCTTCCGTCCCTCGTGGCTACGCCCCATAGATGCTGCACCTGTCTCCCTCGTGGCGCTGGTTCCCGATGGCCGTATCGATCTCACCATTTCGGCTTCAGCCGCTGAGCCCTTTCACATTCGCCTTATGGGCCTTGGCTCTACTTACGATGAAGTCAGTGTTGATCCCAAAACAAAGATCTTTGCTGTCAGCCTTAATCCTATTGCAGCAGAATATTTTTTTGATATTGCGCTTGCCCCCCTGCTCAACCAGAGCACGCTATTGCCTTATAATTTCTGGGAGCTGAATGAAGCAGATCTCCATGATTTTGACCGATTTTGCAAAAAGATCTCTGCCAGAATAGAAGAGCTGCAGCAAGTTCAACAGGCCGATCAAAGAAAGCTTCGGCTGTTCGATATGATCTTTGCCTCGCATGGCGCAGCCAGCGTGCAGCAGATCGCTGATACGCTTCATTGGAGCAGCCGGCAGATCAACCGGTATTTCAGTCAGCAATTCGGCCTTTCGCTCAAAGCCTATTGCAACATCATCCGCTTTCGCTCGTCATTCCAACATCTCAAGCAGGGCAAGCTTTTTCCCGAAGAGCATTTCACAGATCAGTCGCACTTCATCAGGCAGGTTAAAAAATTATCGGGCGTAAGCCCCAAGCTGCTGGCAAAAAATAAAAACGACCGATTTATACAATTTTCAGCTCTGCAGCGAAAGTAATTTTGTACTGTTATTTTAAAACAGACAGTACGATGATCACCACAGGCAAACACATAGCCATTATTGGCGGCGGCCCGGGGGGCCTTACCCTGGCCAGGCTTTTACAACAGGCAGGCATGCAGATAAAAGTTTTTGAAAGAGATGAGAACAGGCAGGTGCGCCAGCAGGGCGCAACACTCGACCTGCACGACGACTCCGGGCTCAAAGCGCTTACCAGGGCCGGCCTGCTCGATCAGTTCAAAAAGCACTATCGCCCCGGCGCTGATAAAATGCGAATTACCGACGCGCATGCTACTGTTCTTTTCGACGATCATGCTCAGAAATCAGAAGATCATTTTGGCAGCGGGCATTTCAGGCCGGAGATCGATCGCGGTCCGCTGCGCGATATTTTAATTGAGTCGCTGGCACCGGATAGTATTCAATGGAACTCGCAGTTTACTGACATGACGCCATCGGGCGAAGGCTGGCAGCTGCGCTTTAAGAACAGCGAGCCGCAATATGCCGATTTGGTGATTGCCGCAGATGGCGCTAATTCAAAGGTACGCCCTTACTTAAGCAAGCTGAAACCTATCTACTCGGGCATTACTGTTATTGAAGGAAATATTTATCATGCCATTCAAAATGCGCCTGAGCTGTACAAGCTTGTGCAGAATGGCAAAGTGTTTGCTTTCGGCGATGGCAGATCCATTATTCTCAGTGCTAAAGGCGAAGGTTCGCTTTCATTTTACACCGGCACCTGGGAGGAAGAGAACTGGGGAAGCAATTGCGGCATCGATCTTAGCGATCGCATACAGCTTTACAACTGGTTCAAACAGCGCTTCAGCAAATGGTCGCCACTGTGGCACGAGCTCTTTGCCAGCAACGACAGCTATTTTATTCCAAGGCCTATGTATCATTACCCTTTAGATCAGGAATGGGAAACACGCGCCAATCTCACAATGATCGGTGATGCGGCGCACCGCATGCCGCCCTATGCGGGGGAAGGCGTGAACATGGCCATGCTCGATGCCCTGGAATTATTCGAAGCGCTCATCGATCCGCAGTTCCACGATCAGCAAACAGCCTTGCAGCACTTTGAAGAGAAGATGCTGCTGCGCGCTTCTGAAATAACGCGTTACACGCTGGAGCAGACCAATTCAATGCACTCCAGAGTGGCGCTGAATAATATGCTGCAGATGTTTAATAATCCGCCACAATAATTGGCAAAGCGCATGTAGCTTACATAGCAGCTGGCAAAGTGGTTGGGCTCCCAAAGCTTAACCGCATTGTGCAGTATTATGCGCAGCTGCCGCAGGTGCAGGAGCGCCTTACCATGCAAATTGCCAATGAGCTGCGCTCGGTGCCGGGCACAGACGATGTGGCCGGCATGATCGAAGCCACGCATCTGTGCGTGTCGGCGCGCGGCGTAAAAGACGTGAGCAGCAGCACTGTAATGGCCGGCTATCCGGGTAAATTTCCTGAAGAAAACACCAGGAACGAACTTTAAAATACATACATTAGCCCTAAGATCTGTTTGTGGAAATAAGCGACACCGAAATAATTGCACACGTGCTTAACGGAGACAAGGAAACGCTTCGCCATGCATTAAGGAGCACTTACTCAACAGGCCAGCTGTATGAATTAACCTCGTGCGTTGCGAGCGCATCGCCACCAATGTATTATCACGAATTTAAAAAACAGGGATCATGGAAGAACACGTAGTAAAAATATTAAAGATCGAACGCGTTACGCACAATGTAAAACGCTTCCAGGTTGAAAAGCCGGCAGGCTATCTCTTTGTGCCCGGCCAGGCCACCGAGGTATCTATCAATAAGCCCGAATGGAAAAAGAAAAAGCGGCCTTTTACTTTCACCTGCCTTAACGAAGAGCCTTATCTTGAATTTACTATTAAAGGCTATCCCGAAAGGCACGGCGTAACCGATGCGCTTCACAAATTATCGGTGGGCGACGAGCTGCTTCTGCACGATGTGTGGGGTGCTATTGCCTATAAGGGCAAGGGCGTGTTCATTGCCGGTGGCGCAGGTATTACGCCATTCATCGCCATTTTCAGACAGCTGTATAAAGATCATCAAATAGACGGGAACACCCTCATCTTCTCCAACAAAACGCAGGCGGATATTATTATGCGGGAAGAGCTTGAAAAAATGCTCGGTCCAAATTTTATTAATATAATTACCGGTGAAAAAATTGCCGGTCTGCATAGCAGCCACATGGATCAGGATTATCTTAAGAAGATCATCAGCAATTTTGATCAGCAATTTTATGTTTGTGGCCCCGATAAATTTACCGAGGCCATTACAAAAGCTTTATCAGACCTCGGTGCAAAAGCAGATACGGTAGTAATAGAGAAATAATACATTTATTGCCTGTCGCTCTTCGACTCCGCTAGTACGACTGAGCCTTTGTCATTCCGGGCAGGGTCATTGCCATTCTGAGCGGAGCCGATGTCATTCTGAGCGGAGCCGATGTCATTCTGAGCGGAGTCGATGTCATTCTGAGCGGAGTCGAAGAATGACTACCTCACCACCCTCAAACCCGGCTCATAATACAGGCGCAGACGGTTCACCGTGAAATCATTTTTAGGGTCCCACTCATTGAAGGCCAGATTTTTGGTAACATAAATTCCCCTTACCTGCTTTGCAGATGGAATGTTCTCGATCTGTCCGTATTCTTCTTCGGCCTGTTCAATATATGGAATGTAATTATCCGGAACGGCCACTAACAGTACATTTTCGCCCTCATAGGCAAACACGCTGTACGCATTGGTTTCTTTTTTAATTGTCATGACACATGGATGTTTAATAGAATTATTTCACCCTATAAAAATCTGGTGCCTGAAAAAAAAACAACACGCTGCACAGCTGATAGCAATCAGCAATTCCCACTGTTCAATTGAACAGCAACAATTCTGCTTTTTATGCAGTGTCCACAATACGGGCAATAGTTTCCACAAAATTTTCTGAATAAGCTGTTGTAAAAAGGACGCGGAAATGTTTGAACCCGCTGCCGTTGTAACGGTTGATGCCATTCTCAGCGCAAAGCCACAAGCCTTGGCAGTCATGCAGTACATGATATACCTGCGGGTGGCTTAAGCCATGGCCCGAATTAAAATACTGGTAAAAGGTAGCTCTTCTTTGAATTCTGCAAAAAAGGCAGCAGAAAAGAGCATAAAGAACAGGATAAAATAAAATGCTGTAGCGCTAAAAAGTATCGATCAGCCCTATGCCTTTACACGATCTCCTCATGCTCGCCCATATCAATGATCGGCTCGTCGGTCAGCGATTTTTCGATAGAGCGTTTGTGAATAGACAGTAAGATCGCCGGCAGCAGGATCAGGTTGGTGAACATGCTCATTAACAGAGTAAGCGACACCAGCACGCCCATGGCCTTTGTGCCGCCAAAGCTCGATGCTGAGAAAATGGCAAAGCCGCAGAACAGGATGATAGATGTGTACACCATGCTGAGGCCGGTTTCCTGAATGGCGGTAGAGATCGCTGCAGAAGCGGTTTTTCCGTAGCGCTTCAGCTCCTGCCTGTATTTTGAAAGGAAGTATATCGTTCCATCGGAAGAGATGCCGAAGGCAATGCTAAAGATCAGGATCGTAGAAGGCTTGAAGCGGATATCCAAAAAGCCCATTACGCCCGCTGTGATCACCAGCGGGATCAGGCACGGCAGCTTCGACAATAAGATAATGCGCACCGAGCGGAACAGCGCAATGCCCACAATAGCGATCAGCACGATCTCTATTACCAAGCTTTCCAGCAGGTTCGACAATAAATAATCGTTGCTCTTTAAGAACACGAGGCTGTGGCCGGTAATGCTCACGTTGTATTCTTTCGGATCAAAGATCGAATCCACTTTAGGACGCAGCTCCTTCATCAGCTCCTTCATTTTCTTTGAGCCAATGTCGCGCGCCTGGTAGCTGATGCGCGTTACCTGCTTGCTGCTGTCCATAAAGTTCTGCAGCTTGTTGTTCTGGCCTTTTAATGAGCCCTGGTATTCTGAAAGTATTTTAAGATCAGTAACGCCCGGCACTTTATAGAACTTAGGATTACCACCCTTATAAGCCTGGTACGAGAACTTGATGCCTTCTACAATAGACAGCGGCTTCGAGAAAATATCGTAGTGCTCAAATGTTTTTTGCAGTAAGCGGATCTTGTACAGTGCCCGTGCGTTGTCTGCAAACAGCCCGTTCGGCTTTTTGGTGTCTATCGAAATTTCAAAAGGCAGCACGCCTTTAAAGTTCTTTTCAAAAAAGTGAAGGTCGTCATATACAGGGTCTTTCTCCGGTAGATCGTCAACCACATAGCCGTTCATGTCAATGAAGGTCATGCCCCAGGCGGCCACTAATGTTACCAGCGTTGTAACCAGATAAATAGCGCCCCGGCGGCGCTGCACCAGGTTATCAATAATGGTCAGCACACCGTTAATGCGCTTGCCTTCCTGATGTTTGATATATTTTGATTTTGGCACCGGCAGGTAGCTCAGAATAACAGGAATAAGAATGAGCGTAATAAAATAAGTGGCCAGCACGCTGATGGCCGCTACAATGCCAAACTCCACCAGCATGGAGCTTTTTGTAAAGTACAGTACGCCAAAGCCAATAGCTGTGGTAATGTTGGCCAGGAACAGCGTTACGCCAATAGTCTCGATACTGCGCGCCAGCGCTTTGACCTTGTTGCCGTGCAGCAACAGCTCCCGCTGGTATTTATTAATAAGGAAGATGCTGTTGGGCAGGCCTATCACCATGATCAGCGGCGCGATCAGGCCTGACAGCACGGTGATCTTGTAGCCAAATAATTCCATGATGCCTATTGACCATACCACGCCAAAAATGGTAACGATGAGCGAAAAGAACACCATAGAGAACGAGCGAAAGAACAGCCATAGAATGAGCGCCGTTACGATCACCGCCAGGGTCAGGAACAGTGTCATTTCGTGCGACACCTTGATCATGAGCTGCGAGCGGATGTAAGGCATGCCCGAATAATGCATGTCTATCTTGTATTTTGCTGAAAAGGCATCGCCCAGTGCGCGGATCTCTTTCACCATGTCGAGGCGTCGCTTCGAGTCAAGGTCTTTTTTCTTAAAGGTAATGGCAATTAATGTGGCGCCGGTTTCTTTGTTGTAGATCAATCCGTCGTAAAAAGGCATGTTCAGGATCTCTGCCTTCAGGCTGTCCGTCTCCTGCTGCGAAGTGATCGGATGTTTGATCAGCGGTGCAAATTCAAATTTGCCAAGACTGTCGTTCCTCACCACGCGGTACACGGTGGGCAGCGACAGCACTTCTTTTACGCCCTGTATGTTCTTCAGATTTTTGCTCAGCTCATGCCAGTCCCTGAACTTTTCAAATTTAAACAGGTCCTTATCGGCAAAGCCCATCACCATTACGTTGCCATCTTCACCAAACTTCTTTTTAAAAGCCTGGTATTGCATAAAAGTGCTGTCGTTGTCAGGCAAAATTTTGGCAAACTCGTACGACAGTTCCATTTTAGAAGCCTCGTAACCCATAAATACCGTGAGCAGCATGACCACAACGGTAAAAATCACCCTATTCCTCAGTAAGATGGCCGAAAAGTATTTCCACATACACTAGTTACTTCGCTTTTTATTTTAATGATGTATCCTCTTTTTTATCATTCCCCCCTTTGTATCCTTAATGCTGTTCATTATTACGAACGCAGCAGGATCGATCCTGGCGATCTCGGTGCTTAGCCTCGCCACCTCCAGCCGTGTGATCACAGAGTAAAGAATGTCGATGTCCGCACTCCGGTCCCCCGTCTTACCGTATCCCCTCGAGCCCTTGTAAACCGTAACGCCACGGCCCAGGTTCTGGGTGATCATTACCCGTATTTCTTCATTCTTGGCCGAAATAATGGTAACCCCGGTGTACTCCTCTATCCCTTCAATAATAAAATCAACGGTTTTGGAGGCGCTAAGATAAGCTAAAATTGAATATAAAGCGGTTTCAAACGACAACAGTTTGGCCGCGAACGAGAATATAACAATATTTACGATGAGTATGATATCGCCAATGGTAAGCCCTGTTCTTTTGCTGAAGAATATGGCCATTACCTCGGTGCCATCGATCACGCCGCCGCCGCGCATCGTAAGGCCTATGCCCGCTCCCAGGAAAAAGCCGCCAAACACTGATACCAGCAGCTTATCGGCCGTTAGAATGGGAAAATCGATGGTGGCCAGGCACAGCGCCAGCGCCAGGATGCCCAGGGTGGTCTTTATCACAAAGTTCTTGCCTATTTGCGTAAAACCCAGCACAATAAAGGGAATGTTGAGGATCACAATGAGCCAGGGCAGCGGCCAGCCGGTTACCGCCGACACCAGCAGCGAGATGCCGGTAATGCCTCCGTCAATAAAATCATTGGGAAGCAAAAAGCTCTTCAGGCCAAAAGCAGCCGATATCACACCCAGAATGATCAAAATGGCATTAAAGATCTCGCGCCTCAGCTTAATTTTAAACTGGTAAAACGCTTTTGCTTTCTGACGGTTCGTTTTTGGATGGGGACCCGCATCGCGGTCATGCATGCCAATGAGGTGCTCTGCTAGTTTGCTCATGCCTGTTTTTGTTAGGTTCTTGCGGTTTGATTGTCCTAATACTAATCAAAAATAAATTAAAATGCAAGTTTACCTTGCCTTTCGGCAAGCCGATAGCTCCCGCCTCAGGACCAGTCAGGCAGCATAGGATTAGAAATCAGGAATAAGAAATTAAGGATCAATGATGCTCCACGATCAGCTTAAACACTTTTGAAAAGCCATCGGCATTTTTCAGCCGCGCTATGTACACGCCACTGTAAAGCATTCCACGATCAACAAGCAGCTCATGCTCCGACGTTGCAGCTATGGTTCTCAGCAGCTTCCCCGACAGGTCGGTGATCTCAAGCAGGCTCCCCTTTAGCGAAGATGAAGCTGTAATTGCAGTTGTTGAATAAAAAGGATTCGGATAAAGCTGCACATCTTCAAACCCGCTGTATTCGCGAACGGCCACGAGGCTGCACGTAGTATTCGGCATAAACTCCAGGAGATCATTCAGGCAGCTGTTAGCCCCGGCGCCAGCGCCGATGTAGCCTTTGTTGTTGATCGCGAATGCAAACGCATCTTTGCGCGAAGCACCACTGATATTGGTCATCTGCGCCCAGCTATTGGTGGCAGGATCATACTCGAACAAATTATTAGAGCTGAAATAAAGACCCGTGCCCACATAGCCCCTGTCGCACGTATTAAAGGCCGCCTGCAGTGATGACATGCCTCCCGGATACAGCGCAATGATCGACCAGGTGTCAGCAACAGGATCGTATTCGTACATGCTGTTCGTGCTCGATGAAGTATCTGTAGCGCCAAGACCAGCGTAGCCTTTGCCATTCACCGAAAACCCAACACCCCCGCTCCTGGCGCCTCCCGGAAAATCTGCTTTTTGCGCCCAGGTGTCTGTCGCCTGGTCCCATTCCCAAAGATCTTTCAGGCAATGATAGGTAGTATCCCAGCCGGTTCCTATATAGCCTTTTGCGCCAATGGAGAAGCAAAAAGCCTGGCAGCGCGCAGAGCCCGGCAGATCGGCCTTTCTTTTCCAGCTGTTGCCTATCGGGTTAAACTCCCACAGCTCGCATGTCATAAGATAGCTGCTATTTATTCTGCCGGTTAGAACATAACCAAAGTTACCAATGGAAAAACCAGTGTAGCCGTCTTTGGCAACTCCCGGAAAATTTGCCTTGGGAGACCAGTTGTCTGCCAGCGCATCATACTCCAGTGTTTGAGTGGTGTTGCCACCGTAACAATCGGCGCCGCCAACGCAATAGCCCTTGCCTTTAATTGCAAAGCCCACCGGGTGCTGGATGCCCAGGCTGCCCACATTGGCCTTCTGCGTCCAGGTACCCTGGCAAACCGCCGAAATGCTTATAAGACAGTATAAAGCTGCGAATGTTCTTTTAAACCAATTTATCATGAAAATTTAAAGCGGGTCATTAAAAATAAATATAGTGATTTAAATGATATGGCAAAGCTCGGGCATAACTTTTGATACACCACACAGGCTGTGTTTCTATGACCACTTAATACCTGGTCCGTACTGACGGATAATTCCGCACCCGGAAAACCAGCCTTAAAGGCTTTTCATTTACGGAAAAGCCTTTTTTATTTTCAGAATGCATGTTTACCACTTATTTACCACAGGACACTAAGAACACTGAGGAAGCGTCAAGCATAACAAGCGATCTGCATGATCAGATAACTCTGTGCTCTCTGTTCCTCTCTGATTTGTAAAAAAGCAACACCTGTGTGCCGCCCTGGTAAATAAGGTCCGCAAAACATTTCTCATATTTTAACTTTAAAAATTCTTTGTATTGAATGAACTTTGATCAAAGCAGCGTGTACTGATTCATGGAAAGGCTGATACTGGTTTTATAAACTCACAAAACAGTTGGATCGATGCCCGATAAAAAAAGCAGGTACTCCATTTACAGCGATGAAGAATTGATGTTCTACCTGAGCAGTGGCGAGGTGCTTGCCTTTGATGAGCTTTATGAGCGCTACAGTACGCGGCTCATGGTGTACTTCACCCGCATGCTCAACTACAACAAGCTGCTGGCCGAGGATGCGCTGCAGGACCTGTTCTTGAAAATAGCCGAAGCGCCTGAAAAATTTGACCGCAGTCGTTCTTTTAAAACCTGGATCTTTTCAGTAGCCTCTAACAGCTGCAAGAACTACTACCGGCACAAGAGCGTGGTAAGCGCCAGCCGCGAAGAGCTGGCTTATATAAGCAACAACGTGAACGAAGCCTCTTTCTTAAAGCTCGCTGCACGCATCGATGCCCTCGAGTTTCGCAAAATGCTTGAAGAAGCGCTCGATGAGCTGCCTGTGGAAAAGAAAGAAGCCTTTATTTTAAAATACCAGGAAGACAAGAGCATTGCCGACATTGCCTTTATCCAGGGCTGTCCCGAGGGTAGCGTGAAGTCGCGCCTGCACTATACTTTAAAACTGCTCGAAGAGCGATTACGAATATTTAACCCCGTCATGTAACACCGATGGAACACAAGAAGAATATCCACGATCTCCTGTCAGACAGGATGTCAGCAGAGAACGCCGGCATGGAAGCGCCACCGCTTTCGCGCATGACCGCCGCGCGCAACACCGTGATGGCACGCAAAAGAACGATCAAACAAAAAAGCATTTTTTCTTTGCGCTTCCTGCCTTTTCTCAATCCGAATCTCAAATTTTATCCCTTGGGTATTTCCATGCTCATGATCGCATTGGGTGCCATTTACATGACCGAAACGCATTACAGCGCCGGCGCGGTGCCCGGCTTTAGCGATAACAATGGCAGCACGCTCTCGGTCAAAAGCTCAACTGTGTCAGTAAACAGCAGCACCATGCTCACCAGCATCCCTACTCT
>Ga0207702_10005999_pt1 | contig 10547 bp, 6 predicted proteins | sample KBSCornC62_FD_184302 | JGI IMG/M metagenome (GOLD analysis project Ga0207702, IMG submission 184302) | Corn rhizosphere microbial communities from Kellogg Biological Station, Michigan, USA - KBS Corn C6-2 (SPAdes) (version 2) | ecosystem: Host-associated > Plants > Roots > Rhizosphere > Soil ...
CAAAAAGGAGAATCTGCAGTCGCAGGAGATGAACTTCCAGCAACTCAGGGCCTATATCCGGGACCTTAGGCAAAGCGGCTTCGATACGATGCGGCTGCGGGTTGCACTCTGGCACAAGCTGGCCTATCCCTTGATCGCTGTCATTATGGCGATGCTGGCGATCCCGTTCGCTTTATCTATGGGCAGGCGAGGTTCTCTAACCGGTATTGCCGTTGCGATTCTGGTGGCGCTTGCTTATCTGGTGGTTGATGGACTCTTCGGCGCCATGGGAAACGTGAATTATCTTCCGGCTGCTCTGGCCGCATGGTCCCCTGATGTGCTGTTCGCGCTGACGGGCGGGTATCTGCTGCTCCGAACGCCGACCTGATCTTGTCGTACCTGCCGGATCAATTCTTCTCATCGAACCCGTACAATGAGAACATGCTTCGCGACCTGGGCCCGTTGTTCGGCTACATGCGCCGCTATCGCTGGGGATATATCTGGGGCACGCTCGCGTGCATCGCCACTAATATCGCCGCGGTTCAGGGCCCGCAGATTCTGAAGAAGGCGATCGATGAATTGGAGCGCGGAGTATCGCGTGAGCGTATCGTGTTTCTGGCCTGCGTTTTCGTCTGCATCTATTTGGTCAAGGGCGTGTTTCTGTACGCCCAGCGCTGGATCCTGATCGGAATCTCGCGTGAGATCGAGTTCGATCTCCGCAACGACCTCTTCCTGCAGCTGGAACGACAGGATGCCGGTTTCTACCAGAAATACCGTACCGGCGACATCATGGCCCGCATGACGAACGACTTGAATGCGGTGCGCATGCTGCTGGGGCCGGCATTGATGTACAGCGCGAATACGGTCTTCTTCACTGTGGGCGCGCTGTTCTTTCTCCTTCGAATCAGCCCCTGGTTGACGCTGGTCGCGTGGGCTCCAATGCCGCTCGCGAGCATCCTGGTTCAGTATTTCGGGCGGAAGATCCACGACAAATTCGAGAAGATTCAGGAGAGCTTCTCCGAGATTTCGTCGCAGGCACAGGAGAACTACAGCGGCGCACGCCTCGTCCGCGCGTTCGGACGGGAGCAATCTCAGATCAGCCTATTCGAGAAGCTCAACAAGCAGTACATCGTGCGCGCTCAGGGCCTGGTACAACTCATGGGGATGTTGTGGCCGACACTGGAGTTCATTCTCGGGATTGCGATGATCATCACGCTTCTGGTGGGAGGCCATGAGGTTGTGGCGCATCGCATCACTCCGGGTGAGTTCGTAGCGTTCAACACCTATATGATTCTGTTGATATGGCCCATTATTGCCGTGGGCTGGGTGGTCAATCTTTTCCAGCGGGGCACCGCGTCAGTCAAGCGCATCGATGAGCTACTGAATGCCAAGCCGGCGATCAACGACAAAGACGCTGATCCGGGTATTCCGATGAATGCTACGCTTCGCGGCGGAATCGAATTTCGCGATCTGAGTTTCAGCTATAGCGACAATCCCGTTTTGCGTAACGTGTCGCTGAAGATTCCGGCGGGGTCGAGCCTGGCGATTGTGGGACCCACCGGCTCCGGCAAGACGACTCTGGTCAATTTGATCTCGCGGCTCTATGAGGCGCCAGAGGGAACTCTCTTTGTAGATGAGAGGCCGATTCGCGAATATCCGCTGGAGGTGCTTCGCCGCAACCTGGGCATCGTTCCCCAGGAGACATTTCTTTTCAGCGAAACTATCCGCGAGAATCTTGCCTTTGGCGTTCCGGATGCTTCCACGGAAGATCTGCTGCAGACGGCGGAAGCTGCCCACATCCGGCGCGAGTTTGAGGAGTTTCCGCAAGGATTTGAAACCATGGTCGGCGAGCGAGGGATGACGCTGTCAGGCGGCCAAAAGCAGCGATCGGCTATCGCACGCGCGCTGCTGCGGCGGCCGGCGATTCTGATTCTTGATGACGCGTTGGCAAGCGTGGACACGTACACGGAAGAGCGTATCCTAGGAGGGTTGCGGAGCTACACGGAGACTTCAACAACGATCCTGATTTCGCATCGTGTGTCCACAGTGCGTAATGCAGATCAGATCGCTGTTCTTGACCGTGGTCGCATTGTGGAACTCGGACGTCATGAAGATTTGCTCGCCCGGGATGGTTATTACGCGAGTCTCTATCAGAAGCAGCAGCTTGAAGAAGAACTGACGGTCGCAAGCTAGGCTATGCGGTCCAAGAACTACCCCGCGCACCGTTGGACGGAGGGGGCCAGGACTCTCCCGGAATGTCCGGTGCTTCTTTAGCGCTGTTGCCGGTGGTTTCAGCCAGGGCCTGCTTCCACGCCTCTCGCACATTGCGAACATTCGCGATAACCTGCTCGAACTTTTGCCTGGAGTTTCCCTGTGAGCCTTGGAGCATGAGCGCAAACATTGCGGTGTAGAACTCTGTCAAGGCCTCGGCGGGTTTGCCTCCCTGCTTTCGGTCCAGCGTCACCTGCAGGTACATGACGATGTCCATTGCTTTTTTGACGGCGGCGCGGCGCTGATCTGCGTCGTTCTGCTCGACGGCTGCGATAGCGTCGAGCATGAAACGGACGATGCCATCGTAAAGCGCGATGGTGATCTCAACTGGGCTGGCACCCTCGAGGGCATGAGCCTGGTAATTGTTCATCTGCATTCCTATCCGTTCTGATTGCGGTTGTAACCTGTAATGGCGCTATACATTTCGCTCACCTGATTGATCTGCTCCGGAATCGCTTGGAGGATCTGATTGGCAAGGTTGAGTTCCGTCGTGAGCCGGATCTTTTGCGTGTCGATCAGCGACTCCTGCCTTGAGATGTTGTCGTTGAGAGTAGATTCCTGGCTCCTATTCTCTTTCAGAGCAAGGGCGATCGCTCCGCCGGCGGCGGTGTTCGTTCCCAAACTCTCCAGCGTGTCCATGAAGGACGAGCCGAAGCTGCCGGAGTCCTGGAAGAGGGAGACAACCTGGTCGAAGTTGCCGTTCAACGCGCTGGTCAACTTATCGGCATCGAGGGTAATCGTGCCATCTGCTGTTGAGCTGGCCTTGATCCCGAGTGCAATTACAGAATTGATTGCGCTCGTTCCGAAGGACGCACTGACGGCGGTCAGCAAGCCCTCCTGAATCTGCGCGGCGACGCCTGTGCCGTAGAGCGGTTCCGGATTGCCGGAGGAGTCCTTGCCTTCTTGTGAGTTGATGGCTTTGATTGCAGCATTGTAGTCTGTCACGAATTTCGCAACCGCGGACTCGATGCTCGACGTATCGTTATCGATCACCACCTGGATGCTTGGCGGCGTGGCATTTTGATCCGTGGTACCCGTCGACAGCAGCTGAAAAGTTACGCCCGGAATAGCGTTGGTGACATTGTTGGAGGCACTGATGACGCTGACGCCGTCCACCTTCATCGTGGCGTCGATGCCGTTCTGGATCACAGCAAGTCCCAGGTTGGCGTTTGTGTCCGCTGTGGTCGTGTCGGATAGGTTGGTTGGGCTGGTGGGATTGTTCGTGGAGTCGGCGATCGTAATCTGCCCGGCACTCCCATCCGTCTTGCTCACCAGCGACAACCGCGCAGTGCCGTCCGCATTTGTCAGCACGCTTGCCGTCACGCCAAGGCTCGCATTGTTGATCGCAGCCGATAGCCCTGCAATCGTCGAATCCGTCGACGCATCCCCCACATGAACGGTCTTCCACTCCCCGGTGCCGATCTTGAAAGTGATGCTGCCTGCGATCGCATCCGTCGCCTTTACCGCATCTGTGGCCGCCGTTGAAACCTGCGCCAGATTCTGTACAACCACCGTATGCGTGCCGGCAACAGCATTAGCGCTTGCTGAAGATAAGTGCAGAACATCCGTGTTTGAACTGGAACCTGTCTTGTATGCCATGGTGCCGTTGAAATCGGTGAGCGCCTGAAGGTCGGAGGTGAGAGCAGAGAGCTGGGTGCCAAGGCTCGACAGCGCCGTGTCTTTGGACTGCAACGCGGTGAGTTGGTCTTTCCATGGTTTCTCGACCAACTGCAGGTTCGTGACGATCTGACCGACTGTGGCGCTGACGTCGAAGCCCTGCCCGCTTGTAGGAGATCCAAAATTCAGTCCAACCGCACCCATATGTATGCTCCGGTACTCTGCTTGATCAGTTCAGAGTCCATCAGTTATGCGTGAATATTAGAGCCCGCCAAGAAGGCCCCAGGATCGCCCGACGCACAACGGAGAAGGCCGATGCTGCTGCCTTCCCCGTTGTGCTTCCCGGGTTAGAGTGAATGCTCCGAAGCTACTGGAGCAGCTTGGTAATGAGTTGCTGTGCCTGGTTGGCCTGCGACAGCGCCGCGATGCCCGTCTGGCTCAGGATCTGGAACTTCGACATGTCGGAAGTCGCTTGGCCGTAGTCGGTCGCCATCACATCGTTCATGGCAGCCAGGGTGTTGGTTGACTGTGTTGTCATCACGTTGCCGACTGCTGTGAGCGTGTTGATGTTGGCGCCAATGGTGCCGCGAGCAGCTGCAACGGAGGTTATGGCGTGGTTGATTGCCACCAGAGCGGCCTGCGCACCGGCGGTGCTGGTCAGATCCGTTCCGGCGAGTTGCAATGCGCTGGAACTGGCCTGCACCAGGTCACTGGCTGTGTTGTTGTAGGACTGTGAGATCGTTCCGTCGGAAGTGAAAATTGCCACACCCTTATTCGTGGCCGCATTGAAGGCCTCTGTCTCACTCATCGCACCTGGGGTGTTTACTGACAGGCTCCCGCCGGTAATTTTGAGCTGGTTCCCGGAGACGGTGGCCGACACGCCCGTAAGGCCGGCGGAATTAATCGCTGCGGACAGTTGAGAAAGATTGCCACCCGCTCCAGTCCCTCCGAGGAACACGCTCGCGGTGGAGAGATTAGCCGACGTTCCGTTCGCGCCGGTAAGAGTCAGAACACCGCCGGCACCGATCTTTAACAGGTCGGAGGCGTTTCCTACTGTCAAGCTGCTCGTGCCGCTCGAGGCGTTGGTGGAAACACTCACAGTATCAATGAGGGATGCCTGTCCCGTCTCTGTAGCACTCGTCATCACCGTGAGAGTACCGTGACCCGCAGTACTCAACAGCGTCATTGTATTTCCGGTGATGCTCGCTGTTCCTGGGTCGATGGCATTGATTGCGTTCATTAGGTCGCTGAGTGTGCCACCCGCGCCACCAGCCGCAAATGCGCCGGTTAGGACATGGTTAACCGTTCCAGTTGTGGATTGATAAGTAATCCCATTCGCCCCGGGAGCGATAATGGCATTTAGATTCTTCACCGTGACTGTACTGGCGGTGGAGCTGGCTGCGGTTGTTGTATTCGCGATGCTGGCACCGCCGCTCAACACCATTTGATTACCTTGAACCGTGGCCACGTTGGCGCCAAAAGCCTGATTGATTTGCGAGGCCATATTACTAATCGTGTCCGTTGTCTGAAGTACATATTTCCCAGTGCCTCCTGTCTGCCCGTTGTTGACGAACGTGAGGCTCTGGTTTCCATATGTCACTGTGGCTGTATCGGTAGCAGTGCTGCCAATGGAGATTACGTCACTTGCATTTGCGACCGTGAACGCTGAGTTCTTGGCAAACGTGTTGATTCCGTTGTACTCGGTATTGTTGTTGATCGTGTCGGTTTCGGTAAGGATCTTCTGATACTCAGAATTGGCTGCGCTTACCTGGCTCGCATTCAGCGTACCGTTGGAGGCCTCAGTCGCCAATGTAATGGCGCGGTTGAGAAGGCTGGTGACCTGCGAGAGAGCGCCGTCAGCGACCTGCAGAAAATCGACGCCTTGTGAGGCGTTTTTCGCAGACTGCGACAACGCTGTCGAAGACGCCTGGAGACCATTTGCCAAGGAAAGGCCGGCGGCATCGTCGGCACCGGAGTTGATGCGCGAACCAGAAGACAGCTGTTGAAGCGTTTTCGACAGAGACGCCTGCGTGTTTGCGAGGTTGTTCTGCGCATAAATTGCAGAAATGTTGTTCAGGACACCCAATGCCATGGAAATTCTCCTTGTTTCGGTTGAATTGATCCAGTGAGTTCCTGCTGCGGGTGCCTGACCGGGCTCCTGCGCTGTCGCCTGCCCCGGGTCACCTTGTGGAAGGAACCACGTTTCCCACTGCTTTCATCGGCGCACTGGAGAGGCACTTTAAAGAATTCGTGAAAATCTTTAGCAATTCACCTTCCAAACGCTGAGTCCAGCACAGAACCTGAATGCTCGTGAATGCACGCGGGAAGAAAAAGACCGCCTCGCGATGGGGGCGGTTCGAAGGATCATCATGAACGGACCGAGTCTAGCCCACTCCCAGCACTTTCACGATCACGCGCTTTCTGCGCTGGCCGTCGAACTCGGCGTAGAACACACGCTGCCATGTACCCAGGTCGAGGCGTCCGGCTGTAACGGGGAGCGTTGTTTCGTGGTGAAGCAGCAAGGACTTCAGATGCGCGTCTCCGTTGTCCTCGCCGGTCTGGTGGTGTTTGTAGTCGGGCCGCTCGGGCGCCAATTCTTCAAGCCATTTGCCGATGTCCTGGATGAGTCCGCTCTCATGGTCGTTCACATAGACTGCGGCGGTGATGTGCATGGGGGATACAAAGCACAATCCGTCTTTGACGCCGCTCCGCTTCACCACCTGCTCGACCTGTTCGGTGATGTGGACCATCTCCTTGCGTTTGCGCGTTTCGAAGACCAGGTACTCGGTGTGGCTCTTCATATGTGCTTCCGACATGGACGCTCTCCTCCGCGATCTTCTCGTTCAGCCTATATCCTAAAGAATGTGGTGACTGAGATGAAACGAGCCCGGGCCGAGGAACTTTCGCAGCGTGCGATGAACCAATTGGCGGACGGCGACACACAAGGAGCGATCGAGAACTTTCGCGCGGCGATTGCGGAGGACCCGGAGCATTTCGAGGCACATCACGGACTGATTCGCGCTCTCCGCGATGCCGGACGGCTGGAACAGTCGATCGGGGCGGCTCTAGCTTTGACCGCACTCACACCTGACGATCCACTCGCGCACACTGCACTGTCGATCTCGTTGCAGCAGGCCGGGCATATTCCTGAAGCGGAAACGGCAGCGGCGCGTGCCCGCGTTTTGGAGTGGAAGGCGCAGCTTAGAGTCTCCGTTCTGGACAAGAAACCGTGAGCAGACGAATCAAGCAATCGCCACCAGAGCGCCTGCGCGCGATGCACGATCTGTTGGTCGAGGCCTACGGTCCGCAGTTCTGGTGGCCCGCTAAAACCCCCTTTGAGGTAATCGTGGGGGCATACCTGACTCAGAACACGTCGTGGAAGGTGGTGGAGGTTTCTCTTGAAAATCTTCGGCGGGCGAATGCGTTAAGCGTTGAAGGGATTCGGGCACTGCAGGCAGATGACTTGAAGGACCTTATCAGACCATCTGGTTTCTATACACGGAAGGCGCCTGCTCTCAAGGCGTTCGTCGCGATGCTCGACCTGGAGTTCGGAGGATCACTTGCGCGGCTGGCCGGAGCCCGGACAGAGGTTGTGCGCAGCCGATTGCTAGCGCTCCCTGGGGTTGGTCCTGAAACCGCGGACGCGATCCTACTCTATGCGCTAGGGCATCCGGTGCCGGTTGCTGACGAATATCTCAGGCGCATTGCGGCTCGACATCAGCTCATCAACCCAGAGCCCCAGAAGAATATCCGTGGTTACGAGGCCCTGGTTCAGCTCACGGCCGATACCTTCTCTGCAGATGGCGGCGGAGATCGAGCAAAGCTCTTTAACGAATTCCATGCGCTGACTGTGGCCGTTGGAAAAGCACACTGCGGGCGAACGCCCGACTGTTCTCACTGCCCTCTTGCAGGTGATCTGCCTAATCAAAATGAAAAGGGCCCACTCCAGTAAGGAGTGAGCCCTGTCGGTCGCAACGCGCGAAATGATTGCGTTGCGGCTGTTGCTAGTTGACGGTCAGCACGGTTGATCCCGTGGTGCCGGTGAGGGTTGCGTTGATGTTGGTAGTCCCGTGCGTAGCGCTTGCTGCCACGCCGGTTTGGTTGATGACAGCTACGGTCGGAGTGGACGAAGTCCATTTCACGACGGAGGAGATGTCCTGGGTCGTTCCATCGCTGAATGTCCCAGTCGCCGTAAACTGTTGCGAAGAGCCCAGTGCGATGGTCGGGTTAGCGGGGGTTACAGCGATGCTTTGCACGGTTGCATTCGTTACGGTCAGCGTCGTGGTTGCAGGACTCTGGCCGTTGATGGTTCCTGTTATGGTTACGCTGCCCGGAGCCACGCCTGTTGCTACACCCAGCCTGTTGATGACGGCATCGGCGTAGTTGGAAGTCTGCCAGCGTGCTGAGGCAGTCAGGTCGATTTGCGTGGTTCCGTCGCTCAACGTGCCAATCAAAGAGAACTGCAGGGTGGTGCCGGCAGCAAGCGTCGAATTAGTGGGCTGAATCGCCAGGGTCTGGATGGTCAGCGCCGTTACGTTCACGCTGGTCGTTCCTGTGATTCCGTTGAGTGTCGCTGAAACCGTGACTGACTTGCCTTTGCTGTTTTTGGTGCGAAGGACGCCGGTGCTGCTGACCATTGCATACCGTGGAGCGCTGGAATGCCATGAGACACCCGAGAGAACCAGTTGAGAACCATCGCTGAAGTTGCCGATGGCGGTCAGTTGAATTCTAGAGTGTGGTGGAACGATCGGATTGCTGGGAGTGATGGTTATGGATTGGAGCACCGCCGTAGTCACGTTCAAGGTCGCGGAGCCGCTGACAGCACCTGAAGAGGCGCTGATTGTGACGGTGCCGGTGCTGATACCAGTAGCCAGACCTGCAGCGTTGACCACTGCGAAGGCTCCATTGGAGGATGTCCAAATTACCTGTGACGTGATGTCCTGAGTGCTGTTATCGGAGAAGACCCCGGTGGCCGTGAACTGGACGTTGCCGTTGATGCCGACAACCGTTGTGATGGGTGTTACGACGACATTGGTGAGAACGGCGGGCGTGACAGTCAGTGACGCGGTGGCCGACATCGAGTTGTAGAAGACAGAAATGGTCGTCTGCCCCGCGGTCAGTCCGGTGGCGAGTCCGTTGGCATCGACTCCGGCGACCGAAGCCGAAGAGGAGAGCCAGGAGAGGCCTGCGGTGACAGGCTGCAAGCTGCCATCGCTGTAAACCACATTGACCGCATACTGCTGGGTCGTTCCGGTGGCAATGGATGCGGTGGAAGGAGTGAGTTGAATGGATACCGGTGCGGCATCCGTGACGTAAACGGTAGTGGTGTTGCTTATGCCGCCGTACGTTGCAGTGATTGTGACGGCGTTGTTGTTGCTGTTCGCTACGCCGGTAACGACTCCAGTGCCCGCGTCGACAGACGCCAGCGTTGAATCAGAGGATGACCAAGTTGCATTCGCAGTGATGTCCTGAGTTGAGCCATCGCTGTAGGTCCCGGTCAGACTGAGTTGGAGTTGTCCGCCCACTGGGATGAATTGAGCATCCGGTGCGATATCGATTTCGGTCAGCACTGCCGGAGTTACGGTCAGGGCTGCTGTTCCGGGCAGAACGCTGCCAGATGCGGCGGAGATAGTCGCAGCACCAGCTCCCAAGCCAGCGGCGAGGCCGGTCGGGTCGACAGATGCGACGCTCGTGGCATTGGAACTCCAGCTCGCAGAATTTGTGATGTCAGTCTGGCTGCCATCAGAGAAGATTCCGTTTGCCGCGAACGCTTGTGTCTGGCCGGTGGCGATTGAGGCTATCAGCGGAGTCACACCAATGGTCTGCAAGAGGGCTGCAGACACTGTTGCGAGTGCGGATCCGCTCTTGGCGCCGATGGTCGCGGTGATGGTGGAGGAGCCTATGGATGATCCCGTTACCAAACCGGCTGCGTCGACGGTGGCTGAAGCGGTGCTCGAACTCCACGTTGCCTGACTGGTTACATCGTGTGAGGTGCCGTCGCTGAAGGTTCCGAGCGCGGATAGCGGCATGCTCTGGCCCGAAGCGATGGAGAAGACTGCTGGGGTGACAGTAATCGAGGTGAGAGTCGGCGCATTGACCGTTACGCCAGCGGTTCCCGAGATGGAATTCAAGGTTGCGGTGATGGTAATATTCCCAGCTTTGAGCGCGGTGAGCAAGCCAGAAGCGCTGACAGCGGCAACAGTCGGATCGGAGCTCTGCCAGGCGACCTGACTGGTCAGCGACTGCGTGCTGCTATCTGTATAAACGCCGGTTGCTGTCAGCTGTTCGGTTCCGCCGGAGGCCAATGAGGGATTGGGTGCGCCTACGTTGATGGCGCTGAGCGTAGCTGACGTGACTGTCACGCCGGCAGTTCCCGAAACGGAGTTCATGGTAGCCGTGACGGTGACGGCTCCCGCTTTCAACGAATGCAGTAGGCCGGCGCCGCTGACAGTCGCGACGGTTGGATCAGAGCTCTGCCAGGTGACTTGCGTTGTCAGTACCTGGGTAGTGCTGTCGGTGTAGGTTCCTTGAGCTGCGAGTTGCTCGCTCGAGCCGGCGGAGAGCGATGCCGCGCCGGAGATAGAGATCGAGGAGAGTGCCGCTCCGTTCACCGTCACAACCATCGTTCCGGATACCGAGCCTAGCGTTGCCGTGGCGATTGTAGATCCCGACTTGTAGCT
>Ga0207702_10006001_pt1 | contig 10545 bp, 9 predicted proteins | sample KBSCornC62_FD_184302 | JGI IMG/M metagenome (GOLD analysis project Ga0207702, IMG submission 184302) | Corn rhizosphere microbial communities from Kellogg Biological Station, Michigan, USA - KBS Corn C6-2 (SPAdes) (version 2) | ecosystem: Host-associated > Plants > Roots > Rhizosphere > Soil ...
GTTACGGAGCTCGCATAGCTCACCGGACAGCCGCAGCCGGTGCAACCGCACTGGCGGGTCGAGGCGGCCGGCCAGCACCAGCTGCGCGGTGCTGGCCGGCCAGCGCTCCACCAGGTCGGTCATGGTCCTGGCGGCCGCACCCGCCGCGTGGAAGTCGTCAACAACGATCACCGACCCGGCCGGCAGCCTCGCGGCATCGTTAGCGATCGAGGCGGTCACGTCGGCGGACATCACGCCATCCATCGCGAGCAGCTCAGCCGCATCGGCACCGAACCCCGGCGCCACAGCCTGAGGCGCCTGGATGAACCCCGTCCAGAAACGGACCGGGTCCGCGTCGGCCTCATCGCACGATAGCCAGGACGTCACCCCGCCATCTCGCGTGGCCGCCCAGCTTGACAAAAGCACGCTCTTGCCAGCACCAGCCGATCCCACCACCACCGTCAGACGCTGGCTGGCCCCAGCCTCCAGCCGTCCAAGCAGCGTCGGCCTTGTGAGCAGCGTGGTGGGCAGCGTCGTAGGGCGGAACTTCGCCAGCGCGAACCGCGCGTTATGCGGGACCCGCTCCGTCACCGCGCGCTGCGCTCCGGCGTCTCCCGCCGTCCCGATCATGGCCGAAGCGGAAGCAACGGGGTGCAGATCCCGGCATCCTCGATCTCAGTGCTCTGGCCCGGGCCGTGGCCATGACTCAGTCCCGGGCACACAAGGACAGCCGATCGGCTGGCGTCCGCCGCCCCGCGGTCTTCGAGGTTCATTCACGCCCCCAGGCGAGTAGTTCTTACCGCCGGGGTCTGGAGCAGCACTCGAAATTTCATCTTCGCAGCACGATCCGCGGTTAAGCAAGCTCCGCTCCCGGGCAGTGCGCTGCCACCAGGCCACCCCGGCTGGGTGGTGCCCAACTCGAAGCCCGGGCGGAGGCTGCTCGTACATGAACAAAGAATCCTGATAGCGGAGGCGATCATGACGTCGACGGTAACGAGCAGGGACGTGGTCGCGCTCTACGCGCCGTGCATGCACGACTCGCGCCAGAATCTGGGCACCACGAGGTCGGCATAGCGGAGCTGATGAATTCCGGTGCCGCCATGATGCCGATGCCGTGGCCCCGCCCGGGCCCTGATCGGGTACCGAAACTGCGAACCGCGCGCAGCAGCCCCACAGCTAAGCGGATGCGCCGCTCCAGGATGCTCGGCTGGGATCGCAACCCGCTGCGGCGGCGCATCGACCGGGTCGAGGCCGCCGTGGTTGCCGGGCTTATCGCAGCGTTCCTCATCTCCGCACCCGTGCTGGGGGCAGCGGCGGGTCACTGGAGCGACTCCGCGGGTATGCGGGAGCAGCGCGCCGAAATGGCATGGCGCCTGGTGCCTGCCACCGTGCACGGCAACGCGCAGAGGCAGATCCCTTCCGGGCCGGCGGGCACGGTCTGGATGATGGCACGCTGGACGGCGCCGGATGGGCAGGCGCGCCGCGGCTGGATTTCGGTCACCCCGGGAGACGCCGCAGGCGGCAGCGTCCGGGTGTGGGTCACCCCGTCGGGCTCGCTGACCTGGCCGCCGCTCCGGCACTCACAAGTACAAGCGCATATCGCACTTGCCGAATGGCTGACAGCGCTCGTGCTGGGACTTCTGCTCTGCCTTGCCGTCGGCGTGGAGCGAGTCCTGTTCGCCCGGCGTCGCCTCGCTGACTGGAACAGAGCATGGCGCGAAATAGAGCCACGGTGGACCCGGCAACGTTAGTATCACCCGGATCGCCCTTGAAAGGTGACGACGCGATCGCACACACCATACATATTCGAACCACGCGAGACTGGGCTCAGGCTGCGGAGGTGGCAAGCTAGTGCCATCACGAACGTACGAAATCACTTTCGCCGGCCAGGCGGGTACCGTTGCTCGGGCGGAATTCGACGACTGCGAGGTCAGTGTGGGGCCCGACACAACCACGCTTCTTCGCGAGCTCCCAGATCAGGGCGCCCTCCACGGACTAATACAGCGGATCGCCGACCTCGGCCTCGAACTGATCGACGTAAGCGTCGTGCCACCGCCTGCTGACGTCCGCCATGAGACTTCCACATGCCAGCAGCTCAATTCGGGTCAGCAAACGGAATGATGATGACCGAGGTAATCAGCTCAGCCGGACGAGGCCGCTGACGGCAAGGTAGGCGCCCAGGAGCAGGGCGATGGCGGCCATGAGCCGTACGGCGTGGCTCAGCAGCCAGTCCTGGGTGTGCTTGAGCAGCGCCTTGGTGGCCTCAGGCCTGAGTTCCAGGAACGCGAACGGGATGATGATCAGCAAGAAGTCGATGAGGACGAAGACGGCGACGGCGATGACCTGGGTTGCGGTGGAGGATTTCCCGGTGACCAGGTTGTGCAGCGCAGTGAGGTAGCTGACGCCCGGGATGCCGATCACCGCGCCGACGAGCATGGCAAGCCCGAACCTGGGCTCAGCCAGCGCCCGCTGCGCCCAGCCGTCCTTCTTCTCCGGCTGCCCCGGTTGTGCGTCTCCTGCCGGAACTGGTGCTTTGCGCCGGCCATGCAGGCGGCCCGATGCCAGCAGCGCTCCGGCGGCGAGCAGCAGCAGGCCGAGGGCCAGGTCGACGCCCGCGCTCACCTTGCCCTGGGCCTTGATGGCATCAGCGCGGAAGACGAGCACGTCCAGCAGGCCGATCGCCAGGGCCACGGTCATGCCGCCGAGCAGCAGGCACAAGAACATCGCCCGCGGCCGCCGGTTCTCGATCAGCAGCAGATCCAGGGCCAGCAGCTTCGGGTTCAGCGCCGCGATGAACGCCAGGGCGAAGAACTCGGCGTTCATCCAGGGTCAGCCAGCATCGGTCACCGTGCCGTGCTGGTGGTACGAACCGGCTGGCGGCGGAGAACCACTGTCCAGCCGTTCCCGGGCCGATCGCGAGTAGCCATGCCTGCCTCCTTAGCTTGCGGGACGCGGGGGAGGTGCCGGACTTGCCCATCGAGCCGAACACCAGCCACCGCACGTTGCATCACCTTGCCGGGGTGAGATTCCGGTTCCCGCCCGGTTGTTGCGCGACGTTCTACGTGAGCATGGTGACGTCTGATACCGAAGTGCCGCTGCTGTAGGAAGTGCCGCTGCTGCTCGTTGAGCAATGCGCTTAGGTATCCGGGTGGACGGTGGCCCAGTCGGCGGCCATGTCGATCACGGTCCACTTGCCCTCGGCGGCAGCGGCGAGGATCTGGCCGGTGCCACTACCCAGGATCGGGTCGCGGTCGTAGGCGTACTCCCGGTCGCCGTCGGTGTGGTGGACGACCAGTTCCAGGGTCCGGTACGGGCTGGCTGCGGTCCACTGGAGCATGGCCAGGTCGCCGTCGGTGTTCCCGGCGGCCACGATCGGGCGCTGCCCGACGTGCCGGTGAATCGAGCTGGGCTTCTGCGGCCCGTCGTTGATGACCCCGACCTTGGCGGTCTTGACGAGTTCGGGGCCGCCGTCGCCGATGCGGAACTCGGTTTCCCCGACGCTGCCGATCACCCGGTGCGGCGGCAGGCCGTAACCATCGGCCGTCCAGGTCCGCATGAAGTCGGTGCCGCCGCCGGAGAAGATCCAGCAGGAGAAGCCGTTGCGGTCCAGCACGCCGAGCAGTTCCACCATCGGCTGGTACACCGTCGCCGGGTAGGGCCGCCCGAAGCGCGGATGCCGGGCCGAGGCCAGCCAGTTCCTGCACACGGCGTCAAACTCGTCGGTGGTGATGCCCGCGTGGGTGAGGGCCAGCAGCTTGAGCAGGGCTTCCATCCCGCCCGCGTGCAGCTCTTCCAGGCTGGTGGGATGGCCCAGCTCGGCGGCGCGGTCCAGCGCGAAGACCAGCTGGGCGTAGACGGGCTGCTCGGTCCACAGCGTGCCGTCATTGTCGAATACCGCGATGCGGTCCCGCTCGGGAATGAAGTCCGGCGAATCGGGGTCGGTCACGGCGGCGACGAACTCCATGATCGACTGCTTGGCGGTCGTCTCACGCCAGCTCGGCAGCTCATCGGCGCTCACTGGCCGCCTCCTGCGTCTGATGTTGACCTGGGCCTGATCGGCTGATCACGTACAACGTAGGCGGGTTGTCCTGCAGATAACCCATCCCGTCCGGGTGATCTCCGATCTGCCCATCGGGAACCTCCCCGCCACGCCACACCCAGACCAGGCGCGGGGTCATCATGTGTCCATGACCGATTTCCTGGCTGGATATGTCGTCCCTCCCGGCGCGGGGTTGGCGGACGATCCGGGCCTGAAGGCGTCGCAGCACTCCACGGGCGGGGCCTTGAGCGTCTTTGAGACCACGGTCGAGGCCGGACCGCCGCTGCATGTCCATGACCGGGACGATGAGTGTTTCTACGTGCTCGACGGCGACCTGTCCGTCCGGTGCGGCAGCGACGTCTTCGACGCCGCGGCTGGCAGCTTCGTGTTCCTGCCCCGCGGCCGGCCGCACCGGTTCTGGGCCAGGGACACGTCCGCCCGGCTGCTCCTGATCGCCGTTCCAGGCGGGATCGAAGACTACTTCGACCAGATCAACAATGCCTCCGACGACGTCGAGCGCCACCGGATCGGCGAGTTGTACGGCATTCGTGTCGTACCCGGCTGAGCCGACCCCTCGCAGGTCCTAGGCCGATCGGCGGGCTGGTCACCGGACTTGCGGCCGATCCGGCTGGAAGGGTATCCGCCTAGCCTCAGGAATCATGCGAGCGATTCAGGTGGACAGGTATGGCGGGCCTGAGGTGCTGGAGATCGCCGGGGTTGCTGATCCGGTCGCCGGGCCGCGGCAGGTCGTGGTCGAGGTGGCAGCGGCCGACGTGCTGTTCCTTGACTGTCAGATTCGTGGCGGGTGGGGCGAGATGTTCGGCGTGGTCCCGCCGTACGTGCCGGGGAACGGTGTCGCCGGGGTGGTGGTCTCACTGGGCGACGGAGTCGATCGGAGGTGGCTGGGCAGACAGGTGGTGGCCGTGACCGCTGCGGCCGGCCCGCAGGGCGGCTATGCCGAGCGCGCGGTCGTCAGCGAGTCCGGGCTGGTCGAGGTACCCGGCGATCCCGAGCTCCTGCGGCAAGGGCTGAGCCTGCTGCACGACGGCCCGACCGCGCTGACCCTGGCCAGGAACGCCGCGATCCGGCCGGGCGAGCGGGTGCTGGTGACCGGGGCGGCCGGCGGGCTGGGCATCCTGCTGGTCCAGTTGACGATCGCGGCGGGCGGCCATGTCGTGGCCGCGGCCCGCGGCGAGCGCAAGCTGGAACTGCTCCGGAGCCTGGGAGCCGAGGCGGTCGACTACAGCGCACCGGACTGGACACGGATCGTGCGGCGGGAAACCGGCGACGCCGGCCCAGATGTGATCCTGGACGGGGTCGGTGGACAGATCGGACAGGACGCCTTCACCGTCATCGCACCGGGCGGCCGGTTCTCCGCACACGGGGCGCCGAGTGGTTCCTTTGCCCAGATCGACCCGGCCGAGGCCGAGCGGCGATCGCTGACCGTGCGGGGAATCGAGCAGGTGCAGTTCGACCCGGCCGACCTTCCGCCACTGGTGGAGCAGGCCCTGGCCGAGGTATCGGCCGGACGGATCGAGCCGGTCATCGGCCAGTCGTTCCCGCTGATCGAGGCGGCCCAAGCGCACCGCAGCATCGAGTCCCGCGACACGCTGGGAAAGACGCTGCTCCTGCCGTGATGCGGGTGCATGACGGGCACCGGCCAGGGGCTAGCTGGCCATGGCCACATGCCGGTGCACGGTGGCCGGGTCGCTCAGCGAGGCGAGCATGCAGGCGGCCAGGTCGGCGCGCGAGACGGTGAATCCGTGCGGCAGGTTGCGGTCGATCGCGGTGCGGTAAGCACCGGTGGCGGCTTTGTCGGTCAGCGAGGGCGGGCGGAAGATCGTCCAGTCCAGGTCGCTGCCCTGGATCTCCTCCTCGCCGTGGCGCATGTCGGCGCAGACATGGCGCAAGAATGTGCGCCGTGCCAGCGGCTTGAGCAGGTAGCGCAGGTACGGGCTTTCGCCTTCGTCGGCGACGATGGAGCCGCTGACCTGCAGGAACCGTCGGGTGCCGGTTTTGTGCATGGCCTGGATGATGCTGCGCACGCTGTCGGTGATGACGGTGGTGGGGCCGGTCCCGCGGGGGCCGACCGCGGACAGGACGGCGTCTGCGCCGTCGATGGCCGGGGCGATGGAGGCGGGGTCCATGACATCCGCGATGACGGTCCGCAGCCGGGGATGGGCCGGGACGGCCAGGCGGGCGGGATCGCGGACGACCGCGGTGACCTCGTGGCCGGCTGCGAGCGCCTGGCCGGTGAGGGTGGTTCCGGTGGCGCCTGTCGCGCCGAGGATGGTGAGTTTCATCGTGTTCGCCGTGCCTTCCGGTACATTGATTCTGTAACTCATATAATACGGAAATCATATCATATGGAATCAGTACTACCTGGTGACCCTGACACGGCGCCGCACCGCGGACGGCTGAACCGCGCGATCAAGGAGTCACTGCGGGACCTGGGCGCCCAGCTGTCGCTGCTCAACCACAGCGTCGGCACCCGCCTCGATCTCAAGGCCACCGACCTGGAGTGCCTTGACCTCCTCACCCGGGACGGCCCGCTCAGCCCGAGCACCCTGGCCCGCCGCGCCGGGCTCCATCCCGCCACCTTGACCGGCATCCTCGACCGCCTCGAACGCGGCGGCTGGATCGAACGCGGCCGCGACCCCTCCGACCGCCGCGGCGTCGTCGTCCAGGCGGCCCGCGGCCGCGGAGCGGAGATCCTGCGCCTCTACCTGGTCGACTCCGGCATGAACACCGCGATGGACCAGATCTGCGCCGGGTACGAAGACAAGGATCTCCAGCTCCTGACCGGTTTCCTGCGCCGCACCGCCGACGCTGCCCGAACCGCCGCCGAAAGGCTCACCGCAAGCTGAGCTCGCAGGGGAGGGTGAACGAGACACCCCGCCCGTTCGGTAGTTAATTGCGTCGGGCTGGGGTGATGACGGTCAGCCTGGGCACCCTGAGTAGGTGAGGGTCGATGAAGATCTCTGAGGGGCGCGTGCGGCTGGCGGCCAGTGATGTGGCCAACTTCCTGGCCTGCCGGCGGCTGACGCAGCTGGACCTGGCCTGGGCGCGGGGGGAGCTGCGGCCGCCCCGCGAGTTCGACATCGGGTTCCGGGACCTGGTTCGGCGCGGGGAGGTGCACGAGCGGGCCGTGCTGGAGCGATTCCGCACGGACGGGCTTGACGTGGCGGACGTCAGCGGGGCGGAGGATGAGGCCGGGGCGACGGCGGAAGCCATCCGGGGCGGCGCCGGGGTTGTCTATCAGGGGACGCTGACCGGCGCTGCGGGCGGGGCGGCGCTGTTCGGAAGGCCGGATTTCCTGGTGCGGGCGGACCTGCTGCCTGCGCCGGACGGGGAGCCGCGGCCGGGCGGGATCCACTACGAGGTCGTGGACGCCAAGCTGGCGCGGTCCGCGAAGGCCCGCGCCGTGCTGCAGACCGCGTTCTACTCGCACCTGCTCGCCGACGTGCAACCGATCGCGCCGCGGTGGATGCACCTGGCGCTGGGCAACGGGGAGTTCGCCTCGTTCAAGGTGAACGACTTCGCCGCCTACGAGCGGCAGACGCGGCGGCTGCTCGAGGCCGCCATCGGCGGGGACCCGGTGGCCGAGGTCTACCCGGAGCCGGTCGAGCACTGCGCCATCTGCCGGTGGCGCGATCTGTGCCGTGAGCGCAGGCGAACCGACGATGACCTTTCGCTGGTGGCCGGGATGACGACGGGGCAGCGGCGGGCGCTGAAGGGCGACGGGATCTCGACTCGGCGCGGGTTCGCCGGGCTAGACGGCTTGCCGCGGCTGGACCGGGTGAGCCCGAACGCCCTGAGGCGCGCCCAGCAGCAGGCCCGGCTGCAGGTGGCCAGCGAGGACGACGGGATCATCCGGTACGAGCTCCTGGATCCCGAACGCGACGCCGACGGCGCCCTCGTCGCCAACCGGGGGCTGCTCGCACTGCCCGAACCAGCCGACGGGGACCTGTTCTTCGATATCGAGGGTGCCCGCTACTACTCGGAGGACGGCCGGGAGTTCGGGCTGCAGTACCTGTTCGGCGTCGTCGACACGGCCGAGGTCGACGAGGCGGGACTCCCCCGGTACACGCAGATCTGGGCCTTCGACCGGCCGGGCGAGAAGCGCGCGTTCGAGGAGCTGATCGACTTCATCACTGAACGCCGCGCGCGTCACCCTGGCCTGCACGTCTACCACTACAACCACTACGAGCCGACGTCGGTGGACCACCTCACCGAGCTGCACGGCACGCGCCAGGAGGCGGTGGGCCGGCTGATGGGCCGGTTCGCCACCCGTGAGGACGAGGTGGACAACCTGTTCCGGCTCGGGGTGTTCACCGACCTGTACCGGGTCGTGCGGCAGGGCGTGCGGGCCGGGGTGGAGAGCTACTCGATCAAGCGGCTGGAGCCACTGTGCGGGTACGGCCGGCGGGTCGACCTGGAGGAAGCCACGGCCAGCCTGATCGCGCTGGAGGCGGCGCTGGAAGAGGGAACCGCGGCCGGGGACGGCCAGCGGCGGCAGGTCGTGGCCGGGTACAACGAGGACGACTGCCGGGCCACGCTGGCGCTGCGGGACTGGCTGGAGGAACGGCGGGCCGAGCTGGCCGGGCGGCTAGACGAGGAGCTGCCTCGGCCGGTCTTCGCGGAGAAACCGGGTGCCGCCGAAGACCCCGAAACCGCCCGGATCAGGTCGGCGCTGCTGGCCGGCGTTTCCGCGGAAACGCCGGAGGGGCGGGCGCGGGCGCTGCTGGCCGACCTGATCGACTGGCACCGGCGCGAGGACAAGCCGGCCTGGTGGCGGTACTTCTACCTGCGCACGCTGAGCCCAGCCGAACTGACCGGCGAGCCGGACGCGCTGGGCGGGCTCAGCGGCGGCGAGGTAGTCGGGCAGGTAAAGAGGTCGGTGGTGCGGCGGTTCCGCTTCCCGGCGCAGGAACACAAGTTCTCCGCCGGCGGCACGGCCTGTGATCCGGCCACGGACAAGCAGTGGCCAGTCTGCGACGTGGACGACGCGCGCGGGACGATCGACCTGAAGGCAGGCGGCGCCTACACCGGGCCGTGGCCCGCGGCCCTGATCGAGGTAGGGCCGCCCCGGACCTGGGAGCAGCGGGACCGGCTGCGGGATCTCGGCGACCGGGTGGCGCGCGCCGGGTTCGGCGGCGGGGACATGGCGACCGCGCTTCTGCTGCGCCGCCGGCCCGATAGCGGGGACGATGCGGCCGGCTCGCTGCGGGACCAGGGCGAGACGGCCAGCGCCGCCGCGATCCGGCTCGCGACCTCGTTGCGTCATTCGTACCTGCCCATGCAGGGGCCGCCGGGGACCGGGAAGACGTACACCGCGGCCGAGCAGATCCTCGAGCTCATCGCGCACGGCCGCACGGTCGGCATCACCGGGCCCTCGCACGCGGTCATCTGCCACCTCATCGGCACCGTGTGCGAGCACGCGAGGTGGCGCGGGGCCGGGCCGCTCCGGATCGGCCAGCGGGCGGACCGCGACCACCCGCACCTGCACGCGGACGCCACGACGATGAGCAACGAGCAGCTGGAGAGGGCCCTGCGGGACGGCGAGCTGGACGTCGCCGCGGGCACGGCGTGGCTGTGGGCACGTTCGGGGCTGGCGGGCAGCGTGGACACCTTGTTCGTGGACGAGGCGGGCCAGCTGTCGCTGGCCAACGTGCTGGCCGTGGCCGGGGCGGCGCGGAACCTGATCCTGCTGGGCGACCCGCAGCAGCTCGCCCAGCCGAGTCACGCCACGCACCCGCCCGGGGCCGGCGCCTCCGCATTGGGGCACATCCTGGACGACCGGGCCACGATGCCGGCCGCCGCCGGGCTGCTGCTCGACCAGACCTGGCGGATGCACCCGGACCTGTGCCGGTACACCTCGGCGGCGTTCTACGACGGCAAGCTGGGCGGCGTCGGCGGACTGGGCCGCCAGGAGATCCAGGGCTGGGGCTCGGGGCTGTGCCTGGTCGAGGTGCCGCACCAGGGCAATACCAACGCCTCCCCGGAAGAGGCCCGCGAGGTGGCGCGGCTGGCCGAGCAGCTGACCGGCCGGAGATGGCGGGACAATCATGGGGCCGAACGGTCCGTGGAACCCGCCGACATCCTGATCGTGACGCCCTACAACGCGCAGATCAGGGCCATCGAGCGAGCGCTGGCCGCGAGCGGCCTGACCGGATTCAGGGTCGGGACCGTGGACAAGTTCCAGGGCCAGGAGGCTCCGACGGTCATCTATTCGATGGCGACCTCGTCGGCGGACGACGCGCCTCGCGGGCTGGACTTCCTCTACGACCCGCACCGGCTGAACGTCGCGACCTCACGCGCCAGGGCCCTGGCCATCATCGTGGCCAGCCCCGACCTCATCCGGGTTTCCTGCCGGACCCCGCACCAGATGGTCCTGGCCAACGCCCTGTGCCGGGCCTGGGAAACGGGCGGCTGAGGCGGCCCGCTGACTGTGGCTCGCCGGTCAGGCGCTGGCGCGGAACTCCAGCGGCTCCCCGGTCTCCACCAGGCTCTTCAGGCTTGACAGC
>Ga0207702_10006002_pt1 | contig 10544 bp, 8 predicted proteins | sample KBSCornC62_FD_184302 | JGI IMG/M metagenome (GOLD analysis project Ga0207702, IMG submission 184302) | Corn rhizosphere microbial communities from Kellogg Biological Station, Michigan, USA - KBS Corn C6-2 (SPAdes) (version 2) | ecosystem: Host-associated > Plants > Roots > Rhizosphere > Soil ...
CGGGCGGCGATCAGCTCGCCGGGGGTGCGCATCAGCCCGCCGGCCAGGCTCGCGAGCCCGAACACGGTCAACCCGGAGAGCAGCATGCCCTTACGGCCGAAGCGGTCAGACAGGCTGCCGGCCACCAGCACCGCCCCGGCGAACACCAGGTTGAAGGCGTCGACGACCCACTGAAGCTGAGAGTTGGATGCGTGCAGCTGCCGCACCAGAGTCGGCAGCGCGACGTTGACGATCGTCGTGTCGACGTTGACCACGAATGCCGCCAGCAGCAGCGCGGCGAGCACCAGTGGCGCGCGAGTGTGACCCGGACCGGACATCAGCTTTCTCCTAAGGTTATAGAAAGTGGACGGTGTCCACCTTAGCACAAAAGTGGACGTTGTCCACTATCGTGATGTGAGATGCTTCCCGATCGCATGGCTGATCCATCCACGGAACCCGAGACCGAACAGCGCCGCGGTCCCCGCAGTCGCGGCTCCGTCCGGCCGGCGATGGTCGCCGCCGGCCTCGCGCTCGCGCGTGCCGGCGGTCCCGATGCCGTCGTGTTGCGCGAGGTGACGCGAGCGGTGGGGGTGGTACCCAACGCCGCCTACAGGCACTTCGCCGATCGCGAAGCGCTTCTCGCAGCGGTCTCAGATGAGGCACTCGGCCTGCTCGCGCAGCGGATGGCGGACGGCATGAACCAGGTGCCCGCCGGCCCTCACACCGTGCAGGGTGCCCGCCTCAGGCTACGCGCCGTCGGTAAGGCGTATCTGGCCTTCGCGCGCGAGGAGCCGGGCCTGTTCGACACCGCCTTCGTCTCCGGTCATCCGGGGATTTCGACGGCCGGATCGCCCAAACGGGCCGAGCCGTTCAGCCACCTCCAGACCGCGCTTGACAACCTGGTGGTGGCCGGAGTCGTCCTCGCGCGACGGCGGCCGGCGATCGAGTATCCGATCCTGGCCGCCGTGCACGGAACTGCGGCGCTACTGCGTGGGCCGCTCGCAACGCTGAGCGATCGTGAGAAGCAGAAGCTCGAGACTCAGGTGCTCGACTTCATCGGATCGGCGATACAGCGCGAGTCCGAGGCAGCCCGCACGCAGTAGCCACGCGCCTCTACAGGGTCGAGTTGTCGATCACGAACCGGTAGCGGACGTCTGAGCGCAGCACGCGCTCCCAGGCGTCGTTGATCTGCTCGGCGGAGATCAGCTCGATCTCCGCCCCGATGCCGTGCTCGGCACAGAAGTCGAGCATCTCCTGGGTCTCCCGGATGCCGCCGATCGCGGAGCCGGCGAAGCTGCGCCTCTGCAGGATGAGGCCGAACACCGGCACCGGCAGCGGCTCGCCGGGCGCACCGACGTTGACCAGGGTGCCGTCGGTCTTGAGCAGCCCCAGGAAGGGGCCGAGCTCGAGCTTGGCGCTGACCGTGTTGATGATCAGATCGAAGCGTCCCGCGAGCTCCTCGAAGGTCGCCTCGTCGCTGGTGGCGTGATAGGCGGTGGCGCCGAGCTTGAGGCCGTCGTCCTTCTTGCTCAGCGACTGCGAGAGCACGGTGACCTCGGCGCCCATCGCGTGAGCGAGCTTGACAGCCATGTGACCCAGCCCGCCGAGACCGACTACCGCGACCTGCTTGCCCGGTCCGGCCTCCCAGTGGCGCAGCGGTGAGTAGGTGGTGATGCCCGCGCACAGCAGCGGCGCGGCGACCTCCAGCTCGAGCCCGTCGGGGATGCGCAGCACGAAGTGCTCGTCGACGACGACGTGATCTGAATAGCCGCCGTAGGTGACGGTTCCGTCACGGTCGGTCGAGCCATAGGTGCCGGTGTTGCCGACCAGGCAGTACTGCTCGTTGCCGTGCTTGCAGTTCTCGCACTCGCGGCAGGAGTTGACCATGCAGCCGACCCCGACGCGGTCTCCGGGCTTGAAGCCGGTGACCTCCGAGCCGACCGCGGCGACGATGCCGGCGATCTCATGGCCCGGGATCGCGGGGTAGGGCACCTGGCCCCACTCGCCACGGGTGAAGTGGATGTCTGAGTGGCAGATGCCGCAGAACTTGATGTCGATGCGCACGTCGTGGGGGCCCAGCGCACGGCGCTGGATCTGCAGCGGGGCGAGCGCCGCGTCGGGGGCCTGCGCACCGTAGGCATGGGCCGCGGTCTGTGCCTGCGACGTGAGTGGGGTGGTGATCTCGGTCTCGGTCATGTCTCGACCGTACCTGTCCGGCGCCCGCTCTGAGGGACCTTGTCAGTGACCCCCAAAGCTCTCAGCGCAGATGCTCGCCGGTGAAACGCGCCAGCGCTTCCAGAAGTAGGTCCTGAAACGACGGGTCGTTGACTGCGGGAGCCGGGTCGGTCAGTTGCTGGTGATACCAATACCCACCGGTGCTGAGCGCCTCGGGGTCCCGACTGGTCGCCAGCCATTCCTGGGTGAGGTGCCCGAGCCGCAGATCATCGGGAGCTCCAGGCCCGCCCATCTTGGTGGGCACCCAGCCGGGGTTGACGGCGTTGCTGAGCACAGCGGTCCAGATCCGGGCAACCGCCATGGCGAGCGCGGTGACGTAGAGCTTGCTGTCGGAGTACGAGCCGGTGCTGGCACCCGTCCAATCGGCGTGCCCCACGTCCGGGCGGCTGCCGCGGTGAAGGCCGCTGCTGAGGTAGATCAATCGGCGCGGCCGGCCGATCAGGACCGTGAGCAGGTAGGGAGCGACGACGTTGACTGGCAGAATCTGTGCTCCCGTGTAGACGCCGGCGTTGTGGATCACGGCGTCCATCGGACCGATGCCGTTGACCTGCTCGGCGACCGCGCGTGTCTGGTCGAGGTCCGCGAGGTCTCCGACAACCGCATCGGCGCCGCGGTCGATCAGCTCCGCGACGGAACGCAGGCGGTCGCGGTTGCGAGCGTGGATCACGACCTCATGGCCGTCGGCCAGCAGCGTCCGCGCAGCCTCGCGTCCGAGCCCATCCGCCGAACCTGTGATGAACACACGTGCCATCCGCAGTCTCCTACCCGCGGACCCGCGGCTTGTCGCCCGAGGGTCCCTGATGAGGGAGATCCTGTCAGGGTCTCCCGGCGCGCCGCTGCGCGCCTCTACGCTTCCGGTGAGATGGATGCACGCAGCGAGATCAGCGAGTTCCTGACCTCCCGGCGCGCGCGGCTCAGCCCCGAGCAGGCCGGCGTCGCCTCCTATGGTCCGCGGCGCGTGCCCGGGCTGCGGCGCGAGGAGGTGGCCGTGCTGGCCGGCGTCAGCGTCCCCTATTACACGCGACTCGAGCGCGGGAGCTTGAACGGCGTCTCAGACAGCGTGCTCGAGGCGATCGCCGCCGCGTTGCAGCTCGACGATGCCGAGCACGCGCACCTCTTCGATCTGGCCCGCGCCGTCCGGCCGGCAGCGCCGGCACGGCGCCGGCGCGCGCCCAAGCGCGCCGTGCGTCCGAGCATCCAGCACGTGCTGGACGGGCTGACCGGCGCCCCCGCGTTCGTTCACAACGCGCGGCTGGACAACCTGGCGGGCAACCAGCTCGGGTACGCGCTCTACAGCGAGATGTTTCGCCGCGCGACCGCGCCCGGCCCCGTCAACAACGCCCGCTACGTGTTCCTGGACCCCGATGCGCGCGAGTTCTACCCGAACTGGGAGCGCGCGGCCAAGGACGTCGTCGGAATCCTGCGCCAGGCGGCCGGCCACGATCCCCACGACCGGGACCTGTCAGACCTCGTCGGCGAGCTCTCCACCCAGAGCAGGGAGTTCCGGATGCTCTGGGCCACCCACCACGTGCGGCTGCACGACACCGGCAGCAAGGAGATCCATCACCGGATCGTCGGCGACATGACGCTCACCTACAACCGCATGGAGCTCACCGCCGACCCGGGCCAGGCGCTCACGATCTGGACGGCCGAGCCCGGCACCAAGTCCGCTGAGGCGCTGAGCCTGCTCGGCAGCTGGGCCGCGACGCTCAGCGCCGAGAACGCGCTGATCGAGACCCTCCCCGAGTGAGCTCGGGCATGCCCGGAAGGCGCTGCTCGCGCAGCAGCCACTGCGCGAGGAACGGCTCGATCACGCGGTAATCGCCGGCGGCGTCGCGGCCGACCATCTCCTTGTTGATGAGAGCCCTGAGCGCGGTCTGGAGCGTCGGGTTGGCGGGCAGCTCGTGGCGCTCGTGATAACCCGCCGAGTAGACGCCGTCCGTCGGCTCCGCGGCCAGCGCCTGCATCAGCAGCCGTTGCGGGTGCGGGGCATCGTCCCAGAGCTGTGCGAAGTGGTTGTGCTCGGAGCGCAGCACGCGGTCGACCGCCTGCGCGAGGTCAGCGCCGGTCGCCTCGCCACCGGGAGAGACGAGCTCCCACAGGAAGTAAGCAAGCTCCTGAGTCCCATAGGGATGGCCGCAGCTGATCTGGAGCAACTCCCGCAGCACCTCATCCGCGATCCCCTTTCCGGATTCCGCGAACCGACCGCGGATGAAGGGCTCGAACTTCTCTGGGCGGATCATCCCGATCTCCAGTTGCTTGGCGCTGCGCCAGAACGGCTCGTTCTTGTCGTTGAAGATGCGCTCGAGGATGTGGCGCTTGCTGCCCAGGTACACGTGGCTTACCTCGGGCTGCGTCTGGAACACGGCGCGCATCAGGTTCGGGAACTTGGGGTCCATGGAGACGATCTCCTGGAACTCGTCGAAGATGATCACGACGCGCCGCTTGCGCTCGGCCGCCAGCTCGCCGAACAGTTCGAGCAATCGCTCGATGGTGTCGTCGATGTCGCTCCGGCGTCGACCCCCCTGAAAGCTGAACCGAAGCGAGCCGTCGGCGGGGTCGACCTCCATCGACGGGGTCACGCGCAGGCTGCGGAACAGCTCGGCGGCACGCTCGAACGCCTGCCCGATGGGGGACGCGATGTCCGAGTAGATCGTCTTTGCGAGCGCGGCCGCGAACCGCTCCTTGGTCGGGATCTTCATCAGGTCGCAGTAGCCGACGAGCGCCTTGGCACGCAGCGCCTGCTGGGCGGCGCGCAGGACGAGTGAGGACTTGCCGTAGCGCCGCGGCGCGTAGACGAGCACGTTCTGGCCGTTGCGCATGTCGGACGCCAGCTCCCGCAGCTCCTCCTCCCGATCGGTGAAGGCGTCATCGAGCGCGAGGTCGCCGAACGTGAACGGGTTGGTCGGCTCCATATGCAAGAACGCATTATGCAGTGATGCATATGAAGCGTCAAGCTCGTCGCCGGCCAGGTCAAAGGCCGCCGCCGTCGCTCGCGCATATGCAGTGGAACATTATGCGCGCTCGCATAAGTCGGGCCGCAGATGGACCCGGCGGTCGGCCGGGCCCATCTGCGTGCCTCAGCTCAATGTGAACGTGGTGTGCAGCCCGGGCGAGTTCAGCCCGACGCCGGCCGAGCTGTCACCGACCCACAGGTCGAAGGGGCCCGGCTGCACGACGAACTGGCCCTGGTCGTTGTAGTAGCCGAGGTTCTGCGGCCCGAGTGTGAACGTGACCGTCTTGCTCTGCCCGGGGGCGAGCGCCACCCGCTGGAAGCCTTCGAGCTTCTTCACGGGTTGGAGGATCGAGGTGTCGCTCTCATGCAGGTAGAGCTGCACCACGTCGGTGCCCGCCACCGAGCCTGTGTTGGTCACGTCGGCGGTGACGTGGAACGTGCCGGTGCTCGAGACGCTGGTGGGCGCGCTCAGGTTCGAGAACCCGAACGTCGTGTAGGAGAGCCCGTAGCCGAATGGGTACTGCGGCGGGTTGGGCGCGTCCAGGTAGCGGGAGTTCCACTTGCTGGTGGGGTCATACGGCCGGCCGGTCGGCAGCTCGTTGTAGGAGACCGGGACCTGGCCGACGTTCACCGGGAACGACATCGGCAACTTGCCGCTCGGGTTGACCTTGCCGAACAGCACGTCCGCGACGGCGTCGCCGCCCTCGGTGCCCGGGTACCAGGCCTCGAGCAGCGCCGGCGCGTTGTTGGCCAGCCACGGGATCGTCAGCGGCCGCCCGTTCATGAGTACGACTACGTACGGCTTGCCGGTGGCGGCGATCTGCTGGATCAGCGCGAGCTGCTGCCCGGGCAGATCGAGCGAGGTCCGCGACGAGGCCTCGCCGCTCATCCCCGACGGCTCGCCCACCACCACGACCGTCACGTCGGCGGCCTGCGCCGCGGCAACCGCCGCACCGAAGCCGCCGGTCTCGTTGCACGGGTCATCGACCGTGAAGGTCGTGCAGCCGTTGACGGTGGTCACCGTCGCGCTCGGGTCGGCGGCCTTGATGCCGTCGGCGACCGTCACGATCTTGTCGGTGCTCTTGAGGTCGGCGGCGTTGGTGTCGTAGCCGATCGGCACGTCGGGACCGAGCTGGTTCAGCGCGTCGTCGGCCAGCGGGCCGACGACAGCGATGTTCGCTGTGCTGGGGCTGAGAGGCAGTGCGCCACCTGAGTTCTTGAGCAGCACCATCGACTCGTCGGCCATCTGCCGCGCCGCCGACACGTGCGCGGGGCTCAGCTCGGAGCTCGCGACGCGGGCGTCGCTGCCCTGGTAGGGGTTGCTGAACATCCCGGCCAGGTACTTGAGGGTCAGCACGTGACGCACGGCGTCGTTGAGCTGCGTCATCGTGATCTTGCCCTCCTTGAGCAGCTGCGGCCCGTACTGCTCGTAGGTCGAGTAGACCGGCTGCCCTGCGGTCGCGCCGATCTGGACGGCCATCTCGATGTTCTCACCCGCGGTCAGCGCCAGGCGCGCGGCGTCGGCGCCGTCGGAGGCGTAACCGAAGGCCTCCAGCTCCTGCACCGCCTGGTAATCGCTGATCGTGGCGCCGCCGAAGCCCCACTCATCGCGCAGGATCGTCGTCAGCAGGTAGGGGTTGGCGGTGTTGGGCACGCCGTTGAGCGAGTTGAACGAGCTCATCACCGTCGCCGCGCCGGCGTCGACGGCGGCCTTGTAGGGCGGCAGGTAGTCGTTGAACAGCTGCTGGGTGGACATGTCGACGGTGTTGTATTCGCGGCCGGCGACCGGGGCGCCGTAGCCGCCGAAGTGCTTGATCGTGGCCGCCAGCCTGTCCGGAGCGGAGAAGTCGGAGCCCTGATAGCCGGTCACCTTGGCGGCGGCGATCGCCGAGCCCAGGAAGGGGTCCTCGCCGGCGCCCTCGACGACGCGACCCCAGCGCGGGTCGCGGCTGATGTCGACCATCGGGTTGAAGGTCCACTTGATCCCGTCGGCGCTGGCCTCGTCGGCGGAGACCGACTCATCGGTCGAGATCAGCGCGGGATCCCAGCTCGAGGCCTCGCCCAGCGGCACCGGGAACATCGTGCGGTAGCCATGGATCACGTCCAGGCCGAAGATCAGCGGGATGTGCAGCCGCGAGTTGTTGACGGCGGCCTGCTGCACGGCGTTGATGTTGTCGACGCCGGTCAGGTCCAGCACCGAGCCGATCTTGCCCTGCTCGGCAAGCGGGATCAGGTCGCTGCCGGTGGGCGTGCCCGGGCCCGCCTGCTCCAGCTGGCCGAACTTCTCGGCGACCGTCATCTCGCCCAGGAGATGGTCGACGTTGGCGCTGATCTGAGACTGGCTCAGCGCCGCCGTGCGCGCGCCCGCGCGCTGCGCGCTGCGGCCCCGCGCCGCGGCCCCGGGCGTCCCGGACAGCCCGATCACGAGCACCACCGTCGCGGCGAGCAGCGCCGCGACACCGATCAAGAAGCCGAAGCTGCGCCGGGGCTCCTCGCGTACGACACGAGCGATCCGCTCCGCCATTTCTCTCTCCTTCCGCTGGGGTGACCGCTCGGGCGCTACCCAGGCGATCCTGCCCAAAACGGACCCGTCAACGGGCCGGCCCAGGGCTCAGGCCGCACCTCTCAGCGGAGCGCGACACGCGGGTTGGTCGCCGGCCAGGACCCTGTCCCGGCCGGCGAACCCGCGGGCTAGATCTTGCCGAGCCCGCCCTTGGTGAGCTTGACGGTGATCGGCTTGTAGGACTTGCCGGTCACGTCGAGGCCCGCCTTCTTGAGGTTGGCGAGGGCCTGCTGGGCGTAGGTGTTGGTGAAGGCACCCGGTGCCGGGGCGCCCTTCAACACGGTCTTTGAGCCATCGACGATGGCGTCGCCCTTGGTGTGCTCCGCGATGTTCACGGTGCGGTTCCACGCCTGGGTGTTGACCAGGCCGATGCCCTGCGGCGAGGGCCAGATCAGCTGGTTGACCTGGTTCATCATCCACAGCTGGTGCACGGGCGCGAGCCCCTTGCCGGCAGCCACGGTGTCCTTGGCGCACTTGACCGGCTGCTGCGCGCAGACGATCCAGCCGTGGAAGGCGGCCGTCAGGAACTTGACGGTCATCTGCTGGTAGGACTTGGACTTCAGCTTCTTGGCGTTGGCCCAGAGGCTGTCCTGCAGCATCGCCGTGCCGACCTTGTTCCAGTTGATGACGTTGAGGTCGGAGGGCTGGTACAGCTTGCCCGTGGCCGGGTTGATCGACTCCAGCACCAGCGCGTACTCGTTGTAGATCATCGCCTGCGCCGAGACCATGTCGCCCTGCAGGAAGCCGTCCATGGTGAACGCCTGCTGCACGTGCGTCACATCCGACGGACTCAGGCCGGCCTTGGTGAGACCCGCGTAGAGCTCGTACTCATCGCCATAGCCCCAGTCCCCGACGGTCTGACCCTTGAGGTCCTTGACCGACGTTATGTTCTGCGGCTTGTGGGTCTTGGGGTTCTTCTTGAACGAGATCTGCAGCGTCCCGGAACGCTGGAACACCTGGGCGACCTCCTGGATGTCGGCGCCCGCCTGGCGGGACTGCAGCGCCTTGGGCACCCAGGCGACGGCAAAGTCGGCCTTGCCGCCGTCGGCAACGGTCAGCTGCGGAACGGTATCGGCCGCCGCCGGGACGATCGTGACGTTCAGGCACTGCTGCTTGTAGAAGCCGTCGACTCCGGCCTCGATGTAGCCGGCGAACTGCGCCTGTGTCTGCCACTGCAGCTGCAGGGTCACGGGCGTGTACTTCTTACATGTGGTGGCCGCCGAGGTGGGCTTTGCGCCCACGGTCAGGGCCACCAACAGCGCTAAACCCGCGGCGACGCCGAGCATCGCCGGCGCCCGGCGCGTTCTTGTACCTAGAAGATGCATCCTGCTCCCTTTCTGCTTGGTTTCACTCGACCGCTCACGACGCGGTGGCCGCGCGCCGCTCCAGCAGGACGCGCTCAAGGAGCACCGCCCCTGCGAAGAAGATGAGACCCAGGGCCACGGCCGCAAACACGGCCGCCCATGCGGCCGGATAGTTGGTGCTGTGGGCCTGAGCGGAGATGAAGTAGCCGAGCCCGTTCTGCAGCCCGCCGAAGTACTCGCTGACGACGGCTGAGATCACCGCCAGCGAGGCGGCGATCCGCAGGCCGGTGCAGAAGTGGGGCAGGGCGCCCGGGAAGCGGATGATCCGCAGCACGTCGGTGCGGCTTGCGGCCAGGCTCCGCATCAGGTCGTCGTGCACGCTCGAGACCTCGCTGAGCCCGCGGATCGTGTTCAGGTACACGGGCACGAACGCGGCGATCGCAACGACCGCCCGCCGCGGCGTCGAGGATGTGAGGCCGTACATGAAGAGGAACAGCGGCGCGGTGCAGACGATCGGCACCGCCGCCAGCGCGCCCACGACGGGCGTCAGCGCCTGGCCCAGCAGCCGCAGCCGCGTGCACAGGCCGGCGAGCACCACGGCGATCGCGACCCCCACGACCAGCCCGACGATCGCGTTCACTCCCGTGTTGGTGGTGGCGGTGACGATGCCGCTGAACAGCGAGGTCAGCTGCCGCCAGATCTCACTCGGGGAGGAGAGGATCCAGGACTTGATCGCGAAGCCGTCGACCAGCGCCTGCCACAGGCCGATCAGGACCGCCCCCAGCACGATCGGGGGCAGGGCATGTCCTGACAGGCGCCGGGCCCTGCTCACAGCGCCCCGCGTGGATCGGCCAGGTCGCTGTCGAGCAGCCGCCCGCGCAGCGCCTCGCGCACGGTCGTGATCGCCGCGTAGAACTCGGGCGCCTCACGCGTGTCGGTGTTGCGCTCACCGAGCGCGACATCGACGATCGCGCTGATGCGTCCCGGCCTGGGGCTCATCACCACCACCCGGTCGGCCAGGAACACCGCCTCCGGGATCGAGTGGGTGACGAACAGCACCGCGGCGCCGGTCTCGTTCTTGATGCGCACGAGCTCGTCCTGCATGCGCTCGCGTGTCATCTCGTCGAGTGCGCCGAACGGCTCGTCCATCAGCAGCAGCGCCGGCTTCTCGGCCAGCGCACGGGCGATCGCGACGCGCTGCTGCATGCCGCCCGAGAGCTGCGGCGGCCGGTGCTCGGCAAAGTCAGAGAGACCCACGAGGTCGAGCAGCTCGCCGACGCGCTGGCGGCGGGCATCCCCGGCGACGCCGTGCAGCTGCAGCGGCAGCTCGACGTTGGCGCGTACCGTGCGCCAATCGAGCAGGCCGGCCTGCTGGAAGGCGAAGCCGTACTCCTGGTCGAGCCGCGCCTGGCGGGTGCTCTTGCCGGCGACCGTGACCGTGCCCGCGCTCGGTGCCTGCAGATCCGCGATGATCCGCAGCAGCGTCGACTTGCCGCAGCCGGAGGGG
>Ga0207702_10006004_pt1 | contig 10544 bp, 8 predicted proteins | sample KBSCornC62_FD_184302 | JGI IMG/M metagenome (GOLD analysis project Ga0207702, IMG submission 184302) | Corn rhizosphere microbial communities from Kellogg Biological Station, Michigan, USA - KBS Corn C6-2 (SPAdes) (version 2) | ecosystem: Host-associated > Plants > Roots > Rhizosphere > Soil ...
CGGCGACGGCGTCCCGGACGCCGGGCACGTCGTCGGCGACGGCTCGCTCGAGCCGGGCGGTCGGGTCGGCAGCCTCCCCGACGGACCCCCCGCCGGTGCAGGCACTGAGCGCGAGCGCGCCGAGCAGGGCGGCCGACGTGGTGATCCTCCGCATCGGATTATGGTATACCAAACCTCGTGAGTGGGTTCGAGTCCGAGGCCGGGCGGGTGACCGGGCAGCTGCGCGGCGAGATCCTCGACGGGGTGCGCGCCCCGGGCGACCGGCTCGTCGAGCGGGACCTGGCCGCTGAGCTCGGCGTGAGCCGGGTGCCGGTGCGGGATGCTCTGCGGGCGCTGGCGGGGGAGGGTCTGGTCACCCCGCGGCCGCGGTCCTGGGCGGTGGTCCGCGAGTTCACCGCCTCGGACGTCGCGGATCTCGACGAGGTGCGGGCCGCGCTCGAGCCGCTGGCGTTCCGGCTGGCCGCCCAGCGCCGCACCCGCGAGGGGCTGGACCGCCTCCGCGCCGCCGTCGACGCCGAACTCGACGCCGCCCGGGCCGGCGACGCGGTCCGCGCCCACCGGGCAGCCGCCGACTTCCACGAGATCGTCACGGCGCTCGCGGCGAACGAGCTGCTCAGCGAGCTGGAGCGGACGATGCGCAGCCGGATGCGCTGGCTGCTCGGGCGGCACGGCGACCTGACGACGATCGCCACCCAGCACGCCGACCTCTACGCCGCCATCGCCGAACGGGACGTGGCCCGGGTCGAGACGCTGGCGACCGAGCACCTCGCGACTGGGTCGGTGATGGCTCGGGAGGCGCGATGATTTGGTATACCATCTACCGGTGATCCTCTCGAACGTACGCCCGTGGGGCGCGGACGCCGTCGATGTCGTGATTGCCGGAGGCCGCATCGAGGCGGTGATGCCGGCCGGCACCACCGCGCCGGGCGGCGACCGGATCGACGGCGGTGGCCTGCTCGCATTGCCGGGGTTCGTCAACGCGCACGCACACGTCGACAAGAGCTGGTGGGGTCGGCCCTGGGTCTCCTACGGCGGCGAGGCGACGACGCAGGGCCGGATCGCGCACGAACGGGCCGAGCGGGACGCGCTCGGGATTCCGAGCGTGGCGAGCACGACCGCGGTGCTGCGGGAGTTCCTCCGGCACGGGACGACGGCGACCCGCACCCATGTCGACGTCGATCCCGGGGTCGGGCTGCGCGGCATCGACACGGTCCGCGCGGCGGTCGCCGCGCTGGACGGCGCGATCGAGGTGGAGATCGTCGCGTTCCCGCAGGACGGCGTGATCCGGCGCCCCGGCGTCCTGGAGCTGCTGGACGAGGCGGCCGCGGCCGGCGTGACGAGCATCGGCGGCATCGACCCGGCGTCCATCGACCGTGACCCGGTCGCCCAGCTCGACGGCCTGTTCGCGATCGCCGAGCGCCGCGGCGTCGGTCTCGACATCCACCTCCACGACGGCGGCGAGCTCGGCGCCTTCCAGTACGAGCTGATCATCGAGCGCACCCGGCGCGCGGGCCTGGCGGGCAACGTCACGATCTCGCACGGGTTCGCGCTCGGTGAGCTCCCGCCGTACCGGCAGGAGGAGCTGCTCGACCGCCTCGGCGAGGCCGGGATCTCCTGGGCGACGGTCGCGCCGGTCCGGTCGGCCCCGCTGCCGTGGCGCGGGATGCTCGACCGGGGCATCGCCGTCGGCCTCGGCACCGACGGCATCCGCGACCTCTGGTCACCGTACGGCGACGGCGACGTGCTGCGGATCGCGCTCGCGTTCGCCCGGCTGCACGGCTTGCGTACCGACGACGAGCTGGCCCGCGCGGTCGAGCTGGCCACCGGCCGCGCGGCCGGGTTCGTCCACCGCGACCGGCACGAGCTGGTGCCCGGCGCGCGCGCCGACCTCGTGCTGCTCGACGCCGAGAACGTCCCGGACGCCCTCGTCCGAGCCCCGGTACGCCGGCTGGTGATCGCCGGCGGCCGGGTCGTCGCGAAGGACGGCGAGCTGGTCGACCGGGCCGTGTCTCCCGATTCGCACCGCCGGTGAGTTGGCAGAGACGGCGTGAACGGGGTGGAACGGCTCGCCGTACCGATCCGGCGATCTGGGGATCCCGGGTGGGCCACTGCCGGCGCGACGGTGGCACGATGACGGGCGACCGGCCCGACGAGGAGATGCCATGACGGAGCAGACCAAGATACTGCTGGACGAGGCATCGATGCCTACGATGTGGTACAACCTTGTGCCCGACCTTCCCGAGCCCCCTCCACCGCCGCTGCACCCGGCGACGCAGGAGCCGGTGGGCCCGGACGACCTCGCCCCGCTCTTCCCGATGGCGCTGATCGGCCAGGAGGTCTCGGGCGAGCGGTACATCGAGATCCCGGAGCCGGTCCAGGAGGTCTACCGGCTGTGGCGGCCGTCGCCGCTCTACCGGGCGCACCGGCTGGAGAAGGCGCTCGGCACGCCGGCCCGGATCTACTACAAGTACGAGGGCGTGAGCCCGGCGGGGTCGCACAAGCCGAACACGGCCGTCCCGCAGGCCTACTACAACGCTCTCGAGGGCGCCCGGCGGCTGACCACCGAGACCGGCGCCGGCCAGTGGGGCAGCGCGCTCGCCTTCGCCTGCAGCCAGTTCGACCTTGAGTGCGAGGTCTGGATGGTCGCCGCCTCGTACCGGCAGAAGCCGTACCGGCGCTCGATGATGGAGACCTGGGGCGCGACGGTGCATTCGAGCCCGTCGCCGATGACCCAGTCGGGCCGCGCGATCCTCGCCGAGGACCCGGACAGCACGGGCAGCCTCGGCATCGCGATCAGCGAGGCGGTGGAGATGGCCGCCCAGGCCGAGGACACCCACTACGCCCTCGGCAGCGTCCTCAACCACGTCCTGCTGCACCAGACCGTCATAGGCGAAGAGGCGATCGCCCAGTTGGCGATGGCGGGCGACACCCCTGACGTCATCGTCGGGTGCACCGGCGGCGGCTCGAACTTCGGTGGCCTGGCCTTCCCGTTCCTGCGCGAAAAGCTGGCCGGGAAGATCGACCCGGTCATCCGCTGCGTCGAGCCGGCGGCCTGCCCGAGCCTGACCAAGGGCGAGTACCGCTACGACTACGGCGACACCGCCGGCCTCGCGCCGATGGTGAAGATGCACACTCTCGGCCACGACTTCATCCCCGACCCCATCCATGCCGGCGGCTTGCGCTACCACGGCATGTCGCCGCTGTTGAGCCACGTGTACGAGCTCGGCCTGGTCGAGGCCGAGGCGATCGGCCAGAACGAGTGCTTCGAGGCTGGGGTCAGCTTCGCCCGGACCGAGGGCATCCTGCCGGCGCCTGAGCCGACGCACGCGCTCGCGGCGGCGATCCGCGAGGCCCGCAAGTGCGCCGAGACGGGCGAGGCCAAGGTCATCCTCACCGCGCTGTGCGGCCACGGCCACTTCGACATGGCCGCGTACGACGCGTACTTCCGTGGCGAGCTGACCGACCTCGACTACCCGGTCGAGCGCGTCCGCGCCTCGATGGCCCGGGTACCGGTGATCGCCGGCCAGTAGACCGTCGCCACTCCGGCCGATGACCCGTCGGCCGGGTCCCGGCCCGTCCAGGGCCGGGTCTCGTACCGCCCGGCGATGGCGGTCGGAGTCCTGGCCGGAAAGTTCCCGTGTCCGGATGTCGAAATCCGCGGCTCTGGTTCGACGGAGAAGTAAGAGCGAAGGTGCTCGACCGCATCGGAGGTGCGCCATGTGTCAGCACCGACCCCCGTGCCCGGCCGCGGATCGTCCCGACCGGGACGCCGCCCGGACCATCGCCTCCCACCCGGAGCAGGGCTGGAGCCTGCTGTGCAACGGCGTGGTGCTCTTCGACGACCTGGGTGAACTGCTGCCCGGCGGACGGGCCGTCACGTCGTCGGGTCCACGGCCCGTGCTGCTGGCCGCGGCGGCCTGAGCCGACCGGAGGTCGTCGAGAGTGGGCCGGACGACCTGGGCGGTTGAGCCAGCTGCTGGCGCCGCGCCGGATTGTCAGTGCCTTGTGGGACAACGGTTTCTGAGGGTTCTCTCAGTGCAGGCGCAAATGTCGTTGACGCTCGATGTCGGCCGTCAATAGCGTCCCCGGACGTCGGGGAGCAAGGGAGTAGTAGTCATGACGAGTTCGGCGGTACGCCTGTTGACCGGCCGGCGCACGAAGTTCCTGGTCCTGGTGTTCTGGCTGGTGTTGGTGGGTCTCGCCGGCCCGCTGGCCGGCAAGCTGACCGGCGCGGAGAAGAACGACTCCGCCTCGTGGCTGCCAGGCAGCGCGGAATCGACCAAGGTGCTCCAGATCCAAGAGTCGTTCCAGTCGCCGAACGCGTTGCCGGCCGTGCTCACCTATGACCGGCCGAGTGGACTGACGCAGGCCGATCGAGCCAAGGCGGCGGCCGACGCGCAGGCGCTGGCCGGCTTCGAGGGTGTGCAGGGCAAGCCGATCGGGCCGACGCCGTCGGCGGACGGCAAGGCGTTGCAGACCGTCGTGGTGTTCGATCTCGGCTCCGACGGCTGGCAGAAGGCGCCGGGGATCGCCGACCGGATCCGCGACCTTCCCGGCGGGATCGACGGTCTGACCGTGCACGTGACGGGTCCGTTCGGGGTGGCAGCCGACTCGGCGTCCGCGTTCGAGGGGATCGACGGCGCGCTGCTGTTCGCGACGATCGGCGTCGTCGTGATCATCCTGTTGATCACGTACCGCAGTCCGATGCTGTGGTTGCTTCCGGTGATCTCCGCCGGCGTCGCGCTCGTCGTCGCCCAGGGCGTGATCTACCTGCTGGCCGCGCACGCCGGGCTGGTCGTCAACGGCCAGAGCGCGGGAATCCTGACCGTGCTCGTCTTCGGCGCCGGCACCGACTACGCGTTGCTGCTCGTCGCGCGCTACCGGGAAGAGTTGCGCCGGCACGTCGACCGGCACGAGGCGATGGCGGTCGCGCTGCACCGCGCCGGCCCGGCGATCGTCGCGAGCGCCTCGACGGTGGTCGTCGGCATGCTGTGCCTGATGTTCGCCGAGACCAACTCGACCCGCAGCCTCGGCCCAGTAGCCGCCATCGGTATCGCCGTCGCGCTGCTGGTCATGACGACCCTGCTGCCGGCACTGCTGACCATCTGCGGTCGGTGGATCTTCTGGCCGATCAAGCCGCAGTACGGTTCGGCCGAGCCGACCACCCGCGGCTTCTGGGCCCGGGTCGGCAACCGCATCGGCCGGCGGCCGCGGATGGTGTGGGTCACCACGGCGCTCATCCTCGGCGTGCTCTCGATCGGCATCGTCAACCTCAACGCCAACGGCCTGACCAACGCCGAGTCGTTCACCGGCCACCCGGACTCGGTGGCCGGCCAGGACGTCATCACCGCCCACTTCCCGGACGCCGGCGGTGCCGGCGACCCGGTCGCGATCGTCGCCGACGGCGCCGCGGGCGAGCGGGTGCGGTCGGCGGTGACGGGGGTCAGCGGCCTGACGCAGGTGACCGCGCCGGCCATCCGCAGCGGCCACGCCTACCTCGAGGCCACGCTCACCGACCCGGCCGACAGCCCGGCCGCGATGGCCACGATCGACCGGCTGCGCGACACCGTGCATGCGGTCCCCGATGCCAATGCGATGGTCGGCGGCACCACCGCGATCAACCTCGACCTGCAGCGAGCCGCGAAGCACGACCGGAACCTGATCGTTCCCATCGTGCTGGCCGTCGTGCTGGTGATCCTCATGGTGCTGCTGCGCGCCGTGGTGGCGCCGCTGATCCTGATCGGGACCGTGGTCCTGTCCTTCGGCGCGGCACTCGGCGCGAGCGCGCTGATCTTCGACTGGGTCTTCGGCTTCGCCGGGGCGGACTCGTCGATGCCGCTGTTCGTCTTCGTCTTCCTGGTCGCGTTGGGCATCGACTACAACATCTTCCTGATGACCCGCGTGCACGAGGAGTCGAAGCGATACGGCACGCGCCGCGGCGCGCTGATCGGGCTGGCCGCGACCGGAGGCGTCATCACCTCCGCGGGCTGCGTGCTCGCCGGCACCTTCGCCGTGCTGGGCACGCTGCCGCTGGTCTTCCTGGCCGAGCTCGGCTTCGCGGTGGCATTCGGCGTCCTGCTGGACACCATCGTCGTCCGCTCGGTGCTGGTGACCGCGCTGAACCTGGACGTGGGCCGGCACATCTGGTGGCCGAGCAAGCTCGCGCAGAAGGCCGACGTCAGCGCCGAGGAGTTGCTCGAGCGGCCGGCGGAGCGGCCGGAGCCGATGCCGACGTAACGGAGCGGTCCGCGCCCTCCGGCGAGCCCCGCGTACGGCCGCCGCCGGCACCCCCGACCGTCAGCTCCGGTCCGGGAGTGTGGCGGAGGGGTGGTACGCGGGGCGGTAGCCGGCCCGCAGCGTGGCGACGGTCGCGCGGGGGGTGCGGACGGTGACGTCCGCCGTGAAGTCCGGTCGGGGCCGGACCGCGTCGTAGCCGCCGAACGTCCACGCGTACAGGAACGCGCCGCGGACGAGCCAGAACCTGTCGTCCTGCTCGACCATCGTGCCGTCGGGCAGCGAGGTCAGCGGCGCGACATGCGTACGCGCGCCCTCGGGGCCGAGCCGGTCGGCGTGCAGGCGGCGGTCGATGTCCGCGGCGCGGTCGCCGGCGTCCGGATGAGCGCTCGCCCAGGCGGCCTTGAAGCGTCGGTAATCCTGATGTCGGCACTCCCCGCAGGGCCGGTGACCGGCCGCGAGGGCGGTGGGTTCGTCCAGGAAGTACAGCTCGGTGAGGCGATCCGGTCGCCACTGGATCCGGCGGCGGCCCTTGAACTCGAGCTGGCAGACGATCCAGTTGCGCCCCCGGGAATGCCGGACGAGCTCGCCGCGCGCGTTGAGCAACTGGCCGCGATTGCCCCAGAACAGTCCCCGGTCGGCGACGGCGTGCGTCGAGCCGTCCGGTGCGACCCGGTTGGCCCGACCGCTGGCGTTCGGGCCGCCGGGCGCGAGCCGGTCGTCCACGGTCGTCCCCCTCCCGAACCCCCGGCGGCTGCGGTCGGATGATCCCGACCGCCCGAGTATCGCGAAGACCGCCGGGGCCGGCGACCGACCGCGGCACCGCAGTCCCGCAACAGGGGGCGGCGGGTCACCGAGGGCGGCGGTGCCAGAGTTCCCGCGCGTACAAGGAGAGGTGCTGCCGGATCCAGTCGCTGACGAAGACCGCGATCGGCACCGCGTCCTCGCTCGCGCCGTCGAGCAGCACCTCGACGTCGTCCTCGCCGATCCGGGCGTGGCGGACGTCCCGGCCGGGGACCGGCTCGAGCAGGGTGATCTCCGCCGCGATCGCCGGTGTCACGAGGATCGCCACCGGCCGGGCGATCCCGGTCGGCGTCGTCGTCACCACCGCCGCCACCTCGGCATCGTCGCCGAGGACGCCGCGCATCAATCCCATCAGCTGTCCCGGCGCCCGCAGCCGATCCCGCAGCAGCGGCCACAGCGCGCGCTCCGCGTCATCCAGGCCGACGGCCGAACTGGTCCCGCACATCCGTCGTGTCCTCCCCGGTCGCCCGTCGGCGCCAGCCTCGCGCGCCGGGCACCCGTTCGGCCATCTCCGCCGCGGCTTCCGGCCGCGGACCGGGCGTCCCCATGGTCCCGCGAGCGTTGGCGACCCATCCGGCCGCGGATCGCGCGTCCGCATGGGTGCCGCGAGCGCGGCCGACCGCCGAGGGCGGCCGCGGCCGACCGGACCCAAGTCCGCATTGACGGGCGGAAACCACGCTTCTACGGTTCGGGCGTACGCACACGTTCGGCCGCGCGCGGCGGACACGCACCGGACGCGGGATGCCGGCGTCCTCGACAGCCTCAACAGCCCGGAGAGCCTTGAGAGCGGCGTCGGCACGAGCTGACGGATCGCCTCGGGACGGCCGGCGGTAGCCGCGCGCTCTCGGGGCCTGAACGAGGGGCGGTGCGAAGGTGTCGACGAAGCTCTCCTGGAAGCGTTTACGTGGTCCCGCACGGCGGCAGCGTGGTCATCTCAGGGTGCTGACCGCTTCGGTGGCGGCCGCAGCCTGCGTGGCCGCGCTGGCGGCCGCATCGGGACCGGTCAGCGCGGCTCCGGCCGCCGGGGCCGCCCCGCTGTACCTGGACGCGGGGGCGCCGGTCGCGGCTCGGGTCGAGGACCTGCTGCACCGGATGACGCTGGCCGAGAAGGTCGGTCAGATGGACCAGATCGTGGTCGGCGAGCTGCGGGACAAGGCCGACCCGGCGAACGGGAAGTGCACCAACGCCGGTGGCAACTCCGATCCGCTGCAGCCGAGCTGCCTGGACAACGTGCTGATCAAGAACTTCACCGGGTCGATCCTGGCCGGCGGCACCGACAACCCGGCGGACAACACCGGCAAGGGCTGGGCCGACTGGGCGAACACCATCCAGCACGAGGCGATCGACCACTCGCGCCTGCACATCCCGGTGATCCTCGGGGTGGACGCGGTGCACGGCTTCGGACACCCGTTCCAGGCGCCCCTGTTCCCGCACTCGATCGGGATCGGAGCCACCTGGGATCCCGCGCAGGCGGAGGCCGGTGGCGCGGTCACCGGGAACGCGGTCCGCGCCGCCGGCTGGAGCTGGGACTTCGCTCCGGTCCAGGACATCTACCGCGACCAGCGCTGGGGCCGCGACTACGAGACGTGGGCCGAGGAGCCGGCCCTGAGCTCGGCCCTCGGCGCCGCGTTCGTCCGCGGCCTGCAGGCCAAGGGCAACGGGAGCCTGAGGGCCGCCGCGACGGTCAAGCACTTCGCCGGCTACTCGCAGTCGATCAACGGACACGACCGGGTCGAGGCCCAGCTGCCGATCCGGTATCTGCAGGACGTCTTCCTGCCGTCGTACGCGGGCGGGATCGACGCCGGCGCGGCCACCGTCATGGTGGACTCCGGTTCGATCAACGGCATCCCCGCGACCGCGTCGCACTTCCTGCTGACCGACGAGCTGCGCGGCCGTCTCGGCTTCGACGGCGTGGTGATCAGCGACTTCGGTGATGTCCCGGCGCTGGCCAGCGCCTACCACATCGCCGCCGACTTCCCCGGCGCGATCGCCAAGGCCGTCAACGCCGGCGTCGACGTGTCCATGACGCCCAACGACTACACCGGTTGGCAGTCGGGGCTGCTCCAGGACGTGCGGCAGGGCCTGGTGTCCGAGCAGCGGATCGACCAGTCGGTACGGCGGATCCTGCGGCTGAAGTTCCAGCTGGGCCTGTTCGACCACCCGTTCGTCGACCCGGCGGCGGCCGACACGGCGGTGAAGGCCGGCCGGGACGCCACGCTCACGGCGGCCCGGGAGTCGATCACGCTGCTGCGCAATGAGGGCAACGCGCTGCCGCTGGCGCCGAACGCCAAGCTCGTCGTGACCGGCCCGAGCGCCGACTCGATGACCAACCAGCTCGGCGGCTGGAGTGTCAGCTGGCAGGGCGTCTTCGGCGCCGGCCACGTCTGCTGCATGGGACCGCCGGACCAGATCCCGCCGGGCACCACCGTGCTCGACGGCTTGAAGGCAGCGGATCCGAACGTCGTCTCCGCGCCGGACCAGGCCTCCGCCGTCGCGGCCGCGGCGTCCGCCGATGCGGTCGTCGTCGCCGTCGGCGAGAAGGCGTACGCCGAGGGTCTTGGCGACAACCCGGCGCCTGCCCTCGCGCCGGACCAGCAGGCGTTGGTCAGTGCGTTGCAGGCGACGGGCAAGCCGGTGATCGTCGTCGTCATGGCGGGCCGCCCGGTCGGGCTCGGGCCGGCGGAGACCACCGCCGGGCTGCTCATGGCCTACCAGGGGAGCACCGAGGCCGGCACCGCGGTCGCGGACGTGATCTTCGGGAAGGTCAACCCGAGCGGCAAGCTCCCGGTGAGCTGGCCGTCGGATGCGGCCGCGCCCGGCGGTGACTTCTGCGGCACCTGCCCGTCGCCGCTCGGCGACCAGCCGAAGTTCTTCGACCAACTGCCGGACACCGGCTCGGGCCAGGGTCACAACTACAACCCGCTGTTCCGGTTCGGGTTCGGCCTGTCGTACACGACCTTCCAGACCAGCGGGCTGTCCGCGACGCCGACGGTCGGGCGGAACGGCACCGTCACCGCGACCTTCACGGTGACCAACACCGGAACCCGCGTCGGCACGGACGTGGTGCCGGTCTACGTGCACCAGCCGGTCAGTACGGTGGTCGCGCCGCCGCAGCGACTGGTCGGGTTCACCCGCACCACCCTGCAGGCCGGAGAGTCGAAGGTCGTGCGGGTCTCGTTCCCGGTCTCGGAGCTTGCCGTCACGCCGGGCGACATCGACGGCACGGCGCGGCCGGCGGTCGAGGCCGGGTCCTACCAGGTCCAGGTCGGCTCGCTGACCGCGGACTTCACGGCCCGCTGACCCGCTGTCGGTAGCGGCGTCGCCGTCGGTGCCCGGTCCGGCGGGCGGGTCGGCTGTGATCCACAGCCGCCCCGTCCGCCGGCCGGCCCGGTGGTGGCGTCGTGCCGATACGGGCACCTCGCGGGACAGCCTCCAGGCGCGCTCCGGCAAATCGCCGTACCCCGCGTCAGTCGGACGTGGGCGCGACCGCCAAGATCCTGGTGAGA
>Ga0207702_10006011_pt1 | contig 10530 bp, 9 predicted proteins | sample KBSCornC62_FD_184302 | JGI IMG/M metagenome (GOLD analysis project Ga0207702, IMG submission 184302) | Corn rhizosphere microbial communities from Kellogg Biological Station, Michigan, USA - KBS Corn C6-2 (SPAdes) (version 2) | ecosystem: Host-associated > Plants > Roots > Rhizosphere > Soil ...
ATTTAAATCTATTCTAAATAAGCGGGCAAACTATAACTACCACATTTTACAGGCTTTGCAGAGCATGCAGAACGGATCAGGTCTCAAAATCATTTGCTGCAAAACTTGATTGTAAAGATTTTGCTTAATACATTTGCTCTGCAATTTCAAAAGCATTAAGTCTAAACCATTACTATGAGTAAATCAGGATTTTTATCTTCATCACTGGGAAAAAAATTTATCATGTCGCTCACCGGCCTGTTTTTAATTTCGTTCCTGATCGTTCACTGCTTATTAAACAGCTTTATCTTTTTTAACGACGGTGGTCTTATCTTCAATACCGGCGCGCACTTTATGGCCACCAACTGGCTGATCCGCGCAATGGAAATTGTGCTGTTCCTGGGCCTGATCCTGCACGCTGTGCAGGCGCTGGTGCTCACTATGGCCAACAAAAAAGCCCGTCCGGTTGGCTATGCCAAATTTAACGGCGCTGCCAACTCAACCTGGTATAGCCGCTCAATGGGCCTGCTGGGCACGCTCATCCTCCTTTTTCTGATCATTCACCTGGCCCATTTCTGGGTAAAATCGCGCTTTACCGGCCTGCCGGGCGAAGATGCCAACGGGCACGAGAACCTTTATGCCGTGATGCAGGAAACCTTCACACACCTGTGGGTTGTTGTTGTTTACTGCCTGGCTATGATCTCACTGGCGTATCACCTGCTGCATGGCTTTCAGTCGGCTTTTCAAACGCTGGGCCTGAACCACAAGAAATACACTCCGCTTATTAAGGGCGTGGGTACTGTGTTTGCGATCGTTGTGCCCTTGATCTTTGCTGCTATGCCAGTGGCAATGTATGCTGGTATTGTTAAATAATTGAACTGACTTAGAGATTTATAAGATATGGCTTCATCACCAAAATTAAATTCAAAAATTCCCGAAGGGCCTTTAGAGAATAAATGGACCAAATACCGCTCAACCGTTCACCTGGTTAACCCTGCCAACAAGCGCAGCCTCGAGGTGATCGTTGTAGGCTCAGGCCTGGCGGGCTCTTCAGCGGCCGCCTCGCTGGCCGAAATGGGATATAAGGTAAAAGTATTCTGCTTTCAGGATTCGCCGCGCCGCGCGCACTCTATTGCCGCGCAGGGCGGTGTGAATGCTGCAAAGAACTACCAGAACGATGGTGACAGCGTTTACCGCTTATTTTACGATACTATTAAAGGTGGTGACTACCGCGCCCGCGAAGGCAATGTGCATCGCCTGGCCGAAGTTTCGGGCAACATTATTGACCAGTGCGTGGCACAGGGTGTTCCTTTTGCCCGCGAATACGGTGGAACTCTGAGCAACCGCAGCTTTGGCGGAACACAGGTTCAGCGTACCTTTTACGCAGCAGGCCAAACCGGCCAGCAGCTGTTGCTGGGCGCTTACAGCGCTTTGCAGCGCCAGATAGGCATGGGTGCCGTTAAAATGTATGCCCGCCACGAAATGATGGAAGTGGTGAACATCGACGGCAAGTGCCGCGGCATTATTGCCCGCGACCTCATCAGCGGCAAGCTCGAGCGCCACTTTGGCCACGCTGTGCTGCTGTGCACCGGCGGCTATGGCAACGTGTTTTACTTATCAACCAACGCCATGGGCTGCAACGTTACCGCGGCCTGGAGGGCTCACAAAAAGGGAGCTTTCTTTGGCAACCCTTGCTATACACAAATTCACCCTACCTGTATCCCTGTTTCAGGCGATCACCAGTCGAAGCTCACGCTCATGTCAGAGTCGCTGCGTAACGATGGCAGGATCTGGGTTCCGAAAAAGAAGGACGATAGCCGCAAGGCTACCGATATTCCTGAAGAAGAAAGAGATTACTACCTCGAGCGCCGCTACCCGGCCTTTGGTAACCTGGTGCCGCGCGACGTGGCGAGCCGTGCTGCCAAAGAGCGTTGCGACGCGGGCTATGGCGTAGGCGCCAGCAAAATGGCGGTGTACCTCGATTTTGCTGCTAACACGGAGCGTTATGGCAAAACAGAAGCTACCAAGCAAAACCTGCACAACCCGAGCAAGGAAGAGATTATGCGACTGGGCAGGGAAGTGGTGAAGGAAAAATACGGCAACCTGTTTGACATGTACAAGCAGATCACCGGCGAAGACCCTTATGAAGTGCCAATGCGCATTTATCCTGCCGTGCACTATACCATGGGCGGCCTTTGGGTGGATTACAACCTGATGACCACCGTGCCAGGCTTATACGCTTTAGGCGAGGCCAACTTCAGCGACCACGGCGCTAACCGCCTGGGAGCTTCAGCACTGATGCAGGGTCTGGCCGACGGCTACTTTGTAATTCCATATACCATTGGTGATTATCTATCAGAAGAAATTCGCACCAAGGCCATACCAACCGACAACGAAGCCTTTGTGAAGGCAGAGGCGGATGTCCAGGAGCGCATCAACAGATTGTTCTCTATTAAGGGGAGCAAATCGGTGGATCATTTCCACAAACGCCTTGGCAAGATCATGTGGGACAAATGCGGCATGGGCCGTAACGCACAAGGTCTGCAGGAAGCCATTAAAGAGATCCAGGAATTGAGAAAAGAATTCTGGAGCAATGTACGCGTGACCGGTGATGCTAACGAATTTAATCCTGAGCTGGAAAAGGCGCACCGTGTGGCTGATTTCCTTGAGCTGGGCGAGCTGATGTGTATTGACGCGCTGCACCGCAACGAAAGCTGCGGCGGCCACTTCCGCGAAGAATACCAGACACCGGATGGCGAAGCCAGGCGCGACGACGAGAACTTTGCTTATGTAGCTGCGTGGGAATATAAAGGCGAAAGCAATTTTGAGCTGCACAAGGAAGAGCTGAAATTCGAGAATATTAAACTGGCGCAACGTAACTACGCATAAAAGTGCCAAGTGTTAAGAGTTAAGTGCCTAGTATGGAGATAACCAATAAAATAAACTCTTTTGAGGAATTGATCGTGTGGCAAAGGGCCATTGATCTTTCTGCTTTAGCTTATAAGCGGACAGAGAAATTTCCAAAGGAGGAAGTGTTTGGTTTAACAGGCCAGATAAGAAGGGCATGCAATTCGGGATCTCTGAACATCTCTGAAGGTTCTGTGAAAACAACCAAAGGTTTTATAAGTCAGTTGGTTATAGCTCATAGAGGCGTATCGGAAGTACTGTCAGCCTCGATACCTGCCAGCAAGCCTGGTTTTTTCATCGAAAATGATCTTAAAGACATTAGAAGTAGTGTTAGTAAGATCACAAAAATGTTACGTGTTAATTTCATCATTAGAACAGAAAATAAATTAGAGTTAAGCGTGATCTAGTCACTTAACTCTAGCCATTAAACACTATATAAATATGAGTCACGGAAATATGAACCTGACCTTAAAGGTTTGGAAACAAAAAAATAAAGATACTAAAGGCCGCTTTGAAACCTTTGAAGCTAAAGGCATTTCGCCGGACATGAGCTTTCTCGAAATGTTTGATGTGGTGAATGAGCAGCTGATCTCTTCGGGCAAAGAGCCTATTGTGTTTGACCACGATTGCCGCGAGGGCATCTGCGGCATGTGCAGCATGTACATCAACGGCCGCCCGCACGGACCAAAACAAGGCGTTACCACCTGCCAGCTGCACATGCGCAGCTTTAAAGATGGCGACACCATTGTGGTAGAGCCATGGAGAAGCGCTGCTTTCCCGGTAATTAAAGACCTGGCAGTTGACCGTGGCGCCTTTGACCGCATTATGGCGGCCGGCGGTTTCGTATCGGTGAACACCGGCAACGCCAAAGACGCCAATAATATTCTCATTAATAAAGATCACGCTGACGACGCGTTTAACGCGGCAGCCTGCATTGGCTGCGGCGCCTGTGTAGCCGCCTGCAAGAACTCAAGCGCTATGCTGTTCGTATCGGCTAAGGTATCACAGCTGGCTTTATTGCCGCAGGGCCAGATCGAAAAGCAGGACCGTGTATTGAACATGGTAAGGCAAATGGACGAGGAAGGTTTTGGCAACTGTACCAACACCGGCGCCTGCGAGGCAGAATGTCCTAAATCTATTTCTTTAGAGAACATTGCCCGCCTGAACCGCGAATACATTGGCGCTACGTTTGGCCAGAACAAAATTCATCAGCATTCGTAACACGGAATTTTTGACAGAGACCTGCTCTGGTATTCTGATAACCCGTAAATATTAAGAACCGCCTTCGGGCGGTTTTTTGTTGGCTAAATATTTAGGGTATTCGACAAAGCCTTGATTTTTAAAGCTCAAGCCACTTGACAAAAAATCGAAACGGCTTTATTTTAGTATAAATCTTTAACCCCCCACTTATCATGAAAACAAAAAACACCATTAAGCTGGCCCTGGCGGCCTTTGTAGTATTCTTTTGCTTTGCGCAACGCGCTCACGCACAACTTTGCCTTACCCCTTCGGGTTATGCAATTAACAACAACAATCTATATCCTGTAACGGTCAGTTGGGAAATTGTGGATGCTAACTGTAAATTCGTTAGTGCGGGCGGACCGGTCAACATCGGTCCCGGAGGAGGCCCATACATGATTCCAAGCTGGATGTTTAGCGGGGCAGCAGATATCTATATTAACTTAACAGAAGTAAATGGAGATTTAACGGGCGCTCCCAGTGTAAATGGAACAGCAATACCAAACTGTAATACTGGCACTGCTAACACAAGTGCCTCGGGATCTACTGCATCAGGCTACTCCTGGAGCATTACCTGGGGCTGTGGTGGACCAGCGCCGATGATGCAAACAACGATCAATTAATGTTTGGGAAAATCTGGCAAGATCTGCCATTAAAACTTCAAAAAACAGAGAACCGCCTTCGGGCGGTTTTTTATTTGTAAATTATTTAGCCATGTTTTTAACAAGGCCTTATGCGTATGCGCAAACCACCTGTCCAGGCGGGGCAACACCTATGCTTGGATGAGTTCAGGCTTTGACGTTAATAATACAAACAATTACGACATTACGTTTATCTACGAAATTGTAGACGTGAACTGGAACGTGAACTGGAACTGCGCTGCTGCAGACATTACCAATTGATCAAAGGAAGGGATTTACCCTTCCTTTTTTAATTACATTTGAGCTATGAAGCTCATTAGCGAAATTTCGCGGCTCACGCAGCTCCCGGCTGATGCAGAGCACTTTTTAAGAAGCAACAGCCAGCAACTGGAATTGAAAAGAGGCGATGTGCTGCTGGAATTTGATGACATCTGCAATTACATGTATTTTATTGACCAGGGATTTTTGCGCGGCTATTATTATCTCGACGGAAAAGAGATCACCAGCTGGTTCTCGCAGGAAAATGAATTTGCCACCTGCTTTTATGCGTTTATTTCGCGCAAGCCCAGTGTGGAGACCATACAGGCACTTGAGAACAGCCTGATAACACGCATCTCCTATAACACCCTGCAATCGGTTTACGATCAGTTTCCCGAAACAGAGCGTATTGGCAGGATCTTAACAGAAGCCTATTATCTAAAGCTGGAAGAACGCTTCCTGAACATACAGTTTAAATCGGCCAAAGAGCGTTACCAGAACCTGCTGGAAGCAAAACCCGATTACCTGCAGCGCGCCTCGCTCGGGCAGATTGCCTCATATTTGGGTGTGAGCCAGGAGACGTTGAGCCGCATGCGCGCCAGTATCTGAAAATTCGTTAAAGCAGGAGTCGGCGTTCTCGTTTTTGACAATTGTCAAAGCGCCGGCGCCAGATGCCATTTACCTTTGATCCATAAAATTTTAAAAACAAAATTTATGAATCAGAAACCATCGTCTGCCTTTATCGCCGCCTCGTGGGTGGCATTGTTTACCGGAGCCATTGCTTATTGTGTCGGCTTATGGAACGCCGATATGCAGCTGAATGAAAAAGGTTATTATTTTACTGTGCTTATGTTCGGTCTCTTCTCGGCCGTGTCGCTGCAAAAAGCGGTACGCGACCAGCTCGAAGGCGTTCCGGTTACAGGCATCTATTACGGCATCGCCTGGTTTTGTACCGTGCTCAGTATTTTACTGCTTGTAATAGGGTTGTGGAATGCGGACCTGCTGCGGAGTGAAAAAGGTTTTTACGCCATGTCTTTTGTATTAAGCCTGTTTGCCGCAGTGGCCGTGCAGAAGAACATTCGCGACAGCCAGCGGGTAGAGCGCAATGAGAGTCCAAAAGAAAACATACAGTAATACACAGATTAACCCTGGCAGAGCTTTTCTGCCGGGGTTATAAAATATTCTTAGGCACCACGCGCCGGCTCAGGGTGTTCAGCTGTTTCAGCTTTCCGGCTTCGTGATCGGGATTAAATTTTAAAGTCGTTTCCCACGAATTTTCCGGCTTGAATTCTTCGTTCATTCCCTTTAAAACACCTTCTGCAATTTTTGATGAGCGGATCACCGTTACGCACTCCGAATTTAAATTGGCGCTGCGCGGATCGAGATTAAAAGTGCCGATCACTGTGACGTTTCCATCGATCACCATTGACTTGGCGTGCAGGCCAAAGATAGGTTTGAAACTGAGCTTCTGCTGCAAAGCGCCTGTCATCATATCGAAACGCTCTTTGGCATCGGGCCTGAACTCAAAGATGCGAACGCCGGTCTCCAGCAGTGCTTTGCGATCACGCTGATAGCCGCTAAAAGCATCGAGGTTGTCGGTAGAGGCCAGGCTGTTGGTGAGGATGCGCACTTTGACGCCACGCTTCACGGCTTCTTTAAACAGTGTTTTGCCCAGTTCTGTAGTGATGAGGTAAGGCGACTGAATGTCGATAGTGTTTTTGGCTGCTCTTACTAAACGCAACAGCTCATCGGTGGTATTGCCGCCTTTGTGACCGGGTCGCGCTTCGTTCTTACCCGGGATATCGGCAACAAAGCTCACGCTGTCGGGCCACTGCAAGGCGCCCGACTGGCGAATGTTTCGGAAAAGCAAAGGCATGTCGTTGAGCTGAGCGCGCACCTGCGGCCAGAAGTTGGCAGGATCGCAGGCATACTGATGCAGGCGCTCAAAGCGGTCTTTTGCTTTGAAATCGACGCCGGGCTCTTCTACCAGCTGCGTTACCGGCACGCTCAACGGGCTTTTCCAGAAGTCTTCAAAAGAAGCTTCTACCGTGTTAGCTGTTTTGCCTATGAGCAGCACATCGCGGTCACGGAAATTGTATTCGTGATCGTAATCAAAATATTCGTCGGCAATGTTGCGCCCGCCGGTGATCACTACTTTACCATCTACTGTAAATGTTTTGTTGTGCATGCGCTGGTTGGCATGACGGAAATCGGTTGCGAACTTTTTTACGCGCTGCGCAATGTTCTTGCCCAGGTTGATGCCGGGATTGTAAATTCTGATCTCGATGTTCTCATGCGAATCGAGCGTGAGGATCTCGTGCGGACCTGCATCCACAAGAATATCATCCACAAGGATGCGCACCTTGACGCCCCTGTCGGCCGCGCGCACCAGGTAATCGCAGGCAATGAGGCCTACATTGTCGGTTGAAAAAATGAAGTACTGAATGTCGATGCTTTTTTCGGCGTACTCACACAGCCAGGCGCGCGCAAGCAGATCAGTGCCGCCATCTTCAAGCACACACACGCCGGTTTTTTCGCTCATGAGTTGCTTTACCGGCTCCAGCTCTTTCGAAAGGCTCAGTGAGTCGTTGCGGTGAATGCCCGAGCAAAAATCCTTGGCAGGCGCCGGCAGTTTTTCTTCTTCGTGTGAGCAGGAGAAGAGCAAAAGCGAGATTAAAACGGGGTAAGCATATTTCATAGCGACAATGAGTTTAGAGCTTCAAAAATAGCAAAGAATAAGTTTCGGAGCATTGTTACCTCGCCAAATGGCTATACCCTGGACATGGTCTGGGACTGCTTTAAAACGCAGTTTCAGTGAGGCATGGCGTTTGCTTTCTGAAAAGCCTAATCCCTTTTTAATTCGATCCTGAACGTGGTGCCTTTGCCGGGTTCGCTGGCCAGCACAAAGATCTTGCCTTTGTGATAAGTCTCAATGATGCGCTTGCACAGGCTTAGGCCAAGACCCCAGCCACGGTTCTTGGTAGTGAAGCCCGGCTCAAACACCGTGCTGAACTTTGATTTGGGAATGCCCTTGCCGGTGTCGCTGATATCGATATACAAGCCTTCGGGAATCTCATGAAGTGATATATTGATCCTGCCTTTGCCCTCCATCGCATCCACCGCGTTCTTGCAAAGGTTCTCGATCACCCATTCAAACAAGGGTGTGCTTAAATTAACAGTCAGCGCTTCGTCAGGCATGGTCAGCGTAAAATGAACATTACGCGACGTGCGTTTTTTTAAGTAATCAACGGCATCGGCCAGTACCGCATTTATATTTTCGGGCACCAGCGTGGGCTGAGAGCCTATTTTACTGAAGCGGTCGGTAATGGTGTTCAGGCGCTTCACATCCTGCTGCATTTCATGCACAATGCTTTCGTCAACGCCAATAGAGAGCAGATGTTCGTTCCAGGCCATGAGCGACGACAGCGGCGTGCCCAGCTGGTGAGCAGTTTCCTTGCTCATGCCCACCCACACCTGGTCCTGCTCGGCCTTGCGCGCTGTGCTGAACAGAATATATGCAATGAGCAGGAACAGGCCAATGACCCCGAATTGTATGTAGGGATAATATTTGAGCTGCATAAGCAGCTCAGAAGGCGCATAAAAAATAAAGCTGGTGCTGGCCTCTCCAAGGTCGATCTCTATAGGCGTGTTTGTCTCTTCGAGCTCAGCCAGCCTGGCACGCAGCTTCTCGGGCGTGTTCACGGTTTTTGGATCTATCTTGCCAAGATCAATAATGCTGTCCTGCCTGTGATTGGTAAAGATCACCGGCACACCGGCCGAGTTAATGGCCACTTCGTTAATAAACGATTTAATAAGGCTGTCAAACACCAGCCTGATGTCGTTGAACACGCGGCTGTCCTTATGATACACGCGCTGCTTGATGCCTTTGTACACATCGATCTCTACCGGGGCATACAGATCTTTCATGATCCGGAGCTGCTCGTTGAGATACACCGGGTCTTTTTCTTTTGTCGAATCTAAATTGCGTTGCGTGAGGATCTTATCATTGTCATCGGTTAAAATAACCGGCACAGTGGTATTGTCCTGCAAAACTTTCAATACAAACGATACGCTCTGGTCCTGCGCCAGGTCGTTGCCCCGGCTCAACTCGCGAAGGGCCTCGGCAAACAGCTCAGCTTTCTGGATCTCGCCCAGCTTTATTTTTTCAAACAGCTCTTTGGTGAATTTTACTAGGCTGGCTTTTTTCTGCACGGCTTTTGCCCACAGCTCCACCTTTTGCTTTTCGTTGGTAGAGATATTTTTCACCAGCTTATTGGTGTACCAGAACGAGGCAATAACAATAATGCAGGCGGCAGCGGCAAGGCCCGATTTCCAGCGTTGTTTGCGGGTGTAGATGTTCACAGTTAAAGATAGTTCTTTATTCTTTTTGTTCAGCGGGTCTTGTAGTAATTTTAAAATGCGCTGCCGTCAAGAACGTAACGAGGGCAAGGCGGCAATTACAGGTCCTCATCCTCACCGGGCCTTTTCTTTGGCTCTAACGTTTTCTTCGGCGGATTATTGTCTGGCTTCTCGAGCTCAAAGTATTGATCGGACTTGTTTTTTCGGGTCACCGAATCTTTTTTAAAGAGACCGAATTCTTCTTTCAGGATCCGGCGCATATTGTGCTTCTCTTCTTTAATATCATCTTTTATTTTTTGCTTCATGCCCTTGCGGTCAAATTTGATCACAGGGTTGTCTACCGTGCCGGTCATTAAGATAAATGCGCTGCGACGGTTCTCTTTGTCGTTTTCAACAGGACCAAATTCATCATCTTTGCTTTTTCTTCTTTTAGCAAGAAGCTCGCTGATGAGCAGCTGAATGTGATACTCAATAGCATTGTTAAAGGTGTGGTTGCCCTGAAACTCGATGTTGAGCGCCGAATTTTTAATGGATGTTTTAGGGAAAGTAATAGTGCCGTTGCTGATGCGTACATTGCTTTGCAGGGTCGAGAAGCGGATGCGCTGCAGGTCCTGCACCTCCACAAATTTAGAAAGGCTGAGCAGCGGCTTGAAATCATTCAGTTCGCCGCGCTCGATCTGCAGATTGCAGGCCGCGCGAATAGAGCTGTAGTCGGCTTTCAGCTGATTGTTCCACGTGCCCGAAAACTCGATGTCGGTCGACACATAGCCTTTGATGTTCTTGTCCTGCAGGGTAGTTTGCCCGAAATTGTTGAACTGCGTAAACAGGCTCTGAATGTTGATGCTCCTGAGATGGCTTTCCAGGGCTATTTCCAGTTTGCCTTTTGAGTTGTCGGCAAAGGCGCTGATCTCAGCATTGCCCTGCATGGTTTCCAGCTTCACGTCGCTGATCACTGCTTTTTGGTCTTTAATGTCTATTTCGCCGCTCACCGCATTGGCCTCAAATTTAGCGAAGGTGAATTTCTTAATGTCAGTGTTCAGACGAAACTGCACGTTGGCCGGGATCAGTGGATCGTTGTTGGGCGTGGAGGCAGCATTGCCCGTTGGCTTTATAAAATCTTCCAGGTGAATATGCTCAGAGACCAGGC
>Ga0207702_10006013_pt1 | contig 10529 bp, 9 predicted proteins | sample KBSCornC62_FD_184302 | JGI IMG/M metagenome (GOLD analysis project Ga0207702, IMG submission 184302) | Corn rhizosphere microbial communities from Kellogg Biological Station, Michigan, USA - KBS Corn C6-2 (SPAdes) (version 2) | ecosystem: Host-associated > Plants > Roots > Rhizosphere > Soil ...
GAGCCATTCCTTGAACAGCGCTTTCAATTCGAGCGGCAGGCGCAGCAATGTGTAGCCGGCGACACTCGCGCCGGCTTCGCGGGCGCGCGCGAGAATTGCTTCCATCTCGCGGTCGTTGAGCGCCGGGATCATCGGCGCCGACAACACGCCGGTCGGGACCCCGGCCTTTGAAAGAGCGGTGATCGTTTCGATGCGGCGCTCGGGGGTGGCGGCGCGCGGCTCCATCACCCGCGCGAGGTCGCGATCGAGCGTCGTCACGGAGACCGTCACGACCGCGAGCTTCTCCTTCGCCATGTCGGACAGGATGTCGATGTCGCGCTGGATCAGCGCGCCTTTCGTGACGATCGTCACGGGGTGGTGAAACTCGCGCAATACTTCGAGGATTGAGCGCGTGACGCCGAGCCTGCGCTCGGCCGGCTGGTAGGGGTCGGTGTTGCTGCCGAGCGCCATCGGGCGGCAGACATAACCCTTCTTCCGCAATTCATCGCGCAACAATACGGCGGCGTTCGGCTTGTAGAAGATGCGCGTCTCGAAATCGAGGCCGGGCGACAGGCCGAGATAGGCGTGGCTCGGCCGCGCATAGCAATAGATGCAGCCGTGCTCGCAGCCGCGATACGGGTTGATCGAGCGGTCGAAGCCGATATCGGGCGAGTCGTTGCGCGCGATGATCGTGCGCGTCGCATCGACCGACAGCGTCGTCGCCAGCCGCGCCGGCGCCTCTTCCGAGGAGCCCCAGCCATCGTCAAACGGCACCCGCTTCTCGGTCTCGAAGCGGCCGCTTTCGTTGCTTCCGGCGCCGCGTCCCTTGCGCGGCTGAGGGGTGGCCGGCATATCCATGCGCCTATAATGGGGCGGTGGTGAGAACATTTCAAGAACATAATTTAGTTTCAGTTGTGATCCCGACGCTTGACGCCGCGGCCGAGTTGCCCAGCGCCCTGGCGGCCCTGGCCGGGTCCGGCCTGATCGGCGAGATCGTCGTCAGCGACGGTGGCTCACGCGACGGCACGGTCACGATCGCCGAAGCGGCGGGCGGCCGGGTGGTTGCCGCGCGGCGCGGCCGCGGCCCCCAACTGATCGCCGGCGCCGGCGCAACCACGGGCGAATGGCTTCTGTTTTTGCACGCGGATTGCCGGCTCGCGCCGGGATGGGAAGAAGCGGTCGGCAACTTCATCGCGGGACCCGACGCAGCCGAGCGGGCCGGGTATTTCGGCTTTACGCTCGACGATGACCGACCGGCGGCGCGGCGGCTGGAACGCATCGTCGCCTGGCGTTGCCGGGCATTGGCGCTGCCCTATGGCGATCAGGGCCTGCTGATCGCCCGCAGCCTGTACGATACGATCAGCGGCTTTGCGCCGCTGCCGCTGATGGAGGATGTCGACCTCGTCCGCCGTCTCGGACGCCGCCGTCTCGCGCCGGTTGGGGCACAAATCATCGCATCCGCGCGCCGGTATCGCCGTGACGGATATTTCCGCCGGCCGATACGTAATCTGCTCTGCTTGACGCTCTATTTCGCCGGCGTGCCGCCGGCTCGCATCGCGCGGCTCTACGGCTGATGCGGCGGCATCTGATCCTGTTCGTCCGGGCGCCCGCCTATGGGAGGGGCAAGCGTCGCTTGGCGCACGACATCGGCGACCTCGCGGCATTTCGTTTCGAGCGATTGATGCTGGGCCGATTGCTGCGCCGCCTCGGGCATGACCGGCGGTGGAGGGGGCGGATTGCCGTCACGCCGGATGGCGGGCGCCATCGCAACCGGCTCTGGCCGAACGGTATGCCGGTCGTCGGACAAGGCAACGGCGATCTCGGCCAGCGGATGCAACGCGCTTTGGGGGCCTGCCCGCCGGGGCCGGCGGTGCTGGTCGGCGCCGACATCCCGGCGCTCGGCCCGGGCCATATTGCGGCCGCGTTCGATCTGCTCGGGCGTCACGATCTCGTCTTTGGGCCGGCCGGAGATGGCGGGTTTTGGCTGGTCGGCGCACGCCGCTCCCCCAATCTCCCGCCCCTGTTCGGCAAAGTCCGCTGGTCCAGCCCGCACGCGCTCGACGACGCGCTCGCCGGGCTGCCGGCTCGCGTCTCGGTCGGCTTCGCCGCGACCCTCGAGGATGTCGATGACGGCGATGCTTACCGGCGTCTCGCGCCGCGCCGCGGCTTCTGATCCTCTCGGGAGGGGAGGAGCAGTGAAGCACTAACCCTTCAGGTGCTCCTGGAGGCGCGGCATCAGCTCGACAAAATTGCAGGGGCGAAAGCGGTTGTCGAGCTGGTGGACGAGGATGCCTTCCCAGGCGTCGCGGCAAGCGCTCGGCGAGCCCGGCAGTGCGAATAGATAAGTGCCGCCGGCGACCCCTGCCGTCGCACGGCTCTGGATCGTCGAGGTACCGATCTTCTCGTAGCTGAGCCAGCGGAAAAGCTCGCCAAAGCCGGCGATCTCCTTTTCGTAGACGCTTTGGAAGGCTTCCGGCGTCACGTCGCGGCCGGTGACGCCGGTGCCGCCGGTCGAGATCACGACATCGATCTCCGGGTCGGCGACCCACGCCTTGAGCTGCGCAGCGATCTCGTCGAATTCGTCGCGGATGATCTTGCGCGCGGCGATGCGATGGCCCGCGGCCTGCGCCAGCTCGGCCAGCGTGTTGCCGGAGCGGTCATCGGCGGCGCTGCGGGTGTCGGAGATCGTCAGCAGGGCGATATTGACCGGCAGAAACGGGCGGGTCTGGTCGAGGCGGCCTGCCATCGGTTACTCCGTCATTCGTGGCTCGTCGGCCTCACATGTAGCGAGGCGCAGGCCCGCCCGCCACCGCGCTAGAGTCCGGCCGCCGGCTCGTCCAGCTTTGCCTTGAGCGCCAAGAGGTCGCGCCAGGCTTCGCGCTTGCGCTCGGGGGTGCGCAGCAGAAAGGCCGGGTGGAACATCGGCAGGGTCGGCACCGGCTTGTCGAGGCCGGGCACCGCAAGCTCGAACCAGCGGCCGCGCAGCCGGGTGATGCCGTCGCTGACCGGCAACAGCGCGCTCGCCGCCGTGCCGCCGCACAGCACCAGGACGCGCGGGTTCGCCAGCGCGATATGCCGCAACACAAAGGGCAGGCAGGCGGCAATCTCGGCCGTCGTCGGCTTGCGGTTGCCGGGCGGCCGCCAGTAGATCACGTTAGTAATCTGCACTCCCGTGCGGTCGAGGCCGATCGCCGCCAGCATGCGGTCGAGGAGTTGCCCGGCACGGCCGACAAACGGGCGGCCGATGCGGTCTTCATCGGCGCCCGGCGCCTCGCCGATGAATATAATCGGCGCCGCGGGGTTGCCGTCGATAAAGACGGTCTTCGTCGCCGTCCGCTTCAGCGGGCAATCGTCAAACGCGGCAACCAGCGCGGCCAATTCGTCGATGCTGGCGGCGGTCGCGGCGAGGCGGCGTGCCGATTGCGCCGCCTCGGCCAAGGACTCTGCGAAGGTGCCGGGCGGCGCGACGCGTGCGGCCGGAGCCGCCGGACGCGCCGTCATCTCGGCAGGCGCAATCGGCGGCGCGCTGCGGGCGACAGTCGCCGGCGCAGGCGGCGCGAGCCGGTTCGGCGCGACCTCGCCGATCGCCTCGTCGACGCCCATCTCGACATACCAGCGCAGCAAGGCCAACGCCGCGGCTCGGTCGAGCACCGGTTGTTCGCTCATGCCGCCGATCCTATCAGCCGCCAATTGGCCGCGCTGCCGTTTTCGCGGTGATCCTTTATAGTCGGCCGCGAGAGCATGGCAGAGGCAAGCGGTGTCGGACGCGCAACGCGAGCAGATGGAATACGACGTCGTCGTCGTCGGGGGCGGCCCCTCCGGCCTCGCCGCGGCGATCCGTCTGAAGCAGCTTGCCGCCGCGGCCGGCAGCGAGATCGCCGTCTGCGTCGTCGAGAAAGGCTCCGAGATCGGCGCCCACATCCTATCGGGTGCGGTGTTTGAGCCGCGCGCACTCGACGAGCTCTTTCCGGATTGGAAGGAGCGCGGCGCGCCCCTCAACACGCCGGCCACCGACGACCGTTTCCTTTATCTGACGAAAAACCGCGCCTTGCGGCTGCCGACCCCACCGCAGATGCACAATCATGGCAATTACATCATCAGCCTCGGCAATCTCTGCCGCTGGCTGGCGGAGCAGGCCGAGGCGCTCGGTGTCGAGATTTATCCCGGCTTCGCCGCCGCCGAGGTGCTGTACGACGCTTCGGGCCGGGTGCGTGGTGTCGCGACTGGCGATATGGGCATCGGCAAGGACGGCAAGCCGACCGAGCGCTATACGCCCGGGGTCGATCTGATCGCGCGCGAAACGCTGTTTGCCGAAGGTTGCCGCGGCTCTCTGACCAAGACGCTGATCCGCCGCTTTCATTTGCGCGACGGGCACGACCCGCAGACCTATGCAATCGGCCTCAAGGAATTATGGGAAGTCGCGCCGGAGCGGCACCAGCCCGGGCGTGTCGTGCACACGATCGGGTGGCCGCTCGATGGGAGCACGTATGGCGGCTCGTTTCTTTATCACCTCGAAAATCATCAGGTCGCGGTCGGCTTTGTCATCGGGCTCGACTACGGCAACCCGTATCTGAACCCGTTTGAGGAGTTTCAGCGGTTCAAGACGCATCCGGCGATCCGCCCGACCTTCGAGGGCGGCCGGCGCATCGCGTATGGCGCGCGCGCGCTCAACGAAGGGGGCCTTCAGTCGATTCCGCGTCTCGATTTCCCGGGTGGCGCGCTGATCGGCGACACGGCCGGCTTTCTCAACGTGCCGAAGATCAAGGGCAGCCACACGGCGATGAAATCCGGCATGGTCGCGGCCGAAGTCGTGTTCGAACGGCTCGGCGGCAATGCAGGCGCGCAGGTGCGGCCGGCATTGGAGCGGAGCTGGATCTGGGACGAGCTTTACCATGTGCGGAACATCCGGCCGAGCTTTCGCCTCGGGCTCTGGGGCGGGCTCGCCTATTCGGCGTTCGATACCTATTTGCTGCGCGGCCGGGCGCCGTGGACTCTGCACCACCATCCCGACCACACCCAGCTGGTCCGGGCCAGCCAGGCGCCGCGCATCGAATATCCGCGGCCCGATGGGAAGATCAGCTTCGACCGGCTCTCCTCGGTCTTTATCTCAAATACCAATCACGAGGAGGACCAGCCGTCGCATCTCAGATTGCGCGACCCGGCCAAGGCGATCACGATCAATTATCGGCTCTACGACTCGCCGGAACAGCGCTATTGTCCGGCCGGGGTCTACGAGATCGTCGAGGATCCTGGGACCAGCGAGCCGCGCCTGCAGATCAACGCGCCCAATTGCGTGCACTGCAAAACATGCGACATCAAGGATCCGGAGCAGAATATTGACTGGGTTGTGCCCGAGGGCGGCGGCGGGCCCAATTACCCCAATATGTAATTAATCCCAAGGTCGTAAGCGTGGGTAGAAGCGAGGTCTGGCGAGTGCAGAGCGTAAGGACAGGACATCGGGTCGAGTCAGGACGGCGTTATCTGGCGCCGGCTTGGGCAGTGCTGCTGATCGCGGCCTCGTTCGGCATGCCCAGCTGGGCTTTAGCCGCGCCGCAGGACAAGCCGGCGGCCCAGGACAAATCGGCAGCCCAGGACAAATCGGCGATCCTGCCGGAGCATCTGTTTGGCGAATACCTCGCCGGCCGCGCCGCGCAGCAGCGCCGCGACTTCAGCTCCGCCTCCAAGTGGTTCGAAAAGGCGATCACGGACGATCCCGACTCGCCCGAGGTCATCAGCCGGACCTTCCTGATGGAAGTAAGCGTCGGGCATTTCGATCGCGCGCTCGCGCTCGCCCCGAAGGAGTTGAAGCTCGATCCCGGCGATGCCATCGCTCAGCTGGTCTTGCTCAGCGACCGCCTGAAGGCGGGCGATGCGGCCGGCGCGCTCAAATATGCCGCCGCCCTGCCGTCGGATGGGGTGCACCGTTTTATCGCACCGTTTGCGCTGGCGTGGACTCGCGTTGCGGCGGGCGACCTCGCCGGCGCCGACACCGCGCTGCAGGGGCTCGATAAGTTCAACGGCTTTCAGCCGCTCAAGATATTTCAGCTGGCGCTGCTTTATGATTTCGCCAAGCAGACCGAGAAGGCCCAGCAATACTACGAGAAGGCGCTCGCCGGGAGCGAGCAGCTCAATTGGCGCCTGACCGATGCGGCGTCCAATTTCGAGCTGCGCCATGGCCGCGCCGAAGAGGCCAAGGCGCTCTATCAGAAATTCAGTCAGCAGAATGCGGGCAGCGAACTGGCGAGCGCCGCGTTGACGGCGCGTTCGACCGGCGCGACGCAGCCGACGATCCGCTCGCCGGCCGATGGTCTGGCCGAGGCGATGTTCGATCTGGCGAGCGTGTTGAACCAGGCGGAAACGATCGATCTGTCGCTGCTCTATGCTCGCTTCGCATTGAACTTGCGGCCGCAATTCGGCCTCGCGCAGCTATTGCTGGCCGACGTTTTGAGCGCCCAGAACAAGCCGGAGGAGAGCCTCACGGTTTTGTCGGAAATCAAGCCGAACTCGCTCTACTACCCCTCGGCGCGGCTGCGCAGCGCGATCAATCTCGACACGCTCGAGCGCACCGACGAGGCCATTGCTCAGCTGAAGACGATGGCCGCCGAGCAGCCGCAATCGGTTGCGACGGAGGTGCAGCTCGGCGATATCCTGCGCAACAAAAAACGCTTTGCCGAGGCGGTCACCGCTTACGACGACGCGATCCACCGCGCCGCCTCGGTCGGCATGCCCGAGCGCTGGTCGTTATTTTACGACCGCGGCGTGGCCCTCGAACGCTCCGGCCAATGGGAGCGCGCCGAACAGGATTTGAAGCATGCGCTGGAGTTGAAGCCCGAGCAGCCGCTGGTTCTCAATTATCTCGGCTATTCCTGGATCGATCGCGGCGAAAACCTCGACGAGGGGTTGAAGATGATCGAGAAGGCGGTCGAGTTGCGCCCGGATGACGGCTACATCGTCGACAGCCTGGGCTGGGCGCATTACCGCATGGGCGATTATGCCGGCGCGGTCGAACAGCTCGAAAAAGCAGTCGAGCTGGTGCCGCAGGATCCGACGATCAACGACCATCTGGGCGATGCCTACTGGCAAAGCGGGCGCTTGTCCGAGGCTCGCTACCAATGGCAGCGCGCGCTGCAGTTCGGGCCGCAAGAGAACGAGATCAAGCCGATCGAGGAGAAATTGCAAAGCGGCCTCAAGACACCGCCGCCCTCGACCCCACACGGCGGCTGAGCCAACGGCAGGCGGCGTGGCGGTCAGGGCGTTCGCGCCGGCCAAGATCAACCTTTACCTGCATGTCGTCGGGCGGCGCGCTGACGGCTATCATTTGCTCGACAGCCTGATCGCCTTCGCCGATATCGGCGACACGATCACCGCCACACCGGCGGATGCGTTGATGCTGTCGGTCGATGGCCCGGAAGCCGCCGGGCTCGGCGACGACAATCTGGTGTTGCGCGCGGCTCGGCTGCTCAAGGAGCGTGGCGGCATCGATGCCGGGGCCGCGCTGCATCTCGAGAAGAGACTGCCGGCGGCCGGCGGGATCGGCGGCGGCTCGAGCGACGCGGCCGCAGCCTTGCGCGCGCTGTCGCATCTCTGGGGGCGGCCGCTCGACGATGGAGCGCTCCTCGCGCTCGCGCTGGATTTGGGGGCCGATGTCCCCGCCTGCGTCGGGGGGCGGCCGGTCTGGGTCGGCGGCATCGGCGAGCAGCTCGAACCCGCGGCTTTCCTGCCCGCGGCCGGTATCGTGCTGGCCAACCCGCGGCGGCCTCTCCCGACCGCCGATGTGTTCCGCCGCCGGGCTGGGCCGTTTTCCTCACCCGCCCGGTTCGATCCGGTGCCGGGCGATGCGGCGGGCCTCGCGGCGGCACTGGCATCGCGGCGCAACGACCTCACCGAAACGGCGGTCGCATTGCTGCCGGAAATCGGCGCTGTGCTCGACCGCTTGGCGGAGCTGCCGGGGGCCTTGCTGGCGCGCATGAGCGGCAGCGGCGCGACCTGTTTCGCGCTATTCGCCGATCGCGCGATGGCGCTTGCCGCCGGTCGTGCGCTCGCCGCCACGGAGCCCGGGTGGTGGACCGCCGCCGGCGCATTGCTGAGCGCGCCGCCACCCCTCGAGGAGATCGCCACGGCCGATCGCATCTGATCCTGGGCCCGGGCTCCCATATATCGGCTTGACCGGGCCGATCGTTGTTCTCGATAAGGTGCGGCCCGGATCAGACCGGATCACGCGCTTGGGGCGTAGCCAAGTGGTAAGGCACCGGATTTTGATTCCGGCATACGGAGGTTCGAATCCTCCCGCCCCAGCCAGCTCTTCTTGGCGAGCGCAAGCCAGGCGACAAGCCGGTGAAAATGGATTCCGCCTTGCGCCGGGACCATGGGCTACGGCGAGGCTGACCGCGGGGGGGCGGCCAGGGCGCGCCGCACCTCTGTCAGCAATTCGCTCGGGGTAAACGGCTTTTCGAGCGTATTTCCGATGCAAGGCGATCCGCTCGCGGGTTCCCGATGCTTCGTGACGAGCGTCAATATCTGCGCCGCGGAATCGATATCGGCGATGGCGCTGATGGCGAGCCCCCCGTCCGGAGCGGACGCATCGATATCGCAGATCACCAGATCCGCCCTGAGCACGGCCAGCCGCTCAAAGGCAGCGGCGGCATCGGCAACGGCGATGACCGTAAGCCCCGCCGCCTCCAGCACGCTCTTCGCGGCGAGCCGCACCGCGGGATCGGAATCGATCACGAGGACCGTGACTATCCGTGTCGGAGAGGGGTGATTGCCGTTCACCTCTGGCGTTCCTTCGGTGGCGCGAAGGTGCTCCACCGCTCCGCGGCATCGCTGCCAGATATTCTTCGGCGGCGTGCTCGATCCGGTTTGGAGCGTAGCGGCTGGTTTTGGCGGGGCTGGCGGCGTTGGCTTCCGCTCCAATAGGTCAGCAAGCCTCTCGAATTCCCGCGCTGCGGCAACGTAGGAATCCCGTAATTCGGCATCATTCGACGCAGCCGCGGCTCGCTGTCGGAAACGGGCCGCGTCTTCACGATAGCGGCTGGGGTCGCGCGATTTGGTCACGTGAATGTCGTCCTGAGAAGGTTGGGACACGACCGCTGACGGCGCGTGCCCGCCTGCTCAGCTAGGGTCTAGTCGGGCGTGCTCGGTTGATAATGCCGGCCAAAAACTTGATACGTCGGGCCGGCTTGCCTCTCGTGAAGTAGCGACTCGAGTCGACGCCTCAGGCGCTCTCGTAACGGCTATCAAACCTTTGGCCGGAAGTATCAACCAGCCCGGCGGCGGCGGATCCATCTGGACCTCTGGCAGGCGCACATGAGCGCGACTTCAACAACACCGCGCTGCGAAAGCCCAGCAGGATGACATGACGAAAATTGTTGAGAAGCACGGGTCCTTGTTCCGTCTAAGCGATGCGGCGTACCGGCGATTGCTGACATCGATGATTGCCGGGACGAAATATGATTTATGGGAGTTGGGCCGGTGCATCGGCTGTATCCATGCCAGCCTCGGCAGGTTCGATCGCGACGATGCTGAATTCGAATTGGCGCGGCTCGATGTGCCTCTTTCCACTGCGACGCCAAACAGCAGTAATCGACGCCGGTGAAATTTATTCAAGCAGGTGAAGGTGAAGCCGAGGCACGCTGCCGTCTCATCTGCCCGGGCGACGTTCCAGTCCAACGCTTGAAGGCGTGACTGAAGGCCCCCAGTTCCGAATATCCGAGCAGCCACGCGATCTGCTTCAGTGAGACGTGCTCGTCATCGAGGTGACGAAGCGCGAGGCGTTTCCGGAGACGATCCAGGAGCTCAGCAAAATTGGTGCCCTCCTCCAGGAGCCGGCGTCTCAGTGACCGCTCGCTCATGCCGAGCTGTTCGGCGATCACCGATGCTTGCGGCCGGCCGCTCGGAAGAAGACTGACGAGCCGGTCTTCAACCAAGCTCCGCAGCCCGGGCGGAGCGCGCCTCTCCGACAGAATACCGCCTGCATGCGCCTCCAGGATCTGCAGCAGACGGCTGTCCTCCGACACGATCGGCAGTTCCATGACTCGTTGCGGCAACACCCAGCGGTCGACGGTTTGCACGAACTCGACCGGACAGCGCAGGATGCGGTGGATCTCCCGCAAACCTGAGTTCCTCGCATGCGCAAAGCCGATGCGCGCGGGCGCGAAATCGCGGTTGGTCAGCTTGTGCAGCACCCGGTTCAACGCGAGGGCGATGAGTTCGGAATGCTGGCGGCAGGGCTCGTCGATTCCGAGCACGCGGTTGAACGTTAAAACAGTCTCGCCCTGCTGCTGCGAGATCTCAAGACGAATTTCTTCCGTTGTCGTTGCGGCGTATTGCGCCAGGTGTTCAAGCGCTTCCGCGACTGTCGCCGAAGAGGCCGTAAGGTAGAAAAGCAGGCCGATTTCCCGCAGATCCATCGCCGCCGCGATATGCAGCCCGAGTAGCGGATCGTCCATCTCGACCGCGGCCAGTTCGAGGAACCGATGCTGGGAAGCGGCCGATACCCCACCAGGATCTTGCGTCAGTTGAGCGCGCGACAGCTCGCATTTTAATAGGAG
>Ga0207702_10006020_pt1 | contig 10525 bp, 10 predicted proteins | sample KBSCornC62_FD_184302 | JGI IMG/M metagenome (GOLD analysis project Ga0207702, IMG submission 184302) | Corn rhizosphere microbial communities from Kellogg Biological Station, Michigan, USA - KBS Corn C6-2 (SPAdes) (version 2) | ecosystem: Host-associated > Plants > Roots > Rhizosphere > Soil ...
GCCAGGTGCGCTTGAGGATTGCTGTCCTATGAAGTCAGCAGATGACATACCCACGCCGTAAGCTAGAAAAACATTCTGAGCCGACAGGCTTGCCCGCGCTGCAGAAGGGAAGAGTTATTGGTTCGATTCGGTTCCATTGGAAACTTGGTTTCAGACGGCCCGGAGCCGATCAGTTGCCCGCAAAGCTGGCTTTTCACCCTGCTTTTCGACACGTTCACTGAATAGCACTCGATAAACTCCTCCACCGATGACTCCGCCTACAAGGGGAGCCACCCAGAAAAGCCACAGCTGACTTACTGCCCATCCGCCAGCAAAAATTGCAGGGCCTGTGCTGCGCGCGGGATTTACGGAGGTATTGGTGATAGGGATCCCGACCAGATGAATCAGTGTCAAAGCTAGACCAATGGCGATTGGCGCGAGTGCCTGGGGAGCTCGGCGATCGGTTGAGCCAAGAATGATCAGAATAAAGAATGCGGTCAAAACAACTTCGGTCAGTAAACAGGCGGGCAATGAATAGCCACCAGGCGAGTGCGCCCCATATCCGTTCGAAGCAAATCCAGCGGTTACGTCAAAACCTGCTTTCCCACTCGCAATCAGATACAAAATTCCGGCGCCGACAAATGCTCCAAAGACTTGTGCGAGCACATAAGTCAGCAGCTCCGACACGGGGAAGCGTCCGCCAACAACCATGCCTACCGAAACCGCCGGGTTCAGGTGACACCCCGAGATATGGCCGATGGCAAACGCCATGGTCAATAGAGTGAGCCCAAAGGCCAGGGCAACTCCAAGGAAACCAATTCCCATTGCCGGGAACGCTGCTGCCAACACGGCGCTACCGCACCCTCCAAATACAAGCCAAAACGTTCCGATGAATTCTGCGATTGTTCGTTTTCCGAGAGTCATACGGTAGTCCTCGTGTCTCCATGAGGCTGGAGGCAGAAGAGATTGACGCCTAGGCGCACGCCTAGTTGAGAACTTCTATGCCTCATCATCACTTTGTTGTCGGTAGGAAGAATATCAAGTGTGTCGCGCCCGATAACTGTCAGGAATTACAGCCTTGGGCGCAACGCGCTGCCAGCAGGCAAGGCGCAATCAATGTGGGTTTAGGGTCTGACAGTGGAGCATTTGGAGCGCCCCTTACGCCGCTAGGATATGATTGCGTAACGCATACTGTACTATTTCAGCGTCGTTGTTCAGGCCTAAGCCATCCATCAAACGATATTTGTGGAATGCGACGGTTCGCGTCGTTAGCTTCAAGACGCCTGCAACCTCTTTCATCGAGCGGCCCTCCGCGAGCAGTTGTAGCACGTCAAGTTGCCTGTCCGTGAGTTTGCTCGGCGCTATGCTACGCTCGGGAGAGCATTTTGGCTCTGCCGAAAGGTCGAGTGCTGCAGAGATGTAGCAATCTCCTTTAAGGGCGGCGCGAATTGCGGACACCAGTTCTGATGCCGCCGAAGTTTTTAACACATACCCGTCAGCTCCGCGTCGGAGGGACTCTGCAATAACCTCCGGGTCGCGATTAATCGTTACATAAATAATCTTCGCGTTGGGCGTGAACCGCTTAATACGTTCCGCAGCGTCTAGCCCATTCAAAAGGGGCATGCCAATGTCCACGAGAATCGCGTCGGGCATACAATTCTGCGCCGCCCGAATCAACGACCGTCCGTCATGAACTTTGGCGACTACTTCAAAATCGGTCGTAAGAATTCTTTCTAAGGCATCGGCGACCAAAGTGTGGTCGTCCGCAATGAGGACACGTGGCCGGCTGGTTGCGCACATAGTTGCCTCGCGAATAATAGATTCCACGCACGTACAGGCGAAAACCGATGCGCAGATTCTACCCCAGACGGCATCTCGCGTAACTGTTATTTTTAGCAGCCAAGGCTGATTGAAACCAGACTCTGCCATCTCTGACAGTATTCCAAGGCCACCCCCGACCCGAGAATTGCAGACTATCGTGGATATTGGACGGCCGGGGAAACTAATGAAGGGGAGAATTAATGAAAAGACGAGTCCTAGCTCTTTGGCTTCTTGTCGGTTGTGGTTTGTCGTCTTGGTCTCAGAAGCCGTCTAACAGTGAGGCAAGTGATCAGGCCAAAGACATCGATCCCCTTGCGCTTAAGGTCCTCAAAGCGGCGACAGATCCTTTGCGCGAGGCGAAAGCTTTCTCCTTTCGCGCACTCGTAAGCAGAGAGGACATCGGCACCAATGGGCAGGTCATCACACTGTTCAACCTTAGCGACGTCACGCTGCAACGTCCCGACAAATTGCATGTGAACTATCGAGGACGCGGTAAGAAAGTGCAACTATTTCACAACGCCGGGACGTGCGTCCTCTACACACCGGAAGAGAAGCTCTACACCTCGATCCCGTGTTCTAAAACGATTGATGCAGCGCTCGATGACTTAGACAAGAGAAACGTGTTCATCCCGATACGCAATTTTCTGGGAAGCGATCCATATCAGTCCCTCACAGATAATCTAGTCACAGCATACGTGATCGGCCAAGTCATGCTGTTCGATGAGCCGGTACACCAGCTTGCATTCACTGAACCGAAGGCGGAGTGGCAATTGTGGGTGGTGGGTGGCGACCGGCCGAGGATTCGCAGGCTTCAAGTTGTGGACAAGACTAAGCCCTGGCATCCCAGGATCACGGTTGATTTTCTGGACTGGGACCTGAACGCTACTCCAGCTCCAGACCTGTTCACCTTCAACAAGCCCCCCGATGCAAAGGAAATCGGATTACTTCAGGAACTCACGAGGAAATGACATGAAGACAATACTCGGATGCATCTTAGTTTGCCTCCTGGGCGCGCAAAGCCTTTCAGCTGGAGTCGCACGCTCCGGCAACAGCTCCAGGGTCGCGGTGGGAAACCGCAGCGGTAACGCGAACCGGACGGCCAACGCGAATCAGAACGCGAATGTTAACCGCAACGCGAACGTCAACCGTAATGCGAACGTCAATCAAAACGTGAACGTCAATCGCAACGTGAGCGTAAACCGGAATGTTAATGTCCATGGCGGGTACTACGGTGGGTGCTGCGCTTACCAGGATAATGGTTGGAACTGGGGGTCTTTTGCCGCGGGAGCTGCTGTGGGGGCGGTCACTACTGCGGCCGTTTCCGCCGCGGCAACCCCATCCACGACAGTTGTGACAACCGCTCCGGCGGTTGGCAGCGTCATCACCGCGCTTCCAGGTGGATGCTCTAGCGTCTCATCGGGTGGATCTGTTATCTATCAGTGTAGCGGGGCTTACTATCGGCCCTTTTACCAAGGGACGACCCTCGTATACCAGTCTGTTACCTACCCCTAGAACCACGGGATCGAGGGGCATGGCCCGCACATGGGGCATGCCACGCGCTAGGGGGCCACTGCGTTCACCTATTTTCTGAAATCGGTGTGTGAGGAACAACGGCGGGTACTTCAAAAAATCCCCTTTTCGGTTGATCATGACGGGAGTCTTGATCAGTCCTCTCTTGCCATTTGGAACAGACAACAGGAATGAACGCGAAGTTCCGAGCGGAGAAGTGAGGCCAAGCTACTCCGTCATTAAACCGTTTTGGCTGTAAGTCTTAACAGTGTTGATCGTTGATTGAAGAAAATAATCTTCACAGTAAACCGGTCGACCATTTGTGTCGAGTCGCTACTGCTACGAGGTCACGCCGCCGGGCGTCGCACTAGGTGCACTCTTTGAAAGCATCGACTAGCATAGGCTACAGCGGTTTTCGGAGGCGAAATGGGCCGGCCGCGCATCCTGCTCGCAGACGACCACACTCTGGTTGTTGAAGGGTTCCGAAAACTTCTCGAAACAGAATTCGAGATTGTTGGCGTAGTCCTCGATGGCCGAGCTCTTCTGGCCGCCGCATTGCAGCAAAAACCCGACGTTATTGTTTTGGACATTGGCATGCCTTTCTTGAGCGGCATTGATGCCGGTCGTGAACTCAAGAGACTCGTGCCTCGCACCAGGTTAATAGTGCTTACAATGAACGAGGATCCCGACATTGCTCGCGAGGCTCTGAGGCACTGGGCATCGGCCTACCTGGTGAAGAAATCCGCTGGAACAGAATTGATAAGCGCGGTCCGTGAAGTCTTGAAGGGCAAGTCCTATGTAACCCCAAGGCTCGCTCAACGGCTCATGGATGAGTTCGTGCGTGATCCGCGCCTTGGCCGAACGAAAGAGCTTACCCCACGCCAACGGGAAGTTTTGCACCTTCTTGCGGAAGGACGCACCATGAAAGAAACGGCGGATTTGTTGCATCTGACGCCGAGGACCGTCGCGTTTCACAAGTACCGCATCATGGACGAATTTGGCCTGAAGACAAATTCAGACCTCGTCAGATTCGCCATTCGCGAACACATCGTCTCGCTTCCGTAGCTGGACCCATCGTGAGCTTTTTTAAGAGCCATCTCTTTCCTATCGAAAACGTGACACATCGGAGCGATCTTATGGAAACTTGACCGATCGAATCGACTTGCTTGCAGCCCTCAGTCTCGGTTTTGGGTCGATGTCCTACTTAGTTCTTCAAGATAAACTTGCATGGCCTACTCCCCTGCAACAGTTGACAGGCGGCCCCTTCTTATCTCTTTGGTCTCGCTTCGTTTTTTCCCTGTCACAATTGACAGTTTTTCAGCTCACGCTCCACACGTACAACATAATAGAAAGTGCAGCCTTGTAAGAAAAGAATCCCAACTGTGACATGGGAAGAGGTACGGAGCCGGAGGCACCATGAAGTCAGTATTTTCCCTTTTGCTCTTTATGTTAGTCGCGCTGTCTTCTCCCGTAATCAGCCAGTCTAAGCAGAGCGTCTTTAGTACGAGCAACCTCGAACTTTCGGGCGGATGGGTGCATAGCACGGGTAACAGCGGGTTGGACGGCTTCAACTTCGGCGCGAGCCTTTGGTTCAATAAAAGAGTGTCAATCGCATTTGATTATGACCACGCCGGCGACACGTCCACATTAGGCAATTTCGGATTAACAAGCGCGGGGTTGATCAGTGTCAAGAGCCACATGCAAAATTGGCTTATCGGTCCGCGAGTTTTCTTTCCGACCAAAAAGATTAAGCGCTTCGATCTGGATCCGTTTGGCGAGTTCCAATTTGGTGGGACATACTTGAATCAACAAATTTCCCAGGCGGGCGCAGCTTCCATGAGTGCTTCCGATACCGCCTATAGCTGGATGTTAGGTGGAGGGGTGGATTACGTCCTCAGTCCGCATTGGGCCGCTAGGGGAAACCTGGATCTCCTACGCACCCATCTGTCAGACATGGGGCAAACGCGGCTCCGATTTGTTCTTGGCGTGGCCTATACCTTCCGTCGCCGGAAGTGAACTCGTCACTTTGCACATTGTGTCGCAGATGGCTGTTTTTCACAATTCTGTGTTGCCGAGCGCCGACACCGACCAAACCTGATTCGGAACTAGGCATGCTCGTGCACTTCTTTCCGAATCGAGGTTAACTTATGAGAAAAGATACTCAGTCGAATAAAGATACTCAGTCGAATATGGTGACAGGCGGATCAGTTTACGTTGGTGATTGTTACTTATGGGCAGAGATCAGCTACCTGGACTCCCCAACCGACTACCGCGAGTTCCTGCCTTCTGCAGTTCAACCGCAAACTACGGGGGAACTGGTCTTGCTGGATGACGGGCCAGTCCTGCGTCTATCGAAGAAGTGGGTAGGCGTCCGAGAGTTGCTGATCTTCGCATTCCAGATCGCGTGTCGACTGTAGAGGCCCGATAGCCAGATGTGTCCGCGTATCGTCCTGTCGCCGACTATTGTGTCCTGCTCTCAATTGCGCCTGCTATCACAGTTAACAGTTCTCCCGAGCACCATTCAGCAATATAACCACAATTAAGTATTCGAAATCGCGTGTCAGTTTTCAGCATGACTTAGGAGTTGGGTTATGAACATCTTTACGTGGATCATTTTAGGGCTGATTGCCGGGGTGGTTGCAAAATTTCTGATGCCGGGCAAGGACCCGGGTGGTTGGATTCTAACTCTAATACTTGGGGTTGCGGGATCGCTAGTCGGTGGATGGATAACCGCGACACTGTGGGGTAGCGCAGGTATCACGGGATTCGACGCGAGGAGTATTGGCGTCGCAATTCTCGGCTCACTCATTCTCTTGGGCATCTACCGTCTATTCAGATGGCGCTCAGGTATGGGCATTCGTCATAGTTGAGGCTAAAAAGGTGAATAACTCTTCCATCGAGAAACGGTCACGCAGCTTTTGTTTCAAGATCGGCGCAGAACGAATTACTTTGTTCGCGCCTGTAATCCCACCTCCTTAGCGCGCTGGCCAGTAGTGGAGTGACTTACCCCATCGTGGAATCTTCCTGTTTCCCGGGTTCTGTCAACATTTCCAGTTCACGCATTAAAGCTCTTGCCAGAGGATCAAGGACACTGCGAAGACGTGTTGGCAATGAGAGTCGTTATGTCACTGCTGTTATTTGTTTCACCGCTGTTATTTGTTTCACCGCTGTGCCTTGCAATAGCTGCGGCGATTTCCCAAGACTATGCCGACATTCCCGCAACCGAAAATAAAACTATTGTCCTAGATGAAACGAAGATGAATGATTTACAGCGACGGGCTGAGGCTGGCGAAGTGGAGGCGCAATACGTCCTGGGGGTTGCATATCGACAGGGCGGATCTCTCCTGGCGCAAAACGAGACGCAATCGGTACAGTGGTTTCGCAGAGCGGCCGATAAAAACTTCCAAAGGGCGCAGATTGCTCTCGCGGACGCGTACATGTTTGGTAGGGGTGTGCCTCAAGACTACACAGAGGCGGCACGATGGTACGACAAAGCAGCCCAGCAGGGCAACGCCATAGCCGCTACTGACCTGGGCTATCTCTATTACATGGGCAAAGGCGTTGGTCGCAGTGCGTCGCGAGCTGTTGAGTTACTCAAAATAGGAGCGCGCAAGGGAGTCGCTGCAGCTCAGTTTGGGCTTGGATCGCTCTATCGATCGGGCCATGGCGTTCCTCGGGACCTCAGCGAGGCAGCCAGGCTTCAGCGTGCCGCCGCAGAACAGGGAATGGGTGAAGCCCAAAATGAACTCGGCATTATGTATCTCACTGGGGAAGGAGTGGACCGAGATCCAAGCGAGGCGTTCCGTTGGTTTTCGAATGGGGCGCGACGAGGCAACTCAAACGCGCAGAATGATCTGGGGTTTCTCTACCTGGCTGGCAAAGGCGTTAAACAAGATTTCTCTGAGGCCGTCCGCTGGTTTAGGGCCGCGGCTGAACAAGGAGACCCTGTTGCGCAGGCCCACTTGGGCGACATGTATGCTAACGGCCGCGGTGTACCTCTTGACTATGTCGAAGCATACAAGTGGCTAAGCTTGGCCACCCTGCAAAACTGGGGAATCGCCGTTGGCTTGCGTAAAAGCCTTGCGGGTATTATGACGAAACGACAGCTGGACGCCGCCGCAGTCCGGATTGCAGAGTGGAATCAACAGCACCCTGGGGTAGGCCACAATACCGTGAAGCGACGTATTGTCTTTGAATCACCATATGCAAATCCGCAATGAGTACCCTTCCGCAGATTAGAGCCGATTTGTCCGGTGAAAACCCGACCCGAAAGCCACTGCATGAGCGTTATTAATATTTTGTTCAAAGGCTCGCAGTGCAGCGGCCAGCGTTTTCAAATCTTGGGAGACCATCGGATCACTCAGCTTCCCGGGATTCTGAAAATTCTCAATCTTGATCGGCTGCGTTTTCTTGTCCACGGTCAAATTACATGCCGGCAACATCCTGACGGCGCCCATTCCGTCGGATGTGAGGTCTCCGACACAATATCCCTGGAACGCGTACTTTGGGTCACTTCGGCGAAGGCATTGCGATCAGTGACGAGGCGGAATTAGCGTTTCCCGTTTTTGGCTGGCCATTCAGTGCTGTGTCGAAGCGCTCTGCGATTTCTCTAGATCCGCGATTAGCTGCTGCGCTTCGGGCGGCATGGGCACCTTCCCGGCGATGATTTCTTCTGGCTTGACTTTTTGGCCATAAAGGTTTTCATTAGCGCCACTATCGGGACGTAGTGTCGATCCTGAAAGCGATACTCCTCCAAAGACACCCTGCGAACGTGAGTACGAAAGCATTTGGGCCTGCATGCGCGCATTGGTGGATGCCTCGGCGGTGCGTCCGACCGGACCGGCAGCAACACTTGCGTCGGCACCTAGCTTTACTTTGTTGTTCAATAGGGTTTTTGCTCCCCCATCATTCATCACGATAATCACGAAGTCAGTGGCTTGCCCACCGATCTGGAATCCAATGCTTCCTCCACTGGATGCCATCATAATTGGTGCACTCCAGGGGCCTTTGTAGTCGGTACCCGTGCGACAGGTCATTACCCCGCGACCATAGCTCCCACCAATGCCGACCGCCATCTTCTTAACCGATGGTAGTACGATGACGCACTTTGAGCCGTCTAAAACACTCTTGGGGATGCCCTTGTCGGGCGCGTCGAGGATCTGTTTGAGTACCTCGCCCGATTCTTTCACGCGCTCTCTTTCCGTGCTACCGCCGTTTCCTTCTTTTTCATCTTTTTGACCAAAGGCTAGAGCAACAAAGAACGCCATAAATATCAAGACACTGACTGTTTTTGTCATAAATACAACCCTCTCTGAACATCCGTCTGTTAGTGCGCTGCAGGTCTGCTAACGACGACTTTTACCCTTCACATAAATATCGTGCGCAAGGCTGGAGTAACCACTGTCAACTTTGCCAGACCAGACGCAAATGAAGCGAGACGTGGGCGCTCTTGCAAAAACTAGCTACGCGCGCATCTCGAAAACGAGGCAGCAGGTACGAAATGAGATCATCCAGCTTGCGTTAAGAGCCAGTTCGAGCGAAGCAGCCGCGGATCAACGCTCTATGCCGTTGGCTGCAGAGCATCACCTTCCAAACGAAAGGGGATCCGAGCGTGCACTGTAGTGCCACGGTTTGGTTCCGATTGGATTGAAAGCGTACCGTTAACGGCCTTTAAGCGTTCCTCCATGCTAGTGAGCCCAAGACCTCGGCTCTGTTTTGCCGTCTCAGTGTCAAAGCCCAATCCAGAGTCCTTCACGATAAGATGAATTCCACTAGATGTTCCCCACAATCGAATTTCGAAGTGGCGCACCCCGCTGTGTTTTGCTGAATTGTGAAGCGCTTCTTGTAAGACTCGGAAGAGACAGAGAGAGATGTCTCGGGGTAAGGGGCGGAGCAAATCGTGAGTCTTGAAGTCAACTTCCGCTTTCTGTTGTTCGCTGAACTCTGTGCAGAAGCCTCTGGCGGCTGCAACCAAGCCAAGGTATTCCAGTTTTGATGGATGCAACTCGTGCGACAAAGAGTGTATATCCGCCGCAATGTCGGAGGTCTGCTTCTGCAATCCGTCAACGAGTGCACTGCTATCTGGCGGGAGTTCGTTCTTGAGTTGATCAATTCCGGTCGCTAGAAGCGCCAGGCGCTGACTGGTGTCATCGTGGAGTTCTCTGGCGATCCGAATTCGCTCCTGCTCCTGCGCTTCAATCAACCGGCGACTCACGCTGGAGATCACCTCTTCAGCTGCTTTGCGTTGCGTGATGTCAAGAAACGCCACCACCGCACCGATAAGGCGTTCTCCTTTTCTCTGCGGATAGGACCAATATTCAGAGGGGAAGCTGGTTCCATCCGCCCTCCACAGCACCTCTGTCTCTACGTGCACGCCTTCTCCGGCTAGTAAGGCCTGGCAACTCTTGCACTGCTCCACGGGAACCGGCGTACCGTCTTTACGACTGTGATGAACCAAATGATGCATATTCTTACCGAGCAGGTCGCCCGGGCTTTCGTGCCCTAACAATTGAACACACGCCAGATTACAGAATGTGCAGCGACCTTCAAGATCAATTCCATAGATGCCTTCGGCGGTCGAGTCAAGAATGAGTCGGAGCTTGTCCTCGCTGTCGCTCCTTGCTTCCGTTGCCGCTTGCTCACGCACAACCTTCTCTCGTTCCATCTCAGCCTGTTCCCGTTCGGCGATTACTGCTGCCAATACCAAACCTGACACCGAGAGGAGTGCGAAGAACACATCCAGCAAAACGGCGCTGACGAACGCGTCGTGCTGCGCGAAAGGCCCAGAGCCCAATGCAGTTGCTACCGTCGCCACGATGGCGACAAACAGAGTTGAGAGTGTTGCTCCGATTACTCCAAAACGGATAGCTGCCCACATGACCAGTGGAAGCACTGCGAAGGCCAAGGCGTGCAGTCTACCTGGGATAGGTGGCAGGTCGCCAAAGATAAAGATGATGAAGCAGGCTGTGGTAAGGAGCAGCAGAAGAGCGGCAAATTCTGCAATACGCACCCCGGAACGAATCCCGAGGAGAGCGGGAAAAGTCAGCACCAGCGGCGTTACCAGCAGGACTCCCGTGGCGTCTCCAAGCCAATATATCAGCCAAGCTGAACCAAGCCCGGAATACGCTTGCACATGAACTGAGTACAGAACGGACACTCCGATTGACGCACTCACAACGGCGCTGCCAAAGGCGCCAAGAACAATGAAGGCAATCGC
>Ga0207702_10006024_pt1 | contig 10521 bp, 8 predicted proteins | sample KBSCornC62_FD_184302 | JGI IMG/M metagenome (GOLD analysis project Ga0207702, IMG submission 184302) | Corn rhizosphere microbial communities from Kellogg Biological Station, Michigan, USA - KBS Corn C6-2 (SPAdes) (version 2) | ecosystem: Host-associated > Plants > Roots > Rhizosphere > Soil ...
GCTCCGAATTCAACGCGCGGCCGCTCAACGACCTAATCGCGAACGGGCGTTCGGACCTGAGCGAGCACGTGATCGATCAGGCCAACCACACGACCGAAAAAACGCTCGGCATCCACGTCGTCGACGTGCGCGTGAAGAACATCCAGTTCCCGGACGAAGTGGTCGATTCGGTGTACAAGCGCATGAGCGCCGAGCGCCTGCGCCTGGCCAACGAACAGCGCTCCAACGGCGAGGAGGAGTCGCTCAAGATCCGCGCCGACGCCGACCGCCAGGTGCAGGTTATTCGCGCCGAGGCCGAGCGCGACGCGCAGCAGACGCTGGGCGAAGGCGAAGCGCGCGCGGCCGAGATCTACGCCACGGCGTACGGCAAGGATCCGGAGTTCTACGCGTTCTACCGCAGCCTGCAGGCGTATCGCCAGGGCTTCAAGAACGGCGGCGTGCTGGTGCTCGATCCCAAGTCCGAATTCCTGCGCTATTTCGAATCGATCAAGGCCGAAGGCAAGCCCTGAGGCGCACGATGCGGCATGAATTTCTCGCCGCGTTGTGCCTGGTGCTCGTGTTCGAAGGCGTGTTCCTGTTCGCCGCGCCGCGTTTCTGGCAGCGCATGGCGGAGGAGGCGCGCCAACTCGAACCGCGCCGCCTCCGCGTGATCGGCGCCGTGCTGATGCTGCTCGGCGTCGTGTTGTTGAAACTCGTCAGTGGATGAATGACGGATGCGTCCGGGCTTGCACGTGAACCCGCGTTTGCTCGTTGTCGCTAGCGGCGCGGACGTGGTGCCGGCGCAGGCGCGAGTCGCACTCGTCGTCATTCGATTAACGTAAACGTATTTGCGAGATCACATCATGGGCAAGTCAGTAGTCATTCTCGGGGCCCAGTGGGGCGACGAAGGCAAAGGCAAGATCGTCGACCTGCTGACCGAACGCGTCGGCGCGGTCGCGCGCTTCCAGGGCGGCCACAACGCGGGCCACACGCTCGTGATCAAGGGCAAGAAGACGGTCCTGCATCTGATCCCGTCCGGCATCCTGCGCGACAACGTGTGGTGCCTGATCGGCAACGGCGTGGTCCTGTCGCCGGCGGCGCTGCGCGAGGAGATCGGCGAGCTCGAAGGGCAAGGCATCGACGTGCGCTCGCGCCTCAAGATCAGCCCTGCGACGCCGCTGATCATGTCGTACCACATCGCGATCGACCAGGCGCGCGAGAAGGCGAGCGGCAAGAACGCGATCGGCACTACCGGCCGCGGCATCGGTCCGGCGTACGAGGACAAGGCCGCGCGTCGCGGCATCCGCGTCGCCGACCTGATGTACCCGAAGGAACTTCCGGACAAGTTGCGCGCGATCGTGGATTACCACAATTTCGTGCTCAAGCACTGGCTCAAGGCCGACGAAGTGGACTACGGCCAAGTGCTGGACGAAGCGCTCGCGTTCGGCGACTACGTCAAGCCGATGATCGACGACGTCGCCACCACGCTGTACGACCTGCGCCGCAACGGCGAAAGTATACTTTTCGAGGGCGCGCAGGGCGCGTTGCTCGACATCGACCACGGCACGTATCCGTTCGTGACCTCGTCCAACACGACCGTCGGCGGCGCCTGCGCCGGAACGGGCGTGGGCGCCTGCGACATCGACTACGTGCTCGGCATCTGCAAGGCGTACGCGACGCGCGTCGGCGGCGGACCGTTCCCGACCGAACTCGACGACGCTACGGGCGAAGCCTTGCGCAAGCGCGGCAACGAATTCGGCGCAACGACCGGGCGTCCGCGCCGCTGCGGCTGGATCGACCTGGTCGCGCTCAAGCGCGCGGTGCAGATCAACGGCATCAACGGCCTGGCGATCACCAAGCTCGACGTGCTCGACGGCCTGCCCTCGATCAAGGTCTGCGTCGCGTACGAATACCGCGGCAAGCGCCGCGAGCTGGCGCCGCTCGACGCCGCCGGATGGGACGAGTGCAAACCCGTGTACCTTGAATTCCCGGGCTGGCAGGAACCGACCAACGGCATCCGCGAATTCTCCAAGCTGCCGCCGGCGGCGCGCGCGTATCTGCGCTCGGTCGAGGAACTGGCCGGCACGCACCTGGCGCTGGTCGCGACCGGCGCGGATCGCGACGATACGATCATCCTGCGCGACCCGTTCGCGTAAGCGAGCGTACGAAGCGCGTGAGTCATCGGCTTTCGTGCACCCGAGTCTCTCCGCCTGGCATAGCGTCGCCCCTTCATCCCGACCCTCTCCCCCAAGCGCCGCTTGGAGGAGAGGGAGTCGACGACCGCGTCGAAAAGCGTTCGAAGGAAGCCTCACGCACAAATCCCTCTCCGCCGATTGCAAATCGGGGGAGAGGGCAGGGTGGGGGGCGGCGTTCGGCGCTTGAAAACCCGTTCTGCAGCGGCAGCAGCGCCATCCAGCTCGATTTTCCCTTCAAGCACGACTGGCCGCAGCGCGAGGCGACTAACAAGCCTAACCACACGTTTCTGCGGCACATTCGTGTGAAAATTTGGCCAATTTTCGCGCGCTTCGGCCGCTTAGCCGTCCAGCCGTCCAAACGCTTATGCCCAAATCGGCATGGAATCTGCCGAAATTGGCCTTCGTGCAGCGTAGTGAAAATATTTGTTGACACGCCGTAGCCGCTTCGTTTAGCGTCGGTACCCATGTCGCACCGCAACAGCGCCAACGTCACGTCCCGCAACCGCCAGCTCGCGCTGGTCGCTGCGCTCGTGAACGCGCGTCCGGTTGCGTCGATTCGACTCGCGACGATTAGCCTTGCCCTCGTACTTCTCATTACCAACGGAGGTGCGGGTTAGGGCGCGTCTAGCAAAATCGGACGAAGAATCCTAAAACCCCGCACCGGGAAACCGAGGCGGGGTTTTTTTATGCCCAAAGCCCGCGATGAGCGGACTTATGAACCAACCAAAGCCCCCCCAGCAGCAAGCCGTACCGCTCGCCCGCGAACGTGTACGCGTGTTCGATACCACCCTGCGCGACGGCGAACAGGCACCCGGATTTTCCATGAGCCGGGCGCAGAAATTGCGCGTTGCACAAGCGCTCGCGGAGCTCGGCGTCGACGTGATCGAAGCCGGATTCCCGCAGGCATCGGAAGGCGATTTCGATTCCGTGCGTGCGGTCGCGACGGAAATTCGCGGCCCGACCATCTGCGGCCTGGCGCGCGCGCAATTCGGCGATATCGAAGCGGTGGCGCGCGCAACGGAGAAAGCGGAGCGTGCGCGCATCCATATTTTCCTCGCCACCAGTCCGATCCACCGCCGGCACAAGCTCAACATGAGCCGCGAGCAGGTGCTCGATACCGGCATCAAGGCGGTGCGCCGCGCGCGCGAGTTGTGCGACGAGGTCGAGTTCTCGGCCGAAGACGCGATCCGCACCGAGCCTGAATACCTGATCCAGGTGCTGTCGGCGATGATCGAAGCCGGCGCCACCGTGATCAACGTGCCGGACACGGTCGGCTACACCACGCCGGCGGAAATCGGTGCCTTGTTCGCGCGCCTGAAACGCGAAGTCCGCGGCATCGACGGCGTGACCCTGAGCGCACATTGCCACAACGATCTCGGCCTCGGCGTGGCGAACAGTCTCGCTGCGCTCGCCGCGGGTGCGCGCCAGGTCGAATGCACGATCAGCGGCATCGGCGAGCGCGCCGGCAACGCCGCGCTGGAGGAAATCGTGATGGCGCTGCGCACGCGCGGCGACACGTTCCAGCTCGATACCGCGATCCGCACGCCGCTGCTGTATCCGACCGCGCGCCTGCTGGCCGACGTCGTCGGCGCGACGATCCCGCGCAACAAGGCGGTCGTCGGCGAGAACGCGTTCGCGCACGAATCCGGCATCCATCAGCACGGCATGCTGAAACACCGTGAAACCTACGAAATCATGCGGCCCGAAGACGTCGGTTTCTCGCGCACGCAGCTCGTGCTCGGCAAGCATTCCGGGCGCCACGCGCTGCGCGACCGTTTGTCGAACCTGGGCCACGAGTTCGACGACGCGCAGCTGGACGAAGTGTTCACGCGTTTCAAGGCGCTCGCCGACAAGAAGAAAGAGGTGTTCGACAGCGACCTGGACGCGCTCGCACTCGGCCTCGATCCGGAGGCGGTCGGGCCGTGGAAACTGCAGCACCTGCATGCGACCACGCACCTCGGCAACGGCGCCTCGGCGTCGGTCAAGCTCAAGCACAGCGACGGCCGGTTGTGTGCCGAAGCGGCACTCGGCGACGGCCCGGTGCATGCGGTGCTGCGCGCGATCACGCGCGCCGCCGGCATGGCGCTCGACATCGACGATTTCCAGATCCGCTCCTTGAGCAACGGCGCCGACGCGCAAGGCCGCGCCGCGCTCACCGTGCACCACCACGGGCGCGAACTGTGCGGCCGCGGCGTATCGACCGACATCGTCGAAGCCGCCGCGCAAGCCGCGCTCGAAGTGGTGAACCGCATCGAGCGACTGAACCTCGGCCAGACGACGCTGCCGATCGCCGCGAACCAAGCGTGAGAACCCCGCAATGAAAAACGCCCCGCTCCTCTGGCACAACGGCACGCTCAAACCCTGGGCCGACGCGACCTGCCACGTCAGCGCGCACGCGCTGCACTACGGCTCGTCCGTGTTCGAAGGCGAACGCGTCTACGCGACGCCGCAGGGCCCCGCGTATTTCCGCCTCGCCGATCACACGCGGCGCCTGTTCGAATCGGCGCGCATCTACGAAATCGACATCGGCTACGACGAAGACCAGATCAACGCCGCCTGCCTGGAGCTGATCCGCGCGAACCGGCTCGCCTCCGCCTACGTGCGCCCGATCGTGTTTCGCGGTGCGGGCGGCCTGGGCGTGCTGGCGAAAGCCGATGCGCCGGTCGACGTCGCGATCCTGGCGCTCGACTGGGGCGCGTACCTCGGCGACGCGCGGGAGCACGGCGCCGACGTGTGCGTGTCGTCGTGGCATCGCCCGGCGCCGAACACGTTTCCGAGCTGGGCAAAGGCGGGCGGCAACTACCTGAGCAGCCAGCTGATCGGCCTGGAAGCGCGGCGCGGCGGCTACGCCGAAGGCATCGCGCTCGGCACCAACGGCCTGCTGAGCGAAGGCGCGGGCGAAAACCTGTTCCTGGTGCGGCGCGGGAAATTGTATACGCCGCCGACCAGCGCCGGCGTGCTTGCGGGCATCACGCGCGACAGCGTGATCGCGCTCGCGGGCGATCTCGGCGTGAGCGTCGAAGAACGCGACCTGCCGCGCGAGGCGCTGTACACGAGCGACGAAATCTTCATGACCGGTACCGCGGCCGAGATCACGCCGGTGCGCTCGGTCGACCGCAAGCCGGTCGGCGATGGCAAGCCCGGCCCCGTCACGCGCGCGCTGCAGCAGGCGTTTTTCGGCTTGTTCGACGGCAGCACGGCGGATTCGCGCGGCTGGTTGACGCCGGTGCATACAACCATCACGGAACGGGAAGCCGCATGAGCAAGACCCTGCTCGACAAGATCTGGGACGCGCACCTCGTGCGCGAGGAATCGACCGCCACGCCGGCGATCCTGTACGTTGACCTGCACCTGGTGCACGAAGTCACCTCGCCGCAGGCCTTCGCCGAGCTGCGCACGCGCGGCTTGCGCGTGCGGCGGCCCGAGCGCGTGCTGGCGACGTTCGATCATTCCACGCCGACTCTGCCCGCAGACGCGAGCGGCAAGCGGCCGTACGTGACGCTCGAAGCCGAATCGCAGGTGGCGCAGCTCGAAGCGAACGCGCGCGAGTTTGGCGTCGAACTGTGCGGCTGGGACAGCGGCCGGCGCGGGATCGTGCACGTGATCGGTCCCGAGCTCGGCGCGACGCAGCCTGGCATGACGATCGTGTGCGGCGACAGCCACACCTCGACGCACGGCGCGTTCGGCGCGCTCGCGTTCGGCATCGGCACGACCGAAGTCGGCCACGTGCTGGCGACGCAGTGTCTGCTGCAGCGCAAGCCAAAAGCATTCGCGATCAACGTCGAAGGCCGCCTGCCGCGCGGCGTGACCGCAAAAGACCTGGTGCTGCACATCATCGGCACGATCGGGGTCAACGGCGGCACCGGCTACGTGCTCGAGTACCGCGGCAGCGCGATCGAGGCGCTGTCGATGGAGGAGCGCATGACGGTGTGCAACATGTCGATCGAAGCCGGCGCACGTGCCGGACTGATCGCCCCCGACGCGACCACGTTCGAGTACCTGCGCGGCCGCCCGCGCGCGCCGCAGGGCGCGGCGTTCGACGCCGCGGTCGCGCGCTGGAGCACACTGCGTTCCGATCCAGACGCCACGTTCGAGCGCGAAATCACGCTCGACGCCGGCAGCATCCGTCCGAGCGTCACGTACGGCACGCATCCGGGCATGGTCACGACGCTCGACGCGCCGCTGCCGGCCGCGGCGAACGCGCAGGAAAAGCGTGCGCTCGCCTACATGAAGTTCGAAGCCGGCAAGGCGCTCGCGGGCACGCCGGTCGACATCGTGTTCCTCGGCAGTTGCACCAATTCGCGCCTGAGCGACTTGCGCGCCGCCGCCGACGTGCTGCGCGGCCGCCACGTCGCGTCGCGTGTGCGCATGCTGGTCGTGCCGGGTTCGGAGCAGATCAAGCGCGAAGCGGAACGCGAAGGCCTCGACGCCGTGTTCCGTGCCGCCGGCGCCGAATGGCGCGAAGCCGGTTGCTCGATGTGCCTCGGCATGAACGGCGACATCGGCCAGCCGGGGCAACTGGTGGTGAGCACCAGCAACCGCAATTTCGAGGGCCGCCAGGGGCCGGGCGTGCGCACGGTGCTGGCGAGTCCGCTGGTCGCCGCGGCGTCGGCGATCGCCGGCGAGATCGCCGATCCGCGTCGCGTGTGCGCGGAGGAAGCCGCATGAAATCCCTGACCCACATCCACTCGCGCACCGTCGTCCTGCCGCACGAGAACATCGACACCGACCGCATCATCCCGGCGCGTTTCCTGACCACGACGCAGCGCGCGGGCCTGGGCAAGGTGTTGTTCAACGACTGGCGCTACCGCAGCGACGGCAGGGCGGATCCGGATTTCGCGCTCAACCAGCCGGCGGCGAAGGGCTGCGAGATTCTCGTCGCCGGCCGCAATTTCGGTTGCGGCTCTTCGCGCGAGCACGCGCCATGGGCGCTGACCGACTTCGGCTTCCGCGCCGTGCTCTCCAGCGAGATCGCCGACATCTTTCGCGCGAATTCGCTCAAGAACGGCTTGCTCGCCGTTGTGCTGAGCGAAGGCGAGCACCGCTACCTGCTCGAACACCCGGGCATCGAATTGTCGATCGACGTGGCGCAAGGCTGGATCGAACTGCCCGACGGCGGCCGTTTTTCGTTCGAGCTCGAACCGTTCGCGCGGCACTGCTTGCTGAGCGGGGTCGACCAGCTCGGATTTTTGTTGCAACACGCGGCGGAGATCGAGGCGTACGAACGTCGCGACGCCGCATGAACGGGAGCCCTTCTCCCACCGGGAGAAGGTGGCGCGTTAGCGCCGGATGAGGGTGCGGGTTCGCCGAACACGCGGTCATCGCCGAACCCTCACCCCCACCCCTCTCCCGGTGGGAGAGGGGCTTTGAAAGACGACGGGCAAAGAGGAGCTCGGAAAAAATGAAAGCACACATCGCAGTTCTCCCCGGTGACGGCATCGGGCCCGAAGTGACGCAAGCCGCCGTGGCGGTGCTGGAGGCGGTCGGTCGCAAGGACGGCGGCTACCACTTTGCGTTTTCCGAGCACGCCATCGGTGGCGCGGCGATCGATCAGCACGGCGACCCGCTGCCGCCGGAAACGCTGGCCGCGTGCAAACGTGCGGATGCGGTGCTGCTCGGTGCCGTCGGCGGACCGAAATGGTCCGATCCGAACGCGAAAGTACGGCCGGAGCAGGGCCTGCTCGCTCTGCGCGCCGCGCTCGGCGTGTTCGCCAACCTGCGCCCGGTGCGCGTCCATCCGCGGCTCGCGGCCCTGTCGCCGTTGAAAACCGAGCGGCTGCAGCACGTCGACATGTTGTTCGTGCGCGAGCTGACGGGCGGTGCGTATTTCGGCGCGAAAACACGCTCCGACGTGGCCGCGACCGACGAATGCCGCTACACCGTGAACGAAATCGAGCGCGCCGCGCGCCGCGCGTTCGGCTTCGCGCGCCTGCGCCGCAAGCATGTCACGCACGTGGACAAGGCGAACGTGCTGGAAACCTCGCGCCTGTGGCGCAGCACGGTCGCACGCGTGGCGCACGAATTCTCCGACGTCACCCTGGAACACCAGTTGGTCGATTCCATGGCGATGCTGCTGCTGACGCGGCCGAGCGCGTACGACGTGATCGTGACCGAAAACCTGTTCGGCGACATCCTCACCGACGAGGCCGCTGCGCTCGCAGGGTCGCTCGGCGTGCTGCCGTCGGCGTCGCTCGGCGAGGGCAAGGCCGGTTTGTACGAGCCGATCCACGGCTCCGCGCCCGACATCGCGGGACAGGGGCTGGCCAATCCGCTGGGCGCGATCCTGTCGGCGGCGCTGCTGTTGCGCCATTCGCTCGACCTGGAACACGCGGCGCAGGACATCGAATTCGCTGTCGACGCGGTGATCGAGCGCGGCGTGCTGACGCGCGACCTCGGCGGCAGCGCCAGTACCGCCGACGTGACGCAGGCCGTGGTCGACGCACTCGGCACCGGCCACTGCCGCGTGGCGGCGTGAGGGCGGGCGCATGACGGCGAACGACAAACGCAAAGGCGCGACCCCGGATGGCGCGCTGCGCAGCGATCTGATCAAGGCCGGCCCGGATCATGCGCCGGCGCGGGCGATGCTGCGCGCGACCGGCCTGGACGACGCGGCCATCGCGCGTCCGCTGGTCGGCGTGGTGCACACGTGGTCGAACGTGTCGCCGTGCAACATCAACCTGCGCGATCTCGCCGCTGCCGCGTGCGACGGCGTGCGCGCCGCCGGCGGCACGCCGTTCGAGTTCAATACGATCGCGGTCACCGACGGTATCGCGATGGGCTCGCCGGGCATGCGCGCCTCACTGGTCAGCCGCGAGGTGATCGCGGATTCGATCGAACTCGCCGTGGAAGGCCATTGCCTGGACGCGGTGCTGGTGCTGTGCGGCTGCGACAAGACCATACCGGCGGCGGCGATGGCGGTCGCACGCATGAACCTGCCGGGCGTGGTGCTGTACGGCGGTTCGATCGCTCACGGAACGCTCGACGGCAAGCCGATCACGATCCAGGACGTGTTCGAAGCGGTCGGCGCGCACGGCGCGGGCAAGCTGTCGGCCGAGCGTCTGGGCGAGGTCGAGCGCCGTGCCTGCCCGGGTGCCGGCGCCTGCGGCGGCCAGTTCACCGCGAATACGATGGCGATGGTGCTGACCGCGCTCGGCCTGTCGCCGTTGGGCGCGAACGACGTGGCCGCGACCGACCCGGAGAAGCGCAACGTCGCGCGCCGCTGCGGCGAACTGGTGATGGACTGCCTGCGCGCGAACCGTCGTCCGCGCGACGTGCTCACGCCGGCCGCGTTCAACAACGCCGCGCGTCTGGCCGCGGCGACGGCCGGCTCGACCAACGCCGTGCTGCACCTGCTCGCGATCGCGCACGACGCGGAACAGCCGCTGGACCTGGAGATCTTCGAGCACATGTCGCGCACCACGCCGGTGATCGCGGACCTCAAGCCGGCCGGGCGCTACACCGCGGTCGAGCTCAGCGCCGCCGGCGGCACCGCCGCCGTGGCGCGCGAATTGTATAAAGGTGGATTGTTGGAAAATGCACCGACCGTCACCGGCCGCAGCCTGTTCGAGGAACTCGACGCCGCGGCGCCGGCGACGCCCGGGCAGACCGTGGTGCGTCCGCTGAGCGCGCCGGTCAAGCCGCAGGGCGGCTATTCGATCCTCTACGGCAACCTCGCGCCCGAGGGCTGCGTGTTGAAGCTGGCGGGCCAGGGCATCGCGGATTTTTCGGGTCCTGCGCGGGTGTTCGACAGCGAAGAAGCCTGTTTCGCCGCGGTCCAGTCCGGCGTGATCGCGGCCGGCGACGTGGTGGTGATCCGGCACGAAGGTCCCGCCGGCGGCCCCGGCATGCGCGAGATGCTGGCGGTGACCGCTGCGCTGGTCGGGCGCGGCCTGGGCGGTTCCGTCGCGCTGATCACGGACGGCCGATTCAGCGGCGCCACGCACGGTTTCATGGTCGGCCACGTCGCGCCGGAGGCGGCGCGCGGCGGTCCGATCGCGCTGCTCGCCGACGGCGACCGCGTCACGATCGACGCGCAGCGGCGTGTGCTCGAAACCGACGCCGACCTGGAATCGCGACGCGCGCAGTGGCAGGCGCCGGCGGCGCGCGTCGCGCGCGGCGTGCTGGCGAAATACGCCAAGACCGTGGGATCGGCGGCGCGCGGCGCGGTGATCGAGGTTTAGGACATCACCTCTGCCGTGGCGGGCGAGGTCGGCGCGCGCAGCGCGTTGGAGAGGGTGCGGTCGGAATGGCGCAGCGACGACGCGCTCGATCTTCCGGCACAACGCGGCGCGATGAATCGCGCCCCTACAAACGGTTTGTCGCAATAGGGAGAGAAGTGAACATGTCT
>Ga0207702_10006027_pt1 | contig 10520 bp, 9 predicted proteins | sample KBSCornC62_FD_184302 | JGI IMG/M metagenome (GOLD analysis project Ga0207702, IMG submission 184302) | Corn rhizosphere microbial communities from Kellogg Biological Station, Michigan, USA - KBS Corn C6-2 (SPAdes) (version 2) | ecosystem: Host-associated > Plants > Roots > Rhizosphere > Soil ...
CGAAGCGGTGTCGCGCGAGATTGCGCAGCTGCAGACGCAGGCGGAAGGCGTGACGGTCTCGGTTACGCTCGACGGGCGAACGCGCCGCGTGCCGTTCACCAAGGGGAACATCCTCGACAGCGCTCGCGCCTCAGGCCTTCCCGCGCCGTTCGCCTGCAAGGCGGGGGTGTGCGCGACCTGCCGGGCCAAGGTGACCAAGGGTAAAGTGGAGATGGCGGCGCGTTATGGCCTGACCGACGAGGAGGTCGCCGACGGCTATGTGCTGACCTGCCAGTCGGTGCCGCTCGGCGACGGAGTCGCGGTGGATTACGACGCGTAACTTAGCTAATCGCATTTCCATGCTGACCCGTACCGACGAGAAGGCCCGCGGCCTCGCCGATCTCCCGCCCGTCATGAACGATTCGCTGATCGCGCTCATCGGCATGGTGGAGGCCGATCCTCGGGCTGATAAAATCGACGTTGGAGTAGGTGTCTTTCGCGACGGGGCAGGCAACACGCCGATCCTCAAGGTGATCAAGGAAGCTGAGCAGCGGCTTCACGACACGCAGGTGACCAAGGCCTATCTCGGAAGCGCCGGCGATGTGCGATTTGCGGAGTTGCTTCGGCCGATCCTCCTCGGGCCGCATGCGAATGACGATCGAATCGTCGGGGTTCAGACACCCGGCGGATGCGGTGCGTTGCGCCTTGGATTCGAGTTACTCGCGTCGGCTAATCCGAATGGGCGCGTTTTCGTCGGCGGCCCAACCTGGCCGAACCATCCCCCGATCATCCGCGCGGTCGGGCTCGCGCAGGTTGACTACCCCTATTACGAGCGGGGGCAGGGCGCGATCCGCTTCGAGGATATGATCGAGGCGCTGAACTCCGCCGAGCCGGGCGACGTCGCGCTGCTTCACGGCTGCTGTCACAACCCCACCGGCGCGGACCTCAATGAGGATCAATGGCGCGAGGTCGTCCACGTGGTCCGCGAGCGCGGGCTCGTCCCGCTGATCGACATTGCTTACCAGGGCTTTGGGCGGGGGCTCGACGAGGACGCTTTCGGCGTGCGCGCAATGCTCGACGCTTACGACGAAGTGATCGTCGCCCAGAGCTGCGACAAGAATTTCAGCGTCTATCGCGACCGCGTCGGCTCGCTCTGGATCAAGTCGGGCTCACCCGCGACCAGCGCCAAGGCGATGGCGCACGTCTACAAGATCGCGCGCGAGATGTGGTCCATGCCGCCTGATCATGGCGCCGCGTCGGTGCACATCGTGCTCGACGATCCCGAGCTTCGCGAGCGCTGGCTCGTGGAGCTCAAGGGAATGCGCGACCGGATCAACTCCGTGCGCCAGCGCATCGCCGCCGCCGACCCGCGGCTGGCCTTCATCGGGCGCCAGTTCGGAATGTTCTCGATGCTTCCGCTCAGCCCCGAGCAGGTGCTGAAGCTGCGAGCGGACCACGCGATCTATATGGCGGAATCGGGCCGCTTCAACGTCGTCGGAATGGGCGATGGTCAGATCGACCGATTTACCGCCGCTGTGGTCGAGGCAATGGACGCCTGACCATGGCCGATCGCGACCCCGGCAAAGTATCCGCGGAAGTGAATTGGCGCGAGGTTGCGAGGCTGGTTCTCACCAGCCGGGAGATGGACCGGATCGAGGAAGAGGAGCTCGTTCCTCAAAAGAAGGTCCTCTACCAGTTCAGCGCGCGCGGCCACGACATGGCCCAGGTGCTGCTCGGGCTTCATCTCAAGGATGGCGACGGGGTCTTCGGATATTATCGTTCGCGGCCGCTGCTGCTGTCGCTGGGGGTGCCGTTGGCCGACGCGCTCGGCTCCGGGATGGGGCTAGCGGGCGGCTACTCGAACGGGCGCGATATCGGCGTCGTGTTCAATTACCCCAATCCGGGCGGAGCGCACGCGCTGCCGATGTGCGGCGGAGTGGGCGCTCAGTACACGCCGGCGGCCGGCTGGGCGCAGGCGATCGCCTACAAGCGCAAGGTGCTCAACGAAGGGCCGGCAGATGCCATTTCTTTGGTGCTCGGCGGCGACGCGAGTGCTGCAACGGGCGGATTTTGGTCTGCGCTAACAATTGCGACTACGCAATCTTTGCCCTTGCTCATTTACATCGAGGACAACGGCTACGGAATCTCGGTTCCGTCGGAATATCAGACACCTGGCAAGAACATCGCTGCCAATCTCGCGAGCTTCAGCGGCCTGACGATCTTCAACGGCGACGGCACCGACCCGGTTGAGGCGTCGAAGCTGATCCACGACGCGGTTCAGCATGTGCGCACGGAACGTACGCCCGCCTTACTGCGGCTGACCGTGCCCCGGCTTGAGGGTCACAGCGCGCAGGACACGCAGACGTATAAGCCGGAAGAGCTGATCAAGGCCGAATGGGCGCGCGACCCGCTCCCGAAGCTGAAGGCTCATGCCGCCAATCTGCAGATCCGCGACGACCAGTGGGCCATGTTGGAGCAGGAGACGGCGTGGCAGGTTCAGGCCGCGGTTGCGGAAGCGGAGGCGCGCGGTGTGTCCTCACCGGAGGAAGTGACCAGCAGCGTCTTCTACGAGGGCGAGATGCAAGAGGTCGGCGGTCTGTGGAACAGCGGCTATGAGGCGCCGGCTTCGACCGACGAGCCGCATCCGGATGGCCAGCGCATCAACATGGTCACCGCAATTCGCCGCGTCCTCGACCAGGAATTGCAAGCCAATCCGCGCGTGCTCGCGTTCGGCGAGGACGTTGGGCCGAAAGGCGGAGTCCATGCCGTGACGCTCGGGCTTCAGGAGAAGTTTGGTGTCGAGCGCGTGTTCGACACGAGCCTCAACGAGGAGGGCATCGTTGGCCGCGCCGTCGGCATGGCGCTCGCGGGCCTGATGCCAGTGCCGGAAATCCAGTTCCGCAAATATGCCGAACCGGCGACCGAGCAGATCCACGACTGCGGGACGATGCGCTGGCGCACGCACAACCGCTTCGCCGCGCCGATGGTGCTGCGCGTGCCGGGCGGCTTCTTCAAGTGCGGCGATCCCTGGCATTCGATGACCAATGAGGTCGAGTTCGTGCACAACCCGGGCTGGAAGGTCGCTGTGCCCTCGAATGCGGAAGACGCGGTCGGCCTTCTGCGTGGAAGCCTGCGCGGCAACGATCCGGTGATCTTCTTCGAGCATCGCGCGATGCTCGACGATGCCTGGGCGCGGCGGCCGTGGCCGGGCGACGATTATGTTCTGCCGTTCGGACGGGCGAAGAAGACTCGCCAAGGCGACCGGATCACCATCGTGACGTGGGGCGCGATGGTGCCGCGCTGCGAATCGGCCGCCGAAGGGGTCAGCGTGGATGTCATCGATCTGAGAACACTTCAGCCGTGGGACAAGGAAATGGTCCTCGACAGCGTCCGCCGCACGCGGCGCTGCCTGATCGTGCACGAGGACCTCCGCACCGGCGGGTTCGGCGCGGAGATCGCGGCGGTGGTCGCCGACGAAGCTTTCCTCGACCTCGACGCGCCGGTCGCTCGGGTCACGATGCCCGACATCCCGAGCCCGCATCATCCCAAGCTGATGGAATGGGCGCTTCCCGGGCCTGACCAAATCCGCGCCGAGATCGAGCGGCTGGTGGGGTTCTAAGTTGATCGAAGTCCGCGTTCCCGACGAGCAGGAGGGCACCAAGGCGGTCGTCCGCGCGTGGCTGCGGCAGGTCGGCGATCTGGTGTTCGAGAACGAGCCTTTGGTGGAGCTCGAAACCGACAAGGTGACGCAGGAAGTGCCGTCGCCGGCGGCGGGCGTGCTGGCCGAGATCATCCTCGACACGGACGCCGAGGCCGTCCCGGGCGCCTTGCTCGCTCGGATCGAGAGCGAAGGTGAGGCGGTAACCAGTACCCCGGCGGAAGCCGGGGCCCAGGAGGCGAAGCCTGTAGCCTCGCCTTCTGCTGAAGCAGCCTCGTCCGACGCTCCTGGGCCCCGGCCTTCGCCGGGGAACAGCGAAGAAACGCGGCTCAGCCCCTCAGTACGCCGCGCGCTGCAGCAGCATGGGATCGATCCTTCGCGCATTCAGGGCAGTGGTCGCGGGGGCCGCATCACCCGCGAGGATGTCGACCGCTGCGTCGCGGAAGCGACGACGGTGAGCGTCGGCGAACCTTCCACGGCCCAGCCGCGGCAATTTTCGGCGCACGACATTCCGCACGATCGGATGCGGCTGACCATCGCCGAGAACATGGCGCGTGCGGTCGCCGAGCAGCCGCACGTGACCGCGGTATTCGAAGCGGATTTTACCGCGATTGCTGCGCACAAGGGGGCGATGGCGGCGAAGGGGATGAAGGTCAGCTACACCGCCTACATCGTCAAAGCCGCCGCCGAGGCCATGGCGGTCGCGCCGGCGATCAACGGCCGCTGGGAAAAGGACCGCATCGCCATCTCGCCCACGATCGACATTGGAGTGGGCACGGCACTAGGCGAGAAGGGCCTCGTCGTTCCCATCGTGAAGGATGCCGGCGCGCTCACGCTCGAGCAGATCGGCGAAAAGCTCGACGACCTCACCCGACGCGCTCGGGATGGGAAGCTCGAACGGTCTGAAGTCTCCGGCGGAAGCTTCACCATCTCGAACCACGGAGTATCCGGTTCGCTGCTCGCCGCGCCGATCATCCTTCACCAGGGGCAGGCCGCCATCCTGGGCATTGGCAAGGTCGAGAAGCGGGTCGTAGTGCGGACCGTCAACGGCCGCGACGCGATGCTCATCCACCCGATGGCCTATGTGACGCTAACCATCGACCATCGCGTCGTCGACGGGCACCAGACCAATGCGTGGCTCACTCGCTTCGTCGAAATCCTCGAAAGCTGGCCCGCGGCCTGATCTGAATCCGGCCTATTGGAACCGCTCGCGCGGGCGGCGCGCTGAGCCGCCGTGACTGCTGAGCCCGAGAGCGACGACGCGCGATTCGTTCGCCGCGCACTGATCGTCATCGCGCTTTCCGCCGCCGCGCTGCTCCTGTGGCAGCTTCGGTTCGTCGTCGTGCTGCTGTTCGGAGCAGTCCTGATCGCGACGATCTTCCGAGCGATCGCCGATCCATTGCAGCGCCACCTGCGCCTTCCCGAACGATTCGCGGTGATGCTGTCGGTGCTCCTCGTCGTCGGAGTGATTGCCGCGGTAGCGTGGGCCGTCGGGTCGCAGGTCGCTGCGCAGAGCCAGGCCCTTGCGGACACATTGCCGCGCGCCGCGCAGATCATCGACGGGCGCCTCGCGGCAATGGGGCTCGGCCACCCGGTCGGCCAATCGCTTCGCAGCGTCCATTCTGGCGGAGGGCTGATCGGAACCGACCTCAGGGGCTTTCTGTCATCGGTGAGCTTCAGCGTCGCAAGCTTCCTGATTGTCTTCTTCGGCGGGATTTTCCTCGCCGCCCAGCCGCGTCTCTACGGCATCGGAACGATCAAGCTGATCCCGCCCGGGCGTCGCAGACTCGTGGCCGAAGCGATGGAGGAGTCCGATCGCGCGCTGCGGCTCTGGCTCACGGGGCAGCTGTGGGCGATGATCATCATTTTCTTTCTGACCTGGGGCGGATTGTGGCTGCTCGGCGTGCCGTCGGCGCTTGTGCTCGCGCTTATCTCCGGAGTGCTCGAGTTCATCCCGTACGCGGGAGCGATCACGTCAGCCGTTCCCGCGATCATGGTTGCCCTTGTGCAAAGCCCGCAGCTCGCCCTGTGGGTGGTCGCGCTCTACGTCATTGTGCACCACGTCGAGGCGTATCTGATCCAGCCTGTGATCCAGCAGTTCGCGGTCGAAATCCCGGCGGTGATCACCTTGTTCGCGTTGCTCGCGTTCGGCCTTCTGTTCGGGATTCTCGGAATTCTGCTCGCGGCGCCGCTGGCGGTGGTGAGCTATGTGCTCGTGAAGCGCCTCTACGTCATCGAGGCGCTCGACACTCCGACACCGATTCCCGGAGAGGACAAGAAGTAGTCAGGCGAGCGCGCGATAAATTCCATATGCGCTCGTGATGGTGAGCAAAATCCCGACCATCACCAGCAGAGGCTTGGGCGGGATGTGCTTCACCAGCCAGGCGCCCACCGGAGCGGCGAGGATGCCGCCGATAAGCAGGCCGAGCGTGGCGACCGTGAATGCGGCAAGACCCAGGGCGGCGATGAAAGTGACCGCCGACGTCACGGTCACGAGGAATTCGGACGTGTTGACGGTGCCGATCGTCCGTCGCGGGTCGGCCCCCTGGATGAGAAGATTCCCGGTGACGACCGGACCCCATCCGCCGCCGCCCGCGGCGTCGAGGAATCCGCCGACAAGCGCGAGCGGCTCGACGACCTTCGCCGGCCGCTGATGCGGGGGATAGCGAAGGCCTCGCCAGACGAGGAACAGCCCGATCGATGCGAGATAGGCGAGCACGAACGGCTTGGCCGTCGCTCCGTCGATTTGGGTGAGGACGTATGCGCCAACGGCTGCCCCGACGACCCCCGGAAGGGTGAGGCGGGCGAGCAGCTTCCAGTCCACGTTGCGGTGCGCGATATGGCTGATGCCGGACACGCAGGTCGTGAAGGTCTCGACCGTATGCACTCCGGCGGAGGCTGCCGCGGGCGCGACGCCGAGGCTGATCAGCAGAGTATTGGAGATGACTCCGAACGCCATTCCGAGCGAGCCGTCGACGAGCTGCGCGGCAAAGCCGGCCGCGACGAACGGCAGAAGGTCCAGCCAACTGAACGCGCCCATGCTGATGGCCCCTGCTGTGGCGTTCGGCGCGCCGGTTAATCTCTAGTCAGACGCTGGACAATTATCTTTCCGTTCAACTCGGCGCTCACCCCGGGCCGCTGGTCGCAACGGGTCAGATTTCGAGCACGGTGTAAGGCTTTCCGAGCAACGGCATCAGCACGAACTGCGCGACATTGTAGACGGGCTTGCCGAGCGGGGTCCGGCCTTCGTAGGTGCCGTGGTGGGCATGGCCGTGAACCACGGCTTTGACATGGTCGAAGCGGTCGATCGGCTCGCACAATCGCTGCGAGCCCAGATACTGGTAAATCGCCGGCGGCTCGCCCTCGATCGTGCCGACGATCGGCGAATAATGCAGCACCGCGACGCTGCGCTCGGTGCGCAGGGTGCGAAGCTGGTTTTCGAGCTTGCGCGATTCGTTCAGAGCCTCGTCGACGAACGCCTTGACGATGGGTTCGCCGAACGGCGCGAGCTCGCCGCGGCCGAACCCGCCGAGGAAGCCTTTCACGCCGGCGAATCCGACGCCGTCGATCTCGTGCGCCTGCTCGTCGAGAACGATCATCCCCGCTTCATGCAGGATTGAGCAGACCTTTTCCGGCTGGCCGCATTCGTAATCGTGGTTGCCGAGCACTGCGAGCACCGGGATGGAGCAGGCGCGGATGTCCTCGGCGAGGATCTCGGCTTCGGTCGTCTTGCCGAAGTTGGTGAGGTCGCCGCACAGCAGGAGCACGTCGGCCGAGTTAGCGATCTCCGCGAACAGCTCGCGGTACGGCGCGACGCTATCCTCCATCACGTGGAGGTCGCCGATGGCGGCGACGCGCAGCTTCCCGTTGCCCTTCGCGCCCTCAGTCGTCGCTGGCATATTGCTCTTCGAGATTTCCGACGGCGTCGGAATAGCCCCATTGATCGACGTCGACCGCATAATCGCGGGGCGAGAAGATCCGGCCTCGGCAGACCTTCTTCCCTGGACCTTTCATGTCCGCCTGGTCATGCAGCCGCTCGAGCAGTTCCTCCATCAGCCACCTTGGGACGCAGTGGCGTTCGCTGGGATAGACGAAGCGGAAGTTCAGAAGCGCGATCAGCAGCACTTCCCAATAAAGCTCCATGTGGGAGAGGAGCTTCCGCCAGTCGATTGCTTCGTGGCACTTGAGGATCATGTGCGCGACATCGGCCATGTCGTAGCGGTGATGGTCCTGGACGAAGATCTTCGACCAGATGAATTGCGTCGGCGGGACCAGATTCACCTTGGCGCCGAACAAAATGGCCTCAGGCGCGCCGACGAACCATTCGTCGGTAACGTGGGTGGTGACGGTCGGCATGTTGGTGATGACGTCGACGAACAACTCGCCGCGCGTGACGCGGTAGAGCCAGCGCTCATCCACAATCTCCACCTCGAAGCCGTGCTCCTTGAAATAATGGAGCATCTTCAAGGCGTCGCCGGCCTTGGCGAACACGTCGACGTCCTTGGTCGGGCGGTCGATCCCGGTGTAGCTGGCGAGCGCATAAGTGCCGGAAACGAGGAACGGAATTCCGGACTGAGCCATCAGCGCCAGCACCTCGGAATAGAAGGCCTCGGCCGCGGGCGGCGGAGTGATGAGAGCGCGATTGGCCTTTTCCTTGACCTGCTGGTCCATGCGGCACCCTCAACGGGAGGCGAGGGAGCCGGGTTCCGTCGCGTCGCTCACGCCCGCGAGAGGCCGCAGGGCGAAACGCAGCAATTGCAGCGGTTCTACGCGCAAGGCGATCGTGGAGCAGATGCGCGAAGCTGCATCCGCAAGCTTAAGGCACAAAAGGGAGGCTGTAGGAAAGATTAAAACGGGTCCGGCCTCAAGGCCGGGTGGCGTTTGCAGGTTCACCTCAAGGGCGCATAAAAGTAATGCGCCTCGCATGCATGACGACGTCATTGCGCATATCCGCGAACGCATTGCGACGATGCGGAGGATCGGCGGCATGGCCCACGACCCACGGATGATCGAGATGCTTGAGACGATGGTTCGGCAGGCGGAGGCGGACATCAGGAAGCTCGAGGCGGATTCTAGTGAGACGCCGAAGGAGCCACCCGCGCAACGAGCCGGTCCCGATCCCACACCTCAAGCCTGACGCAGCCGTCGACTCGTTTGGCTGCGCTGACCGCTTCGTCGTCGTCGCCAGCGTCCAGCCACTCGGCGCGAATGATCTTGCTGGCCCCATCGAAGCAGTAGATGCGGTACGGCTTCACGAACGCGACACCCCCTGAGGACATCTTTTTCAGGTCATTTCGACCAGCGGCACAAAGAGCATCTCGTGATGCGCGGCCATTCCGCGGACGCGATCCTCGTAGCGCTCGGCCATTTCCAGGTGGGCTTTGCGGACGCGCGGATCCCGCGCATTGAGCGCTGCCGTCCGCTCCTCCGACGCGCGTTTGCGAAAATAGCTCAGATCGCTCGACACCGGTGGCATCCCCCGATTCCACCACGCGACTCGCCCCGCACGAGTCGCTAACGGAAAGTTATCCACAATGTGACGCAATATTCGAGTGGGTTGAATCACTTAGGTAAGGTTGAGGAGCGCAGGAAATCCCGGGGTTGCGAGGAAACGCCGCCCGCTTCCTCCCGCGCATTCGCACGTGCTAGCTCTCTGCCAACAGGAGGGGATGTCATGAGATTGCGACTGCTCGCGACGGGGGCTCTGGCGATTGCATCCTTGGCGTCGGCCGCGCCGGTGCTTGCACCGCCCGCTGAGCTCGGACCCGATGTCCAGCCGTTCGTGCACCTTCCCTCCGGACGGACGGCCATCACGCATTTGCGCATCATCGACGGTACGGGCGCGGCGCCCATGGAGGACGCGACCTTGCTCCTCGATGGGCCGAAGATCACGGGCGTGCAGGCCGCAAGCGCGGCGGTTCCGGCGGGCTATCGCGTGATCGACGGCACCGGCGAAACGGCGATGCCGGGCATCGTCGGCATGCACAACCACCTCTATTATCTGCAGCGGCCGAACCTCGACGCGGCCGGCCACTTCGAACAGCCGATCATCATCCCGCAAATGACGTTCAGCGCGCCCCGGCTCTATCTCGCCAACGGCGTGACGACGATGCGCACAACTGGCAGCGTTGAGCCCTACACGGATCTCAGCCTCAAGCGCGAAATCGATGCCGGGCATCTCGTCGGGCCGCATCTGGACGTCACCAGCCCCTATCTCGAAGGGCCGGGCGCCTTTTTCATCCAGAACCATCAGATCGCCTCGCCCAACGACGCCCGCAAGGAAGTCGCCTTCTGGGCCGACATGGGGGTGAACAGCTTCAAGGCCTACATGCATCTCACGCGAGCGGAGCTCGGCGCGGCGATCGATGAGGCGCACAAGCATCACCTCAAGCTTACCGGTCACTTGTGCTCGGTCACTTATCCCGAGGCGGTGGCCCTTGGGATCGACAATCTCGAGCACGGATTCTTCGTCAACACGCAGCTCGACCCTGGCAAGAAGCCCGACCAGTGCAGCGACGGAACCGGAACGCCAACCTTGCTGAAGATGACGCCCGGCAGCCCCGAAGCGAATGCACTCATCAAGCTCCTGGTCGACCACCACGTCGCGATTACGTCGACTTTGCCGGTTTTCGCGCAAAGCGTGCCGATGCACGAGCCGCTCCACGCCCGACAGATGGATGTGCTCAGTCCGGAGGCGAAGGAGGCCTATCTTTACTCCCGGAACCTCGTCGCCAGTCGTGCTGGGACCACGCGGGGAAATGAGTTCACGCAGGCCTACAAGAACGACCTCGGCCTGGAGCGCCAATTCGTTGCGGCTGGCGGGCTGCTGATGGCGGGGCCCGATCCGACCGGCAACGGCGGTGTCATCCCGGGCTTCGGCGAC
>Ga0207702_10006028_pt1 | contig 10519 bp, 10 predicted proteins | sample KBSCornC62_FD_184302 | JGI IMG/M metagenome (GOLD analysis project Ga0207702, IMG submission 184302) | Corn rhizosphere microbial communities from Kellogg Biological Station, Michigan, USA - KBS Corn C6-2 (SPAdes) (version 2) | ecosystem: Host-associated > Plants > Roots > Rhizosphere > Soil ...
GGGTACCCCCGCACAGGAGGCGGGAACAGCGCCTCGACCGGGCGAGCATACGGACGAGATTCTCCGCGAGCTGGGCCTTGGCGATGAGCGTATCGCCGCGTTGCATGCCGCCGACGACGTCCGGTGAGCGCGCATCAGCTTTTTTGGATTTGAAAGGAAACGGCCATGGCTGACATTTTGCTGCTTGGTATCAGTCATTACCCCCCGCTGATGTGGCCCGACAAACACATGGCAGGCCTGTTGCAGAGGATGCTGACCAACCCCGCCCTTCCGGAGGAGTTGAAAACCCCTGCCGGCTGGCCGGAAGACATGCGCAAGGAGTGGGGCAACGACCAGGGCGAGGCGGCCGCGGCCGGTCATCGCCAGGAAATGCGCGACTGGACCAGAAAGGCGCGCGAGGCGCTTGACGAGTTCAATCCCGATTTCGTGCTGATCTGGGGCGATGACCAGTACGAGAACTTCAAGGAGGATATCGTACCTCCCTACTGCATCAATGCCCACCCGGAGTTTCGCTTCCACAATTTCCCCAACAACATCTGGGGAGAGCCAGTGGACAAGGAGTTCGTCCTGCCCGGCGTGCAGCAGGCGGCGAAGCATCTGGCGAGTGAATTGATCGGTGCCGGGTTCGACGCGGCCTATTCCTACAAGCCGCTGCACCACCCCCTTGGCCACGCTTTCACCAACGCGATCTTCTACCTCGATTACGATCGCAAGGGGTTCGATTACCCCATCCTTCCCGTCTCCATCAACTGCTACGGACGACACGTGCTGTGCCAGAAGGGCGGCCTGCCGAATTTTGAAAAGGAGCTTTCCGAAGCGGACCTCGATCCGCCCGCTCCGACCTCGCGGCGGTTGTTCGACATGGGGGCGGAAACGGCGCGGATCTTGTCCGATTCCCCCTATCGGGTGGCGCTGGTGGCTTCGTCCAGCTGGTCGCACGCGTTCTTGACGAAGAAGAACCATTACCTGTGGCCGGATATCGCGGCGGATCGCGCTCTCTTTGAAGCACTGGTCAACCGGGATTACGACTACTGGCGCAACTATCCGTCATCCGCGGTCGAAGACAGCGGGCAGCAGGAAATCCTCAACTGGTCCTGCCTCGTCGGCGCCATGAGCGCGCTTGGTCGCGGCGATGCCGATATTGCGGGCTTCGTCGAAACCCACATCTTCAATTCTTGCAAGGCATTCCTGGTTTCCAAGCCATAGGAGAGCCATCAGGCAACGGGCGCGTCTGGTAGAACTGCTGCATATGTAGAACAAGTGTACTAGACGAATCGCGCGCGTTCGGAGATCATGAAGGGAAGGGCCGCCGGTGCGGCCGATGCGATTTTAAATTGACGGGCCGGGTACGGCCCTACCGGGAGAAATCTGATGGACTTCAACCTTCCTGCCGAAGACGATCCGCGCCGTTTGGAGGTCCGTCGCTGGTTCGATGAGAACCCCAACCCGAGTTACGAACAGCTGGCCAAGAAGGGCTATGCCGTGCCGCACTGGCCTGCGCCCTGGGGCTTGTCGGCCGATCCGGAATTGCAGCTGATCATCGAGGAGGAGGTCGAGCGCGCTGGCATTATCCACCCGTCGACGATCAATCCGATCGCGGTCAACCAGTGCGGGCAGTCGCTGCTGGCCTATGGCACCGACGAGCTGCGGCAACGGTTCCTGCCGCCGGGCCTTGCGTGCCAGGAAAAGTGGACCATGCTCTTTTCCGAACCGTCGGGCGGCTCCGACCTTGGTGCCCTGCGCACCCATGCCCGTCGTGATGGCGACGATTACATCATCAACGGCCAGAAGATCTGGAATTCGCTGGCGCACAAGGCGCAGGTCGGCGTGATCATCGTCCGCACCGATCCCACCGTGCCCAAGCACCATGGCCTGTCCATGTTCATCTTCGAGATGAGCACCCCTGGCGTCGAAGTCCGCCCGATCCTCGACATGACGGGGCACGAGCCGGAATACAACGAGGTCTTCCTGACCGATGTGCGCGTTCCGGCCAGCCAGATGCTCGGCGCGGAAGGCATGGGCTGGCGGATCGTGCTGGAACAGCTGCAGACCGAGCGGATGAGCATGGCCAATCCGGGCGCGGTCTGGGGCTACGGGCCGACCGCTCGCGAACTGGTGTCGGGCCTGATCGAGACAGGCCAGATCAAGGACCCGCTGATCCGCGAAGAGGCCGCCTCTCTTTACGTCGAGGGCGAATTGCTTCGCCTGCTGAGCGCACGCGATCTCAGCAACCGCATCAACGGCACGCCACCCGGGCTCGAGGCCAACCTTGGCAAGATGATTGCGTCGCCTCACGGGCAACGTCTTTCGACCCTGGCCAAGCGCGCCGAAGGCGTCGCGGGAATGCTTCGCGACACTGATGAACTGCCGCTTCCCGCAATGGACTACGGCATGTTCGATACCTGGGACTATTGCTACTGGTTCGGTCCGGCGGCGACCCTTGGCGTCGGCACGCAGGAAGTGCTGAAGAACACGATCTCCGAACGCCTCCTTGGCCTGCCGCGCGATCTCGATCCGACCGCCAAGATGCCTTTCAACGAGATCGGTCGGGCGCAGCTCAAGGCTGCAAGCTGACACGCCGGTTCCCGCCTTTCGATCCCGTCGGCGCCCGCGCGCGGCAGGGATCCCGATGATGAAAGTACCTGACGATGGATTTTACCCTCAGCGACGAGCATCTGGCCCTGCAGGATTCTGCGCGATACTTTCTGTCCAAGGAGGTGAAGCTCGAGCCCTACCTGCGCACGGAAGCAAATGAGAAGCCGGTTGCCCGGGACGGCCTGTGGTCGGCGATCCAGGGCCTGGGCTGGCCCGGGCTGGTCGTGCCGGAAGCTTATGGCGGCCTCGGAATGGGCTGCCTCGATCTCGTCATGATCGTTTCCGAGATGGGGCGCACTCTGGCTCCCTCGCCGTTTATCGGGAATCTGGCGGGCACATGGGCCATCGAGCGCTGCGGCAGCGAAGCGCAGAAGCAGGCGCTGCTGGCACAGGTCGCCGCCGGCGAACTGACCCTCGCCCTTGCCGTGGCCGACCCGAATGGCGACGTTAACGGGCTCTCCGCCGGCGCCCGCGCCACGGGCAGCGGCGACCAGTGGAAGCTCAACGGCAAGAAGTCGTTCGTGGTCGAGGCCGGCTCGGCCGACAAGATCGTCGTGATCGCCGATGTCGATGGCGAACAGGGCTTCTTCATCGTCGATGCCAAGGCGGCGGGAGTCCAGATCGAGCGTCTCGACTGGCGAGACGTCACCCGCGAGGTGAATGCCATCACCTTCACGGATGTGGCCGCGGAACGCCTGCCTCAATCCGATGCCGACAGCTGGTCATGGATCCGCGATCGCCTTTACCTCGTGCTTGCCGCGGAGAGCGCGGGCGGTGCCGAACAGGTCCTCGCCGACGCGGTTGCCTATGCAAACGAGCGCGTGGCCTTTGGCCGTCCGATCGGTTCCTATCAGTCGATCAAGCACAACCTTGCCGAACTGGCAGGCGGCATCGAGCTGGCGCGAGCGGGCGTGCAGTTTGCCGCTTGGGCGCTGAGCGAAAACCGGCCCGAGGCGCGCAAGGCGGCTGCTATCGCGCAGAGCTATGCGAGCGAGCAGTATTGCGCGATGACCTTCCGGAGCATCCAGGTGTTCGGGGCGATTGGCTTCACCTGGGAAATGCGCAATCACCTGTACTACAAGCGCGCCCGGACCAATGCCGAATTGCTCGGGTCGCCGCGCGACCAAAGGGAGCAGCTGATCTGCCTGCTTGAGGCCGAGCACCGCGCGGCAGCCTGAAGATGGCGGGGCGGGGCGCGGGTTCGCGACGGAGGAAGTAAGTTTATGGCCCGCGTGAAGTTCGTCGATGCTGGCGGCGAAGAGACCGATGTTCAGATCGATGACGGGATTTCCGTCATGGAAGGGGCCGTGCGCGCCGGGATAGATGGAATCGATGCCGATTGCGGCGGCCAGCTGTCATGCGCCACCTGCCATGTCTACGTTGACGACAACTGGTCCGGTCTCATTCCGCCACTGTCAGACGACGAGGATGCCCTACTGGAATTCGCCGTCGACCGGCGGGCGAATTCCAGGCTTTGCTGCCAGATATTCGTGCGTGAAGACCTTGACGGAATGGTGATCCATGTACCGGCCACGCAAAATGCCTGATCAGGTCACGATCGGCTAGCTGGCGGGTCCAAAAGGTTCGCATTTGCTATTCCGTTTCTGACGGTGACAAGCTAAGGCCCGCGGGCCTTCCACAGGCCTTTGGCCTTGCTGTCATCGAATTCGCACTCGGAAAATCTGCAATATGGCCAGCACGCTGAAGCGCAACCAGGACGTTGACGAGCCGACCAGCACCCGGGACAACATCAAGATTGCCGCGAGAAAATTGTTCGCCGAGCATGGGCTGGAGGCCGTGACGGTCAGGCAGATTGTCGCAGCCGCGGGCGCCAAGAATGGCGGCTCTCTCAACTACTATTTCAAGTCCAAGGATGGGCTTATACAGGAAATCATCAACGATCTGTTCAGTGACTTGAGCAAAGTGTGGCTTGATGAATTCCATGAGTTGAGCAAAAAAGGTGGCCCCACGTCAGTCAGGGAAATAGTGGACATCATTGTCCGGGCACCCAATGTCGACAATTATCGGGATCCCTCTCCGACTGCGAATAGATTTCTCGCCGGTGTTCTTTTCATGCGGCGCAAGGAGCTGACGAGCTTTCTTCGGAAAATGAATTTTCATGTCTTCCGCCATCTGCTCGAGCAGATCGCCATGTTGCGGCCCGACATCCCCCAGCCTGTAATGCGGCAGCGGCTCATATTTTTCGCCTGGTATGTGGTGTCGGTGCAAGCCACCCTTGAAACCTGGCGAGCATCGCGCAAGCGCAGTGACGTCTGGGCGCAGCCTGATCCGCTCATTCACCTTGTGGACACGGCAACGGCTCTGCTCGAAGTCGGCACGCATCAGGTCGCCGCCAGTGAGCAGTCGGCGGCGGCCGTGCCGGCCCGTAGATCCAGGGCGAACGGGCGAGCGGGCACGAGAACGGCATGAAGTCAGCGCGGCTTCGGACGTCCGCGATCGGCTGTTGCGGGAGGCCGGGCGCTCGCCCCCTCATCAGCAGGCGAAGGCTTGCCGTTCGATGTTCTGCGCGGCGTCGGTCAGCAGGGCCAGCAACGGCGCGTCCTGCAGCCTGCCTGAGCCGACGGCCTGGGATACCGAAACCGCAGCCAGCACTGTCCCGTCCTGCCTGCGCAGTGGAACGGCCATGCAGCGCAGGCCGGGGGCGATCTCTTCGTCATCAATCGCGAAACCTCGGTTGCGTACTTCGTCCAGCTCGCGACGCAGCTGTGCCGGTTCGATGATGGTGCGTTCGGTCACGGCCACGAACGGCCCGCTGGCCAGATAAGCTTCCCTGCGGTCTTCCGGCAGGTTGGCGAGCAGGACCTTGCCGATGGCAGAGCAATAGGCCTCCAGTTGCATGCCGACCTTGGTGAACAGGTCCTGCGCCCCCCGGCCCGTCTTGAGCCGATAGGTCACCATGTCGTTTTCCAGCGTGCCCAGCTGCACCACGCTGCGGACGCGGGATGCCAGCTTGTCCAACAGGGGCGCAGCGACATTGGCGATGATCTGCTTTTCGTCCAGGCGGTGCAACAGGCCGAGCAGGCGCGTACCCGCGACATGTCGGCCGCCACCCGACGGGGCGAGATAGTCTTCCGCGATCAGCGTTGTTACCTGCCGGTGCGCCGTTGCCAGGGGCATGCCGATCTGCCGGGCCAGTTCGGACACGCTCGATCGCCCGCCGTCGGCGACGATCGCTTCCAGCATCGCCAGGGTGCGCTTCAGCGATGCGATCTGGGGCGTACCCTTGCTCATCCACGATATCTCACGATGTGAGATAATGCCACATGTCCGCAGTGGTGACCAGCGCGGCATTGCGTTAAGTATGCGGCAACAGCGGATGGAGAGAGCGGATGCCAAAGCCGGCCCATGAAGACCTCGCACGTCGTTTGCGCGACGCCTACACGGGTGGAGCCGTGCCGCCGCTGCGCGACGGGCTTGATCCGGTAGACGCCGATGGCGCCTATGCCGTCCAGGAGATCAACACCCGTTTTTGGCAGGAGCAGGGCCGCCGGATCGTCGGGCGCAAGGCCGGGCTGACGGCCAAGGCGGTGCAGCAGCAGCTGGGGGTCGACCAGCCCGACTTCGGCGTGCTGTTCGACGACATGCAGGTGGCGGACGGCGGGATGCTGGACCCGTCGCGCGCACTCCAGCCCAAGGCCGAAGCCGAGATCGCCTTCGTGCTCGGCAAGGATCTGCCCTCGGCGGATACGACCCCCGGAATGGTCGCGCAGGCCGTGGCGTCCGTCCACGCGGCGATCGAGATCGTGGACAGCCGCATAGCCGACTGGAAGATTACCTTCGCCGATACCGTGGCCGACAACGGCTCGTCCGCTTTCTTCGTGCTCTCGCAACGCGGCCTGCCATTGGACGGGCTCGATCTTGAGGGCGCGGCAATGGAAATGACGATCAACGGCGAAGTCCGCTCGACCGGCGTCGGGTCTGCAGCCCTCGGGAATCCGCTCAACGCGGCGGCCTGGCTGGCGTGCACCTTGGCCGCGCGCGGCGAGCCGCTGAAGGCCGGGGATGTCCTGCTTGCCGGGGCTCTCGGGCCGATGGTTGCCATCAGCCCCGGCGATCACGTCCGCACGTCGATCCGCGGGATCGGCGAGGCCAGCTTTAGCTATGGGAAGAACTGACATGGCCAAGACCAAGGTAGCCATCATCGGCTCGGGCAATATCGGCACCGACCTGATGATCAAGGTAATGCGGCTTTCGCAGGTGCTCGAGATGGGCGTCATGGTGGGGATCGACCCTGCTTCGGATGGACTCGCGCGCGCGCAACGGCTCGGCGTCGCGACGACGGCAGAAGGGATCGACGGGCTCGTTGCCATGCCCGAGTTCAAGGACGTGGAGATCGTTTTCGACGCGACCTCGGCCGGCGCCCACAAGCGCAACAGCGAACTGGTGCTGGCGGCCGGCAAGCGGATGGTGGATCTCACCCCGGCGGCGATCGGGCCTTATGTCATACCCCCGGTCAACGGCGAGGCGTGTATCGATGCCAGGAACGTCAACATGGTCACCTGCGGCGGCCAGGCGACGATCCCGATCGTCGCCGCCGTCAATCGCGTCGCCAAGGTCCACTATGGCGAGATCGTCGCGTCGATTTCCAGCAAGAGCGCAGGGCCGGGCACCCGCGCCAATATCGACGAGTTCACCGAGACCACCAGCCAGGCCATCGTCGACGTCGGCGGGGCCACCCGGGGCAAGGCGATCATCGTGCTCAATCCGGCCGAACCGCCGCTGATCATGCGCGATACGGTCTACTGCCTGTGCGAGGATGCCGACATGGAGGCGATCCGCAAGTCGGTCGAGGACATGGTGGCCGAGGTTCAGGCCTACGTCCCGGGCTACCGGCTGAAGCAGGCGGTGCAGTTCGAGCACATCGGCTCCAACCGTCCGCTGCACATTCCCGAGATGGATGGCTCGTTTTCCGGCATCAAGGTCTCGGTGTTCCTGGAGGTTGAAGGCGCGGCCCACTACCTGCCGGCCTATGCCGGCAATCTCGACATCATGACCTCGGCGGCGCTCAAGACCGCGGAAAAGATGGCAATCCGCATGCACGAGGGAGAGACGGCATGACCTTCGACCCGACCAAGACCAAGCTCTACATCCAGGACGTCACCCTGCGTGACGGAATGCATGCGATCCGCCATCAATATGGCCTCGATCATGTGCAGGCGATCGCCCGCGCGCTCGACAAGGCGAAGGTCGATGCGATCGAGGTGGCCCATGGCGACGGTCTCCAGGGCTCCAGCTTCAACTATGGGTTCGGCGCCCACACCGACTGGGACTGGATCGGCGCGGTGGCCGAAGTGCTTGAGCATTCGGTGCTCACCACGCTGTTGCTGCCCGGCATCGGCACGGTCCACGATCTCAAGCGTGCCTACGAGCTCGGCGTGCGCTCGGTCCGCATCGCGACTCACTGCACGGAGGCGGATGTCTCCAAGCAGCACATCGAGGCTGCGCGCAACCTCGGCATGGACGTGTCAGGCTTCCTGATGATGAGCCACATGACCTCGCCCGAGGCGCTGGCCCAGCAGGCGTTGCTGATGGAAAGCTACGGCGCCCACTGCGTCTACGTCACCGACAGCGGTGGCGCGATGAACATGGACGAATATGCCGCGCGGCTGCAGGCCTACGACCGGGTGCTCAAGCCCGAAACCCAGCGGGGCGTCCATGCCCACCACAACCTTTCGCTCGGCGTCGCCAACTCGATCGTCGCGGTGCAGAACGGCGCGCTGCGCGTCGATGCAAGCCTTGCCGGCATGGGCGCAGGCGCCGGAAACGCGCCGCTCGAGGTGTTCATCGCCGCCGCCGACCGCATGGGCTGGAACCACGGGTGCGACCTGTTCGCACTGATGGATGCGGCAGAAGACCTCGTCCGGCCGCTGCAGGACCGTCCGGTCCGGGTGGACCGCGAGACCCTGACCCTGGGCTATGCCGGGGTCTATTCGAGCTTCCTGCGCCATGCGGAGAAGGCCAGTGCCGATTACGGGATCGATACGCGGACGATCCTTGCCGAAGTCGGCCGTCGCAAGATGGTCGGGGGGCAGGAGGACATGATCGTCGATATTGCGCTCGACATAACCAAGGGCTGACCGCCCTCGATCAGAACCCGCCGTCAGAAACCGAGGCCCGAAAGGATCGCCTCGGTTTCCATCCACAAGCGGTCTGCCGCGGCTTCGTCCGTGCCAAGCGGAACCACCGGCTGTTCTGCCATGTCGTAGAACATCCGTCCGCCGGGCGACCCCGTTTCCCTCGCCGTGGCCAGCCAGACGAGCGAACGCGCTGCCTCTGCGGGAGTCAGGCCGGGCGAGTCCTTCACCATCTTCTTGAAATTGTCGTCCCCCTGGGCGCTGAAATTGGAGTGGACCACGCCCGGCACCAGGGCCTGCGACACGATGCCGGTCCCCGCGAGGCGCTTGCTGAGCGCCAGGTTGAATAGCTGATTGGCCAGTTTGGACTCGCAGTAGACGGCGCCGGCCCGATAGGGGCTGTTGAGGTGCTGCAGGTCTCCAAAGTTCAGGCCATCGGCGGGATAGGCATAGGCGATGGAGGAGACGGTTATGATGCGCACTGCGTCCGCCGGGCTTCCTGCCGCGGTTTCCTTCAGCAGCGGCAGGAGTTCGCGGGTCAGCAGGAAAGGAGCGAAATGGTTGGCCGCGAAGGTTTCTTCGGTTCCTTCAGCCGTCAGGTACTTGTCGTCGCGGATCCCGCCGGCGTTGTTCAGCAGCAGGTCGATGCGGTTGGTCAGGGACCGGATCCCGTCCGCCAGCTGTTTCGTCTCCCGCATCAACGACAGGTTCGCGCGCAGGAAATCCACCTTGCCGCCCTCGGCACACGCCGCCCGGATCGCACCTTCGGCCGCCTCGCTGCGGCCGGGGTCGCGCCCTTGGCCGATCACATGCCAACCCATGGCCGCAAAGGCCTTCGCGGTTTCCATGCCGATGCCTGAACTCGCTCCGGTCACGACAACAACGCGCTGTGGCTGGCTCATGAGAATCCACTCCTCGACTGGGTTGCGTGGGACATCCGCAAGGCCCGTCTAGGTCGCTTGTTGTCATCGTATTGCAAGCGCCAGCCCCGCGCATCGGGGCCGCCTTGGCAATCAACGCATACGTGGTGGTTCGCCTGACCGCCGCCGCTGGCCTTGCCGAAAACCACTGGCATGCATCGCGGCACAGGGCCATGTTGGCAAAAAATATCATATAAACAACATGTTAGATTGGAGTCGGAGCGTGCGATGTGGTTCCCGCTGCTCTGGCGGGGAATCCGTTTTTCATCGGAGTCGAGGGCAAGTCGCCGTGTCGGGGCATCGTTCATGCCGCTTGGCCAGCTTCGCGTTTCTTGACCTGACTTTGCCGCGGCCTATCCCGGTAACTATCAGAACCAAACGGAGAATTGGGATGGGTGCCACGATCAACCGACCCGAGCTCGATCCGGCCCATCCTGAAAACTGGGCTGCCTGCGGCTGGCAGGCCCTCTACGAAATGAGCTGGCGCGATTGCGAAGAGGTGCAGGCCGCCGCGCTCAAGAAGCGGTTCGAGCGGTTTCACGGCCAGCTGCCCGCCTTCGACAAGCTTGCGGCGAAAGAGGGCATCACCAGCATCGACGGCGTCGAGGACGCACTGCCGCTGATGTTCGATCATCGCGTCTTCAAGAACTACCCGCTGTCGCTGATCGAAACGCGCAACATTCCCAAGCTCCACGCCTGGCTCGGCCGCCTGACGACGCACGATCTCTCCGGCATGGACCTGTCCGGGCTGACCACCATCGAGGCCTGGCTCGACCGTCTCGACGAGTTCGGCATGATCGTCACCACGTCGTCGGGCACCACCGGCAAGCTCAGTTTCGTTCCGCGCTCGCAGACGGAATATCCGGCATGGGAGCGCGTCTACCTGTCGATGCTGCACGCCGCCACGGG
>Ga0207702_10006036_pt1 | contig 10513 bp, 8 predicted proteins | sample KBSCornC62_FD_184302 | JGI IMG/M metagenome (GOLD analysis project Ga0207702, IMG submission 184302) | Corn rhizosphere microbial communities from Kellogg Biological Station, Michigan, USA - KBS Corn C6-2 (SPAdes) (version 2) | ecosystem: Host-associated > Plants > Roots > Rhizosphere > Soil ...
ATCCACCAGCCCGAATGGGCCCGCGGCACGATCGGGATCAGGACGGCCACGCCGACCGCGAGCAGGAAGAAGCCGGCGCGGATGATCTGGCTCGGGCTGCGGTCGCCGGCCTTCCGGCCCGCTAGGAGGGCGACGACGAACATGCTCAGCGAGAGCGGCGCCAGCGAAAGTCCGGCCTCGAGCGCGTTGTACTCGAGCACCATCTGCAGGTAGATCGGCAGCGCGATCATCAGCCCGCCGAGCGCGATCTGCTGGAGCGTCTGGCCCGAGATCCCGAGCCGGAAGTACTTCGAGGCGAAGAGCCCGACGTCGAGGAGCGCCGGCTTGCCCTCGCGCTTGCGCCGAGAGAGCCACCAGTAGAGCGAGCCAAGCGCGACGAGGCCGACGGCGATCAGCGCGGCGACGGCCCCGCCTCCCTTCTCCCAGACGAGGATGCCGAGCACGACCCCGCCCATCCCGACGGCCGAGAGGATGGCGCCGACCACGTCGACGCCGCGAGAGCCGGTGTACGGGACGTCGTGGACGAGCTTCAGGCCCAGGAGGACGATCGCGATGATCACCGCCTCGCCGCCGAACGCGACGCGCCAGGAGAGGTAGGTCGTAATGAAGCCGCCGAGGAGCGGGCCGACCGCGGCGGCGATCGCGGCGGCGGCGCCGACGAGCGCATAGGCCTTCCGCTGCATCGCGCCTTCGAAGTTGCCGTGGATCAGGGACTGCATCGCCGGGAGCAGCAGCGACGCGCCGAGGCCCCCGATGATCGCCCAGAAGATCACGATCGTGAGCAGGTTCTGCGCCATCGTCATCGCGATCGCGCCCGTCGCGTAGCCGAGCAGCCCGAGGGTGTAGGCGAGCTTGCGCCCGATCAGGTCGCCGATCTTGCTCGAGATCAGGATGAACGCCGCCGAGACGAGCGCCTCGAGCGCGATCGCGGACTGGACGCCGCTGGCCGTCGTGTGCAGGTCGTGCACGACGGCGGAGATGGACACGTTCATGAGCGACGTGTCGACGACGAGGACGAACATCGCCATCGAGAGCAGGATCGCGAGGCGCTGGTCGCCTGTCGCCTGCTCCGGGGCAGCGACGCTCGCGTCGGTGCTCACGCGCCGCCCGCCGTCGTCGCAGCGACGCCCGCCGACACCGGATCCTCGGTCGGCTCCTGCTCGATCCGCCGCCGGAGGATCAGCTTGCGGATCTCGGTCACGGCGACTGCCGCGAAGCCCGAGACGATGCAGATCAGCCACTGGCGTAGCGTCAGCGGCACGGTGTCGAGGATCCGGTTCAGCACGCCGAGCTGCGCTCCGAGCAGGATCGCCAGCACCGACATCCCGGAGAACATGAGGAACTTCCGGTCGCGCAGGACGTCGAGGCTGAAGACCGACTGCAGCTCGTCACGCTCGCAGAAGGCGTAGAAGAGGTTCGCGCAGGCGAACGCCGTCACGCCCATCGTGCGAGCGGTCGGCGTGTCGTACGCGTGATCGGCCCAGGCGATCACGCCGGCCGTCGTCCCGCCCATCACGAGCCCGACGAAGGCGAGCCAGAGCAGCTTCGGCCTCGGCAGGATCTGCGCCTGCGGGTCGCGCGGCTTGCGATTCATCAGCCCTTCGGCCGGCTCGCCGTAGCCGAGGCCGATCGCCTGGAACACCTGCGTCGTGAAGTTGAGGTACAGCGTCTGCAGCGGCACGAAGGCGACGCCCGCAACGATGTTGAAGATCGCCGCTGCGAGGAACGTGACGACGAGCCCGAACAGCGCGCCCATCTGGAAGCGGATGTATTTCGTCAGGTTGTCGTAGAGGCCGCGGCCCAGCTCGACCGCCTTCACGATCGTGGCGAAGTTGTCGTCGGTCAGGATCATCGCCGCGGCCTCCTTGGAGACCTCGGTCCCGGTGATTCCCATCGCGATGCCGATGTCGGCGCGCTTCAGCGCCGGAGCGTCGTTCACGCCGTCGCCGGTCATCGCGACGACGTGCCCCTTCCGCTTGAGCATGTCGACGAGCCTCACCTTGTGCTCGGGCGTGACGCGGGCGATGACGCCGATCTCGTCGATCTGCGCGAGCAGCTCGTCGTCGCTCATCGCGCCGAACTCCGCGCCCGTGATCGCGCGGCCGCGGATGCCGAGCTCCTTGGCGATCGCCGCCGCCGTCACGGCGTGGTCGCCGGTGATCATCCGCACCTGCATGCCGGCGCCGTGCGCCGTCGCGATGGCGTGCTTCGCCGTCGGCCGCGGCGGGTCGACGATGCCGACGAGCGCGAGCACCGTCAGCCCGTTCAGCAGCGACAGGAGGTCCGCGCCCGGGTCGAAGCTCGCCGGGTCGAAGTCCTTGCGACCGGTGGCGAGCACACGCAGGCCCTGCTCGCCGAGCCGCTCGTTCTCTTCGGCGTAGCGCTGCTTGAAGTCGTCGTCGGCCGGGGCCGGCGAGAGGTTTCCCGGTGCGAGCGTCTGCGTCGAGCGGGCGAGCAGCTGGTCCGGCGCGCCCTTGACGAAGCAGCGGACGACGTCGCGACCGGCTTCGTCCTTCATCCGGTGGAAGGTCGCCATCAGCTTGTACTCCGTGTCGAACGGCAGCTCCGCGACCCGCGGGTACGCCTCGCGGGTGGCGGTCGCCGAGAGGCCGCCCTTCTCGCCGAGCACGACGAGCGCGCCCTCGGTCGGGTCGCCGATCAGCTCACCGTCCTTCACGACCGCGTCGCAGGCGAGGACCATCGGCTGCATGAACGGCTCGAGGTCGACGTCGGGCTGGCCCGCGACCTTCTTGATCGAGCCCACCGTCGAGTAGCCGTTGCCGTCGATCGTGTAGCGCCGGCCGGCGATGGTCAGCTCGACGGCGGTCATCTGATTCAGCGTCAGCGTCCCGGTCTTGTCCGAGTTGATCGCCGACGTGGCGCCGAGCGTCTCCGTCGAGCGCAGCCGCTTCATGATCGCGTTCGCCTTCGCGAGCGTCTGCGTGCCCATCGAGAGGATCGCCGTCACGACCGCCGGCAGCCCGGTCGGGATCGCGGCGATGGCGAAGGCGATCGCGGCGAGGAAGGTCGTCTTGAACGAGTCGCCGCGCGACATGTTCAGCACGATCGAGATCACCAGCGCGGTGCCCGAGATGACCAGGATCTGGCTCGTCAGCTTGTTCAGCTGCCTCGTCAGCGGCGAGGCCTGATCGCTCTCCTGGGCGAGCATCCCGGAGATGTGGCCGACCTCGGTCGCCATGCCGGTCGTCGTGACGACCAGCTCGCCGGCGCCGCGGGTGACGTTGGTGTTCATGTAGACCATGTCGGTCCGGTCGCCCAGTGGCGCATCGGGCTCGGTGACCGTCTCGATGCCCTTCGAGACCGGCATGCTCTCGCCGGTCAGCGCCGACTCGGCCACCTCGAGCGTCGCCGCGCGCAGCAGCCTTCCGTCCGCCGGGACGACGTCCCCGGCCTCGATCTGGACGACGTCGCCGGGGACGATCTGCTCGGCCGGCAGCTCGGCGAGCTCGCCCCCGCGGCGGACTTTCGCCTTGACGATCATCATCTTCTGGAGCGCCGACACGGCGGCCGCCGCCTTGCCCTCCTGGTTCAGCCCGAGGACAGCGTTCAGCAGCGTCAGGGCGAGCAGCACGAGGCCCGTGCCGAGCTCGTGCAGCGGCCAGATGCTCCCGACGCCCGCGACCAGCAGGACGATCTGCATCGGGTCGCGGTACTGGCGCACGAACGCCTGCCAGCGCGGCTCGGTCTCTGCCGCGGTGAACGCGTTCGGCCCGTACTGCTCGAGCCGCCTGGCCGCCTCGTCGGGGGCGAGCCCGCTGTGGACGTCGACGCCGAGCTCGCTGGCAACGTCGTCGCCGTCCAGCGCGAACCACTGCTTCGGCTCGGGCTCCCGGGTCGGTGGAGCAGCAGTCGTCGCCATCCTCGCCTCCTACGTCGCGAGCGTTGCCACGAGCACGGCCTTGATCGTGTGCAGCCGGTTCTCGGCCTCGTCCCAGACGAGCGAGGCCGGCGACTCGAAGACGGCGTCCGTCACCTCGAGCGCCTCGAGGCCGTACCTCTCGTAGAGCTCCTCGCCGACGCCCGTCTCCCGGTTGTGGAACGCCGGCAGGCAGTGCATGAACTTCACGTCGGCGTTGCCGGCGAGCGCCATCGTCTCCGCGTTCACCTGGTACGGCTTCAGCAGCTCGATCCGCTCGGCCCAGGCCTCGGCGGGCTCGCCCATCGAGACCCACACGTCGGTGAGGATCACGTCGCACCCCGCGACGGCCTCGGCCACGTCCTCGGTGAGCGCGACCTTCGCGCCGCTCTCGGCGGCGAACCCCTTCGCGAGCGTGACGACGTCGTCGCCCGGCCAGAGCGACCTCGGCGCGGCGATGCGGACGTCCATCCCGAGCTTCGCCGCGCCGACCAGGTACGTGTTCGCCATGTTGAAGCGGGCGTCGCCGAGGTAGCAGAACGCGACCTCGTCGAGCGGCTTAGGCACGTGCTCGCGAAAGGTGAGGAAGTCGGCCAGGATCTGCGTCGGGTGCCACTCGTCGGTGAGGCCGTTGTAGACGGGCACGCCGGCGTACGCCGCGAGCTCGTCCGCGATCTCCTGCCCGAAGCCGCGGTACTCGATCGCGTCGTACATCCGGCCGAGCACGCGGGCCGTGTCCTTGACCGACTCCTTGCGCCCCAGGTGCGAGCCGGACGGGCCGATGTACGTGACGTGCGCGCCCTGGTCATAGGCGGCCACCTCGAAGGCGCAGCGCGTGCGCGTCGAGTCCTTCTCGAAGATCAGCGCGATGTTCTTGCCGCGGAGGTGCTGCTCCTCACGTCCCGCACGCTTGGCCTCCTTCAGCTCCTCGGACAGGTCCAGCAGGTGGACGATCTCCTCCGGCGCGTAGTCGTTGAGCGTGAGGAGGTGCCGTCCTCGCAAGCTGGTGGCGGTGCTCATTCGGGAGTGGCTCCTTTCGCGACGGGTTCGGGCATATGCAACCAGCGCGACTGGATCAGTGTCCGATGAGGAGCTTGAGGCCGACGAGGAGGACGCCGAGCGCCAGGTTGAGGGCGACGACGACGAGCGACCCGACCAGGCCGAGGCGCTCGGTCCGGGCGAAGACGATTCCCTCCACGCCGAGCACGCAGAGGCCGAGGCCGAACGCCAGCCAGAGCGAGGAGCGCGCGGACAGGATCCCGAGGGCACCGAGCAGGAGCGCCCCGACCGGCGGCACGGCCGCTTCGATCAGCGAGCCCTCGCGGCGGGCGATCCGCCGGACTTCGGCGACGGAGAGGTGCTCGTCGTGCGAGATGCTCTCACCGAGCGAGTGCGAGTAGACGTGGGCCAGCCAGAAGACGATCGACGTGACGGCGACGAGCACCGCGACGTGGCCGGGCTCGTGCGGGAACGCGCGGGCGCCGGCGACGATCACCGACAGGGTCACGATCGTCCCGTAGATGAACCCGCCCAGCCGCTCGCCGAGGCGCGAGCGGCCGACGCGCGACGTCGCGGAGGAGGATGCGGCGGCGGTGTCGCCCGCGCTCACGTCCGGGCTACGCGATCCGCATCTGGTCTTCGGGCGGCCGCACCAGCATGTAGGTGAGAACGCCGAAGAGCGGCAGCAGGCAGACGAAGGCGACCCAGGCGACCTTGCCCCAGCCGGTGAGGTCGTGACGGGAGAACACGTCGACCAGCGTCCTGATCACCAGGTAGACCCAGATGGCGAACGAGAAGAAGATCGCGATCGTCCAGAACGCGTCCCAGAACGGGTAGCTCGCCAGCACCGGCATCCTGCTCTCCTTTCGTCGCGGTCGTCCGGCGCCGACTCCATCACCGCCGAGCGCCTGCCTCATCGCCCGGTTCGGATGATGCGCCCGGCCCGGTAAGCGATGATCGTGGGCGCGATGACCGTCGCGGCTTCAGCTGCGGAGACCAACCCCAAGCGCCGCATCAACTGGCGGCGGCTGCTCGAGGGCGCGGTCACGATCATCGTGATCGGCGCGGCTGCCCAGCTGCTCGGCTGGAACCTCCGCGACTGGTTCTCCAACTTCTGGGACACGCTCTCCTCGATCTCGGTCGGCTACATCGTCGCCGGCTGCGCGCTCAAGACCGTCCAGACGACCCTCACCGCGTTCGCCTGGTACTCGATCCTCCACTTCGCCTACCCCGGCAAGATGCGCTGGCTCGACGTCCTGGCCTGCTACGCGGCGTCGGTCGCGCTGAACGGGATCCTGCCCGCGAACCTCGGCACGCTCGCGCTGCTCTTGATGTTCACGACGATCATCGCCGGGGCGACCTTCGCAGCGATCCTCGGCGCCTACGCGGTCGAGAAGATCTTCTTCACGGTGATCGGCGCGTTCACGTACCTCTACCTCTTCCTCAGCGTCGGCGGCTCGTTCGACATCAAGTTCAACGTCGTCCACGAGCACCCGTGGGCCACGGCGATCTTCCTGGTCGGCGGGATCTTCTTGATCTACCTGATCCTCCGCCGCCTCTGGCCGAAGGTGGTCAGCTGGTGGAACGACGCGAAGGAGGGCGGCGCGATTCTCTCGCAGCCGCGCAAGTACATGACGCGTGTCTTCACGCCGTCGCTGCTGGGCTGGGTCGCGAGCCTCGGCGTGATGGCCGTCTTCCTCAAGGCGTACGACATCCCGGTCAGCTTCCACACGCTGATGCGGATCGCGGGCGGGAACTCGATCGCCAATGTCACCTCCGCCACGCCCGGCGGGGCCGGCGTCAACCAGGCGTTCAACGTCGCGTCGCTGAAGGGCGTCGCGAGCTCCGACCAGGCCGCCGCCTACTCCGTCGCGCAGCAGCTTGTGACGACGGCCTGGAACATCGTCTTCGGGATCGCGCTGATGACCTGGGCGTTCGGGTGGAGCGGGGGGAAGCAGCTCGTCGGCGACTCCTACGAAGGTGCGAAGGTCAAGGCCGCCGAGCAGAAGGCGGCACACGACGCGCGTAAAGATGCCAAGCGCGCCGCGAAGGCATCCGAGCCGGGCGAGGCGTGACGTGGATCGACGTCGAGCTCGTCCTGATCGCGCTGGCGGCGATGCTGTCGCCGACGACGCTCACGTTCTCGGTGCTCGCGCTCGTTCTCGGTGACCGGCCGCTGCGGACCGGCTTCTGGTTCTACGCAGGCGCCCTCACGGCGACGCTCGCGATCGGCGTCTTGGCGGCGTTCGTGCTCGGCGACGCCGCCGCCTCGAACAGCTCCACGCCGAAGACCTGGGTGGCGGTGCTCGACATCGTCTTCGCGGCAGCGATCCTCGCGTGGGTCGCGAGGGCGTCGCGGCGGCCGCCGAACCCCGCGCGCCTCCAGGGGATGATCGACCGCATGAGCGTGCTCGCGACCGCACCGATCGCGGCCGTCGCCGGCGCCGGCGCGGCCCTCGCGAATCCCGGCGGCTTCATCCCGCTCGCGCTGAAGGACATCTCGGAGACCGATCCTTCGCGGACGGGCTACGTGATCCAGTGGGCCTTCTTCGCTCTCGTCTCGCTGCTCCCGCTCGCAGTCGCGCTGCTGCTCCTGGTCGTCGCGCCGACCTGGACGAACGGCGTCCTCGCCCGTTCGCGTATCTGGCTCGAGCGCCGGGCCCGGGCAATCGCGTTCGTGATCCTGCTCCTCCTCGCGGCTTCGCTCATCAGAAATGGAATCGCAGGCCTCGCGAGCTGAGGCGCCCGCGCCGCTCCGCCGGTTCCAGCGGAACCCCGGCGAGCGCTGGTCGCGGTTCGCGACGCGCGTCGCGAACGCCTTCGGCCTGGTGCTGCTACTGGTCGTCGCGATCTACATCCTGGCCTCGCTCGTGCCGTACAAGGCCTGGGGGGGCGTCGCGCTCGCTGCGGTGACGGTGACCTGCGCGACCGTCGCGCTCGTCAGTTCGAGGGCGGGCCCCCGTCTCGTGCGCGGCTCCGTCGTCGTCGGCGGTGTCGCGTTCCTGCTCGCGTTCGTCTCGGCGGTCGGCGGCGGCTCGGGCGCGCTCGGCGCCTCGGCGCTGATCCAGGTCGTGCTGCTCGCGGTCGCCGGGGCGGAGATGCTTGGCGCGGTGCTCTCCGAGCACGAGGTCAACTTCCGCACGATCCTCGGCGCGATCAGCGTCTACGTCCTGCTCGGGATCCTCTTCACGTACGTCTATCTCGCGGTGGACAAGCTCCAGCCCGGCCACTTCTTCGGCCAGCCGACCCACACCGGCGACTTCATCTTCTTCAGCGTCACGACCCTCTCGACGACCGGCTACGGCAACCTCGTGCCCGCGGGCCAGCCGGGGAAGATGCTCTCCGGCCTCGAGATGCTCGTCGGCCAGATCTTCCTGGTGACGCTGATCGCCGGGCTCGTCAGCCTGTGGCGGCCGGGCTTGCTCTCGCGCCGGCCGTAGCCGTCTCGGGACCGGCTCCTTTCGGCTGCTCCGTGGGCATGGCCCGGCTGAGGAAGAGCGCGAGGATCGTCGCGAGCGCGAGGATCGCGAGGCTCGCCTTCAGCCCCGAGAGGCGGGCGTGCCGGTAGCCGGCGACGGCGTCGTCCGCCGCGCGCGAGTTGACGTGCGCCTCGTCGAGGGCCGTGTTCAGGTCGGCGTCCGAGATGAAAGGCACGCCGCCGGCGAGTTGCACGCTCGCCTGGTCCTTGACGCGGCTCGTGATCGCGTCGCTGTGCTCGATGTACGTCAGGAACGCGCTGGAGGTGGCCGCGATCAGCAGCGCTCCTGCCAGCGCGGTGCCCATCGAGGCGCCGAGGTTCGTGGCCGTGTTCTGGATCCCGCCGACCTCCGGCGCTTGGTCGTCCGGCACGGACGAAACGGTGACGGAGCCCAGCTGCGAGGCGAGCGCCCCGATCCCGAGGCCGATCAGCAGCATCGGCAGCAGCACGACCTCCGGGCCCGAGTCGGCGTCGAGCGCGCCGAGCAGGATGACCGTCCCCAGCAGCAGCGCGAACAGCCCGAAACGGACGACGCGCCGCGGGCTCGCGTCCGGCCACACGCGCGGGATCCCGATCGCGGCCGCGAGCAGCGTGATCGAGAGCGGGGTCAGCCTGGCGCCGGTCGCGAGCGCCGAGAGGCCGAGGTGAACCGAGAGGTAGAGCGGCACGACGAAGAAGAGCCCCGCCTGGACGAGGTACTGGAAGAAGAACATCGTCAGGCCGCCGAGCAGCTGCCTGTTCCGGAACAGGATCGGCCGGACGAGCGGCTCCTTGCCGTGCTTCTCCCGATACGCCTCCCACTGCAGGAAGAGCCACAGCACGAACAGGCCGACGAGCATGAGCCAGATCGAGGGCGACAGCCCCCACCAGGACGTGCCGCCGGCCTTCGGCTTGATCCAGCCCCACTCGCTCGAGCGCAACACGCCGAAGACCAGCAGCGCGAGTCCGGTCGCCGAGAGCGCGGCGCCGCCGAAGTCGAGCTTCGGCCGCGTCTCCGGCGGCGCGTCGGCGATCCGGCGCGCCAGGATCAGGATGGCGATCACGATCAGCACCTCGCCGGCGAAGACCCAGCGCCACGAGAAGTACGTCGTGAAGATCCCGCCGATCAGCGGCCCCACGGCAACCGCGACGGCGCCCGCGGCGGCGACCATGCCGTAGGCGGCCGGACGGCGCTCGACGGCGAAGTTGCCGGCCACCAGGGCGACGATGGCGGGCAGGATCAGGGCCGCGCCGACACCCTCGAGGAACGACCAGCCGAAGAGCAGCACGGGTAGGTTCGGCGCGATCGACGTCGTGAACGAGCCGCAGCCGTAGATCACGCACCCGATCGCGAAGGCCCGCTTGCGCCCGATGATCGCGCCGATCTTGGCGCCGACGATCATCAGCGACGCCATCACGAGCGTGTAGGCGGTGATCGCGCCCTGGATCCCCGTGACCGTCGTGCCCACGTCGTCGGCCACCGTTGCGATCGACACGTTCATCACGGAGGTGTCGAGCGTCATCAGGAACTGGCCGGCGGCGAGCGTGAGCAGGACGACCGAGGCGCCCGTCGCATTCGCCGCCGCGGGCGCCGCGGCTGTGCTCATGGTGACGAGGCGGCGACGACGGCGGCCGGAGCAGGCTCGGGCGCCTCGCCCTGGAGCACGTGGCGCCAGCCGAGCAGCACGGCGTTGACCGACGCGGCCCCGACGAGCGGCTCGTCCGGTACAGGCAGGTGCGCGGGGTGGAGCAGGAACGGCCTAGTCTGCGGGCCGCCGAGCCCGCCGTGGAACGAGATCAGCTCTTCGAAGGCGCAGCCTTCCTGCAGCTGTGGGTCGTAGAAGCTGCCGACGAGGATATCCGCGGCGTGGGCGAAGGCGTCCGCGCGCGCCAGGTGGTGGGCCGCACTCGGCGAGAACGGTGCCAGCGGGTCCTCTCCGTCGATCCGATCGTTCCGGAGGTACCGCTCGCCGTGCGGTCCGAGCACGACCGGCCCGAACTCCTCGGAGCGGACGAGCAGCCAGCCGACGTGCGGGTGCTCGCGCAGGGCGGGCACGAGGCGCGGGTGGCGCGATTCGATCTCCTCGAGCGTCAGCCGGCGCGGCTCGTCGAGCAGGTAGATCAGCCCGAGGTTCCCCGAGGCGAGCACGACGACCTGCTCGCCGCTGACGTCCTTCGAC
>Ga0207702_10006041_pt1 | contig 10509 bp, 9 predicted proteins | sample KBSCornC62_FD_184302 | JGI IMG/M metagenome (GOLD analysis project Ga0207702, IMG submission 184302) | Corn rhizosphere microbial communities from Kellogg Biological Station, Michigan, USA - KBS Corn C6-2 (SPAdes) (version 2) | ecosystem: Host-associated > Plants > Roots > Rhizosphere > Soil ...
TGAACGTCGCCTCGGTGCCGCCGGTCGTGAGGGTGCCGCTCGCAGTCTCGGGAAAGCCCGCGAGATCGCAGAACCAGCGCACGACGCGGTGCTCGAGCACCGTGCCCACGGGCGACATCTCGAACACCGCCGTCGATTGATTGAGCGCGGCGGTGAGCGATTCCATCCACACGGCGGCGGGCAGCGGGGCGGAGACCTGGTGTCCGACGTAGCGCGGATGAAAGAGATGATTGCAATCGGGGAGCACATCGTGGCGGAGCCGCGCGATCACGTCGTCGATCGAGCGTCCCTCGCGCGGCATCGGCTCGTCGAAGCGCGGGGCGAGGCCGGACGGCGTGTGCGGCGTCGAGACGCGCGAATCGCGGTTGCGCGTTTGCGCGAAGTACTCCGCGGCGAGGGCGACGAACGCGCGGCCGACGGCGGCGTCGCAGTCAGCTTCGATGGTGGCGAGAATGTCGTCGGACGGTACGGTCATGGAGGCGGGGCGATGCCGTGGAGCGGCACGTCCAAGATCTTTTTCGTTCGGGTGAGGTCGACGGCGCGGTAGGCCTGGATGGCGTCGATCGGGATCGGCTCGTCGATGCGCATGCGCAGCAATTCGCGGAGGCGCTCGCGCGAGAGCTCCGGGTAGAAGCTGAGCGTGAGGTGGGGCGTGAAGGTGAACCGGGGCTGCTCGTAGGATAACCCGCTCAGCTTGATGCGCTCGTGCAGCGCGCGGATCGGTCCATTCGGATCGACGGGCATCACGACGACGGTGCTCTGCATGAAGCGCATCGGCTGCTCCAGGCGCACCTCGAACGGCGGCATCTCACGAGCGACGCGGTCGAGCGCTTCGATGAGCGTGTCGTCGGTCGTTTCGGGAGCGATCGGTCCCATGCCGGAGGAACCAGCGATGGTGATGTGCGGCGGGAGCTCGCGGAGCATTCGCGGATCGACCGTCTCCTGGATCGCGCGCACGCGGTCGGCGAGCGCGCCGCGCAGCTCGGCCATCACGATGATGCCGGGCTTCACGGCGGCGTCCGGTGGTTCAGCGAAGCATCGGCACCAGCGAGAAGCTCGCGTGGGTCAGGTCCTTCGGATTCACCGACGCGTTCAGGAGCCATCGATCGAATGTCTTGTCGTTATGGATACGATGATAGCGGATCACCTTGATCCCCGCGAAGGTGCCGATCGCGGCGCCGGTGATGACGTCGCTCGCCCAGTGTCTGTTCTCGTACATGCGTGAGAGCGCGACCATCGTCGCGCCGCCGTACATGGCCGGACCGACCAGGTAGATCCAGTGCGGATACCAGCGGCTCACTTCGGAGCTGACGGCGGCGGCGGCGGCGAAGGCGGCGACGGAGTGCCCGGAGGGGAACGACTGGTACTTCGTACCGGTGCGGAAGCCGCGCATGAGCTGCCAGTTGTCCGGGTTGGGGACCGTGTCGACGTACGGTCGCGCGCGGCCAAAGAAGTCCTTCAACACGTCGGCGAACGCGGCGCCGCCGGCAAGCGCCTCGGTGCCGAACAGTCCCAACTCGGCGAGCCGGTCCTGGTTGGAGAGCCGGCCGGCGGCGTACATCGACATCCCGATGATGAACGAGCCCGGTTGGGCGATGTCGCGCACGACGTGCGCGCTGACGCGCAGAATGCGATTGCCTTGCGGCGTGGGCTGCTGGAGCGCGTGCGCCGCGCTCTTGTCGAGCGGCCGCGCGGCGATGGTGCCGAGCGTGAACACGCCGGCGAGAACCGCGTCTTCCCAGGTGAAGAGATGTCCGTGAAAGCTCGTATCCACCTGGGCGCTCGCGGGTCCGCGCAGGGCGAGGGTGAGCAGGAGCGAGACCGCTGTCGATCTGAGAACTCTCATGGCTGCGCGATGCGCTCGAGTTTTACTTCACGGGAGATCTCGAGGTCGGCGAGAAACATCTCCTCGGCCTCGGCGCCGAGTCGCGCGTCCTCGATCACGGCGTCGAGCTCGTAGTTGATCGCGACGCCGAGCGGGTTGAAGTCGGTGGACCCGACGCGCACCCATCGGCTGTCGATGACACTGGTCTTTGCATGCATCATCTCCCCCTGCCATTCCCAGATTCTGACTCCGTTCGTGAGCAGGCGACGATAGAATCTCCGTGCCACGAGGGAGACCCATGGGTGGTCATTCCGGCTCGGGACGAGAATTCTTACGTCGACGCCGTCGCGCGCGGCGCCATTGAGCGCTTCGACTTCAGAGGGTGATGGGGTGAAATACGCGGTCGCGATCCAGATCGAGCGCTGCGCCGAAATGGCCTGGATCTGCAGCGCGCGGGAGACGCGGAGCCGCAGCGGCTCGCCTTCGACGATGCCGACGAGCGCCGGAGTGTCGGTCGCGGGATCGAGGTGCGCGCCGCGGGAAGGGCGGCGCAGGAAGCGATGCGATCCGCGGCGCTCGTGACCGGCGGTGCGCCGCCACATGTGATCGAACGCGCGGGCCATGTCGCCGGCCGCTGGACCGTCGATCACGACCGCGGTGTCGCGCCACCGCGAGCGATGCAGCTTCTGGACGCCCGTCGTCCATTCGCGGCCCACGCCGACGCCGCCGGTAATTCCAATTCTGTCATCGACGACGAGCAGCTTCCGGTGGTCCCGCGGCACCACACCGAGCCAGCGCCGGAAGCCGAACGGATTGAAGACCGCGACGTCGACGCCCGCGCGCCGGATGTCCTTGATGAACCGCCACGAGGTCCCCCGGGCGCCGATCGAGTCGAGCAACAGGCGCACGGCGACGCCGCGCTTGGCGGCGGACGTCAGCGCTTCGGCGAAGCGACGGCCGACGTCGTCGGAGCGGAAGATGTACGACTCGAGCCCGATGCTGTCGGCGGCGCGCTCGATCAGGTCGATCATCGCGTCGAACGTGGCCGGCCCGTCGCGGAGCAGCGTGACGCGATTGCCGCTCGACACGTCGGCGGCAGCAATGCGCCAGAGTCCGCGCGCGAACGACGGGCCGGCGACCGTCAGGTCTCCGGCCCGGCGAAAGTTGACCTCATGCGCCGACATCGTCACGAGGCGGCAGTCTTACACGTTGCATGCCGATCAGGATGCAGGCCACTCGCGAACGAGCCGCTCGAGCTCGCTGAAGTCGAACGGCTTCGTGAGCACGGGGCGGCCGTACACGTCGACGGTGCGCTGCGCTTCGGGTTCGAGCGCCAAGTCGCCCGTGACGAACGCGACATGGTCCCGGAGCTCGGGCCGGTGCATGTCGATCCACTCATACAAATCGAAGCCGCTGTCCGCGCCGAGGCGGATGTCGATGAGCGCGCCGTCGACGTGATTCGTCGCGAGGAGCGCGCACGCTTCGTCGACGGAGCTGGCGGTGAGCACAGTATGACCCTTTCGCCCGAGCAGTGATTTGATCGCGCGCTGAATGGCGAGCTCGTCGTCCGCGTACAGAATGGTCGACATGTGCCGGACTACTGTATAATTGGTGCCATGCTCAACATTGACCTGACCGGCCGGCGCGCGCTCGTCGCGGGCGTTGCCGACGACGCGGGATTCGGATTCGCGATCGCCAAGGAACTCGCCGAGGCCGGTGCGAGCGTTTGTGTAGGCACGTGGCCCCCAGCACTTACCATCTTCCTCAATCTTCTCGAGCGCGGCAAGATGGACGAGTCGCGCCGCCTCTCGTCGGGCGAGCTCCTGACGTTCGAGAAGATCTATCCCCTCGACGCCGTCTACGATACATACGACGAGATCCCGGAGGATGTGAGGGGGAACAAGCGGTACAAGGACGTCGGGGATTGTTCGATCGACGGTCTCGCGCGGCGACTGATCGCCGACTTCGGCGAGCGTCCCCTCGACATCGTGGTGCACTCGCTCGCGAACGGACCCGAGGTGAAGAAGCCGCTACTCGAGGTGAGCCGCAACGGCTACGTCGGCGCGGTGAGCGCGAGCGCGTACTCGCTCGTCTCGATGATCCAGCGGCTCGGTCCGCTGATGCGCGAGCACGGCGCGTTCGCGTCGCTCACCTACATGGCGAGCGAGCGTGTGATCCCGGGCTACGGCGGCGGCATGTCATCGGCGAAAGCGGCGCTCGAGAGCGACACGCGCACGCTCGCGTTCGAGGCGGGGCGCAAGTTTGGCGTTCGCGTGAACACGATCTCCGCCGGCCCGCTCGCCTCGCGCGCGGCGAGCGCGATCGGGATCATCGAAAAAATGGTGGACTACGTCTCGGCGAACGCGCCGCTCACCGAGAAGCTGACCGCGCGAGAAGTCGGGACGACGACGGCGTTCCTGTGCTCACCGCTGGCGAGCGGGATTACGGGGTCCACGGTGTACGTGGATAAGGGGTACCACGCGATGGGGATGGCCGTTCCGCAAGAGTAAGGGCGCGGGGCCACTGGCGCCGGTCGCTGTCGTTGTGCGTTTTCGGTTTTCCGTTCTCCGTAAATCCGCATCGAGTGTGGCGCCGCGAGCGCGGAATGACGGAAGACGGAGAACGCATAACGCAGAACAGCAGCGACCGCCCGTAGAAGCGCCGTTGCGCCGTTACGCGATCGGCCCGGCCGACTCGATCTCCTTCACCCCCGCCTGCTTCAGCATCGCGTTGATCTTCGGCAGGTTGGTGTTCAGAAGCTGCCGGAGCTTGGTGAGTTGGACGTCGAGCTCCTTTGAGACAATCGTGAACACCTGGTAGGACTGCTGTGTCGGCGCGCCGTCGGCAGTCTGCACGACGCCGAGCAGTGCACCGATGCGGTTGTTGAGACGAACGGGGAAGTTGAGCGGGTCTTCACTGCTCCGATTCTGCGTCTGGTAGAGCGAGTCTTCGACCTGCGAGAGCGCGGTGCCGAACGCCGACGTCAGCGCGGAGTACGCGCCCTGCTGTGCGGCGGGCATCTTCGCGCGACGGTCGGCGAGCGCCGACTTCACGCGGCGAATCTCCTTCACGGCATCGTTCGCCTGCGAGAACCGGTCGCGAATCTGGAGCGCGAGCTTGGACTGCGCCTGCCAATCGGCGAGCGTGGCCTTGATGCGCGGATCGGGAAGGATCTTGAACGTCTCCGTCCCGACCGCGTTTCCGTCGAGCGTCATGCGTACTCTGTACGTCCCCGGCGGGACCATCGGGCCGGTCACGCCCGCCGCCCAGAGGATCATCCCGGGAAAGCTCGACGCGTCGGCGTAGCGCATGTTCCAGACGAACGTGTTCACGCCGTGTCTGGTGGTGACGGGCGGCGGTGGCGGGGCGCGGAAGTCGTCGTCGGCGGCACTCGCGGCCCGCGCGGTGTCCTTGCTCGAGTAGCTGCGGATGACTTTCCCCGCCGCGTCGAGAAAATCCAAGCCGACGACGCCGCCTGGATTCCCGAGCCAATACTGGATCACGACGCCGCTCGGCGGATTCTGGCCGAGGGGGTGCGCCGGCGCGTTGTCGGGAGTGGCGTTCATCGGTTCGACCGCGCCGTCGCCGCGAAGGCCCGGAATGCCGCCGCCGGCCGCGATCCGATACTGGTCGCGCGGCTTGAAGAGATGGGCCGCGCTCGCGGCGACGGCGTCGGACATCTGCTCGAGCGTGGAGATGTCGTCCATGATGTAGAAGCCGCGCCCGTGCGTGGCGAGCACGACATCACCATTCTTGAATACCAGATCGTGAACAGGCACGATCGGCAGGTTGAGCCGCAGCGAGCGCCAGCTCGCGCCGTCGTCCGGCGACTCGTAGACCCCGCGCTCCGTGCCGGCGATGAGCAGGCCGCGCTTGCCCGGATCCTCGCGCACGACGCGGGTGAACTGGTCGGCAGGGATGCCGGCGTCGATGCGCGTCCAGTGGGCGCCGCAGTCGGCGGTCTTCCAGAGGTGCGGGCGATCGTCGTCGAGCTGGTAGCGGTTCGCCGCGACGTAGGCGATGCAGGCGCCGAACCGGGACGCGCTGATGCTCGAGACGCGCGTGAACTTGGCCATGTCCTTGGGCGTGACGTCCGTCCACTTCGCGCCGCCACTGCGCGTGAGGTAGATCTTGCCGTCGTCGGAGCCGGTCCAGAGCGTCTGCGCGGTGACCGGGGACTCCTCGATCACGAACACGGTCGCGTAGTACTCGACCGACGTCTGGTCCTTGGTGATCGGGCCGCCGGAGTTGCCGAGCGTGGCGGGATCGTGGTAGGTGAGGTCGGGGGAGATCGCCGTCCAGCTCCTGCCGCCGTTCGTCGATTTGTGCACGACGTTGGAGCCGGCGTACACGACGTTCGGATTGTGCGTGGAGACGATGATCGGGAAGGTCCACTGGAACCGGTACTTCGGATCCATGGCCGGATGGCCCATCGGATTGTCGGGCCACGGGTTCACGTTCACGGTGATCCCGTTCCGCAGGTCCTTGCGCGTGAGGAGATTGCCGTAGCTCCCGGCGTAGACGACGTCGGGGTCGTCGCCGCGCGACGCGATCCAGCCCGACTCGCCGCCGCCGGCCTCGAGCCAATCAGAGATATCTAATGAACCGCGGCTCGGACCGCAGAGCGTGGAGTTGTCCTGCTGAGCCCCGCAGACGTGATACGGAAAGTGATTGGTCGCGATCACGTGGTAGAACTGCGCGGTGGCGTAGTCCTCGTCCGTCCAGGTCTTGCCGCCGTCGACGCTGACCTCAGCGCCGCCGTCGTCGGACTCGATCATGCGGTTCGAGTTTTTCGGATCGATCCAGAGGTCGTGCGAGTCGCCATGATGCGTCGAGCGCACGGCCTTGAACGTCTTGCCGCCGTCCGTGGACTTCATGAAAGAGACGTTGTTGTCGTAGACGACGGCGGTGTCCTTTGGGTCGGCGTGGATCTTGGTGTAGTACCACCCGCGCTGGCGCAGATCGCGGTCGGCATTGACCTGCGTCCACGTCTTGCCGCCGTCGTCGGAGCGAAACACACCGCCGGAATCGGCTTCGATGTTCGCCCAGATTCGATCGGAGCTCGCTCCGGACACGGCGATGCCGATGTTCCCCCAGATCCCGCTCGGCAGCCCCGGGTTGCGCGTGATCTCGGTCCAGTGGTCGCCGCCGTCGGTGGTCTTGAACAATCCGCTGCCGGCGCCGCCGGACGAGAGCAGCCACGGCGTGCGGCCCGCCTGCCACAACCCGGCGTACAGTACGTTCGGATCGTTCGGGTCCATCACCAGATCGACGGCGCCAGTTGAGTCATTTCTAAATAGGATTTTCTGCCAGCTCTTGCCGCCGTCCGTCGAGCGGTAGACGCCGCGCTCCGGATTCGGCGCCCAGACGTGGCCGAGGGCGGCGACGTAGACGAGATCGGGGTTCGTGGGATTGACGACGATGTCGGCGATCTGACGCGTCGCGGCGAGACCCATAGCGCTCCATGTCTTGCCGCCGTCGGTGGTCTTCCACACGCCGTCGCCGTGCGAGACGTTGCCGCGAATCGGATACTCGCCGCCGCCGACGTACACGACGTCGGGTGCGGACGGAGAGACGGCGATCGCGCCGATCGTCCCGCCGAAATACTTGTCCGTGACCGGCGCCCACGACTCGCCGGCGTTGATCGACTTGAACACGCCGCCGCCCGGCGTTCCCATCCAGAACTCGTCGGGGCGCGAGGGGTTGCCGGTCACCGCGACGGAGCGCCCGCCGCGATAGGGTCCGATCTCGCGCCAGTGGAGACCCGCGTACCGCGCGGAGTCGCGCGGCGAGGTTTGCGCGCCGACTGGCAACGCGAGCAGCAGCGCGCAAGCGGCCAATCCGCGCAGGGTGGGACGAAGCACTCGAGCCTCCGAACGGCGGGGGGGGGATTCAGGGTAGGGTCGTGGATGTAAGCACGGCCCGGCTCGGCGGCGCAAGTCGGATGTCGGCACCGTCCCTGCTCTGGCAGCCAGCGTGTTCAGTCCCTCGTATGAACCAGCCCACTGCGTGGTGTGCGGGCACGCCGATGCGACGGCGATCGCGGAGCGCGAGGACATGCGACGCGAGATCGAGCTGCTCTGGCAGTTTCACGAGCGGCGCCTGCGCCCCGCGACGCCGCCGTCGCGCCTGCGCGACCGCGTGGCGTTCTCGGAGCACGCGCCCGTGCGTCTGGTGCGATGCAAGGATTGCGGCACCGTCTACCGCAATCCGGTCGAGCGCACGTTCGAGCTGACGGAGATCTACGCGCGCGACGTGCCGCCGGAGCACGTGCTCGCGTCGCTGCACGCGACGCAGTTACACGCGCAGCACGCGCAAGCAGCGCGCCTGCGGTCGGTGATGGGCCACGCGGGCGGCGGATTGGAGATCGGGAGCTACGCCGGCGCGTTCCTCACGGCAGCGCGGGCCGAGGGGATGCAATTCGAGGGACTCGACATCAATCCCGCGGTCAATCGATTCACGCGCTCGCGCGGGTTCGGCGTGCACGACGGTGCGTTGGAGTCATTCGAGTGCGATCGTCGGTTCGATGCGATCGCGATCTGGAACACATTCGATCAGCTCGCGGAGCCGCGCGCGGCGGTGAATCGCGCTCGCAGCCTGTTGGCGGCGAACGGCGTGCTGGCGATTCGTGTCCCGAACGGCGCGTTCTACGCGGCGTGGGCGCCGCTCGCGCGCCGCTCCGGCGCGAGAGCCGCGATCGCACGCGATCTCCTCGCGCAGAATAACCTCCTGAGCTTTCCGTATCGCGTGGGATTCACGCCCGCGTCGCTGAGCAGTCTGCTCGAGCAGTGTGGATTCGAGATCGCGCGCACGTACGGCGACGTGCTCGTGCGCATCGCCGATGAATGCACGCGCCGTTGGGCGCGGTGGGAGGAGATGGGGATCAAGCGAATGCAGGGCGTCGTGGCCGGTCGGAGGCCGAAAACCGCGCCCTGGTTCGAGATCTACGCGCGCCGGAGACGCTGACGGGCGCTGGCGGCGCATTCGCCGTCGTTCAAACCATCCGGAACTTTCCGCCGTCCAAACGCGTAGATGCTCCACCAACCACGTTTGGGGAAAGACATGCCACGTGATGCCAGCGACCTGCTGCACGGCACGCTCGACGTACTCGTGCTCAAGACGCTCACCTGGGGGCCGATGCACGGCTACGCAATCGCCGAGTGGATCGAGGAGCGCGGCGACGGCGAGCTCGTGATCGTGGACGCGGCGCTCTACAAGGCGTTGCACCGATTGGAGGATGCGGGCGCGATCGAGTCCGAGTGGGGCTACTCGGAGAACAACCGGCGCGCGAAGTACTACGCGCTCACCACCCGCGGCCGCGCGCAATTGCGTGCCGAAGCCGCGACGTGGCGGCGATACGCCACGGCCGTCGGCCGGATTCTCGGGAGCACCTGAGCGATGCGCATCCCTCGCGGCGTGCGCCGCGTCTTTCGCCTGCCAACGACGCGCGAGCGTCTGGTGCGCGAGCTCGACGATGAGGTGCGCTTTCACATCGAGACGCGCGTCGAGCGGCTCGTCGCGCGGGGAATGCCGCGCGACGACGCCTACACGGAAGCGATGCGCCGATTCGGCGACGTCGACGAGCTACGGAGCTATTGTCAAACCATCGAGGTCACGCACATGCAGCGCATGGAGCTTCGGGAGCGCATCGGCGGGCTGGCGCAGGATCTTCGCTACGCATTGCGGCAGATCCACAAGGCGCCGGCGTTCAGCGCGATCGCGGCGCTGACTCTCGCGCTGGGGATTGGCGCGACCACATCGATTTTCAGCGTGGTGAGCGGCGTGCTGCTCAAGCCACTGCCGTTTCGCGAGCCCGACCGGATCGTGCAGCTCCTCGGGCAGGACGCAAAGGGCAATCTGCAGGGGCGCTACACCGACCCGACGTTCGACGACGTGGCCGCGCAAAGCCACAGCTTCTCCGCGCTGGCAGAATATCAATTCGGCGTATCGACGATTCAGGTCGGGGGCGAGGCGTACCCGCTCAAGACGGCGTCCGTATCGCGCGGCTATTTCGACGTGTTCGGGCTCACGCCCGCCGCGGGCCGCTTCTTCGCGCCCGACGAGCAGGTGTTGAACGCGAGTCCGGCGGCGGTCATCAGCTACGACTTCTGGCAGCGGCAGTTTGGCGGGGCGAAGAGCGCGATCGGCGCCTCCCTGTTCAGGGGCTCGCAGCGCTTGATCATCGTCGGTGTGCTGCCGCCGCATTTGGAGTACCCAGCGGGAGTCGACGTGCTCACTCCACGCGAAACGCGGCCGAAGAGCACGAGTCGGACGGCGTACAACTGGCTTGCGGTCGCGCGCCTGGCACCGGGCGTCTCGCTGCCCAAGGCACAGGTCGATCTTTCCACAATTCTCAAGCGGCTCAAGGCCACGTATGGCGACTACACGTGGACGTCTGACGGCACCGTCGTGCCGCTCCGCGACCGGATCGTGGGCCCGATCAAGCCGATGCTGCTGCTGATTCTCGCCGCCTCGCTCGTGCTGTTGTTGATCGCGTGCGCGAACGTGGCGAACCTGCTCGTGGCGCGGATGGCGTCTCGCGAGGGAGAGATCGCCGTTCGCTTGGCGCTCGGCGCGGGCCGCGGCCGACTGGCGCAGCAACTCCTGGCCGAATCGTCGATTCTCGCGCTCCTCGGCTGCGTCGGGTGCTAGGTCGGGAACTGCTCGGCGGCGTCGGCATGGTC
>Ga0207702_10006048_pt1 | contig 10502 bp, 9 predicted proteins | sample KBSCornC62_FD_184302 | JGI IMG/M metagenome (GOLD analysis project Ga0207702, IMG submission 184302) | Corn rhizosphere microbial communities from Kellogg Biological Station, Michigan, USA - KBS Corn C6-2 (SPAdes) (version 2) | ecosystem: Host-associated > Plants > Roots > Rhizosphere > Soil ...
GTGCGTGCGCTGATAAAGTTCCCAATCGATCGCCACCACGAGCATTTGCTGGCCCAGCGAGGCAAAGAAACGGCCCGTGAGATAGCGCGAAAAATTGGCATTGCGTAAAACGGCGTATGCGCTGACTTTCCCCGCGCCCATGCCCGCGGATGCAGCCGTGCTGGCGGCTTTGTCCATCGGCTCATCGGGCAAATTTTCAGGCGATTCCTGGTCGTGCATGAAGCAATGGAAACATTTTACTCAAATTTGTACTCCGGTCGAGTTTTCACCATGGTGAACAAGCTTCTTTCAGCTTTGAACTCGCGACGCATGACTTTACTCTGCACCCATGCCGGAACCGTTTCGTTATATTCATCGCGTCACTTATGCCGAGTGCACCATCGGCGACCACATTTATCACTCGCGCTACCTCGACTTGCTGGAAGCAGCGCGCGGAGAATTTATGCGCTCCCTCGGAGAATCGGTTCTCGCATTACAGGATGCTGGATACATTTTCCCGGTCATCGAAGCGCACTTGCGTTACAAATTTCCCGCGCGTTATGACGATGTACTCACCATCCTCGTATGGATGACGCGCGTCGAACGAGTGCGCCTGAACTTCGGCCATCACATTTTGAATCAAAACGGCAAGTTATTATTGGAGGCTGAAACGTTTCATTGTTGCACCAGCCGCGATGAAAAGCCAAAGCGTCTGCCGGAGACCATGCTCGCCAAGCTCGGTCCTTATTTGGATTGCGTGCTGCCGCAATAGTCAGTTGCCAGCGGGACGGCAGTCTGGTAAAAGCTTCGTGGTTGATATCAGTTTTCGACCATACGACGCGGGTGTGGTTCAATGGTAGAACGTGGGCTTCCCAAGCCTGAAACGAGGGTTCGATTCCCTTCACCCGCTCCATTTATAATCAACGACTTATGAATGTGTGCAGTAAAAGTGCAGTAAAATCCAGGGCAATTTCACCCCGGTTCTGAAAACATTCTCACACTGATTTTAAGGCCTTTAGGGAATTGAACCCGCTGCTTGAAAATCTTTTTGGTTCAGCGTTATTGCACGGATATACAAACTATTTGTATATTCGCGCAGTGCGTAGCCAGATCAAAATCGCGTCTGATGCTCTCTTCGAGGTTGCCGAAGAGCAGCAAGGCTATTTCACCAGCAAGCAGGCAACTGCTGCCGGCTACCAACTTGGCAGCCAAGCTCATCACGTCAAATCGGGAAATTGGGTGCGAGTTGAGCGGGGCATTTACCGGCTGGCGCGTTTTCCGCAATCTTCCGAAGAGCAGCTTGTCATTTACGCGCTCTGGTCACGCAACCTTGCCGGCAAAATAGAAGGCGTTTATTCACATCAAACCGCACTCAGCATCCATGAACTTTCGGATGTGAACCCCTCCAAACTCCACCTGACCGTTCCGGCCAAGTTTCGCCGCAAGGCAAAAGTTCCGAAGATACTGGTGCTGCACCGCGCGAGCCTGGATGAGAAAGACGTTATGCAGCGGCATGGCTTCGCTGTGACAAGACCGCTCCGTGCCATCGCCGATCTGGCAGCGGCTGAATCAGTTTCCCTTGACATCATTGAACAGGCTCTGAGGGAAGGGCGGCAACGCGGGCTGATTACCCAGCGCGAAATTTCGGAGCTGCGCCAACGGGGAGAAATTCCAAAATGGTTTGACGAACTGCTTGGCGAGGGCAAACGATGAATGTGCCAAAAAAATACGCTTCCGCCACCGCGTTTCGCTCCGCGCTAGAAGACCGCCTGAAAAAATTGGCGCAGTTGGAAAATATCGACCTTCAGCGGCTTCGCCGACAAGCTGCATTCGATCGGCTGCTGTGCCGCCTGTTTGCGAATCCGAACGCCCCGTGGTTGCTGAAAGGTGGTTACGCCATGGAATTGCGTTTAAAGACAGCGCGCACAACGCGCGATATAGATTTGGCGGTAAAACAACTTCCGATGCCAGGGGCGGATTGGGACGCAAACGCGGCAAACATTCTCGAATCTCTACGCGAAGCGGGAAAGCTCAACTTGCTGGATTTTTTCACCTTTGTATTTGGCGATGCGATGCAAGACTTGGATGCCGCACCCTACGGCGGCGCACGATTTCCGGTTGATGCGCGCTTGGCGGGACGTTCATTCGTAAAGTTTCACTTGGACGTGAGCGCCGGCGACGTTTTGCGCCAGCCATACGAATCACTTTCCGGCCGAGACTGGCTGGGGTTTGCTGGCATTGCCAAAATGAACTTCCCTGCGGTTTCACCGGAAGAACAATTCGCCGAAAAGCTCCACGCTTACACCTTGCCGCGAGTCAGCCGAGAGAATACTCGCGTCAAAGATTTGGTGGATTTGATTCTTTTGATCGAACAAACCAAGCTGGATGCAACCCACCTGCCGAAGTCCATCCGTGAAACTTTTCAACGGCGGAAGACTCATGAAATTCCAGACAACCTCGCTGCGCCGCCAGCCTCGTGGTCCAAGCCATTTGCGGCGATGGCGGCTGAATGCGGGCTGGAGCCGGAAATCGGGAAACATTTCAGTGTGGTCAGCCAGTTTTTCCGCCAGCTGAGGCTATGACGCCGACAGGCGAACTCAACCATGAGCACATCGGATTTCACTGATTCAAAGCTCGCTCAAGCGCTGGCGGAATGTGAGCGGCTACAGATCGAAAATCGACAGTTGCGGGAACGGTTAGGTATTCCCCGGATGGACACTGCCGTCCAAATTGTCTCCGGGTCCAGCACACAGGTCACGGTTACAGCCAAATCCAGCCCAGACGAAAAGGTGAAACTTTTCCGCAGCCTGTTCCGCGGCCGAGATGACGTCTATGGAATTCGCTGGGAGGGCCGGAATGGCAAAACTGGGTATTCGCCGGCTTATCCCAAAACATGGAGTAATTCGTTCCAGAAGAAGCCCGATGCGCCAAAAGGATACTTTCCGTTGACGGATCAAGTGATTCACGATCACCTCACCGGCAAACTGACGGCTGGTGTTTATTCCTTGTTAACCGACGAAACATGTTGGTTCCTCGCTGCTGATTTCGACAAGGCGACATGGCAAGAGGACGTGCGGGCATTCCTTAAAACCTGCGTCGAATGGCAAGTGTCCGCAGTTCTCGAACGGTCCCGATCTGGAAAGGGCGGGCATATCTGGATTTTCTTTGAAGCACCGCTGCCCGCCCGCCTCGCCCGGGAACTTGGCACGGCAATTCTCACCCGGACAATGGAACGACGGCATCAACTCGGCCTGGACTCTTATGACCGCTTTTTCCCGAGTCAGGACACAATGCCGAAAGGCGGCTTTGGTAATCTCATCGCGCTACCGTTGCAACATCTGCCTCGAGGCAACGGGAACAGCGTTTTTCTTGATGCCAATTTCATTCCGCATTCGGATCAATGGGCATTTCTATCGAACGTCCACCGAATGACGCTCATGGAAGTCGAAAACGCTGTCCACGAGTTCGCCCGCAGGGGAGACATCATCGGTGTGCGGCGTAGTGTTGCCGACGACGAGCAAACGGAAGATCCTTGGACACTACCGCCGTCGCGGAAGAAAAAGGATGAAATTATATCCGGCCCGTTGCCGCCAAAGGTGCGCGTAGTTCGCAGTAATTTGATTTATGTCGAAAAAGAAGGACTGCCGTCCGCGATGCTGAATCGCCTGCACCGGCTTGCCGCATTTCAAAATCCGGAATTTTATCGCGCGCAGGCAATGCGGCTGTCCACTTTCGGCAAACCGCGTGTCATCTGCTGTGCGGAGGAGTTTCTAAAACACGTTGCCTTGCCTCGCGGTTGTCTGGCTGAAATCACCGGACTGCTCGAATCGAATAAAATCTCAGTGGAACTTGATGATCAGCGATTCACCGGCCAGCCGATTGATGTGAAGTTCCACGGGCAGCTTCGGCCTGACCAGCAAACCGCAGCGAACGCGATGCTGGCTCACGGTGACGGCATTTTGAGCGCAACGACCGCTTTCGGTAAAACCGTTGTCGCCGCATGGTTGATTGCGGCACGAAAGACCAACGCGCTTGTGCTCGTTCACCGCCGCCAACTACTTGACCAATGGCGTGAGCGGTTGGCTGCATTTCTAAACCTGCCCATCAAGGACATTGGGCAAATTGGCGGTGGTCGTCACCGCCCAGGCGGTACTATTGACGGTGGCGGTTATTCAAAGCCTGAATCGCAAACAAGTCGTGGATGATGTCGTCGCCAACTACGGTCACGTTATTGTGGATGAGTGCCATCATCTTTCGGCGGTCAGTTTTGAACAGGTGCTCCGGCAGGTAAAGGCGCGTTACATCACCGGCTTGACCGCTACGCCGCAGCGAAAAGATGGTCATCACCCCATCATTATCATGCAATGTGGGCCGATTCGTTACCGGGCGGACGCTAAAGCACAGGCACTTGCACGACCGTTTAACCACATTGTTATTCCGCGCCTGACAAACTTTCGTTTGCCGCCCTCAACCGAGAAACCGGAAATGCACCAATTATATGCTGCGCTGGCTGACAACAAATCTCGCAATGACCTTATCTGCGTTGATCTGTTGCGCGCCATCAAGGCGGGTCGGTCGCCCATTCTTCTGACCGAACGCACCAGTCAGGTAGATGAATTTGCTAACAAATTGGCTTGCTTGGTAAAAAACATTGTGGTGCTGAAGGGTGGCATGGGCATAAAACAACGACGTGCCATCGCTGAACAACTGGCTTCAATTCCCGAAGGGGAAGAGCGAGTCTTGCTGGCAACAGGGCGTTATATCGGTGAAGGCTTCGACGACCCACGCCTCGACACGCTTTTCCTTGCCATGCCGATTTCCTGGCGCGGCACATTGCAACAATATGTTGGCCGCCTGCATCGTCTGCACGACAGCAAACGTGAGGTCATCGTTTACGATTACGTGGACGGCTGCGTGCCGGTATTTTCGGCAATGTATTCCAAACGTGTCCGAGGCTATGAGGCGGTAGGTTATCAAATCCAAGACGTTAGCGATTATGGTGACGTTGATTTGGATTCGAGGCCTGAAAGAATTATGCGCAGCGGTCAGTAATTACGATTCGTGGAAAATATTTTTTGAATGTTGCAAAAAGTGGTGTCAAATGGTGGGTTTCATATGTAATTTCAGGCTGAACTCTCACCCGCTCCATTTCACAATCCGGAACTCATGGACTTGCACGTCAATTTCCCGGGTAATCAATTTCTCCGGAATTCAGCAGCCCGTTGTCCGGCGTTTATTTGGTAATCGCCTGTCGTGGTTAGTAAACCCGCAGCGCCAAAACGAGGTCGCAAACCAGGGCTTCCCTTCCTCTCCAAACCTTGATTCACGTCAAATCTATTTTTCTGAGATTCGCTAGGCTTGTGCACGTCAAATACAACTATTTGCTAAACTATTATGAAAGACACTCGCAGGTCCTACGGCAAACTCTGGCTGGCGCTCATCGGCGTCATCGGCCTTTCTTTTCTCGCACTCGGCTATTTTGGCCGTGAAATTTACTATCAGGCGCCACCTATTCCGAAACAGGTGGTAACGGCAAATGGGACGGTGTTGTTCACCGGACAGGACATTAAGGACGGCCAAAATGTATGGCAGTCCATCGGCGGGCAGGAAGTGGGAACGGTCTGGGGCCACGGCGCATATGTGGCGCCGGATTGGTCGGCAGACTGGCTGCATCGCGAATGCGTTTGCCTGTTGGATCACTGGGCGGCGCAAACCGGAGGCAAGACCTATGACCAGCTTGATGCTGAGACCCAGGCGGCTTTTCGCGAACGTCTTAAGAAAGAAATACGCAGCAATACTTACGATCCGCAAACCGGCAACCTCGTAGTTTCAGCGGCGCGCGCTGATGCCATGAAAGAAGTGGGTTCTCATTACGCCGGTGTATTTGGAGATGATCCGGCTTTCAAATCGCTGCGGGCCAGTTACGCCATTCCGGCAGGCACCATTAAGACCGCCGAACGCCAGAGGCTCATGAACGCATTCTTTTTCTGGACCTCTTGGGCCTGCTGCACGGACCGGCCCGGCAGCCCAATCACATATTCTCAAAATTGGCCGCATGAAGCTTTGATCGACAACAACCCCACGAGTTCAATTGTGTTGTGGTCTGTGCTCAGCGTCATTGCCCTGCTCGCCGGTGTCGGGGCCATGGTTTGGTATAACGCCCGCCAGAAACATCAGGAAGTAGAGTCCGAGCCTGCGCCGAAATCGGACCCGCTTTTGGGGATCAAAATGACACCGTCAATGCACGCAACGTTGAAATACTTCTGGGTGGTCGTTGCGCTGATTGCGGTGCAGGTTGGTTTGGGCGCCGTCACCGCCCACTACGGGGTCGAGGGTGACGGATTCTTTGGCATTCCCCTGGCAAAGTGGCTTCCGTATTCCGTCGCGCGCACCTGGCATACGCAACTGGGAATTTTCTGGATAGCCACAGCCTGGCTGGCTACCGGTTTGTTTGTCGCTCCAGCCGTTGCGGGTAAAGAACCCATCGGTCAGCGTCTGGGCGTCAATTTCCTGTTCGTCTGCCTGCTGGCTATTGTCGGCGGTTCGCTGGCCGGCGAATGGCTGGGCGTGCAACAAAAGCTTGGTTACACCGCCAATTTTTGGTTCGGCCATCAGGGCTACGAATACGTTGATCTCGGTCGATTCTGGCAAATATTTTTGTTCGTGGGCCTGTTCGTCTGGTTGTTTCTCATGGTTCGCGCGTTATGGCCGGCGCTGAAAAATCCCGGTCCAAATCGTCATTTGCTGGGGCTGTTCATTGTGGCCTCCGCAGCCATCGGCATGTTCTATGGCGCTGGTTTGATGTGGGGACGCCAAACGCACCTGGCCATGGCCGAGTACTGGCGCTGGTGGGTTATTCACCTCTGGGTGGAAGGATTCTTTGAAGTGTTTGCCACGGTGGTGATCGCGTTCCTCTTCACGCGCATGGGCCTGCTCCGCACTTCCACGGCAACCTCTGCCGTCATTTTCTCCACCTCGATTTATCTTGGCGGCGGCATTCTCGGAACGATGCATCACCTGTATTTCAGCGGCACGCCCACCGGCGTGCTGGCCGTGGGCGCAATCTTCAGCGCGCTTGAGATTGTACCGCTCGTACTGGTGGGCTTTGAAGGTTATGAGAATTTTACCCTAAGCCGCACACGTTCATGGGTGGCCAATTACAAGTGGCCGATTTCCTTCTTCGTGGCGGTGGCGTTTTGGAATCTCGTCGGCGCGGGCGTGTTCGGGTTCTTGATTAATCCACCCATTGCCCTCTATTACATGCAAGGTTTGAACACGACGCCGGTGCATGGTCACGCCGCATTGTTCGGCGTGTATGGCATGCTGGGCATCGGACTCATGCTGTTCTGCCTGCGTTGCATGACCCGGCAGGAGGTTTGGAAAACTGGCGTGCTCAAATTCAGTTTCTGGGCGCTTAACCTGGGCCTGATCCTGATGATCGTGTTGAGCCTTTTGCCGGTCGGCATTCTTCAAACCATCGCCAGCATGGACCACGGCATGTGGTACGCTCGCTCGGCAGACTTTCTCCAACAACCGCTGTTGCAGAAGCTTCGCTGGCTACGCGTGATCGGCGATACAGTGTTTGCCTTCGGCGCAGTCGGCATTGGCTGGTTTGTGATCGGCTTGAAGACTGGATGGTCACTTCATGGCAAGCGACTGGAAGCGGTTACTGACGCGGTTGTCCAGCCCGCTCATTAACAGTAGGTTACTATCAGCAACAAAATATCTTCCCGGCTGCGCATCACGCAGCCGGGAATTTTTGTTTGGCAATGTCGAGAATACGCCCCCACTTAAGAAGACATTTGCGCATGCACCAACTCGCACATCTTGAGCGTCAATTGGTCCTTCATTCCATAATAAACGCGCTGTCTGTCCCTTTTACGGATAAGGATGCCTGCCGTGGCAAGTAACGACAGGTGTTTGGAAACATTGGATTGGCTCGCCCCCACAGCGGCAACAATCTCGTTGACCGTGCGTGGCGCACCGCAAAGCGCTTGTAGAATCTTAAGACGCATCGGTTCCCCCAACAGCTTGAATTGATTCGCCACCCGCTCCAACTCCAGGTCAGATAGAAAGCGAGGCTTCTTTGGGTTTGACATATTCTTATATCGGCATATAATCATAATAAAGACAATCAGTTGATTCAACTCAAAAAAGAAACATTATGAAAATGCACCTGCTTATCCGTCGCTTTGCCGGCGCCTTCATCCTGGCGAGCCTGCTACTCGCGCACTACCACAGTGCGAACTGGCTCTGGTTCACCGCCTTTGTCGGTTTCAACCTCCTGCAATCGTCATTTACCAATTTTTGTCCGCTGGAACTTCTTCTGAAAAAGTTGGGTGTCGGTAAGGAATGTAATTCCTGCGATGCGAATTCCACCACTTCACGCAGTTCATGACAGTTCTGCGCCGCACCATGAAACGATTTTCACGATTTGTTCTGCCGGCCGCGCTTCTCATTTTATCGGGTTGCGGCAAAAGCGCCTTGCCGGGACAGACACAAACGCCTCCCCGTAGCGTCCATGTGCAAACGGCTGAACGACTGCCGCGCGCCGCGACCGAAGACGCGGTTGGCACCATACGGCCACAGCTCAGCGCAACTATCGAAGCCAAAATCACCGGCCGCATCGCGCAAATGCTCGTTGCGCCCGGCCAGCGGGTAACAAACGGAGAATCACTGGCCCAACTGGATGCCCATGAAATCCAGGCGCGATACGACCAGGCTTCCGCGGCACGCCAGCAGGCGCAAAGTGACTTGGTGCGATTTACCGCCTTGTCAAACCAGCAGATTCTTTCAAAGTCGGAATTTGAGGCGGCCCAGGCCAAATTTCGCGTCGCTGACGCTGCCGAGTCCGAAGCAAAAACGCTACTGAGTTATACCACAATATCGGCACCGTTTGATGGCGTCATCACGCGCAAGCTTGCAGATGTCGGCGATCTAGCGACGCCCGGTAAAATACTCCTGCAAATGGAAAACCCAGCCAGCCCGAGACTTGAGACAGAAGTGCCCGAAGCACTAGTTCAAAATCTAAACCTGGGAGATCAACTGATAGTCCGCATCTCCGTGATGGCAACTAATATCGAAGGCGTCGTCGCTGAAATATCACCTGCCGCGGACCCAAACAGCAGGACATTTCTCGTGAAGCTGGATTTGCCAAATGCAAACGGCTTGCGTTCCGGACAGTTTGGTCGAGTGGCGATTCCCGTTGGCAACATTGAGTCTATTCAAATCCCGGCTTCAGCGGTAATCCAACGCGGACAAATGGAGATCGTATTCGTCGCAGTCCAAGACCGGGCGCAATTGCGATTGGTAAAGACCGGGCGCCAGATGGACGGCAAAATTGAAATTATTTCAGGTTTGAATGCCGGTGAATCCATTGTCATTGACGATCTGGCAGATCTGGAAGACGGGCAACCCGTCGTCATTAAACCGTGAAAACCGGACAAAATCTGCCGGCGGCGCCCACCGGGATTGCCGGGCGCATCGCACAGGCATTTGCTGATTCGAAACTGACGCTGCTCATTGTCGTTGCGGCAATGTTGCTCGGCTTGTTCGCTGTTGTGATGTTACCGCGCGAGGAAGAACCACAAATCAAGGTGCCAATGGTGGATGTGCTGGTATCAATGCCCGGATCCGGAGCCAAGGAAGTGGAGGAGCGCGTCACCCGCCCGATGGAAAAGCTGCTGTGGGAAATTCCAGGCGTGGAATACATCTATTCCACTTCCAGCGAGGGCCAGTCAATAGCCATCGTGCGATTCAAAGTCGGAGAGGACACGGAACGCTGCCTGGTGAAACTCAATCAAAAATTGCAGCAAAACTTCGACCGCATTCCCCATGGAGTTTCGCAACCGCTCATCAAAGCGCGGACAATTGACGACGTGCCGATACTGGCCCTGACGTTTCATAGTGCACACTATGACCATCTCACACTGCGCAGGTTGGTGGCGCAAGTCGATGACGCGATTAAACAGGTTCCGCAGGTCGCGGAAACCACAATTATTGGCGGCACCCATCGGCAGCTCCGTGTATTGTTAGATCCTGTAAAACTTGCCGCCCACAATCTTTCTCCGGCCGGTCTCGTGCCAATCTTGCAGGCAGCTAATAAACAATATTCCGCCGGTAACCTGACCAGCGATAATCACGATGTAATCATCGAAACTGGTGCTTATCTGCGCAGCATTGAAGACGTCCGCAACGTTGTGGTGGGCGTCCACGCCGATAAACCCGTTTATTTGCGTGACGTGGCGGACGTTGTGGATGGTGCGGAAGAACCAAGCCAGTATGTATTCTTTGGACATGGCGCCCGGGACGGTCTTACCGCAGACGAACCCGCAGTGACACTGAGCATCGCCAAGCGTCCAGGCGCCAATGCAATATCCGTCGCCCGCCAGGTGTTAAAAAAAGTAGAGTTACAAAAAGGCTACGTCATTCCGTCCGACGTTCAGGTCACGGTGACGCGAAATTACGGAGTCACTGCCGCGGAGAAATCCAATGAACTGCTTTGGCACATGCTCATCGCAGTG
>Ga0207702_10006055_pt1 | contig 10496 bp, 4 predicted proteins | sample KBSCornC62_FD_184302 | JGI IMG/M metagenome (GOLD analysis project Ga0207702, IMG submission 184302) | Corn rhizosphere microbial communities from Kellogg Biological Station, Michigan, USA - KBS Corn C6-2 (SPAdes) (version 2) | ecosystem: Host-associated > Plants > Roots > Rhizosphere > Soil ...
GATGTTCCTGCGTGTACGCTTTCGATTGCTGCGTGCGCTCGATGTAGCGGCGCATGAACGCATCCAGCCGGACGCGCTGGCGACCGGTCAGCTCGGTGGCGCCGGAATGGATGCGTGCGATCGCGCCGAACGCCTTCTTGACGTCGTAGGTCGTATGCGCAAGCGCAGCTTCTTCGTCTGGCGGTGTATCGATTGCAGGCGCGGCCGCTTGCGCCGCAACGGGCGGTGGCGGCGGCGCGACCGTCGCCGGCATGGCGGGCGACGGACTGCCTGCATGCGCGAGCAAGGCCAGTTGCTGCTGCATGATCAGCATTTGCTGCTGGATCACGTCCTGGATCAATCCACCATTCGCTGGCAGGGACATGACGGCTACCTGTTGTGTTGCAGTGACCGGTGCGACCGCTGCCGTGGCGACGCGTGCGTCGGTCGCAGTGGCGGCTACGGCGGCTTCAGGCGGCAGCAGTCGATCGATATGCTGGGCAAGGCTTGCGAACGAGGAGTGCGATTCCATCAGTTCGCGGAAGGTGATCTTCAAGGCGAAGGTCTTCTGCAACTGCAGCGCCACTTGAGTCAGCGACAGCGAATCCAGCCCAAGTTCGACAAAATGCGTGGCCGGATCGACATCGTCGAACTCGGTGCCGGCAACGTCTTCGAACAGTGTGCGCAGTTGCGCGAGCAGGCGCGTGGTGCGCGCGGACGTGGCGGATGCAGCAGGGGCCATGGTGGCCTCCGAATCGAGGTTGAGGGATGCGGTGATCGCTGTGCCCGGATCGGCGCGCACGGGGAGCGGGACGACGTTCGATACCGTGGCCACCGGCGCCGCAACGGCCGCCGGGGCATCGATCCAATGACGCTTGCGCTCGAACGGGTAGGTCGGCAGGCGCACGCGATGTTTGTGTTGGCGCCGATCCAGTCGATCGACCGGGACATCGACGCCGTACGACCACAACTGCCCGATGGCATCGAGCCATGCGGCGCGTTCGTTCGATGGACTATCGGCCAGCGTGGCCAGCACTGGCTTGCCGCGGCTTTGCACATGCTGGCGCGCCAGCAGGCTGAGCGTGGTACGCGGACCCACTTCGAGAAAAGCGTGCTGCGGTTCGGCCAGCAGACCTTGCAGCGCGGTCGAAAAACGCACGGTGCCGCGCAGGTGCCGCGTCCAGTAGTCCGCCGACATGGCTTGGTCGTCGCTCAGCATGCCGCCGGTCAAGGTTGAAGCTATCGGTATGCATGGTGCTGACAGCGAGATCCGTTCGACCTCCTGCCGGAACGACGCCAACGCAGGATCCATCATGGAAGAGTGGAAGGCATGCGACGTATGCAGCAACCGGCACGCGACGCCGGCGTGTTCCAGTTCCGCCTGGAAGGCCTGCACCAATGGCGTTTCGCCCGACACCACGCATGCATTGGGCGCATTTTCGGCCGCGAGCGACAGCGTAGCCGGCAGGCGCGCCGCCAGTTGCGCGGCATCCATGCGCACGGACAGCATCGAGCCGGCCGGCAGTGCCTGCATCAAACGCCCGCGTCGCGCGACCAGGCGTGCGCCGTCGGCAAGGCTCATCACGCCGGCAATCACCGCCGCGACAAATTCGCCTACGCTATGGCCGAGCATGGCAACGGGCGTCACGCCATAACTCATCCACAGGCGCGCGAGCGCATATTCCATCGCGAAGATCGCCGGCTGGGTGAGTCCCGTGGCGCGCAGCGCCTCGGCGTCATCGGCAAACAGGCGTTCGCGCAAATCGAAGCCGAGTTCGTCGCGAAGGATGTGTGCGCATTCGTCGAGCGCTGCAGCGAATGCAGGTTCCGTCGCATGGAGCCCGCGTCCCATGCCGGCGTATTGCGAGCCCTGGCCGGGGAACATGAAGACGATGCCCGGCGCAGGGTTGAGCGCCGTCTTGCCGGACGCTGACGTTGCCGGTTCCTGCAGGCGTTTTGCCGCATCTTCGACGCTGTCGGCAACAAGGTGAATGCGATGCGCAAACACCTTTCGCCCTTTGCACAGGGTCCAGGCGATATCGGCGAGCTGAGCGTTTGGTCGCCCGGCGAGATGTGCGCCCAGTCGTTCCACTGCATGGCCGAGCGCTGCATCGCTGCGCGCGGAAAGCAGCAACAACTGCGGGCCGTCGGCCGCATCGGAAGGCTCGCGCGGCGGCGGTTCCTCCAGCACGACGTGCGCATTGGTGCCGCCGACGCCAAAAGAACTCACGCCTGCGCGCAACGTGCCACCATCGAAAGTCCAAGGGCGCAAGCTGTCGTTGACGAAGAACGGCGAGTTGTCCAGATCGAGCTTCGGGTTGCTGGCACTGAAGTTGAGCGACGGTGGCAGGCGACGTTCGGCCAGGGCCAGCGCCGTCTTGATCACACCGGCCGCGCCGGCCGCCATCACGAGATGGCCGACGTTGCTCTTGACCGAACCGATCGCGCAGACGCCGCGTTTGTCCGTGCTCTGGCGAAATACCTGGGTCAATCCCTCGATCTCGATCGGATCGCCCAGCGGCGTGGCGGTGCCGTGGGTTTCCACGTAGGAGATCGAACTGGCCTCGACGCCGGCGTTTTCCAGCGCCATCGTTATCACGGCGGCCTGTCCCGCGCTGCTGGGCGCGGTGAAGCTCGCCTTGGTGCCGCCATCGTTGTTGACTGCGACACCGCGAATCACGGCGTAAATCGGATCGCCATCCCGCAAGGCGTCGGAAAGCCGCTTCAGCAATACGACAGCGGCGCCGTCACTGAATACCGTGCCGCGCGCATCGGCATCGAAGCTGCGCGTATGCCCATCGGGCGACAGCATCGAGCCTTCCTGCGACAGGTAACCGCTGCGCGGCGGGCACGCGACCGACGAACCGCCGGCAAGCGCCATGTCGCAACGACCGGCGCGCAATGCATCGAACGCCTGACAAAGCGCGACCAGCGAGGTCGAACATGCGGTGTTCATGCTGATCGCCGGGCCGGTAAGGTTGAGCTTGTGCGCGACGCGGGTGGCGAGATAGTCCTTTTCGTTGGCCAGCATCACCTGGAACGCGCCGAGCTTGTCGACAAGATCCGGTCGCGTGCTGACGTGGCGCTGGAAATAGCTGGCGTTATGCATGCCGCCGAACACGCCCACGGGTATGTCATGCTCGTCCGGCACATAGCCGCCACGCTCCAGGCATTCCCAGCACAGTTCCAGGAAGATGCGCTGCTGCGGATCCATCAGCTCCGCTTCGCGCGGCGAGATGCCGAAAAACGCCGCATCGAAATTTTCCACGCCATCGATGACGCCGCGCGCCGCCACATAGGCCGGGTCGTTGCGCTGCTCTGGCGGAATGCTCGGGTCGAGTTCGTCCGCACCGAAGAAGGTGATCGACTCGCGGCCGGCGCAGAGGTTGTCCCAGAACGCCTCGACATCGTTCGCGCCGGGAAAACGGCCTGCCATCGCGATGATGGCGACGGGTTCGGCGGTGCTGGAAGGCCGGTGTTGCGAAAGACGCGAAGCAAGTGCCGCGCGTGCACCGCCATGGTCGATCATGGCGGCGAGAGCGGCGGGCGTTGGCGCACCGAAGAAGGCCGCGATGGTGGGTACGCTCGTTCCCAGTTCGCCGTGTATGCGCGTTACCGTGCGCACGGCCAGCAGTGAGTTTCCGCCCAGCTCGAAGAAATGATCGTTGCGGCCGACTTGATCCAGGCCGAGCACGTCGGCGAACAGCTCGCACAGCCGCTGCTCGGTTTTTCCAAACGCCGGCACGTAGACGCCGGCCAGTTCAGGACGGCGGTTGTCCGGCGCGGGCAGGGCGCGACGATCGAGTTTTCCGTTGGCCGTGACGGGCAGCGCATCCATCGCGATGTAGATGGCCGGCACCATGAAATCCGGCAGTGCGCGCGCAAGCCTGTCGTGCAAGATGCGCGCGGTGATCGACGCATCTTCGGCCACGTAGTACGCCACCAGGCGCTTTTGTCCCGGCCGATCTTCGCGCACCAGCACGGCGCAGGCGCGCACGCGGGGCTGGCTTTGCAGAGCTGCCTCGATTTCGCCGGTCTCGATGCGGTAACCGCGAATTTTCACCTGCCCATCGGCTCGGCCGACGAATTCGACCACGCCCTGCGGCAACCAGCGCACCAGATCGCCAGTGCGATAGAGCCGTTCGCCCTGGGCGCCAAAGGGATGCGCCACGAAGCGTTCGGAAGTCAATTCGGCGCGCGCCAGATAACCGCGAGCCAGGCCGGCGCCGCCGATATACAGCTCGCCGATCACACCGGTGGGCACCGGTTCGCCGCCGCTGTTCAACACATACAGCGTGGTGTCGACGATCGGTTGGCCGATCGGAATCGAGCGAGCCTGGGCGTCGATGTCGCGTGGAATGCGATACGTCGCGGCGAACGTCGTGCATTCGGTCGGGCCGTAGCCATTGATGATGGTGATGCCGGGCAATGCGGCATAGGCCTTGCGCACGTGCGCAACCGACAAGGCTTCGCCACCGATCAGCAGTTGCTTGAGGCCGCGCAGTTTCTGCGCATCTTCGTCGACGATCGCATTGAATAGCGCCGCGGTCAGCCATGCGATGCGCGCACCGTGGCGTTCGATCGTATCTTCGAGCTCGCAGCCGGTAGGAATGCGCTCGCCGTGCACGATGCAGGTGCCGCCATTGAGCAAGGCGCCCCAGATTTCCAGCGTGGACGCATCGAAACCAAGCGGCGCGGCATGCAGGAGGCGAGGTTGGTTGCCAAGATCGACGTACGCGACATCACGCACCAGGCGGATGATGGATCGATGGGTGATCTCGACGCCTTTGGGCGTGCCGGTCGAGCCGGACGTATACATCACATAGGCGAGCGCGCTGCCATCGGTAACAGGAGGCCGGTACGACGACGTATCGCGCTCCAGTTGCTCCAGTTGCATCACCGGTAGCTGGGTGCCAGGCAATGCCGGCGCATCGGCGCCGGCAATGATCAGCGCGGCCTGCGCGTCGTTGATCAGGAAGGCGAGGCGCTCCGCCGGATAGTTCGAGTCTAGTGGGAGATACGCCGCGCCTGCCTTGAGAATGCCCAGGATGGCGATCAGCGCTTCGGCGGAGCGTTCAAGCCATAGCGCAACCGGCGCGCCGACTTCGACACCCGCAGCCATCAGGGCCGCCGCGACGCGATCGGAACGCGCATCGAGTTCGGCGTAGGAAAGCTTGCGATCAAACGATTCGATCGCCGGCCTATCGGCGTGCTGGCGGGCTTGTTCTGCAAACAACGCATGGACGGTGTCGGCCGCGCGGCGCGCTACGGCCGTGGCATTCCATTCGACCAGCATGCGATGGCGTTCACCCGGATCGCACACGTCGAACGACGACATATCGACATCGGCAGGTGCGCACAGCCATGCCATGGCTCGCGTGACGCCAGCAAAGAGCAGGTCGATCGCGGCGGCACTGAGTGGTGCGCGAAATGCCACTTCGATCCGTGCCGCGGAGGTTTGCAGGTTCCAATAACTGTCGATGGCGCCGTCGTCGAGCGAATGCAGATCGCCGCTGACCACCCACGCGGCGCGGCGTCCGCTCGGTTCCGCCTTTACGAACGACAAGCAGAACGTTTGCAGCCACGCATCGCGCGCGCCCGCACGCGGTATGTCGATCGATACCTGTCTTGCCACGCCGTGATCGACATGCCCGGCTGCAACGATCTGCGCACCGGTGAGCCGCGATTCGACCAGCGTCAGGGCCGCACAGAGCATCGCCGCCAGATCGACCCCGTGTCGCTGCGCCGTGTCGCTGAGCGCAGTCAGGCAGGCATTGTCCAACGCGTACTCGCGATGTATCCAGCCGCTTGCGCAAGCATCGGTTTGCGACGGCAGCACGTCCAATAACATGCTGCCCTCAGCCGTATCGTCCTGGGGCCTGGCTACGCATGTGTTCATGAGGTTTTCGTGACCTCCGGCTGGTGTCGGCAATGACTGGGTTGCGTAAGGGAATGACTCGTTCAATCGGCCAATGCATAGGCGCTCTGATGCGCCAGCGATGGACAGGCAGGTGGATGGCTGCCGGTTCCATGCGTGGCGACCATCACGGACGCGGCGGCATAGGTCAGCGTGTCGACCAGGTGACGCTTGCCCACCGGCACCGGCTTGATGCCTTTGCGATAGAGCAGGTCGTTCACGACGTGCCGCATGGCGTTGCGCCGTGTCGCTGCCGTGCTGTACGTGAAGCTGATGGTGATGGATGGCTCGTCGCCCGTTTCCACCATGTGCGGGCTGGTGATGGGCATATAGACGCCCATGCCGGGGCCGACGATGTAGACGTGGGCGCGTTCGCGAAAGGCTTCGCTCCATTTCACCAGGCTCAGGTCATGCCGGGCGTGGAACACGTCGCGCGCGTGCTCGCTGCAAACCTCGGTGTCGTCGGCATCCCATACGTAAACTTTCTTGGTGCCGCGAATCTGCAGCAGGATGCCGTGGTTGCGGTCGATGTGAAACGGCGTGGTGGTGTGCGGCGAAGCCACGAAAATCCAGCCTGCGCGGTAATGCATGCCCGGATCCCTGAGTTCGATCAATGGCTGGATCGGATCCATCGCCAGGTTCACCAGGCTGCGGTAGGTCGGGTCTTCCTGCACGTGACGCAGCAGCATCCATGCCTTGGCGTCGTTGATGCCCTGCAAGGTGTCGGCGGCGGATTTGCGATTGGGATATAGACGGCCGACATCATCGAAATTGGCATCGGCGCCGGCCTGGTTGTTGAACGTAAACAACCGCGTGCTGCCCTGAAAACGCTTGCCAAGCGCCACCAGTTGGTCGGGCTGCAACAGCGGATGATCGGACAGGCGGTGGCGCACGGCCTGGATGCGCCATGGGTCGAAACCATCCCAGTCGATATCGATGAGTGCCGCCGCGCGCGTGTTCATGATTGGAGCCCCTACCGTCATCCGAAAAGTGGTGCAGGGCGTAAATGTTCTTTGCGCCGACACATCACGTACGCCGTTCGCACGGCGCCTTTACGGTTGCTGCAAATACTGACGTTGATACGTCAGTCCCCACGGCTTCCCCTGTTTTGCCGCACGTACATCAACTTCCCGATGCACCGCCCCTGGCAAGGTGCATCGCCCCGCTATTCATTTGGACTGGAACGCCAACAACCACAAAATGGCGCCCTGGGCGGGGGCGCCTGTCCAACTGACGTTGTAACTGCCAGCGGTAGCCACTTGTTTGTAGGCCACCGCGCATTGCACGCCGCTGTTATCGGGAAGCTTCAGATAGCTGTCGATGACCGCGAACCCGTTGTTGGGCACAGCGGACATGCGCTTGATGCCGCCATCGCCCCACCACACGGCGACCAGCGTGGCCGGACCGGTGGTGGTGACGCTGCCGCTGGTCATGACCGTGCCGGTGGGCGCGTAATTCTGGCGGACGTCATGCAGGACGCCCGCATCTTTGATCTCGATGAACGGCACGGAGATTTCGCCTTCCGCATTGCCGTTCTTGATGAAGCTGACGGTGTGGCCAGGGCCGCCTTTGGCCGCCAGCGCCACATAGGCTTTGACGTTGAAACGATCCCCATAACCGTTGCCGAACGGAACGTCGTTGCCCAACTGTTTCCAGCGATTGCCGTAGCTGTCGATCGGATCCAGCGCATTGCTCGAATAACCGCCGTTGAAGACGATCAACGAACTGCCATGTTGCTGTGTTGTGATCGGATCGGTGATGACCGGGCTGGTACCAAGCCCTTCGGACTGGGTTTGCAGGGTATGGGCGCCCAACGAAGAGGTTGGGTTGCCGGCGGCGCCCTGGGCTGGCACGCAACCTGCAACAGCAATCAAAAGCGTGCCAACCGCGGTGTAGCGGCAATAGGCGGCAACGTAGTCGCGACAGCCTTGCACGGGATTCCCCTCCCTAGGGCACGTCTCGATTTTGAGAACTGAGTCACACTAAGTCAAGCTGAAAATGTGCTTGCGTCGGTGCCCGCCCTGCGCGAGGCTAACAGCGCTTCTTCACAGCCGCCGGGGCGGCCAGGCGCGCAGGACCGCCACCATGCAACAGGGGAAAACAAGCATGGCCAACGAGATCGATTTTCTGGATTTGTATCGGCAGCTCAGGGTGAGCCCCGATTGCAGTCTGGAAGAATTCAAGCGGGCGTACCGCCGCTGCGTCTCCGCGTTGCATCCGGACCGCAAGCCGCCGGGGCAGGAGGGGTACAAGAACTCGCGCAGCGCGCAGCGCCTGCAGCAGCTCAATGTTCAATACGAGGCGGCGATGGAATTCCAGCGGCTTCATGGGCGCCTGCCCGGAGCGTCGCCGGTTTCGCCCTTTACGCCGCAAAGGGCCACCCCTCCGCCACGACCGTCGCCACCACCGGTAACTTGGCGCGCGCGACGACCTGCGCACGTGAAATGGCTGATTCCGATTGCACTGCTCGCCATGGGGATTCTGTTCTGGGGTGCATCCGCCGTGGCGCCGCAATCGGATGCGTCCAGTGACGTCGCCACCCGCGACAACGATGCCACCACGCCCGAAGCAGCGGTTGCACCGAGCTTGACCTTGGGCATGTCGCCGGCAAACGTGCGCGCCATCGAAGGTAATCCTGTCGCGATTCGCGACGAGCTGTGGGAATACGGTCCATCGTGGGTGCGGTTCGACCATGGTTCGGTGGTCGATTGGTACAGCTCGCCACTGCATTCGCTGAAAACCGCGCGAACCGTGCCGCCCACGCGCAAATGACGCGTCGCTGGGATTTCATCCCAGCCTACACAGCATGGCTAGCGTGCACCGCGATTGAACAGCACCACTTCCGCCGTTTCGATCAGGATCAGCATGTCAAACAGCAGGTTGTGGTTTTTTACGTAGAAAAGGTCGTATTTGAGTTTTTCGGCTGCATCCTCTTCCGACGCGCCGTACGGATAGCTCAATTGCGCCCAGCCAGCCAAGCCGGGTTTCAAGCAGTGGCGCAAGCTGTAGTAAGGAATCTTGGTAGCCAGGTCGGCCACGAACTGCGGCCGCTCCGGGCGCGGTCCCACAATGCTCATCTCGCTCTTGAGTACGTTCCATAGCTGCGGCAGCTCATCGAAACGCAGCTTGCGGCAAACACGGCCCACGCGCGTCACGCGATCGTCCTGCTTGCTGGCCCAGCGCGCGATGCCATCGCGTTCGGCATCGGTGCGCATACTGCGGAATTTGAGCAGCCAGAACGTCTTGCCATTTTCGCCGACGCGTTCCTGCCGATACAGAATGGGTTGGCCAGGGCCTGATTCCAGCCGGATGGCCAGCGCCACCATCGCCATCAACGGCCAGCACAACAGCAACAACAGCAGGGCGGCTGCCACATCGAAACAGCGCTTGGCCAGCCGATGCACCGGCGTGGCATGGAAACCACGGGAAAAGACCAGCCATGACGGCTCCAGCCACAGCAATTGCACGCGACCGGATTCGCGTTCGAAGAAGGTGGTGAGATCGGTGATCGTCACGCCAGCCTGTCGACACGCCAGCAAGCCATCCATCGGCAGCCTGCCGCGGCGATCGTCGACGCCCACGACGATCTCGTCGATGCGTTCGCGCTTGGCCAGCACGGGCAGCGGAACGTCCGCCGTCAACAACTTGTCCGCTGGAATGGCGATTTCTTCATTGGCGCACGGTACATAACCGACGACGGTGAAACCGCGACGATCCGAACGCCGGCGCATGCGGTTATGAATTTGCGCAGCACGCTGGCCGGTGCCGAGAATCAGCACGCGCGGCTTGAGCGATTCGATTTCCACCACGCGCATGAAAGCCAGGCGAAATACCATCACCGCCAGGAAACCGATCGCCAGCGCGATACCCAGCACGCCGCGGCCGACGTACGCCTGCGGCACGACGTAATAACCGACGACCAGCAACAGGCCGCCGATAAGGAAGGCGACCGCCTGGCGCGCCACCGCACCTTGCCAGGTGGTGCGCAGATGCTGCCGGTACCCACCGAAAGCGGCGATGCCAAGCATGATCACCGACCCGAAGATGAAAGACCGCAACAGCAAATTGTGCGAGACATCGACCAGATCATCGGCATCGCGCAAATAACGAACACGCATCGCCAGCTGAAGCGAAGACGCAAGCAGTAACAATTCGATCACGCCAAACAGCAATAACCAGCGCACCGTTTGGCGTCGCAGAAAGCGAAGCATCTGGCTTCCCCTTGAGGCTATATCCCCTTGAGACGGCCAAGAAACTACGCCTTTTTTTTGCCGGTGTCGATGGCATTTGAAGCGTGTTTTCCCGATAAAGTGCGCTTGTATACAAGGTGTTACATAAAGGTGTTACATGCATGAAGCACTTGTGCGATATCACTTGAAGAAGGTTCATGCGGGCGCGACGATTTGAGCCCGAATTGCTCGCAAATAACTTTCTGAGTGAGTCCCTTTCCCTCCATGCTCGTCGCCCCGGCGAACGCCGGGACGACGGTTCAATGTATTGGCTCTAAACCACTTCCGAGAGGGCGGGGGCAGCAGCACGAAGCTGCGCATGCAGCTGATCGGCAAGGCGCAAGGCAAGGGCAACAACCGTAAAGGTAGGA
>Ga0207702_10006056_pt1 | contig 10495 bp, 8 predicted proteins | sample KBSCornC62_FD_184302 | JGI IMG/M metagenome (GOLD analysis project Ga0207702, IMG submission 184302) | Corn rhizosphere microbial communities from Kellogg Biological Station, Michigan, USA - KBS Corn C6-2 (SPAdes) (version 2) | ecosystem: Host-associated > Plants > Roots > Rhizosphere > Soil ...
GCCGAATTCTGGCGGACTCGGCGACCATCGAACCGCTCAAGGCAGCCACGGAAACTTCCGCGCGTTGGCTTTGCGTTTTTGGCGCTGTGCGCCGTGAAACTCCTTCGCTTCGTCGCTCATATAGTAGAGCAAAGTCGCATTGCCCGCCAATTCTTGCAGGCCGGACTGACCGTCGACATCGGCATTGAACGCGCTCTTCAAGCAACGAATTGCCAGCGGACTCTTGTTGAGGATTTCTTGCGCCCACTTCACGCCTTCGTTTTCGAGTTGGTCGACCGGCACTACCGTGTTGACCAAGCCCATTTGCAGGGCTTGTTCGGCGCTGTATTGGCGGCACAAATACCAAATCTCGCGCGCTTTCTTTTGGCCCACAATGCGCGCTAAGTAACTCGCCCCGAAACCACCGTCGAAACTCCCCATTCCCGGTCCAACCTGACCGAAAATCGCGTTGTCGGCCGCGATCGTCAGATCGCAGACCACATGGAGAACATGCCCGCCACCGATCGCGTAACCGGCGACAAGCGCGATCACGACTTTTGGCATCGAACGAATCAATTTCTGCAAATCCAGCACATTGAGCCGTGGGACGCCATCGGCGCCGACATAACCGGCATGACCGCGGACGCTCTGGTCGCCGCCCGCGCAAAAGGCGTACTTGCCATCTGTATGCGGTCCCGCGCCGGTCAGCAGAACAACGCCGATCGAGGGGTCTTCACGCGCGTCGGCAAACGCATCATACATCTGAAAAACGGTCTCCGGGCGGAAAGCATTCCTCTTTTCGGGGCGGTTAATGGCCACCTTCGCGATGCCATCCGCCTTTTCGTAGATGATGTCTGAATACGTTTTTACGTTCTTCCAATGAGTTTCGCTCATGTCCCAAAACGAAGGGAGAAAGGAGCCTGGGTCAATCGCGTGCCGAGCAGGGACAAATTTTCCACGGACGACGAAACTGCTGGCAGGGACGGGCTTCCCTAGTGAAGCTGTCTGGGCATGTCTGATTCAAAATCCCAGCACGGATCGAGAGCGACAATAGCTATGTGCCTCGGTGCACTGGGCGTCGTCTTCGGGGACATCGGAACGAGCCCGCTCTACACGCTGCAACAGTGTCTGAGTGAAGTTTCCAAAGCCGACTACACGGTCGGCGTCATCGGCATTCTTTCGCTGATGTTTTGGGCCCTGATGTTCGCCGTAAATTTCAAGTACCTGATGTTTGTCACCCGCGCGGACAATCATGGCGAAGGTGGTATTTTCGCTCTGCTCGCGCTCTCGCAAGGCGACCGGGCACGCGGAGGACAGAAACGACGAGCGCTGAGTTTTGGGACCGTCATCATCCTCGCCGGAGCCGCGCTTTTGTACGGCGACGGCGTGATCACGCCCGCGATGACCGTGCTTTCAGGAGCCGAAGGTTTTTCCAGCTTCAGTCCCGATTTCGAAAAATATTCCGTGACGATCGCGGTGGTGATTCTCGCCGGCGTCTTCCTCGTCCAGATCAAAGGCACACACGCCATTGGCCGCATGTTTGGGCCAATCATGCTGCTGTGGTTCCTCGTGCTGGCGGGCCTTGGGGTCTGGCATATCAAGGAGGCTCCGATCGTCTTCCGCGCCTTGAACCCGGCGTATGGTCTCGATTTTCTGCTGAAACATCCTCATCGCGCGGCGATCTTGGGCGGTGTCGTGCTCACGATTACCGGCGCGGAAGCTTTGTACGCGGACATGGGCCATTTTGGTCGAAAATCGATTTCGCAAGCGTGGACGTTCATCGTTCTGCCTGGACTGACGCTCAACTATTTCGGCCAAGGCGCATTCGCGATCTCCCATCCGAACGACACGCTTAATCCTTTTTTCGCCCTCGCGCCTGCCGGCAGCGCCCGCCTGTGTCTCGTCGGTCTGTCCATCGCCGCGGCCGTCATCGCCAGCCAAGCCCTGATTTCGGGCACCTTTTCCCTCACGCGGCAGGCAATCCAGCTCGGCTATTTTCCGCGTCTCCGGATTCTGCATACAAGCGCGGAACACTCCGGCACGATCTATGTGCCTCTGGTCAACTGGGCTCTCGCGATCGGCGCCATCTGGATCGTTATTGAGTTCAAGACCAGCACCCGGCTCGGCGCCGCCTATGGCATTGCCGTGACCGGCACGATGGCCGTCACCACCTTTGCGTTTTATGATGTGACGCGCCGCCTCTGGCATTGGCCGCACTGGCGCTCCTTGCTGCTGTGTTCTGCGTTCATGATTTTCGATCTGTCGTTTTTCGGCGCCAATCTCGAGAAATTCGTCGATGGCGGGTGGCTGCCCATGGCGATCGCGCTCTGCGTGCTCGCGGTGATGTACACGTGGAAAAGCGGTCGTAACGAAATTCAAGAAAAGGTTTACGGAGGCGCGATCACCGAGCTGGAACTTTCGAGCATCGCCAAAAGCAAAATGATCGCGCGCGTTCCGGGCAGCGCGGTCTTCATGGTGGCCACGCCCAAAGGAACGCCGCTCGCCCTGCTCCACCATCTCAAGGCGAACAAGTGCCTTCATCAAACGGTCGTCTTGCTCACCATCGCCACGTCCGAAGTTCCTCAAGTGAACGACGAAGAACGTCTCACCGTCGACGAGATGGGCGAAGGAGTCTGGCGCGCCGTGGGTCGTTACGGCTATATGGAATCGCCCGACGTCGGATCGTTGGTCAACCGAGTTCGCGAACGAAACGTGCCGATCAATCCGACGGCGACGACGTATTTTTTTAACCGCGAGATGATCATCACGGGCGGAAACGCCAAGATGTGGGAATGGCAAAAACGTCTCTACGCCTTCCTCAGCCGCAATGCTACCCCGGTGAAAGACTACTACCAGATTCTACCCACGCAGATCATCGAGATCGGCCTGCCCGTGCAGCTCTAAGCCTGTGGCAAATTCCGGCTATACGCTTCGTCCGCTGGTCATCGCCGACTACGATGCCGTATTCGCATTATGGCTACGGAGCGACGGGATGGGCCTGGGCGATGGAGATTCTCGCGAAGGCATCGCAAAGTTTCTCGAACGAAACCCCGGCCTGAGTAGAATTGCAGAAGCCGACGGAAAAATTGTCGGCGCCGTTTTGTGCGGGCACGACGGTCGGCGCGGCTACTTGCACCACTTGGCCGTCGACAAACCATTTCAAAAACGCGGAATCGGGCGCGCGCTGATCGAGGCTTGCCTCGCTGAACTACGTGCGGAACAGATCCCGCGCTGCAGTATTTTCGTCTATGCGGACAATCATGCAGGACGGGCGTTTTGGACCAATTCGGGTTGGATAACGCGCGACGACATCGTGATCATTCAAAAGGTCTTCGCGCAAGAATCCGCGTCCTGAGCGGGAACGGTTTCGCTCACCATGGACCTGCGAGACGATCCGGTGCGTGTGGGAATTTTAGAAAAGCTAGCGACCCTTTTTCCAAAGGGATGTGGGCTATTCGTTCAATCTGCTGCTGCTGTTTCGCTCAGCGAGCTGCATGTCGAAGAAGCCTCCGCAATCGATCGCGCCGTTCCGAAGCGACAGCATGAATTCGCCGCCGGGCGCGTAGCGGCGCGCCGCGCGTTGGCGCAGATCGGAAAAGAAACCTCGGCCATTCCGATGAATGCCGATCGCTCACCGCGCTGGCCACCGGACGCGGTGGGAAGTATCTCGCACTGCGGCGATCTCGCCGTGGCGGTGGTGGCGCCGAAATCCGAGTGGCTCGGAATCGGCCTCGACATCGAACAGAGCGCGGCGGTCGGAACCGATCTCTGGGAATCCCTTTTCGTGACCGAAGAAATCGATTGGCTAAGGCACTTCAACCAAGAGGAAGAACAACGTAGGTGGGCGACTCTGTTCTTCTCGCCAAAGAATCCGTTTTTCAAACTGCAATACCCGATGACCGGCGAATGGCTCGATTTTCATGGAGCGAGTATAACGCCCGATCTTGAGTCACGCAGTTTCGACGTCGCCTTACGAAACGAAAAGGTAGCCGAGCGAATCGGTCGGTCAGCCTTCCGCGGAAAATTCCGTTTTACCGATGGTTACACGCTGACCGCACTGTGTCTGAGAAACTGATTCGGCTTTTGGAGGCTTGCTATCGCATCGAATGCCGGGATTCGTCAACGCGCGCGGGCGGAAGCACGAGACGGGCCACTCCATCACCCAACCTGCTTCGCCACCGTTGCGAAAAGCGCTTTGCGAAAGGCAACGTCCCTGCGCCGATCCGTCCGAATTTCCAACACGCGGATGCCGCTTGCCGGCAGAGCTTTCAAAGCGTCTTGCAACGGTAGCCAAGATTCTATCACGCGATGCTCGATGCCATAGGCCGCGCAGAGCTTTGCAAAATCGACATCTTGGGGCGTCCCGAAAAATTTTTCGAAAGGCGGTTCGAACTCCGCCACGGGAAGATGTTGAAAAATCCCGCCTCCGTTGTTGTTCACGAGGACAATCGTCAGGCTTCCTTTCAAACTGGTCCGTTGGAGAAAACCGTTGGTGTCGTGGAGCAACGCAAGGTCGCCGGTGAGCAGCACCGCAGGCGCGTTTGCGTAAGCGACGCCCAAGGCGGTTGAGAGCGTCCCATCGATCCCGTTCGCACCGCGATTGAAAAAGAATTGCGCGCGGCGATCGTTCGCCGGCCAGAAGTATTCGACGTCGCGCACCGGCATGCTGCTTGCGACGAAGAAAGGCGTCCCCACCGGCAAGCATGCAGCCAGTTCCCGCGTAACCCGTGGCTCATGCCAAGCGTTAGTCTTGAACTCCTGGGTCAAAACAGCCTGTGCGGATAATTCGCATTTCATCCATGCCTCCGCGTAGGCCGGGTCGCCCGCGCGGCTGGAGTCGGCCGCGAGATTTTCTGCGCTCAACACAATCTGCCGCGTCTTTCCGTGAAGCGCGTCGCGATTCTCGATCTGCGGACTCACGAGCACAATTTCGGCTCCGGACCCTTCCAACCAACCGCGCAGGACCTTGCTCGTCGGCCAGCTTCCGAGACAAAGCACGGAACGCGGCATGAGTTCCCGCGCCGCATTCGGTGAGCGTAAAATCGCGTCGTAAGCTGCGACGACGAAGCTGCCGGGCCCGGCATGATGGCGCACCGGGGAAAGCGCATCCGCTAGCACAGGCCATCCCAGGGTTTTCGAAAACTTCAGCACTGCGGCAGCGTAAGCCATCGGATCGGTGACATCATCAGGACCGGCGACGATGAGCCCGCGGGTCGTGGTTGGTCTCTGCCAAATCACGGGAGCCGTCGTGCTTTTTTCGGCGGCTTCAAGGTGCTCAAAAAAATCCGCGCCGATTTGATTCGTGAGGGACTTCGCCGACTCGTTTTCGATCGGCGGCAAGGGATCGCGGAACGGTGCGTTCAGTTGCACGGGGCCGCCTGCGCGCGCGCGCCCGACCGCATGAGCGACGGTTTGCCTGAGGTAGCGCAACAGAAGAAGCGACGGCTCCGGCACCGCGATTTCGTGGAACCAAGTGACGTAGCCGCCGAACAGTTTTAACTGATCAATCGTTTGCCCGGACGCGCATTCGCGCATCTCCGGCGGACGGTCCGCCGTGATCGCGATCAGAGGTACGTGACTCTCGCACGCCTCGATGATCGCTGGAAAATAATTAGCGCCCGCGGTGCCGGAGGTGCAGAGCAGCACGACCGGCCGCCGTTTTTGTTTCGCCAATCCAAGGGCGAAAAATCCAGCGGAACGTTCATCAAGGATCGAGATCGCCTCGATCGACGGATGGCGCGCGAAGGCAATGGTCAGAGGCGTGGAGCGCGATCCAGGCGAGATCACCGCCTCCCGGACGCCACAGCGCACCAGCGTCTCCACGAAAACACTACACCAGAGCGAGTTCGTGTTGCGGAAATCGAGCGGCACGGAAGTCATCGAAGCGCTTGAAGTTGACGAGTTATCTCCGAGAAGCAATCCGGTCTGATCTGGGCGCGCTCGTAAGACGGAGGCTCGGCCCGTTTCCAGGTCAAACGCCTGCGTTCTCACGAAGGCGTCTGCTTTGTCGCCTCAACTGGTCAATGCCTCGAAGAGGGCTCGAAATTTCAACTCCGTTTCCGCCTCTTCCCGTGCCGCCTCCGAGCCTCCAACGATGCCCGCTCCGGCATAAAGCCGCGCCCGGTCGCGATCGATCAAGGCGGAACGAAGGCCGACAAAGAATTCAGCCTCACCGCGATGATCGGTCCAACCCAGCGCACCGGTGTATAGGCCGCGAGGAAATGACTCCAACGCCCGAATCCGGGGCAGCGCCTTTTCCCGCGGGGAGCCGCCCACCGCCGGCGTTGGATGCAAGCGCGCCAATAAATCCAGGGCGCGGCATCCCACGGCCAAATTCGCGCGCATCGGCGTGTGAAGGTGTTGCACATTGGCCAAGCGCTTCAACACCGGTCGCGCCGGAATCTCCAAATCCACGCCTGCTGGTTTGAGTCGGCCCTCGATAGCGCGTACGACGTAATCGTGCTCGGCCTGGTCTTTTTCGCTGCGCAAAAGGCCCGAGGCCAACGCTGCATCTTCGCTCGCACTCGCGCCCCGACGCGCAGAACCGGCGAGGGCTTCCGTCAGCAGTGTTCCCTTTCGGATTTGCAATAGTCGCTCCGGGCTCGCCCCGATCAAGCTCTGCCCGGCCCCGTTGGCTACCGAGAATGCAAAGCAGTCCGCAAATTTTTCCCGCAGGCCATTCAATACCCGCAAAGGATGGAAAACGGTTTCCGCCGATAAATCTTTTGCTCGCGCCAAAACGATTTTCTGAAACTCCCCGGCCCGAATTTGCGCCACCGCGGTTTCGACGGCTTCGACGTAGTGACCTTCGGGGCCCACCTCGCTGATTTTATAGGCGCGGGCGGGAGGCGACTCGCTGAAATCCGGCGCGGCATAATCGAAGGCGGTGAACTTGTTTCGCGCTCGCCAGACTCGTCCCGCCAAGGCTTCGAGCGGCGCTTCGGCATCGACCAGGAGATTCGCGACCGCGACCGTGCGTCCATCTCGCGTCGCCACCTGCCAGCGCGGCACGAAGACCGTGGCCGCCTCGAACGGTTCGCCCGGCTCGACGTCGTCAAAAAATGAATACGTTTGAAAGAAATGAGGACCGCTTAACGGCGCTGTGAGATCTCCGACCGCCAAAGCATTGGCCAGCGTCTCATCGATGAAATGCTGGCAAGCGGCAAAACGATCCGCGCCCGCCGTGTTGAAAACCAAAACCGCTTCGGCGCCCGCCACCGCAAAATTTTCATTCGGGCGCTCGACGTAGAAATGCTTTTCCGCCGGGTCGAAAATGGATTCGAGCACGGCCAGCGGATCGAGGGCATCCACTTCCAGCGAAATACTAACGAGCTGGGGATGCGCTTTCTTGATCGCGACCTGACGGCACTGTTCAAGAAACGCTTTCAACGCCTCCGGCGAATTGTTCGCGCGAGGATCGATAGGCAAGATCGTCATGGAGGTGAAAAGCTACTGGTCCTGATGACGAGTACGCAAGACGCGGTCGTCTTCGACATGGCAGTGCGGTGACTCGTCATCGCCTTCCAAGGCGAAATTCATTTCGACTGCGGGTGACGTTACTCCCGATGGACCGAGTTTGCGCGATTGGTTTAGCGACGACTTATCGCGGGCGAATAAATTCGCCCGTCCAAGGCGGTGACGAGTCACCGCACTCCATTTCGGATCTGGAGGCATTCTATAAAGCTCCGAGGGTAGATCCAATCTAGCTTCTAAATAAACACTTCCGTTCCTGGGAGCGCGGGCATTCGACCGCCAGCTCATTTATCGAGCGAAGCCCGCAGCTAGAATCAGGAATGCGTGAGCTTCGCTTACTCTCGGTTAGTTGGCGCGCCGGAGGCGCAGTGCTCCGAGAGCAGATGACCGAGCTTCGCTCCCAATGCTCTCGTCGGTGAATCTCAAAGCCATTCCTAGAACGCGTGATCCCATGAATCGGCTCCTCTCCCGTAGCTGCGCGTCTTGACGCGCGGATCTTGCGTCGTCGTTTGTTATACGACGAAAATTCTTTTCTCCCAACGCAAAGTCCGCGCGCTAAGGCGCGCAGCTACGAGCTAGCGAGAGGGTAAGAATCCGCGGACAAAGGGCCACGGCGGTGTTTTCCTAGCCGCGTTCTCACGAAACGCGGTTATCTCTGGAAAACTATTTCTTTTCCGGCGCCTTTTCGGTCGCAGGTTTCGGAAAGAGAATCGCCGTCTCCGCAACCTTCGATCCGGTCAAGCGCGAGCCCCAAACCAACTCTGCTTTCCAGTCAGCCCCGGCGGTATAACCAAGGACACCGTAAATCTTCGTCGTCGTTTCGGGCATCACCGCGGCGAGCAACGTCACGCCGCAACGCAGCGCTTCGGCCATGGTCGCGAGTGAACGTTTCAATAACGTCTGCGCCTCGGCCTCTGGCGATTTTCCGAGTTTCCAAGGGGCTCGTTTCTCAATGTATGCATTGGTCGCCGTGATGAACGCAAAGGTGCGTTCAAGTGCGACGTGAAATTGGAAACCCTCGTTCAAGGTCAGCACCTCATCACGGGTTTTATCCCAAAACGCGCGCAATTCTTTGTCGGCATCGTCTTCTGCCCCACCCTCGGGAATCACACCGCCGCCGAACCGATTTGTCATGTTCAACGTGCGATTGACGAGGTTGCCCAAATTGTTGGCCAACTCGGCCGTGTAGCGGGCCAAGAACTGCGCTTGAGAAAAATCGCTGTCCTGCCCGACGCTCATTTCGCGAATGAGGAAATAGCGAAGCGCATCCGCGCCGAACGTATCCACAAACTGGATCGGGTCGACAAAGTTACCCGTGCTTTTCGACATCTTCGCTCCGTTGACCGACCACCAGCCATGCGTGAGAATCGCTTTGGGGGGTTCGATTCCGGCCGCCTTCAGCATAATCGGCCAGTACACCGCGTGCGGCGGAACAAGAATATCTTTGCCGATGACATGGAAATCCGCCGGCCAGAACTCCTTCTTGTCGACGACGCCCGAGTAATAGTTGAGCAGCGCATCAAACCAAACATAGGTGACGAAGTTTTCGTCGAACGGCAGCGGAATCCCCCACTCGAGACGTTCTTTAGGCCGGGAGATGCAGAGGTCGTTCAACGGTTCGCTGAGGAATTCGAGGACTTGTTTTTGCCGGTAACGCGGAAAAATGAAGTTCTCGTTGCTCTTCAAAAAAGAGATTAGCCAGTCCTGGTAACCGCGGAGCTTGAAGAAATAGTTGCTCTCCGTGATCTGGGTGACCTCACCGAAAAGCTCCGGCCAAGTGCCATCGGGGTTCCGATCCTTCTCCTGCAAAAACTGTTCTTGGCGCGTGCTGTAGAAACCCTGGTACTCGGCCTTGTAGATTTCACCCTTATCGAAAAGCTGCTGGAGAATTTGACGGACGACATTTTTGTGACGCGGTTCGGTCGTACGGATGAAGTCGTCGTTGGAAATATTCAGACGCTTGCAGAGAGCGATAAACTCCGGAGCGACCTGATCGACGAACGCTTGCGGAGTCAGCCCAAGCTTGCGGGCGCTTTGTTGAATTTTCTGGCCGTGCTCGTCTACACCGGTGAGGAACCAAACCCGGTCGCCCATCAATCGCCGGTAGCGCGCAACGACGTCCGTCAGGACTTTTTCATAGGCGTGGCCCAAGTGCGGCGAACCATTCACATAATCAATGGCCGTCGTGATGTAGAAGTTTTTCATACCGGAACGGTCAAAGAAAGCGACCCGGCAGAAAAAGTCCAAACGTTATCTGGGGGGAAGGACGTAATCCGGTCACGATCGCGGAATTTGCCGCGCGTAGGGAGTGCGGTGGCACGACACCGCTTTCCAAGGCGAGGCACGACTCGCCTTCCGGAGACTCCGCGTCTGAAGTTTTTCTGATCTGTCGGCGGACCCTCCGCTTGAGCAGTTCATCGATATGGCGGGCCGTCGTGCCGGCCCGTCAAAAGCGGTGTCATGCCACCGCACTCCCTACGCGCGGCACGCTACAAGAGACGATCTCATCTTGGCCACGGCTGACTCACCAAAAACCGTTAACTCATCTGAGAATTTTTCACCCACGCAAACAACGCCCGCGCGGCGCGGCCGCGATGGCTCAAGCCATTTTTCTCCTCTTCGCTCATCTCCGCCGTTGTCACCCTGTATCCATTCGGCACGAAGAGCGGATCGTAACCAAATCCTTTTCCGCCGCGGGGCTCGAAACACAACTGGCCTTCGACGCGGCCTTCGAAGACTTTCTCGACTGGCTGCATCTGACCGTTCGCATCCGAAATCGCACCGACCAGCACCAACAGGCAGATAAAATACGCCCCGCGCTTTCCCTCGGGAACCGGCCTCATCACCTCGACCAGTTTCCAAAGGTTAGCCGCACTGTCGCCTTGCGGTCCCGCGTAGTACGCCGACTCGACCCCCGGCCCGCCACCGAGGGCATCGACACAGATTCCACTGTCGTCTGAAAGCACCCACGCGTCCGCCGGCAGTTTCGCTTTCAACGCCATGGCTTTCTTGCGCGCATTACCCAGGAACGTTCCCGTGTCCT
>Ga0207702_10006058_pt1 | contig 10493 bp, 6 predicted proteins | sample KBSCornC62_FD_184302 | JGI IMG/M metagenome (GOLD analysis project Ga0207702, IMG submission 184302) | Corn rhizosphere microbial communities from Kellogg Biological Station, Michigan, USA - KBS Corn C6-2 (SPAdes) (version 2) | ecosystem: Host-associated > Plants > Roots > Rhizosphere > Soil ...
CGCGCAGAATCGCGCGTTTATCGGCATCAAACGGGGACGCCAGGTCCCCGGGGCGAATGAATCTTCCCACAGCTTGCCCTCGCGTTGCCGCAATGCCTTGCGGCGGGACAGCTTCGTCCCGGCGGGGCATGGCCCTATTCGCTCCGATTCGGGCAGCTGAAGGGTGGCGTTTGCGGATCGTGCGTTCGGTGCGGCGCTGGCCGAATGTGCTCGTCGCGGTGATGACCGGCCTGCTGCTGTCCGCTTGGTGCTCGACGGCTGCCGCTGCCGATACCAAGGCACCCTCTGTCAAGATCACGACACCAACGTCGGGCCGCAACTATACGACCAACATCAGCCCGCTCACGCTCGCCGGCACTGCCTCGGACAACGTCGGCGTGACGCAGGTGACGTGGAGCAACAGTCAGGGCGGCGGCGGCACGGCGAGCGGCACCAAGAACTGGACGGCGGGCGGGATCGCGTTGCAGCCGGGCAGGAATGTGCTCACCGTTACCGCGCGCGATGCCGCCGGCAACAGCGGCACGGCGCTGTTGACGGTGACCTACACGGTGGCGACCGATAGCACCGGCCCGGCGGTGGCGATCACCAGTCACAGCAATAACCAGTCGGTCAACGCGAGTCCGATCACGCTTGGCGGCACGGCGAGCGACGCAGGATTGGGCAACAGCGGCATTGCCTCGGTCACGGTGAACGGGGTGGCGGCGAGCGGCGGCAGCGCGGCGGGTTCGGCGATCGCGAACTGGAGCGCGTCGCTGCCACTGAATCCGGGCAGCAACACGGTGAGCGTGGTGGCGAAGGATGCGAGCCCCGCGCAGAACAGCACGACGACGCAGATCACGCTCGTCTACGATCCGACGCCGCCGAGCGTGGCGATCAGCAGTCCGACCAGTGGTGCGACGTACACGGCGACGAGCAGTCCATTGACGCTGGGTGGCACGGCGGCGGACAACGTCGGCGTGACGCAGGTGACGTGGAGCAACAGCCAGGGCGGCAGCGGCACGGCGAGCGGCACGACGAACTGGACGGCGAGCGGGATCGTGCTGCAGCCGGGCGTCAACGTGCTGACGGTCATCGCGCGCGATGCGGCGGGCAACACGCAGACGGCCACGCTGAGCGTCACCTATGGGTCGAGCGGTCTGGTGGCGGCGTATGCGTTCGACGAAGGTGCGGGCGCGAGCAGCGCCGACCTGTCGGGGGGCGGGCACGCGGCGACGCTGATCGGCGGGCCGGCCTGGGTGGCCGGAGCCTTCGGCACGGCGCTGAGCTTCAACGGCACGTCGAGCTATGCGACGGCGGCGCTTACGACCACGCTCGGCAACTGGAGCGTGTCCGGCTGGGTGCGCGGTACGGCGGCGCCGGGCAGTGCGAAGACGACGGGGGTGATTCACCGCGAGGCGAACTACCAGATCAACTGGGATCATGCGCAGGCGGCGTTTCGCGGCGCTGCGGGCGTGCGCGTGGCGGGGGTGTGGTATGCGGCGAGCTTCGGCGTGCTCGGCGCCGACACCTGGTACTACCTGGCGGCGACGTACGACGGGCAGACGCTGCGCGCGTATACGAACGGCGCGCTGGTGACGAGCACTGCCACGGCGGGAGGTCCGGCCGATGCCGATCCGGATGCGCTGGCGATCGGTCGCCATGCGGTGGACCCGGGCTACTTCTCTGGCGTGGTGGATAACGTGCGGATCTACAACCGGGCGCTGAGCCAGGCGGAGATCCAGTCGGACATGAACACGCCGCTTGGCGGCGGTTCCGCTTCCGACACCACGCCGCCGAGCGTGGCGATCACCAGTCCGACCAGCGGGGCGACGGTTTCGGGAGCGGTTACGGTATCGGCTACGGCATCGGACAACGTGGCGGTGGCGGGGGTCCGGTTCCTTGCCGACGGCGTGCTCGTTGCGCCGGAAGTAACGACGCCGCCTTATTCGGTATCCTGGAATAGCCTGTCGTCGGTGGACGGGTCCCACATGCTCAGCGCGATCGCGCGCGACGCCGCGGGCAATCAGACGACGAGCCTGATCAATGTCACCGTTGCCAACGGTGGCGGCGCTTCGGTCATGGGTCAATGGTCGGCGCCGTTCAACCTGCCGATCAGGGACGTGCACATGGTTTTGATGCGCACGGGCAACGTCCTGATGTGGGACGCATTCGAATCGGGACACATGGCGTACACGTGGAATTGGTCCACCGGCGCCATGACGTACGTTCCTGCAGCCGACAACATCTTCTGCTCGGGTCAGGTGCTGATGAGCGATGGGAGCGTCCTCGTTGCCGGAGGCCATTCGGCCGCCGGCGTCGGTATTCCCGATGTCAATCGATTCGATCCCGTTTCCAAAACGTGGACCGCGTTGGCGCCGATGGCCTTCCAGCGCTGGTACCCGACCGCGACGACGCTGACGGACGGGCACGTCCTGGTCGCATCGGGCGCAACGACGTGCATCACATGCATTGGTGATATCCCGGAACTGTACGACCCGGCGACCAACACATGGACGCAGCTTGCCGGCGCGCAGCTCAGCATGCCGCTTTATCCGCACCTGTTCGTGCTGCCCGACGGCCGCGTGCTTTACGCGAGTTCGACCGAAGCGGTGATCCAGACGCGCGTGCTCGACATCGCCGCGCAGACATGGACGATCGTCGATCCGGTCGCCGTCGCCGGTGGAAGCTCCGTGATGTACCTGCCGGGCGTGATCATGAAATCCGGCAGTCCCGGCGCTCCAGGGCGCATCCCGACCGCCGCCTCGCTCAACACCGCATACGTGCTCGATATGTCGCAGCCCAGTCCGGCGTGGCGCCAGGTGGGCTCGATGACGTACGGCCGCACGTTCCACAGCCTTACGATCCTGCCTGACGGAACCGTCCTGGCCACAGGCGGAAGCGCCACCAACGATCCGGCATCGCAGCCGGTGCTGGCCGCCGAGATCTGGAATCCGGAGACGCAAACGTGGTCGCTCATGTCGAGCATGGCGATGGCGCGGACCTATCATGAAGACGCGCTGCTATTGCCCGATGGCCGCGTGCTCGTGGGCGGAGGCGGCGGCTGCTGTGGCGCGCCCGATCAATTCAATGCGGAAATCTTCTCGCCGCCCTACCTCTTCGAGGGTTCGCGCCCCACGATCGCGTCGGCACCCGCGACGATCACGTACGGCAGCGAGTTTTCGGTAACGAGCCCGGATGCCTCGTCGATCGCGTCAATTGCGCTGATCCGGCTGGGCTCGGACACGCACCAGTTCAATCGCGATCAGCGCTACCTGCCGCTGTCGTTCACCGTCAATGGAACCCAGCTCTCCGTGACCATGCCCCCGAACCACAATCTGGCGCCGGGTGGCGATTACATGCTGTTCCTGGTGAACGGCTCCGGCGTGCCGTCGGTCGCGGCAATGGTGTCGGTTCATTAGCGCGTTCATCGTGTTCGTTGCGCTGGCGTTGCTGTGTGCCCTGACGTGCGTGAGCCCGCAGGCGCGCGCGCACGACGACAATATCCTCGATCCACACAACGCGACGCCCGGCGTTCGGTTGGAACTGCTCGAACTGCCTCGGACGAAAACGGCCTCCCCCTCTGCCTATCGATTGCGCTTGACAGGCACGGCGCCCGGGCTCGAATTCGAGCTTTGGACTCAGCAATTCGGCGCGCTGTTTCGAAAGGTGTCCTCGGGCTTGCGCGCGGACGAGGAGGGAAACGTCGTCTCGCACACGCGCGGCAAAGGCAGCCGGGCGCCCGCGCAGGTAACGGTCGCGCCCGGATCGTCAGCCGAGGGCGCAGCGTGGTCGGTGGCACTCGTGTCGAGCGATAGGACCATCAGGGCGTTTGCCGCGACCATCCCACGTCCGATCGTTTCCCGCAGCGGGCCCTGCATGCTCCAGCTGGAGCTCGTTTCGTACAACGGTGATCGATTCGTTGCCACCGGTTCCGGTTTCACGCCGGGCGACGAGGTAACGGTGCAGTCGACGATCGGGGGTCTGACAACCGACAGGCGTCGGACAATACCGGTGGACGGCCGGTTGCCAACCGACGTGATTGTGCGCGATGCGGTTCCGCGCGATCCGCACGCGCGGTATGCCGTTACCGCGCACTCGTGCAACGTCGCGATCAACTACAAATGGGGAAGGCCGGCGCTGGTGCGGCGTTGAGCAGAGGGCTGTTCCGTCATGTCCGCTGGTCCGCATGGCGACCGGTCTCGGTGAGCGCGCGCTCGATGCGCCGATCGGGCACGAGCCAGATCAGCGCGACGGCGACGTAGATCGCCTGCGCGATCCAGTGCGAGACGAACGCGAGCGGAATCGCCGCGAGATAGAGCACCGGCGACAGCTTGCCTTTCCAGTCGCTGCCGATCGCGCGATGCAGCAGCGAATCGCTGCCCTGCACGGCGATGATGCATTGCTGGAGAAGCCAGTAGGCGATCGCCGCCATCAGCAGCACGAAACCGTAGACCGCCGACGGTGCGCTCGCGAAATGGTTCTCGCTCATCCATGCCGTCGTGAACGGAAACAGGGACAGCCAGAAGAGCAGGTGGAGGTTCGCCCAGAGCACGCCGCCCGTCACCTTCGCCGTCACGTGCAGCATGTGATGATGGTTGTTCCAGTAGATGCCGACGTAGACGAAGCTCAGCACGTACGACAGGAACACCGGCACGAGCGGCGTGAGCGCGGGCACTCCGTCACCGTGCGGTGCCTTGAGCTCGAGCACCATGATCGTGATGATCACCGCGATCACGCCATCGCTGAACGCCTCGAGCCTGCCCTTGTTCATCGCAGCCCCACGTTCGCGCTGCAATTTTAGTCAGCCGCCATCGTCTCCGCTTCACGATATCCGGGTGTTGCGACCGGCGGGCCGCCAGCCGTCACCCGGACCGCGCAATACTTGAACTCCGGAATCTTGCCGAACGGATCGAGCACCGGATTCGTCAGCAGGTTCGCCGCCGCTTCGTAATAGCAGAACGGGATGAATACGCTGCCGCGCGGCGTGCCGTCGTCGGCGCGCGCGTAGAGCGACACCTCGCCGCGGCGCGAGGCGATCGTGATCGCACTTCCCGGCGCGGCGCCGATCTCGGCCAGGTCCGACGGATTCAGCGACGCCACCGGGAACGGCTCGATCGCGTCGAGTGCGCGACTGCGCCGCGTCATGCTGCCGGTGTGCCAATGCTCGAGCTGGCGGCCGGTGATCAGCACGAACGGATACTCGCGGTCGGGTTTCTCCGCTGCGGGAACGATCTGCGCCGGGACGAGTTTCGCGCGGCCGCTTGGCGTCGGGAACGAATCGATGAACACGACCGGCTCGCCCGGATCCCCCTCGTGCTCGCACGGATAGGTGACGCCGCTCTCGCGCTCGAGGCGCTCCCAGGTGATGCCGGCGATCGACGGCATCGCCTTGCGCATTTCGTCGAACACCTCGCGCGGTTGCGTGTAGCGCCAGTCGAGTCCGATCTCGCGCGCGATCGCGACGATGATGTCCAGGTCCTTGCGCGCCTCGCCCGGCAGCGGCAGCGCTTCGCGGCCGAGCTGTACGCAGCGGTCGGTGTTCGTGAACGTGCCGGTCTTCTCGGGAAATGCGGACGCGGGCAGGATCACGTCCGCGAGGTAGCAGGTCTCGGTGAGGAACAGGTCCTGCACGACGAGCATTTCGAGCTCCGCGAGCGCCTGCCGCGCGTGCTCGACGTCGGGGTCGGACATCGCCGGGTTTTCGCCCATGATGTACATGCCGCGGATCTTGCCCGCGTGCACGGCATCCATGATCTCGACGACCGTGAGGCCGGGATCCGGATCGAGCTTCGTGCCCCAGAGCGCCTCGAACTTCGCGCGCACGGCCGGATCGCCGACCGCCTGGTAGTCGGGATACACCATGGGGATCAGGCCGACGTCGGAGGCGCCCTGCACGTTGTTCTGTCCGCGCAGCGGATGCAGGCCCGTGCCGGGGCGCCCGATCTGGCCGGTGATCATCGCGAGCGCGATCAGGCAGCGCGCGTTGTCGGTGCCGTGCACGTGCTGCGAGATGCCCATGCCCCACAGGATCATCGACGCGCGCGACTGCGCGTAAAGCCGCGCGACCGTGCGCAACGTCTGTGCGTCGATGCCGCAGACCGGCGCCATCGCCTCGGGACTGAAGCGCGCGACGTTCTCCTTGAGCTCGGCGTAGCCGCTCGTGCGATCCTCGATGAACTTCGGGTCGACCAGGTTCTCCTCGATGATCGTGTGCATCATCGCGTTCAGCATCGCGACGTCGCTGTCGGGCTTGAACTGGAGGTAATGCACCGCATGCCGCGCAAGCTCCGAGCGGCGCGGATCGGCGTAGATCAGCTTCGTGCCGTTCTTGACCGCGTTCTTCATCCACGTCGCGGCCACCGGGTGATTCGACACCGGATTCGCGCCGATCAGGAAAACGACTTCCGCCTGCAGCACGTCCATCACCGGGTTCGACACGGCGCCCGAGCCGATGCCCTCGAGCAGCGCCGCGACGCTCGACGCGTGGCAAAGCCGCGTGCAGTGGTCGACGTTGTTCGTGCCGAAGCCCGTGCGCACGAGCTTCTGGAACAGATACGCTTCCTCGTTGCTGCCCTTCGCCGACCCGAAGCCTGCCAGCGCGTTCGACCCGTGCGTATCGCGGATGCGCCGCAGCGCGCCGCCCGCCGCCGCGATCGCCTCCTCCCAGGTCGCTTCGCGGAACACCGACAGCGGATTCGCCGGATCGACGGTGAAGCCGGCCGACTTCGGAAAACCGGGCTTTCGGATCAGCGGCTTCGTGAGCCGCTGCGGATGATGGACGTAGTCGAAGCCGAAGCGCCCCTTGACGCAAAGGCGTTCGTGATTCGCCGGGCCGTCGCGACCTTCGACGTGCACGATCTGCTCGTTCTCGATGTTGTACGTGATCTGGCAGCCGACGCCGCAGTACGGGCACACCGACGCGACCTGGCGGTCGATCGCCTGCATGAACGCCTCGTGCGCGGGGGCGAGCGCGCCAGTCGGACAGGCCTGCACGCATTCGCCGCACGCGACGCACGTCGACAGACCCATCGGATCGTCGAGGTCGAAGACGATCTTCGAATGCGATCCGCGGAACGCGTAGCCGATCACGTCGTTGACCTGCTCCTCGCGGCACGCGCGGACGCAGCGCGTGCACTGGATGCACGCGTCGAGATTGACCGCCATTGCCGGATGCGAAAGATCGGCGGGCGGCTCGACACGGCGCGCGAAGCGCGGCTCGTCGATGCCGAGCGCGTCACGCCAGTAATCGAGCTCGGAGTCCTTCTTGTACGGGCGCTCCGGCATGTCGGAGGCGAGCAGCTCGACGATCATCTTCTGCGAGTGCACGGCGCGCGCGCTGTCGCTCGTCACTTCCATGCCGGCGCTCGGCTGGCGACAGCACGACGGCGCGAGCACCCGCTCGCCCTTGATCTCGACCATGCACGCGCGGCAGTTGCCGTCGGGCCGATACCCGGGCTTGTAGCAAAGCCGCGGGATCGACACGCCGAGGCGGTCGGCGACCTCGATGATCGTCTCGCCCGGCTTCGCCAGCACGTCGTCGCCGTTCAGCTTGAACGCGATGTCGGGGCCCGGCGAGCGCGGCGCATCGGGCGCGACCGCGGCGCGCTTGTGCGCCTTGACGCTGCGCGCCGTGCCGGCAGGCCGAAAGCCCAGTTGTCCGTCGAAAGGCGCGTTCATGAGCCGCTCTCCGTGGCGAGTTCGTGCGGGAAATACTTGTAGACACACGCGATCGGATTCGGTGCCGCCTGCCCGAGGCCGCAGATCGACGCGTCGGCCATCGCCTGGCAGAGGTCGTCGAGCAGCGGCTTGCTCCACGCCGGCTGGCGCATGATGCCGACCGCCTTCTCGGTGCCGACGCGGCACGGGGTGCACTGGCCGCACGATTCCTCGGCGAAGAACTCCATCAGGTTGAGCGCCGCGTCGCGCGCACGATCCTTGTCGGAGAGCACGATCACGGCCGCGGAGCCGATGAAGCAGCCGTACGGCTGCAACGTGTCGAAATCGAGCGGAATGTCGCTCATCGACGCCGGCAGGATGCCGCCCGAGGCACCGCCGGGAAGGTAACCGTAGAACGCGTGCCCGTCCTGCATACCGCCGGCGAACTCGTCGATCAGCTCGCGGATGGTGATTCCCGCCGGCGCGAGGTGCACGCCCGGCTTTCGGACGCGGCCCGAAACCGAGAACGAGCGCAGCCCCTTCCGGCCGTTGCGGCCCTGGCTCGCGAACCAGTTCGCGCCGCGCTCGAGGATGTCGCGCACCCAGTAGAGCGTCTCCATGTTGTGCTCGAGCGTGGGCCGCCCGAACAGGCCCACTTGCGCGACGTAGGGCGGACGAAGCCGCGGCATGCCGCGCTTGCCTTCGATCGATTCGATCATCGCCGACTCCTCGCCGCAGATGTAGGCGCCCGCGCCGCGGCGCAGCTCGATGCGCGGCAATGGACACGGCGGCTTCGAAGTCAGCGCCTCGATTTCGCGCGTGAGGATTTGCCGGCACGCCGCGTATTCGTCGCGCAGGTAGACGTAGCACTCGCCGATGCCGACCGCCCACGCCGCGATCAGCATGCCTTCGAGGAAGCGGTGCGGGTCGCGCTCGAGGTAGTAGCGATCCTTGAACGTCCCCGGTTCGCCTTCGTCGATGTTGACGGCCATGAGGCGAGGCGCTTCCTCGGCGCGAACGATCTTCCACTTGCGCCCGGCCGGGAAGCCGGCGCCGCCCAAACCGCGCAGCGACGAGCTCTCCATCTCGGCAATGACGGCGTCGACACTGCGGCGCCCTTCGACGCAATCGACGAGCGTCCGGTAGCCGCCGTCGCGGCGATACGCGGCGTAATCGACGTACGAAGGCGGCATCGCCTCGGTCTGCCCTGCGGCGATCGCCGCCAGGATTTTCTGCGGCGTTGCCTCACCGATCGCATTGCGGCCCACGACGGCGGCGGGTGCCTGCTCGCAACGGCCGATGCACGGCGCACCGATGACGCGCACGTTCGCGTCGCCATGCGCGAGCAGCGCGTCGCGCAACGCGTCCGCGCCCGCCATCTTGCACGACAACGTCTCGCAGACACGGACGGTGACGGGCGGCGGCGGCGCCTGCTCGGCGTCGACGACGTCGAAGTGGTGATAGAACGTCGCGACCTCGTAGACCTCGGTCATCGCGAGCTTCATCTCCTGCGCGAGCGCGACGAGATACGACGCGGGCAGATAGCCGCGGGCGTCCTGAATCCGATGCAGGTACTCGATCAGAAGCGAGCGGTCGCGCGGCGCGTCGCCAAGGAGCCGCTGCACGTCGGCGAGCGCCTCCGCGTCGACCTGGCGGCCCTTCGGCCGCGCCTTGACGCCTCGACCACCGCGAAGCCTCGAGGTGTCGACGATGACGGAATCGGTCATTGCTCAGTCCAGGAAATCGCAGTTCTTCTCGACGAAGCGCGCGAGGTCCAGCGAGTGGTCGCGGACCAGGCGCTCGGCCAGCTCGGTGTCGCGGCGTTCGAGCGCCTCGATGATGCGCATGTGATCGACGATCGAGCGCGCGGCACGGTCGCTTTGCGAGATCGTCAAGCGCCGGATCGCCCGCACGTGAACGAACAGGTTGTCGATCGTCTTGCCCATCAGGTGCGAGCCCGAGAGCCGGATGATCGCCTGGTGAAACGCGATGTTCGCCTCCGAATACTCTTCGATGTGCTCGGCGGGCGTCGAGTTTCGAAACTCGTCGAACATCATGCGCAGCGACCCGATCTCCTCGTCGGACGCGTTCACCGTCGCGAGCCGCGCGGCCATGCTCTCGAGCGCCGCCCACATCTCGATCATCTCGATGATCTGGCGCTTCGTCTTGCGGACGATGAAGATGCCGCGCCGCGGCACCGTGCGCAGGAACCCTTCCTGCTCGAGCAGCGTCATCGCCTCGCGGATCGGCGTGCGCGACACGCCGAGCGAGCGCGAGAGTTGCCGCTCGTCGAGCCGCAGCTCGTGCGGGTGCGAGTAGATGTCCGCCTCCATGATCGCCTGCTTGAGCGCCGCGTACGCCTGGTCGCGGAAGCTCACGTTCGCCGCAAGCGGTCGCAGCGTGAGGGGAATCGTGCCGGCGCCTGCCGGAATGCTTGCCACCCGTCCTGTCCTTGCTCGTTGGTGCGCCGAGAAGCGGCCCACCCGTCCACATATCTTATATACCAAAAACAATCTGCCGAGTAGAGACGTCGATCCACCGCGACGACGACCGGGTTCTTCTGTCCAAGCGAGTGTCGGCTGCCGATGTGCGGTCGCAGCAAACGATCGTGGAATCGGCGTTCAAGATCCAGCCATTGACGTCGCGTGGTATATCAAATACTTTATGTGATTCGTGGAGCCGTTTCCCGGCTCCCTCCGCGACGCACGAACCGATCCCCGGGCGCTCGGCGCCCCTCGCTCCAGGAGAGACCCCTATGGACACCGTGACCGTAGCGCGCAAGGCATCGCCGTCGGGTGCGACCGAGGCGCCCGCGACGACGGCCGGCGAAGCTGCCTCCCAGCAGGAGACCGACGGCT